>Ga0315280_10000979_pt1 | contig 50872 bp, 44 predicted proteins | sample YL17G06_40_MG_FD_203697 | JGI IMG/M metagenome (GOLD analysis project Ga0315280, IMG submission 203697) | Sediment microbial communities from Yellowstone Lake, YNP, Wyoming, USA - YL17G06_40 | ecosystem: Environmental > Aquatic > Freshwater > Lake > Sediment | place: USA: Wyoming | collected... | reverse complement strand
CTCACTCCGCCTTGCTCCGTTCGGAATGACATGAATAATGCGGGCTAACCAAGTTATACGCGCTCGTTGAAGGGTTCACTCTCTCCCAAACCCTGCTCCACGGAGCAAGAAGTGGGTAATGGTAAGCTTCAAGGGGGAGGACGAAGGCGGGGGTTGTGGGGCGCGGGCCGCTGGCCACGTCCGGGTACCCTTTGGGTGCGGCGCGTTCAGCGAACGCGCCCTACAGACCACCCTCACCCCGCCTCTCCCTCCGAGAGGGAGAGGGGTTCAGCCAACGTGCCACCGACGCCAAGTAACGGAGTAATACTATGAGGATGTCCGTTAGACCGTGCGCTGCCCTCAATGGGGACTGTCCCCTGTCGTAGCGGCTTCGTGGCCGCAGGCCGCAATCCTGTCGCAGCGATGGCACGGCGGCACATCGCGCCTGCACCTATGTAAAGACGCGCCGCGGTCGAGATGATCTTGTTACCGCGGACGCACAAAGAACCGCGCAAAAGTGCGCTGGGCCTATTGACGCGAGCCATCGGCAGTGCTAACTTCTCGGTCGGTTCGGACACGAGTCTCATAACCCGTCGTCTCGCGCTCACGTCTGGCGCGGGCAGGGGCAGGTAAGGAACGCCTTTTCGGCGACGTCGTCGCCGGGAGGGCGTTTTTTGTTTTGGGGAGGGGTGCATTGGCTTCAGGCTCCGTCACGACGCGCTCAGCCGGGCGATGGCAAAATCGGCGAAACGGGTCGCCGTGGCTGCCCCGGGTTGCCGCCGCGCTGGCGGCGCTGCTCGCGGTGTGGTCATGGCCATCGCCGGCTGGGGGCGTGGTGACAGAGTCGGAGCTGGGCGGCGCCGCAGCGGCACAAGCGAAAAACACGCAGCCCGAACCCCAGACCCCGCACGAAGCGGGAAATCAAACAGCCGATGCCGAGCAGCCATCTCCAGCGGCGCCGCCCCCCTCCGCAGCTTCGACACCGTCGCCTCGAGGAACGCCTCCTGCCGCGCCGACGCCCGCGGGCCCCACTACCGATGCGAGCTCGGCGGGGACGACTATTCCTCCGCCCGAAACGCCAGGCCTGGTGGCGGAAAGCGAGCTCCGGCCATTCGGCTACGCGTTCTTCGCCAATGCGCCGGAAACGTTCACCCCCGTGCCCGACACGCCGGTTCCGCGCGATTACCTCCTCGGCCCGGGCGACAAGCTGCGCATCGCCTTCTGGAGTTCGATCGGTCAGGAGAGCACGCTCGAGCCGACCGTGGATCCGCGCGGCCAGGTGCATGTTCCCCTGGTAGGCGTCGTCACCGCCGGCGGTGTGAGCATCGAGAGCTTCGAGGCCAAGATCCTGGCCGGCTTGCGGCATCATTTCCCCCATATTCGAGGGCAGGTGACGCTAGCGTCGCTGCGCTCGCTGCGGGTGCTGGTGGCGGGCGAGGCGACGCGCCCGGGCGCGTACACCGTCAGCTCGCTTTCCACGGCCTTCAATGTGCTTTACCAGGCGGGCGGCCCTAATGGCCGCGGCTCGATGCGTTCGATACGACTGATGCGCGGCGATCAGATCGTCAGCGAGATAGACCTTTACGAGTTCCTGCTCACGGGCCGCCGCGCGCGCGACTACCGCCTGGTCACCGGCGACACGCTGTTCATTCCGGTGGCCGGCAAGATGGTGGGAATTCGCGGCGAGGTGCGGCGGCGGGCGATCTACGAGCTGCTGCCAGATGAAACGCTGTCGGACCTCATCCGCATGGCGGGCGGCATCGAGCCGACCTCCGACATCCGGCGGCTTCAGATCGAGCGCATCCAGAACAACGAGCGCCGCGTGGTGCTCGACCTCGAGCTCGCTCGCGTGCTCTCTCCGCCGCCAGGAGACGCGCCGGTCGAGCTGCTCGACGGCGACCTGGTGACCATCTCTCGCGTTCTGGACAAGCGCATGAACACGGTCGAGCTGGCAGGGCCGGTGGCGCGGCCGGGCTTCTACGAGCTCAAGCCGGCGATGCGGGTGTCCGATCTCGTGCAGGCGGCCCAGGGGCTGCAAGGCGAGGTGTACATGGAGCGCGCCGACATCCTGCGCACCAACGGCGACGCGACGGTCAGCATCATTGCGTTCAGCCTCGCGCAGGCCCTCAATGGCGGCGAGAACCCTACCCTCGAGCGCTGGGACCGCGTGATCATCTACCCGCCGGACCAGGTCAAAGACCCGCGACTGGTGAGCATCGTCGGCCGCGTGCGTCGCCCGGGCAGTTACGCGCGGCGCCAGAACATGCGCCTCAACGACCTCATCTTCGCCGCCGGCGGCGTGCTGGAGGAGGCATACCTGCACCGCGCCGGCCTCGTGCGCCGCAATGGCGACGGGTCGTGCGTGACGATCGCGATTGACCTGTCGCAGGCGCTGGCCGGCGCTGAGCAGGCGAACCTGCCGCTGCACGATGGCGACCGGCTGGTCGTCTCCTCTCAGGCGGAGGCCGAATGGCAGCAGCGCTCGGTCTCGGTCGAGGGCGCAGTGCAGCGCCCCGGCGCCTACGAGCGCACCACGGGCATGACCCTCAGAGATCTGCTCTTCCAGGTCGGTGGGCCGCTGCTGGACGCATTCATGGCGCGTGCCAACCTGACGCGCTATCTGCTCGGCGAGAAGCGCGAGACCGTGGCGCTCGACCTGGAGGCAATCATCGCCGGCCGCGCCGACAACATCGTCCTGCGCGACCGCGATCACCTGGCCATCTATCATCAGTCCGAGGTGGCATGGCGCGACCGCGTGGTTCGCATCGAGGGCGCGGTGCAGCGGCCGGGCGCGTATGAGCGCACCGAGGGCATGGTCCTGAGCGACCTGCTGTTCGAGGCCGGCGGGCCCTTGCCGCAGGCCGCGGCGTGGGCCGAGGTGGCGCGCCCCCACGGTGCCGATGGCGCGGCCGTGATGATTGCCGATCTGCGCCGGCTGCGCGACCACGAGTCAGCCGACGACTTGACGCTCTTTGACGGGGATCGCGTGCTGGTGCCCGAGGTGGGCCAATATCAACGCGCGCCGCAGACAGTGAGGATCGCGGGCGAGGTCCGTTTCCCGGGCGCGTACGCGCTGGAGGGCAGGGGCGAGACGCTGGGGCGCCTGCTGCGTCGGGCGGGCGGCGTCGCGGATGATGCGTTCGTCAAAGGCGCGATCTTCATTCGCCGCATCGGCAACATGGTGACCGACTACCAGGAGCAAATCGCGCGCCAGGTCCAGGCCAAGGCCGAGGCCCGCGCTGAGCTTCAATACCAATTGGAGCTCGCCAAAGCGGCGAAGGGGGCCGCGCCGATCCTGCCCTCAGCCCCGTCTCCGATCGTTCCCGTTCAGGCCCCCACAGCGGGCGCCGCGGCAGCGGTTGCGCCGGCCCAGAAGCTGGGGGAGCTGATCAACTCCGGGCGCGTGCCGATCGATCTTGGGGCCATTATCGCGGCCCCCGGCGGGCACGCGGATGTCACTTTGGATGACGGCGACATGCTCATCGTGCCGCGCCGGCCGACGACGGTGCTGGTAACTGGCGCGGCGGTCAGCCCGGGCGCCGTGCTATTTGAGCCGGGCCAGCCGATCGACCATTATGTGCAGCGCACCGGCGGCTATGACGAGGATGCCAACCCCGGCCGGGTGGTGGTTCTGCGCGCCGATGGCACGGTGCTGCGCCGCGACCTGGTGAGCCAGGTCGAAGCCGGCGATGTCATCGTCATCCCCTCGCGCCCAGTGGTGCTGCGCGAGAAAGATACCTGGGGCGCGGTGGGCAAGGCGCTGTCCGCGGCCGCGAATGGCGCCATAACCTTCTACCTTATCAGGCAGGCGCGATAGATGGCGGGCGCAGCCATCATCATGCGCGAAGATCGGGAGCTGCGATAGTGACATTCCTCCGGCCCCTGCGGGTGCTGCATATCATCACCCAGTCGCGACCGTTGGGCGGCGCGCAGCAGAACACGCTGGCGCTGGTGACGCGCATGGATCGGCAGCGGTTCACGAGCCACCTCGCGTGCGGCCCGGGCGGGCCGCTGATCGATGCCGCGCGTGAGGCCGGGGTGCAGGTGACAGTCTTGCCCACGCTCGACAACCCGCTGCGCCCCGTCGCTGATGCCAGAGCGCTCGCGGGCATGGCGGCGCTGTGCCGTCGCGGCGGCTTCGACATCGTCCATACACACTCGACCAAGGCGGGTCTGCTCGGGCGTCTCGCCGCGGCTATGTGTCGCGCGCCGGTAGTGGTTCACACCATTCATGCTGCGCCGTTTCACCTGCGGCAGCGGCGGATCATGCGCGGAGCGACCCGGTGGGCCGAGCGCGCCGCCGCGCCGTGGTGCCATCGGCTGATCGCCGTTGGCGACCAAGTGGGGGAGGAGTTCGCCCGCGCGCGCATCTGCTCGCGCCACAAGATCGTGACCATCCGCAGCGGGATCGATTTCTCGCGCTTCGACGCGCCGGCCGATCGAGCGCAGATTCGACAGCAACTCGGCATAGCGCCCGGCCAGCCCGTGGTGGGCGCGGTGGGCCACATGCGCCCGGCCAAGGGCTACCCGTATCTGCTCGACGCTCTCGCCCTGCTGCGCCGCAGGTTCCCCGATCTGCGCCTCCTCGCGGCCGGCGGCGGAGAGCTCTTCGGCGACATCGCGCATCGCGCGCGCCAGCTGGGGGTAGACGACTGCTGCCTCTTGCTCGGTCACCGGGAAGACGTGCCCCAGCTTCTGCGGGCGATGGACGTGTTCGCACAGGCATCACTGTGGGAAGGCATTCCGCGCGCGGTGCAAGAGGCGATGTGCGTCGGGCTGCCGGTGGTCGCGACCGACGTTAACGGCACATCGGAGGTGGTCGAGCACGGCGTGACGGGGCTGCTGGTGCCGCCGGGCGACGCGCCCGCCCTGGCGCAGGGGATCGGCGACCTGCTGGCGGAGCCGGGCGCTGCGGCGCGCATGGGCCAGGCGGCGCGACGGAGGATTTCGAGCGAGTTCTCCATCGAGCGCACGGTGCAGAAGACCGAGGCGCTCTATCTCCAGCTTTTCGAGCAGTCGCCGGCCGCCAGTCGGCCGGCAACGGAGGCTTTGCGTGTGCGGCATCTGCGGCATCCTTAATATCCGCGGACGTGGGCGAGCAGAGCCGGAGCTCATCGCGGCGATGTGCGCGACCCTGCGCCACCGCGGCCCCGATGATTGCGGCGTCTTCGTCAACCGCCACGTCGCCATCGGCATGACTCGCCTCAGCATCATCGACCTCGCGGGCGGCCAGCAGCCGCTTCACAACGAGGATCGCTCCGTCTGGATCGTCTACAACGGCGAGACCTACAACGCGCCCGAGCTCCGCGAGCAGCTCGCGACCAGCCATCGCTTCTACACCCGCTCCGACACCGAGGTGCTGGTGCATGCGTACGAAGAGTGGGGCGAGGAGATGCTGCCCCGGCTGCGCGGCATGTTCGCATTCGCCATCTGGGACGAGAGCCGCCAGTCGTTGCTGCTCGCGCGCGATCGCGTCGGCATCAAGCCGCTCTACTACGCGCTGGCCGGCGACTGGCTCGTCTTCGGGTCGGAAATCAAGGCCCTGCTGCGCGCGCCGTCGGTCAAGCGCGAGATCGATCCCGAGGCGCTGCACGCCTATCTCAGCTTCAACTACATCCCTGCGCCGATGACGATCTTCAAGGGCGTGCGCAACCTGCCGCCGGGCCATCTGCTGCGCTGCGCTCGCGCCGGGGTGAGGATCGAGAAGTACTGGGACCTGGACTGCACCCCGCGCGCCAGCGGCGATGAGCAGACGGCCAGGCCATTCGGGCCGCCGTGGCGGCGGCCTAGCTGCCTAGCCACTTGCGCGCGCGAGCTGCGCGCCATCCTCGAGGACTCCGTGCGCGCCCACCTGCTCAGCGACGTGCCCGTGGGCGTGCTGCTCAGCGGCGGCATTGATTCCAGCGCGGTCACCGCGCTGGCCGCGCTGAACAGCTCCGGCAGGGTCAAGACCTTCTCCATTGGCTTCGAGGAGAAGTCATTCAACGAGCTGAAAGCCGCTCGCACGGTCGCCGAAATATACGGCACCGACCACCACGAGGACATCGTCAAGCCCGACGCCGCTGCCCTCGTCGAGCGCATCGTCGAGCATTTCGACGAGCCCTTCGCCGACTCGAGCGCCCTGCCCACGTTCCTCGTCGCGCAGATGGCGGCGCGCCAGGTCAAGGTCGTGCTCTCCGGCGACGGCGGTGACGAGACCTTCGCCGGCTACATGACCTACACCGCGGACGCGGTCGCCGAGAGCTACCAGCGCATCCCGGGCTTTGTGCGCCGCCGTCTCATCGAGCCCGTGGTCGCGCGCCTGCCGGTGTCGGACGAGAAGAACAGCCTCGACTATTTGGCCAAGCGCTTCGTCGCCGGCGCGCATCTGCCGCCGCTGGAGCGTCACCACGCCTGGAAGCTCATCTTCAGCGAGCAAGAGAAGCGCCGCCTCTACGCCGCGGACTGGGTTGACGCCGCGAGCCTCGGCGACCCGCTCTCCATCCTCGCCGCATTCTACGACTCGCGCGACGGCCAGCCCTTTGTCACCAAGCTACAGTACGTGGACATCAAGGTTTACCTGCCCGACGATATTCTGACCAAGGTCGATCGCATGAGCATGGCCCACTCGCTGGAGACGCGGCCGCCGCTGCTGGATCATCACGTGCTCGAATACGCGGCGTCGCTGCCGGCACACATGAAGCTGCGCGGCTTGCAGCGCAAGGTGATCCTGAAGCGCGCCGTTGCCGACCTCATCCCGGCGCCACTGCTGCGCCGCCGCAAGCATGGCTTCAGCATCCCGCTCGCGGCCTGGCTGCGGCGGGACCTGCGACCGCTGATCGAGGAAGCGCTTTCTCCGCAGGCGCTGCGCCGAGTCGGCATCTTCGACCCGGCCGAGGTTGCTCGCCTCCTCGACGATCATCTGCAAGCGCGGCGCGACCTCAGCCGCAACATCTGGGGGCTGCTGATGTTCACCGTCTGGCATGAGCGCTACATGCAGCGCGCCGCCCAGCCGGCGCGCGCCGCGCCGCGCATGGACGTCTTGGTGACACAGCCCCTAGGAGGACGAACGTGACCGAGACTGCCTTGGGCTCGCCGCGCCTCGATTCGGTTGGCACCCAGACGGCGCGGGAGATACGCCAGCGCCGCCGGCTGCCAATGATGCTGGCGAAACGCTGCGCCGACATCCTCGTGGCGGCGCTGGGTCTGATCATTTCGGCGCCGCTGTGGCTCATCATCTGCGCCGCCGTCCTGGTGGAAGACGGCTGGCCGGCGTTCTTCCGCAAGCGCTGCGTCGGGCTCGGCGGCAGCCAGTTCTCGCAGTTGAAGTTTCGTTCGATGGTGCGCGACGCCGAGCGCCTCACGGGGCCGGTGCTGTCGTGGCCAGGCGATCCGCGCATCACGCGTATCGGCTCGCTGCTGCGCCAGACCGCGCTCGACGAACTGCCGCAGCTCGTCAACATCCTGCTCGGCCAGATGAGCTTCGTCGGCCCGCGGCCGCAGCGGGCGGCGCTGGTCGAGGCGTATCTGCGCGAGATTCCCAACTACGGCCGGCGCCACCTCGTGCGGCCGGGCTTGACCGGAGTGGCGCAGGTCTATGGGCGTTACCACACCCCGCCGCGCCAGAAGTTGCGCTACGACTTGCTCTACGTGCGCAAGGCCGGCCTGGCGCTGGACGCCAGGCTCGTGCTCGCCTCCTTCTGGATCAGCCTCAACGGCAAGTGGTCGAGCCGCGATGCGAGGCGTTGAATCATGATGGATGTCATCGTCATCGGCGCCGGGCCGGTCGGCAGCTTCACCGCGTGGCGCCTGGCGCAATCGGGCCTGCGCGTGCTGGTGATCGAGGAGCATACGACCATCGGCGAGCCGGCGCATTGCACCGGCGTCGTCGGGCGGCAGGTCTTTGATCGCTTCGACCTGCCCCGCGAGAGCATCATCCGCGAGGTGCGGCGCGCGACTCTCTACTCGCCCGCCGGCCACAGCTTCACGGTTGGCCTCCAGCAACCGGCGGCCTATGTCATCGACCGCCCGGCCTTCGACCGGCGGCTGGCAGGGCTGGCGGTCGAGGCCGGCGCCAGCTATGTGCTAGGCGCGCGCGCGCAGGAGGTTGCGCTGGCGCGGGGTCATATCACGCTCGACCTGTGTGCCCAGGATTGCCGCCACCGCGTCGCCGGTCGCATGTGCATCGTCGCCGGTGGCAGCTCCTGCCGCATCGGGCGCGAGATGGGGCTGCATTACCCCGCCTCCTACGCCAACGGCGCGCAGGTCGAGGCGGCGGTGCGCAATGTGACCGAGGTCGAAATCTACTGCGGCCGCAGCATCGCCCCGGCGTCGTTCGGCTGGGTGGTGCCAATCGACGACAGCCGGGCGCGGGTGGGGCTGCGGGCCTTCGGCGAGGCGCGCGGGCGGCTCGATCGCTTCCTCAGGCACCCCCGGCTTCGCGGCCGGATCGGGGAGACACGGCGCCCGACGATTGGGGCAATACCGGCCGAAGCCTCGCCCAAGACTTACGCCGAGCGCGCGCTCAGCGTTGGTGACGCGGCAGGGCAGGTCAAGACCACGACCGGCGGCGGAGTGCTGTTCGGGCTCGTCTGCGCCGACATCGCCGCGCGGGTCGCGGTGGAAGCGTGTCGGCGGGATCTTTTCGACGAAGCATTTCTGCGCGTCTATCAGAAGAGGTGGCGCCGGGCGATCGCCGGCGAGCTGCGCCTGGGGCTAGCGGCGCGCCGCCTGGCGTGGCTTCTGCGCGATGGTGACATCGACCGCCTGTTCCGCCGCGTTGGTCAAGACGAGGTCGCCCGAGATGCCTTCGCGCGCGGCGATTTCGACCATCATGCCCGCCGCATTCTGACGCTGCTGCGAATGCCGACCTTGCTCGCGGCGGCCAGAGGAGTCGCCGTATGACGGGTGGGAGAGAGGGGACAGTCCCCATTGACGGGACTGAGCAGCGCGCGGCGCCGAGGCTCCACAGGAGACCGTCCCCTGCGCTCTCCGCAGCGCGTCGCTGCAAGCTCGCCGCGGCGTGCATGCTCATTGGCGGAGCGGCGGCGTTGGCTGCGACTTTCCTTACGCCGCCGCAGTACCGCGCGGAGGCCACCATCTACGCCCTGCCCAGCCGCAGCGGCGGGGTCGCGGCGGCGCTGCGCGAGCTTAACCTCGGAGGCGCGGCGGGTGAGATCGCCGGCCAGGGCGCGACGACCGACATGGCCTCGTACCTGGTCAGCGTTCTGCGCAGCCGCGCGGTGGCGGAGAAAGTCTGCCGCCGGCTGGATCTGGCGCAGCGGCCCGATTTCGCGCCGCCGCCGCCGCCGGACGAGCGCGCGGCGGCCGAGATGCTGCGCCGCAGCGTCAGCGCCAAAGGCGACTTCGCCGGCCTGATCACGATTCGCGCCACGGCTCGCACGCCACACCTCGCTTCCGACATCGCTAACGCCTACCTTGGCGCGCTCGACGAATTCATGTGCACCGCCGCGCACAGCAAGCGCTGTTTCATCGAGCGCCAGCTCGGCGAGGCGAAGACCGAGCTGACGCGGCTGGAGCGCGCTTTGCAGTCATACCAGGCTCAGCACGGCTCGTACGCGCTGGACGTGGAGGCAAAGGAGCTGATCCAGAACTGGGCGCGCTTAAGCGCCGACCGCTTGGCCGCGCAGGTCGCGCTGCACGAGAACGCGGGCGTGACCGAGGTCAGCGGATCGATCGAGGATCTGGTCTCGCTGCGCAGCCGCCGCGCCGGCATTGAAGCGCGCAGCGCCGAGCTGAGCCAATTGGAGCGCCAGCTTGCCCGCCGCATCGCCACCCTGCCCGAGGTCGGGCTGGGCATGGCCCGCTTGCAGCGCGCGGTGGCGGCGAAGCAGGCGCTGACGGAGATGCTGGAGTCGCAGCTCGAGATGGCGCGCATCGCGGAAGTCGAGGAGCAGGCGCGCTACCAGGTGCTGGATCGCGCATATCCGCCCGAGCGGCCGGCATGGCCGCGACGCAAGCTGTCCGCGGCCGCGGGCATGGCGGCGGGACTGATGATAGGGCTGCTGTGGGCGTACCTGCTCGGCATCCGGCGGGAGGTCACGGATGCAGCGCCCTGACCCGCGAATCACCGCCATCATTCCGGCCAGGGACGAGGAGGCCACCATCGCCGCCGCGGTGACTAGCGCCCGCCGTTACGCGGGGGAGGTGGTGGTCGTGGACGGCCAATCGCACGACCACACCGTCGCGCGCGCGACGACGGCGCTGGCGCACGTGGTGTGCGACGACGGCCTGGGCAAGGGCCAGGCGCTGCGCATCGGCGCAGCGCGCGCCAGCGGCGAGGTGCTGGTGTTCATGGACGCCGACGGCTCGCACGACGCGGCGGACATCCCGCGCCTGGCGCACCCCATCCTGCGGGGCGAGGCGGACCTTGTCGTCGGCTCGCGCATGTTGGGCGGCAGCGACGAGCTTCATGGCACCTTCGACAACTTCCTGCGCAACACGGGCAGTTGCCTGCTGGCGGTGCTGGTGAACCGGCGCTGGGATACGCGGCTGACCGACATCGAGAACGGTTTTCGCGCGGTGCGCAGGCAGGTCATGCTGGCGCTGGCGACGCGCGAGCGCGGTTTCATGATCGAGCAAGAGATAGTGCTCAAGTGCCTGAAAGCCGGCTATCGGGTGATGGAGATCCCAAGCCACGAGTACGAGCGCGCCGCCGGTCGCTCGAAGCTGCCGACGCGCCAGGGCTGGCGCTTCCTGTGGCATTTCGCGAAGGAGATGACGAGCAGATGAGCGCCGTCCGCCCGTCTTGCGTCAAGTGGCGCTACTTTGCGGAGACCGGAAAAGGATGAAAGTTCTGCTGCTCAACCCGCCGGCGGCGGATGGCGTCAGACAGGTGCGCGAGGGCCGGTGCATGCAGCGCGCCGGGGCCTGGACCGCGGTGTGGACGCCGATCTCGCTCGCTACCTGCGCGGCGCTTCTGCGTCGCGGCGGGCACACCGTGCGCCTGCGCGACTGCATCGTCGAAGATGTCGACTTCAGCCGCCTGTCTCACATCATCGCTGCGTTCAAGCCCCGGCTTATGGTCTTCAACGTCGTCACGCCTGCGCTCATATCGGACTTGAGCGCCGCGCGACTCGCCAAGGCGATCGCCCCGTCCATCCTCTGCGCCGCCATCGGCATCCACGGCACCGCCCTGCCGCGCGAGACGCTGGAGCTGGAACCGACGCTCGATTTCGTCATCCGCGGCGAGCCGGAGCTGACCGTCGCCGAGTTAGCCGAGGGCCGCGACCCCGCTGACGTCGCCGGCATCTCCTGGCGCCGGGATGGTCACATCATTCACAACCCGGAGCGCCCATTCGCGGTCAACCTGGACGACCTGCCCTTCCCCGCCTGGGATCTTATCCGCACCGAGCTCTACCGCATGCCCTTCTCCGACGAGCGCTTCCTGCTCGTGGGCACCGGGCGCGGCTGCCCTTACGCCTGCACCTTCTGCGCAGATAGAACCTACTACGGCAACCGCCTGCGCCTGCGCTCGCCCCGCAGCGTCGGCGACGAGCTCGAGCGCAACCTGCGCGACTTCGCCATCCGCGACTTCTTGTTCTGGTCGGAATCGTTCACCCTCAGCCGCCGGTTCGCCGCCGCCGTCGCCGACGACATTTTGCGCCGCGACTTGCGTGTGCGCTGGGTCTGCAACAGTCGCGTGGACCACGTTGACCGCGAGCTGCTGGAGCTCTTTCGCCGCGCCGGCTGCTGGATGATCGGCTTCGGCATCGAGGCCGGCGTACAGCGCATCCTGGACAGCATGCGCAAAGGCGTCACCGTCGAGCAGGCCCGCGCCGCGGTGGTGGCGTCGCACGCCGCCGGCTTGCAGGTCACCGGCCACTGTGTGCTGGGCTATCCCGGTGAGACGCGGGCCGACATCCTGCAAACCATTCGTTTCGCGCGCGAGCTCGACCTGGATTTCGCGCAGTTCTACTGCGCGGTGCCGTTCCCCGGCTCCGAGCTTTACGACGATGCGCGCCGCGCCGGCTGGATCGTAAGCGACGACTGGTCGCGCTTCGAGCAGAACTTCTCGGTGCTCAACACGCCGCAGATTGCGGCGCAGGAGGTGATGGAGCTGCGGCGGCTCGCTTACCGCCAGTTCTATCTGCGGCCGAGAGTGGTCGCGCGCGCCCTGCGGCGGACGCACTCGCTGCATCAGTTCGGCCGCCTTGCCGGCAGCGTCAAGGATTTTCTGACATGGGTGTGACAGCCATGCTGCGGGCTGACAGCCGTCGGCGCGCGCCCGATTCCGCCGCCGATTCCGACGCTGATGTGATCGAGAATCGCCGGCGGGTGTGGCTGCAGAACAGCCTGCTGCGCAGCGCCTATGCCCATGCATGGCAGGAGCTTGCGCGTTTCGCGGCCCGCGGGCCGAGCCTGGAAATCGGCTGCGGCGGCGGCAGCCTCGACGGCGCCCTGCCTCGCTGCTGGAAGAGCGACATCGTCTCGCTGCCCTGGGCCGACCTCGCTGCCGACGCGATGCGACTCCCGTTTCGCGCCGGCTCTCTGGCGAACGTCATCGGCACTGACGTGCTTCACCATTTGCCGCGGCCGCTCGAGTTTCTTCACGAGGCGGCGCGGGCGCTGCGACCCGACGGCCGAGTGCTGCTCGTCGAGCCGTATATGTCGTGCGTCAGCTATCCGCTCTACCGTCATTTGCACGCCGAGCCTGCGGAGCTGGCCCGGGATTTCGGCGATGACGGCGTCAACCAGGCGGCGGCGACGCTGCTGTTCCTGCGCCGCCGCGACGTCCTGGCCGAGCATGTGCCGCAGCTCGAGATCATCTACTGTCAGCCGCGCGATGCGTTAGTCTATCCGTTGTCGGGCGGCTATTCTTACCCCACGCTGCTGCCAGTGCGCCTCGAGCGCTGGGCGTGGCGGATGGAGAAGCGGCTGCGGCCGGCGATGCCGTTCATCGGTTTTCGACTCGCGGTCGCGCTGCGCCGCAAGGAGGGGCCGTGAGCGGCGGCGTGCGCTATGCCGGGCTCAGTAGGATCGCGACTTCGGCGGCGCGCTACGCCCGCAAACGCCCCGCGCTGCTCCTTTTCGTGGCCGTCTTGACCGCCTACCGCGCGACGCAATGGGGGCATTTTGCCGTGCCCGCGCCCGACTTCTTCGATTTCGAGCACACCGCGCAAGCGCTTGCCGCGGGTCACCTGCCGGCCCAGTTCCAACGCGCGCCCGTCTATCCCGCGCTCATTGCCCTCATCTCGCCGCTGCTCGGCGGCGCGCGCCCGGCGCTGGCTGCGGCGCAGACAATCAACCTGCTCATGTCCGCGTGCGCCCTGATCGTCATGTATGAGTTGTGCGCGCTGTTCGTCGGCAGGTGGGCGCTGCTCGTCGTCGCGCTGAGCGGCCTGCACTGGACGCTGGCCTACGTGACGATCCATCCGCTGTGCGAGCCGGCGCTGATGGTCACCATGCTTGGCGCCTTGTTCCTCGACGCTACCGCCAGACGCGGCAAGTATGTCGCCGCCGGCTTGGCGGCCGCGACGCGATACGAGGGCTTGTTTCTCGTGGCGACGCTCGCGTTGTGCGATCTCCGGCGCCGACGCGATGCGACCCGCATCATGCCCGCCGCCGGCCTGGCCATCCTGCCGGGCGCGGTGTGGTTTGTCCTCGGACTGCTGCGCGCCGCCAATCCGTATGCCGATGTCATCGCCGCGCAGAGCCCAGCCGGCCTTGAGTTCCTTCGCTCAATGGCCATGAGCGCCATCGGCGCACTGCCGGTGCAGGTCCTTGAGGGAGCGCTTGCTGGAGAAGCGGCAGCCCGCGCGGTCGCAGTCGCGGCGGCGGTCGCGGCGGCAGGGCTGATGGTCATTGGCGCGCATCGCGCCCTGAGGCTTCATGCGCGCACCGCGCGTGCGCTGCTGCTCTTTGGCGCGGCTTACGTCGGCATTCACATGCTCTATCCCGCCGCCAATACGAGATTCGTGCTGCCCATCCTGTGGCTCATGCACCTGTTGACGGTGATGGGCGGATTCCATCTGACGGAGGGCGCGCGGGCCAGGTATACCGCAACCGGGCGCGGCCTCGCTGAGGCCGCGAAACACGGGGTCAGCGACCCTGCGCCCACAGCGCCGCGCGGCGTGGCGGCGGCCGTTGGTATCGCGATCTCCGTTGTCGCCGTCGGCGGCGCGGTGTGGGCGGCGCGATATGATTCGCTCTGGGTGCTGCCGCTGTCCGCGCCGGTCGCATGGGCGCTCGCCGCGCCCGCGGCCCGAATGCAGCGGTGGGTGCTGATGCCCGCCCTGGCGATGGTCGCGCTCATGGTCGCGGGCGCGTTGGGACTGGGCGCGTGGTACGTCGAGCGCGAAGGGCGCTGGTGGGCGGAGCTTGGCCCGGTCGGCAAGTGGTGCGAGCCGCGGCCGCCTGGATTAGTGCGTCTGGCCGCCACGCGCTCGGTCATAACGCTGATGCGCGAGTTGCACCCGCACCCGCGAGTGCGGTTCTACGATCTCGCCCGCCTCGACTCATCCGGCACGGTGGCGCTGCCTCCCGATGTCACCCACTTGCTGTGGTGCAGCACCGACACGCCGCTGCGCGGTCAGCGCCCGCCGCTGCTGCTCAGCCAGCGCTACGCCGACGAGCGCCAGCAATCGATTGCCACCGGACGCTGGTTTGTGCGCCGTGTCGCCGAGGGCCGCGATGCCGGGTGGCGGGCCTGCGCGCGGTTCGAGGCGCGCGGGCAGCAGGCGGTCATCTACGCGCGCGAGGATGTCCGGCAGGCGAGTGCGGGGGCGCCACAATGACCGCCGCACGGGCCATGCCCTACCTCGCAGCCGGCGCGGCCGGGGCCGGGGTTGGCCTTGCTCTGAGCGCCCAGGCGCCTCTGCTCCGCGCCGCGCCGGCTTTGGTTGGCGCCGCCGCAGCCGCCGCCGTCGCCGCGAATGCCAGGCAAACGTGGGCGATAGGCATTCTGCTGGCGGCAGCCTTCTTCCCCGTGTCGCTTATCGTCGGGGGCGCGCGCGTGGGCCCGCCCGACTTCGCGGTCATGCTGGTGGTTGTTCCTTGGCTGGCTCGGATGGCGGCTCGCGGCCGCCTCGCCATTGCGCGCACACCAGCCGATTGGGCGGTCGTCGTGCTGTTTGTGGCCGTCGCCGCCTCTTCGTTCGCCAGCGCGCTCTCCGACGGGCCCGCGCCACCGGGCGCGAGCGCAAGGAAGGCGCTTCAACTGCTATCCTTCGTTGCGCTCTACTACTTCGTCGCCACCGCGGCGCAAACGCGTCGAACGCTGCGATGGACGCTCGTCGCGTTTCTTGGGCTGTCCGCGCTGGAGGCCATCTACGCGCTTGTGTTTCAGTTCGTCCCCGGGCAGCTGGGCTTGCCGGGTATCTGGCCGCCGTACCTTGCTGATCGCGCCGGCCTCCGCGCGATGGGCACGGTCGATGCCGCGTTCGGCCACTACATGGCGGCAGCGCTGATCCTGGCATTTGCGATCGCCGGCTCATCGCTCGAGCCGCAGCGCCTGCGCCGCCTCGCCGCGGTCGCAGTCCCCATCCTGTTCGGCGGCCTTATCAGCAGCGGTACGCGCGGGTCGCTGCTCGCGGCGGGGGCGGGCTTCGTCGCCGTGCTCGCCGTGACTTCGCAGCGCCGAACCGTGCTCGGTCTCGCCGCCGCCATCGCCGCCCTTGTCGGGGCCGCAATGCTCATCGCGCCCGCGGTCGCCTCGCCGGCGAAGCTGCAAGCCGCGTTCACCATGCATGGCTCCAGCCACCTGGCGGTGCGCTTGTTAAGCTGGAAGCTGGGGTGGCAACTGGCCACCGCCCATCCCTGGCTTGGGCTGGGACCCGGCGCGAATGCGGTCAAGACCGTGGAGCTGATCGGCATGCCCAGCGAGGCCCTGCGCTACGTCGAGGGCGCGATGAACGCGTATCTCCAGGCATTCGTCGAGATGGGATTCTGCGGCCTGCTGGGGCTGGTGGGGTTCGTCGGCGCGGTCATCGGCGCGGCCATCGCGCGCGGCGCGCGCGGCGACGGGCTGGCGCTTGGCGCCGGCGCGGCGGTCTTCGTGCTGGCGATCACCGGTCTCACCGGGCCGCTGCTGATTGGCGGCATCGGGCACCTGCTGTTCGCGCTCATGGGATTGGCCGCGGCTGCCGCCACCGCAGATGATTCCGCCGCGAGCGAGGGCGTACGCTGATGACCCGAACCGTCATCGCGCGCAACACCGCCATCATCACCGCCGGACTGGCCGCCGACAAAGCGATCGGACTGGTCAAGATCGCGCTTGCGGCCAGCATTTTCGGCCTCTCCGGCGACATGGACGCCTTCCTGGCCGGCCTCGCGTTGCCCGTGGCGGCCGCGATCATCGCCTCTGAATCGGTCTCCACCGCCGCGCTCAACATCGTCGTCCGCCACCAGGCCGCGGGCAAGGAGCAGGAGGGCTGGCGCGTCTTGAGCGCCTTCGCCAACGCGGTCGGCATGACCACATTGGCTGCGACCGTGGTCTATGTCATTGCGGCTGGCTCGGTGGTGCGCGCGGTTACTCCGGGTCTCGCCGGGGCGACCGCCGCGCGCGCCGTGTTCCTGACGCGCGTGCTGGCGCCGCTGGTCTTCGCGCAGATCCTCCTGGGCATCGCACAAGGAGTGCTGCACGCTGCGGGGCGCTTCGTCATGCCGTCGGCGCGGCTCGCGATATCCAACGGCGTCGCGGCGCTGGCGTTGGTGGCGCTGCATCGCAGCCTCGGCATAAGCGCGTATGCGGTGGGCATGATCGCCGGCGATACGATCGCCATCGCTGCGCACCTGCCGGCGCTGCGGCGCGTCGGCTGGCGGTGGCATCCGGTGCTCGGGTTTGGCTCGGCCGAGGCGCGGCGCGCCTTCGCCTTCAGCGCCCCCATGCTCGGCGGCGCGATCATCTTGCAGGTGATGATGATCGCCGAGAAGACATTTGCCTCGCGCCTGCCGGCAGGCAGCATCTCCTGCCTCGATTACGGCATTCGCCTGCTCGTCGTGTTCTACGTCTTCGAGCGCGCCCTCACCAACGCTATATTCCCCTCCCTCGCGGCGCGGTTCGCCCGCAGCTCGCTGCAGCGTTTCCGCGCTCTCGTCGCCGGCGGCATCCGCGCGCATGTCCTGGCGGCGCTGCCGGTAACAGTCGGGGCGATGCTGCTGCGCGAGCCGCTTATCCGCGTGCTGCTTCAGCATGGCGCCTTCGATGCCAACGCGTCCGCGCTGACATCGCAGGCCGCGGCGCTCTACCTCGTTGGACTGCTGGGCATGAGCCTGCGCCACTTCATGGCCCAGGTCTATCACGCCAGGGGCGATTCGCGCACGCCGATGATCATGGCCGCGATCTCGCTGGCTTTCTACGTCGTCGCCGCGCGGCTGCTGCTGCCGACGCTGGGCCTGGCGGCGCTGCCTCTCGCCCTGACGCTGGCGATGACGGCGAATGCCGCGCTGATGATGGCGGCCCTCGCGCGCGGCGACCGCGGCGTGACCTGGAGGCCGCTCGCGCCGTTCGCGCTCCGCGTGGCCGCCGCAGCGACCGCCGTGGGCGGGTTGCTGTGGGCGGCACGCGCTTGGGCTGCGGCGTTGGATGGGCTGTGGGCCTGGGCCGCACTGATGGTGGCAGTGGCTGCGGCGGCTGCGGTCTATGGCTGCGTGCTTGCATGTTTGCGGACCGAAGAAGCCCTGGTGATCGGACGCATAGGACGGAATCTCCTGCGGCGGGCCTTCATATGATTGAACGTGAACTTGCCTTGACGGGCGTAGACAACGATAACGATGACGTCGGCGGCGAGGCCCCCGCGCTGGCTGAGCTCCTCGCCTGCCCAGATGACGGCGGACGCATCGTCGCACCATCGCCGCGTATGCTGCAATGCGCGCAATGTGGACGCGAGTATCCCATCGAGGAGGGCGTCGCGCGCATGTTGTCCCCGGCCGCGGAGATCGGCGACCTCGCCGCCCAGGAGATGCGCGCTCGCGATGCCCAAGCCCCCGACTACGACCGCCGCATCCCGCGCGGTGTGCAGCTCGTCGAGACCGAGGCCATCATGCGGCGCCTGCGCTTGGCGCGGGGTCAGGTCGTGCTCGACGCCGGCGCGGGCACCGGCAAGCTGACCCACGCCGCCGCCGCCGCCGGCGCGACCGTCGTCGCAGTGGATTTCTCCGTCCAGTCGCTGCTGGTGAATCGCGACCGCGCCCGACCTGATCGGCGCATCCATTTTGTCGCCGCCGACATCCGCCGCCTGCCCGTTCGTCCCGGATCGTTCGATCGCGTGATCAGCGGGCAGGTCATCGAGCACTTGCCCACGCACGAGGATCGTGAGCAAGCGGTCGCCCTCATGTCGCGCGCGCTCAGGCCGGGGGGCTGGATCGTGCTCACCGCTTACAACTACAATCTCGGCGCGCGGCTCGCCGGCCAGCGTGAAGGCGCTCATCACGGCGGGATCTTCTTCCACCGCTTCACGCCGTCCGAGCTGCGCGCCATGTTCGCCGGGCTCGAGATAGACGAGCTGTGCGGCATCCGCAACCTGCCGGCGCGCGTCGCAGACGCACCGTGGCGCACTGTGCGATGGATCGATCATGCCGCTGAGCGCTTGCCATGCTCGCGGCTCACCGGCGACCTCCTGCTCGTCGCGGGTCGCAAGCCATTATGAACGTAAGCATCATTGACAATCTCGGCGGCGTGCAAGCCTTGCGGCGCGAGTGGGAAGACCTGTCCCACGCCTGCCCTGACTCGGGGCCATTTCTCTCCTGGCCGTGGCAAGATGCGTGGCTCCAGCGGCTATCAGCGGCCACAGGCAGGAGTGCCCGTGCTCCATCCGTGCTCGCCATGCGTGGGCGCGGCGACGAGCTGCGCGCCGTGGTGCCGCTCATTGCTTGCGGGCGGACGCTGAAGTTCATCGCCGCGGACTGTTCGCCATATCTCGGAATCCTCGCCCGCGCCGATGACGCGGTGAGCGCGGCCGCGGCGTTCTCGCGCTGGCTGCGAGACGCGAGTGGCTGGCGCCAGGCCTTGCTGTCGTCGCTGACGGAGGAGCAGTTGCAGCCACTCGAGTGGGCGGTGGAGGAAGCCGGCCTCGCCTGTCAAGTCGAGCCGGACAAGCCGTGCTACGTCCTGAGCCTGCCGGAGTCGCCGACCGCATTTGCGCAGCGACTGCCAAAGTCGTTCCGCAAGCGGCTCGATTACTATCAGCGGCGGCTGGAGCGCGCATACGCCGTCGAATACTGTGCCCCGAGCCCTTGCGAGAACCCGCCGGCGGTGGAAGAGTTTCTGCGATTGCACCTGCTGCGCGCCGGCGACACCGGCCGCAGGTCGCGCTTCGCGCGCCGGGCTTTCGCGGACTTCGCGCGCGCCGCGCTGACCGCGGCCGACGGCGCGGCGTCGGTGGCGCTGCTTCGCTGCGAGGGGCGCGCGGTAGCCGCCCTCGCAGGTCTGCATTGGGGCGGCGCATTCTACTTCTGGAACAGCGGCTTCGACCCGCAATTCGCGCCGCACAACGTCGGCGACCTCATCCAGCGCTTTAGCATCGAGCGCGCCATCGCCGCCGGCCTGCGCTCGTTCGATTTCCTGTGGGGCGCGCAGCCGTACAAGCTCCGTTGGGGCGCGCTGCCGCGCGAGACCTATCGCCTCTATGTCGCGCGCTCGGCGGCACAGGTCATGGCGCGCGCCGCAGCGCGTGCGGCCTTTGCGGGCACACGCCGGATCGCAGCATCCGCGCTCAGGGCAGGACGCTCGTTCAACAACATCAGTGGCTTGCGACGAAAGAGGAAGAGCTAATGCCAGGCGCGCTTTCACGAGCGCTGGCGCGAGCTGCCGGACGCTTCTGGTCGCGGCTGACCGAGCAGACGGATGTCGCCAGTCCGTGCATTCCCATTCTCTGCTACCACTCCATCGCCGACCGGGCCGACTCGATCAGCCCGGCGCGCTTCGCCGCGCAGATGCGGTGGCTGCGTGGCCACAGTTACGAGGCCGTTAGCTTGGAGCAAGCCATCGAGGCCGGCACGCGCGCCCGCCGCCGGTGCGTCGTCATCACCTTCGACGACGGTCTGGCCGACGTCGAGCGCGAAGCCCTACCGCAGCTCGCGGCATGCGGCCTGCGCGCGACCGTGTTCTTTCCGCCCGCGCTGGCCGGCGCCACGATGTGGTATTCGCCGGCAGCTCGCGGCTTCGTTGACACTGCGCAAGACGGCGCCAAGCGGCTGGACTTCATGTCGTGGCGGCAGGCGGAGGCCATGGCTGAAGCCGGTGTGAGCTTCCAGAGCCACGGCTGGTCGCACGCCCGCCTCAGCGCGCTGCCCGACGACGAGATTGTTGAGCAGCTTGCCCGCTCGCGGCAGACCCTCGAGCAGCGATTTGGCGCGCCGGTCTGCTTCTTGTCCTATCCCTTCGGCGACTACGACGATCGCGCGCGGCGCCTTGCCGCCAGGCTGGGCTACAAGGCGGCGGTGACCACTGTGCCCGGTTTCAACGACGCGCGCTCTAATCATTACGCTCTGCGCCGCGTGGCGCCGAATGCGCGCGATGATCTGTCGTCATTCGCCTTCAAGCTCTCGCCGGCGGCGGGCTGGTACTACCGTTGCTTTGCGAGACGCGGCAGGGGCGGCTGATGCGCGGCGGCGATCGCAAGGTGCGGATTCTGCACAGCATCGGCCCGGGCGAGATGGCCGGAACCCAGCGCGCGCTCGCAACTTACCTTGCGGCTGCCGACCGCGACCGCTTCGAGCACCACGTCATCTGTTCGTCGCCTGGGCCTCTGGTCGAACGCCTGCGCGAGATGGACCTCGCCGTCACCGTCGCGCCCAGCCCCCATCATTGGCGACCGGTCGCAGTGGCGAGGCTGGTCCGAGCGCTTCGTCGCGGCCGGTTCGATGTCTTTCATGCCAACCCCAGCCGCGTCGAGGCGGTGGTCGCGCGCGGGCTGGGGGTTCCAGTGGTGTGCCGGCGCAATGTCGGGTTCGATCTGTACTGGGCCCGATGGCGCCAGCACGGCGTGGTCGCTCGACTGCTCAATGCGCCGGTTGACCGCTTCATCGTCCCGGCGGCGTTTCTGATTGACGAGTACGAGCGCCGCGGCGTGGCGCGCGAACGAGTGCGGCTGGTGCACAACGGCGTGTCGGTTCGTGTGCCGGGGCGAGCGGAGATCGAGCGCGCGCGCGCGGAGATGGGCGATGGTTTAGCGCCGTTGATCGTATCGGCCGGCCGGCTGGTGGCGCTCAAGGGTCATCGCTTTCTCATCGAGGCGGCAGCGCGGCTGAAGTCGCAGGGAATGGCGTTTCGCATCGCAATCATCGGCGACGGCGAGCAGCGCCAGGCGCTGCAAGAGCTCGCGGGTGCGACGGGCGTCGGCGAGCAGGTGCGGCTCCTCGGCTGGAAGGCGGATGTCGTGCCCTACCTTGCGGCGGCCGACGTCTACGTACAGCCGTCGCTGAGCGACGTGCTGCCCAACGCGGTGCTGGAGGCGATGGCGCTCGGCAGATGCGTCGTGGCGAGCGACGTCGGCGGCATACGCGATGCCATCGGGCCGGGTCGCAGCGGCGCATTGGTGCCGCCCGGCGACGCGGCGGCGCTGGCGCGCGAGCTCAGCCTGCTGCTCGCCAATAAGCCCGCGCGCGCCTGCTTGGGCGTCGCCGCGCAGCGCACGATCGCGCGCGATTTCACCGTCGCCGAGATGGCCCGCCGCACAGAGGCAATCTACCAAGAGCTGAGCGAGGTGCCGAGATGATCGGATTTGCATGTGGCGCGATCGGGGTCGAGGTCGCCTGGCCCGTCATGCCGGCGTCCGGGTCGGCGACGCGGCAGCAGACGGCGCCGACGTGTGATCGAAGTCGTGTGGCAGGGCGCTGCGTCGAGCAACCCCGCCTTCGCGGCGTGCGCCGCATGATGCTGGCGACAGTGCCCAACCGCTACAACCGCTACCACAATGTGCATTACCCGCCGCTGGGACTGCTCTACATTGCCGCCCATCTGCGCGCCGCCGGCTTCGAGGTGCAAGTCGTTGACGCCGCCGCGCAAGGCATGGACTACGCCAGCCTCTGCCGCGCGGTTGCGGACGCGGCGCCAGACGCGCTGGGCCTCACCTGCACCACGCACACGCGCCTGGAGCTGGTGGAGGCGACGCGCGCCTTGCACGAGCGCTTGCCTAGGTTGCCGTTGGTGGTCGGCGGCCCGCACGTTACCTTCTGCCCGCAGGAGACGCTGGAGCGCACGCCGGTAGATGTCGTCGTGATGGGGGAGGGGGAGCAGAAAATGCTGCGCCTGGCGCGCGGCGAGGCGTGGGCCGAAATACCCGGCATCGCTTATCGGCAAAATGGCCGCATAGTGATTAACGCCGCCGACGGCAGCCATTGTGATCTGGCAACCATCGCCCCTCCGGCGCGTGACCTGGTTGACATGCAGCGCTATCCCGGCTATCGCAGCCTTGGGCGTCGCAACACTCAGGTGCTCTCCAACCGCGGCTGCCCGTTTGGCTGCATCTACTGCTCCGCGACCTTCTTCTGGGGCAAGCGCACCCGCAGCGTCGCCGCCGAGCGGGTGGTGGACGAGATCACCTCCATCGTGCGCGATTATGGCATCACCGGCTTCTACTTCTACGACGATGCGTTCACCACCGACAAGCGCAAAGCGCGCGCGGTATGCGAGCTGCTCATCGAGCGTAACCTGCGCATCGCTTGGGGCACCAGCACGCGGGTGGACCTCGTCGATCGCGAGCTATTGACACTCATGGCGCGCGCGGGGTGCCGCCAGATAGACTTCGGCCTGGAGACACTCAACCCGGCAGTCTGCGCCAAGATCGGCACCAAGGCCACCTACGAGCAGACGCAGGAAGTCATCGCGGCGGCGAGGCAGGCCGGCATCCGTATCATCACCCTCTACCTCATTATCGGCCTGCCCGGCGATGATCCCCAATCGCTGCGCGAGACCTTCGCGCGCTGTCTGTCCACACGCGCCACGCTGCTGTCAACGCAGATCTTGCGCATCTACCCGGGCACCGAGCTCGAGTCCATCGCGCGGCGCAACGGCGCGCTGCCAGCGGGATTCGGCTGGTACGATCCTTACGACCTCGGCATGGAGAACTTCCGGACGGTGCCGATCTACACCGAGCAGCCGCGCGAGGTTCTGCTGAGGCAGTACGCGTTTCTGAGCAAGTACGTGCGGCTCAGTTCGGCGCTCCGCCAGCGACTGCCGGGGATCGGCGTGCGCATGTTGGCGCGCATCGAGCCCGCCCTCTTCCGCGCGCTCAGTGCGCGGCGCAGGGAGTTTCGCAGCGATAGCCGCCCAGCGTCCGCGTGCGCCCAGCCACGGCTTCGGTCGCGATCTGATGGTCCCAACGCTGCCGATTCGCCATCGGCGCGCGAGGCCGGCTGACGATGAGCCACGTCGTGCATATCATCAATCATCTCGGCTGGGGCGGCGCCGAGAACCTGGTGCGCGACATGACGCGTCACCTGCGCCAGCGCGGATGGCGCGCGACAATATGCGCCTTAAGCGAGCCGGTGCACGAAGCCGGCGGCGAGGCGCATTGTCTGCGCGCGCGTGCGCCGTGGGACATTGCAGGCTACTGGCGGCTGCGGGCGTTGCTTTGTCATTTGCGGCCCGATGTGGTGCACCTCCACCTGCTGTGGGCCGAGCTATGGGGTGCCGCGGCCGCGCGCGCCGCCGGCGCGCCCGCGGTCATCACGGGTCATTGCACCCTCGACGCGCGTGAGAGATCTCCCCTGGCCCGGCTGTGCAGCCGGGTCGCGGTTCGCCGCACCGCCGCAACGATCGCTATCTCTCACGCCGTCGCGCGCTATCGCGTCACACGCTGCGGCGATGGGCGCGAGCGCATCCAGGTCATCCCCAACGGCGTCGAGTTGGCGGCGCCTCCGACCGCCGCCGATCGGCAAGCCGTGCGGGCGCAGATCGGCCTCGCCGCGCACGCCCCGGTTATCGGCGCGGTCGCGCGGTTGCATCCGGTCAAAGGTGTCGGCACATTGGTCGCCGCCGCCGCGCTGGTGGCGCGTCATTACCCGCAGGCGGGTTTCCTCGTCGTTGGCGGTGGGCCGCTGGAGCGCGAGCTGCGTGAAATGGCATCGGCGCTCGGCCTTGATGGACGCCTGACCTTCACCGGCAGGGTACCGTCAGCGCGAGCGCGTCAGCTGCTGGCGGCGATGGACATATTCGTCCTGCCGTCGCTGCGCGAGGGCTTGGGCATTGCCGCCATCGAGGCGATGGCGGCGGCGCTGCCGGTGGTGGCGTCAGACTGCGGCGGTCTTGCAGAAGTCGTGGATGATGGGCGCACCGGACTGCTCTTCCCCCCGGGCGATGCCGTCGCGCTGGCCGACAAATTGCAGGCCCTGCTGCGCGAGCCGCGGCTCGGACGCAGTCTCGGCGAGGCCGGGCGCCGGGCGGCGTGCAAGAGGTTCTCTCTCGATCGCATGGTGACAAGGGTCGAAGCGATTTACCGCACGGTGATGGACACCGCGCCCATCGCCGACGCGAGCGCCCCGCGTCAGCGGACTGCCGTGGCCCGCGGATCGATAAGATCCTCCGGCCGCAAGCCCAACCCCGCCAGCTTGTCCGGCCCGGCGCCGCGGTAGACGCCATCTTCGGCGTAGGCAATCCCGTCGAGCGAGTGGGCGTCGCTGCCCAGCGCAAACCGCACCCCCGCCGCCTGGCAAGCCGGGATCAGGGTCGCGTAGAACGCCGCAAAGCGCTCCACCAACCGCGGGTTGAGCTCGAGCGCGGTTCCCCGCTGCGCCGCTTTGTCGAGGATTGGCCGCAGCCGATCCGGCGTTAGATGGCGCATCATCTCGTCCGGCGGCAGCCAGCCGACCTTGGTCAGCAGCAGCGGGTGCGCGATGATGCGCGCCATGCCGGTCTCGATCGCGCCCTCAAGCATCGCCAGCGCGTGCTCCGCAATGCCTTGCGCCGAAAGGTCGCGCGGCTGCTCGACGATCTCCGCCAAGTGGTAATGATTGGCCGCGATCATGACGAAATCGAGGCCCGCGGCTTGCTGCGGAGTCATCGCCGGCCGTTGCGGCGAGAGCATGGTCACCTCGGCGCCCACCAGCACCCGCAAACGCGAGCCGAGCCGCTCGACGTCGCGCCGGTCGTCGGCGAGGAAAGCGATCTCGCGCGCGCTGCCAGTGTTGACGTGATCCACCAGGCCGATCGTCTCCAGGCCGGCTGCCAGCGCGCGGTCAACGATGTCGGCGATCACCATCTCGTCATGCGCGCATGACGAGCGGAAGGTATGAATGTGCATGTTGTGCAGCATGGGGATCATCGTCGTTGCCGAGGTCGGCAGGGCGCGTCGAAGCCGCGCACGTCCCAGGCCTTGTTGAGGGCGTCAACCGCGATCGCCATGAGATGGGTCATGGGTCAGGCTGTGGCGACACAGGAGGCACAAGCGGCTCTAGCGCCTCGATGAGCTCGGGCACGCTAACCGTGACTACCTGCCAGAGAATGTCATCCTCGATCTCGCCGTACTCGTGAGCCAACAGGTTGCGCTGCGCTATGATCTTGCGCCACGGGATCTCTGGGTGTGCGCTCCGGAATGACTCCGACACGTGCCGCGCCGCTTCGCCAATGATCTCGAGCCGTCGCTCAACGAGCAGCCGCAGATCCTCGTCCGGTGCGTATTGCGCTAGCGTGCGCCCCCTTGCGGCTCGCGCTAGGCCCCGTGCATGATGGAGCATGTCCAGCAAGTAGCCGGCATCGCGGTCCTCAGGACGCATACAGAACCTCCGCTGTGCGCAAGATCTCTCGGCGACGGAAAGGGTTCTTCAAGCCGCCCTTTGCGACCAAGTCAACCTTACGCTGGAAGATAGCCTCCAGCTCCTCGACCATGTCCACCCAATCGTATAGGCTCAGGCCATGACCCGGTTGCAGCTCCACCAGCACGTCCACATCGCTGTCCGAGCGGAAGTTCTCCCCCAGTGCCGAGCCGAAGATGGACAGCTCCTTCACCCGCCACTCCCGACAGAACTCCTCAATGCGGCCTTGATCTACTGCGATAGCTAGTGGCATATCACACCTCCGGTGGATCGTCTTGAGGCGGCACTGGAGCGCCAGGTTCGCCGCCGCCGCGTCATCGAGCGCAACGTGCCGACAAATGAGCAGGTCATCCCTGGTCAGGTTCAACGCGCGGAGCGCGCCGAGGTCGAGTTCCTCATCAAGGCGGATGCGGACAGTCTGCTGCTTGTCCGGATCGCTCACGCGCCACAGAGTGTTGTCCGTGATCTCCCTTGGCAGCCGGCTGCCCTCATTACGTCAGCTCATCCCGATTCTTGTAGATCTTCTCCACCGCGGCGATGATGAGGTCGATGTTCGATTCGTCCATCAGCACATCTTTGTTCAGGCTCACATGCTCTTGCGCCAGGACGCGCTCCGCCACCGGCAGCGCGACCTTGGTGTAATCCATCTCGCGGCCGTAGTGGGCACAGTTGATGGGACAGCCGGTGCGCCCGAAGCTGTGCCGCTGGAACACCGGGTTCTTGTGAATCGGAATGCCGTATGCGTTGCCGGCCGGAATGCCTTCGGCCCGCATCGCCTCCAGGAACCGGTCGCGATGGATGCCGTCCCATGCGCGCGGCACGAACCGCAGCAGGTAGAAGTAATACCCCTGCTGCGTGATGCGATCGTCGCGCTTCAGCGGCGCCACCCCCGGCATCGCGGCCAGCGCCGCCGACAGGCGTGACGCGTTGCGGTGGCGCACCCGCGTCTGCTCCGGCAGCCGCTCGAGCTGACTGCGCAGCAGCGCGCCTTGCAGCTCCGTCATGCGATAGTTCGGCGCGGCTATGTGGTGCTCGTAGAACGGCCGTCCCGCCACGCGCCCGATGTGATGATAGGAGAATGCTTTGCCCGCCAGCTCCTCGCTGTCGGTGATCACGGCGCCGCCCTCGCCGCAGTTCAGGCTCTTGCTCGCCTGGAAACTAAATGCGCCGGCGCCGAGCAGCGCGCCCACCTTGCGACCGCGCCATTCCGTACCATGAGCGTGGGCGCAGTCCTCGACCACGAATAGGTTGCGCCGCCGCGCAATGTCCGCGATGGCGTCCATGTCGCACGGATAGCCGCCATAGTGCACGATCACCGCCGCCGCGGTCTTCGAGCCGATCGCGGCCTCCATGGCGGCGGGGTCGATCTGATAGGTCTCGGGATCAATATCGACGAACACCGGCACCGCCGGCGCGAGGACGATGCCGATCGCCGAAGCGATGAACGTCACCGCCGGCACCAGCACTTCATCGCCCGCCTCGATCCCGCCCGCCTTAAGCGCGACCTCGATCGCCGCGGTGCCATTGGCGACCGCCACGCAGTGATTGGCGTCGTGGAAGCGCGCAAACTCGGCCTCGAACTGCGCGACCTCCGAATCCTTCGGGTCGGCCCAGTTGAGCCGGCACCAGTTGCCCGAGTCCAGCGCGCGCAGCACGGCCGCGCGGTCGCGATCGTCGAATACCGGCCATACCGCGCGCAGGCCGTGAGGCGCAATCGCCTCGCCGCCGCGGATCGCAAGCCGGGGCATGTAAGCCTCCTGGAATCACAGGATGATGACGGCGCTGAACGTCACACCCCGAACTACTTCGCCCGCAGAGAGGCGTTCTCCTACGCGCATCGCGAGGGGCGTTTGAGCGTGCGGATGATGCTGATCGAGCTGGACAAGATAACGCCAAGCAGCGCCGGCACGGTAACGATGATGTTGTGGTTGTAACCCCAAGCGCGCTCGAGGTCGCCGTGCAGCAGTGCCGCCAGGGCGCGCACTGTGCCGCAGCCCCAGCAGGGCAAATGCAGCCAGCGCCAGAGGCACAGCGATGGCATCGCATCGAGGACGGCGAGCGGCGTCAATGTCAACGCTGCAAGGGCGGCAAGCACGCCGACCAGAGCGCCCGCAGCGCGATATGGCGCATGGCGCTGATGATGCCCCATGGTACGACAGTCATGCTGGCGCGCAGCCCGCTGCGCTGACACGCGAGCTTCGTCAGTGCTTGAGCGGCCGCCCTTGGGCATCCGGCATCTTGTCCATGGCGATGAGGATCAGATCGATCAGCCACCAGATGCCGCACCCGCCGGCGGTGAACAGCTTCAGCAGGCCCAGACCAACATAACCAAGATAGAAGCGGTCGATCCCGAGTGTGCCGACGAAAATGGACAGCAAAAGCGCAACGATCTATTCCTTCGGTGGCTGCTGAGAGACTTCGGACATTCCGCACCCCCTGTGACGCTTGTTAACTGACGCGCGAGCCGCGCGCTGCGGGAGCAACGAGCGGTCGCCTTGCGACTCCGCAATGGGCGGCGTCCCCACGATTCCGCAGCCGGTGGGCGGTCTCCTGCCGGCGCCTTAATTCTTGCGCAGATGCTCGCGCTTGACAGGCAACCAGGGGCGCGGTTATACTACGGCGGCTTGAACCATGTGCGGCGCCGAGACGGGCGCGCAGCGGCGCCGGCGGGAAGGAAGAACGCTCATGAAGTTTGGACTGGTGATAGTATTGGCCGTGCTCGCCGTGGCCTTGCTGAGTGGCATGGCCTGGGCTTATCCCACGCGCTTCGGCCCGGTCACCGGGTTGGTTGACATGCCGACGACGGAGACCTTGACCCCCAACGACGCCGAATTGGCAATTGACTACGCCCCGCTGGGAGGCGACACCAACGTCTGGCCGATCCGGCTTCTGATCGGCCTGCCGCAAGATGCAGAGGTCGGCGCGGGTTACGCCAGGTTCAAGGATGGAATCGACGACAAGATCACCAGCTTTGGCGGCAAGGTCAGGCTGCTGCGGGAGCCGTCCTCGCAACTGAGCCTGGCGTTCGGCGCGAATTACCTCAGCGGCGACGTCTTCGACACGCTCAATGTCTTCGCCGTCGCCGGCAAGGAGATACCGACGACCCCGGGTGGGATCTACGGTCCCGAGCGATTGCACCTGCGCGGCTACGTCGGCCTGATGTTTACGAACATCAGCAACAGTGTGAGCGATGACGAGTTTAAGCCGTTTCTGGGCCTGGAGGCCATGACGCCCCAGGGGGCGGGCCTGGTAGCAGAGTACAAGTTCACCAAGTTCGGCAACGACCACGTGGGGGCGGCGGTTCGTTATCGCGCGACGCCGAGGGTCACGGTGCAGGTCGGCATCGCGCGCGGCACGCCTGACGCCTTCCACAGCGACGAGTTCCGCTTCCTGTTCGGGGGCAGCTATAACCTGAGCCCGCCCAGTGAGGCGCCCAGCCCGCAGTATTGAGCGCCCTGAGCCGAAGCGCGCGCAGAACGCGCCGGGGATGCTTCTGTCAGCGGCAACCAGGCGTGGAAACCAAGACGGGGCGGCCTATCCCGAGGTCGCCCCGCGTTAGCGTTACTTGGCGCGCTCCTGCGACGGACGCGATTCGCGCTGCTCCTTCTTTGGCTCCTTAGCCCACGCCTGCCGGAACCGAGTCGTGGTATCATCTATGGCGCGCTTGAGTTGCGCCTCGTTCACCGGTTTGAGCAGATAAGCCACGGCGCCGGCGCGAATCGCCTCTTGCACGCGCTTGCGGTCATTGTACGCGGTAAGCATGATCACGGGCGTCGGCGCCTCGGACATGATGCGCACGGTGGCGGCGATGCCATCCAGCCCAGGCATGCCGATGTCCATCAGCACCATGTCAGGCCGCAGCTCCTTGGTCTGTGTGACCGCAGCTTCGCCATCGCGCGGCATGCCCACCACGCGATGCCCCATCGCCTCGACTTGGGCCTTGAGCGTAAGGGTGATCAGAAACTCGTCGTCAGCCACAAGGATGTTCACGGGTCGCTCCACTCGCAATGACGCTGTGGCATTAGGTTCGCCCCGCGCGGCCCGATTCCCTTGTGGGGCAACCGGAACAAATGCGTTGCCCGGCGACCCTCGGCCCGTGGTACAGGCAACGGCATGAGCGCCAAGCCATTCATCGTCGGTCTGCTTCCGTCCGAGTTGGAGCAGGCGCTGGTTGCCGCCGGACACGAGCCATACCGCGCACGGCAGATCCTGCGTTGGGTCTATCAGCGAGGGGCGGAAGACTTTGCGCAGATGAGCGACTTACCGCATCCGCTGCAGCAGGAGTTGGCGCAGAAGATGAGCATCGATCCCCTGCCCGAGCCGAGCCAGCGGCGGGCGCGAGATGGCAGCGTTAAGCTTGCTTTTGGCCTGACCGGAGGCAAGGCTATAGAGGCGGTGGTCATGCCGCAAGATGGGCGCGTGACGGCTTGCGTCTCGAGCCAGGTCGGCTGCGCGTACAACTGCGCCTTTTGCGCCACCGGGGGCCTGGGGCTGGAGCGCAACCTGACGCCGGCCGAGATCGTCGGCCAGGCCATGCGCGCGCGCCAGGCCAGCGGGTCGCGCGTGTCCAACGTCGTCTTCATGGGCATGGGCGAGCCGCTTGCCAATTACGCCGCGGTGGTCAAGGCGGCGCGTATCATGAACCACCCCGCGGGCATGAACATCGGAGCCCGGCATATCGCTATCTCGACCTGCGGCCTCCCGCACCAGATGCGCCGCCTTGCCGGCGAAGGGCTGGTCCTGCACCTGGCGGTCTCGCTCAACGCGCCCGATGATGAGCTGCGCTCCCGTCTCATGCCCATCAACCGTCGCCATCCTGTCGCCGCCGTCGTCGGCGCCGCCAGCGAATACGCCCAGCGCACAGGGCGCAAGATATCCTTCGAGTACTGCCTGCTTGCCGGGATCAACGATTCTCCGTCAGCGGCGGCGGCGACCGCCCGCCTCATTCGCGGCATTCCCGCCATGGTGAACCTCATCAATTACAACCAGGCCCGCGGCGGGTTTCAGCGACCGCGCGCCGCAGCCGTGCGCGCCTTTCAGCGGGTCTTGCAGGAACATGGGATAGAGGTGGCCATCCGCCGCTCGTTCGGCGAGGAGGTGACGGCGGCGTGCGGGCAACTGGCGGCGAAAGAGGTGGCCGCTGGTGAGTGAGACGCCGCGCGATGGGAAGGTCCGCCTGCGCGCGGTCGTGTTCGACCTGGGAGACACGCTGGTCGAGTGCACGGAGAGCCTATCGACGCTGCTGACGCGAGGGGCGGACCTACTCCACGAGCGGCTGTCGCGCCAGCACCCCGCGCTCAGCCGGGAGGCTTTCCTGCGCCAAGCCCAGCAAGCGGTTGGCGGGCGAGCTCGCGCGCTGGCGGGGACGCATCGCGCCCTCCCCGCGCGTGAGCGGGTGGCGCTTGCCCTGCGCGCGCTGGGGGTCGAGCCGCAGCCGCGCCTACTCGACGACTTGGTGGCCCAGCTTTATGCTCCCGTCAGCGCGTGCAGCCGTCTCCTGCCGCAGGCGCGCGACGTTCTGCGCCGGCTCAAACGGGCGGGCCTCCGCCTGGGCCTGATATCGAACACACCGTGGGATGTGCCGGGGGAACTCGTCGAGCGCGACCTGGTGCGCTTCGGCCTGCGAGAGTTCTTCGATGTGCTGGTCTTCTCCGAGATCGGTTTTCGCAAGCCGCACCCCGAGATCTTCGCCCAGGCGTTGGCGGCCCTCGGGGTGCGCGCCGAAGAAGCGATCATGGTCGGAAACTCCCTCGCCGACGATGCCGCCGGCGCGCACGCAGTGGGGATGAAGACCGTGTGGCTGTCGAGGTCGCGGCGAATCTGTAGGGGCACGGCGTGCCGTGCCCCGACGCCTGCTGCTGCGATCACGCCTGATTACGTCGCCCGCGATCTGCGCCAGGCCGCGCAGCTCATCCTGGCGCTCGCGCAGGACCCGTGAATGGGTTGCTGCGCCGACTCGCACTCAATCGCCGTCGCCTTCTACGCCGCCGGCTCAATGCCAAACGCGGCCGCGACCGCGGGATGGATGACTTCCCCAGCGCGCAGGTTGAGGCCGCGCCGCAGTGCGGGGTTGCGCCGCAGCGCCTCCTCCAGGCCGTAGTCGGCGAGGTCGAGGGCATAGGGCAGGGTCGCGTTAGTCAGCGCCAGTGTCGCGGTGCGCGGCACCCCGGCCGGAATGTTCGGCACGCCGTAATGGATCACGCCGTGCTGCACGTAAACCGGGGCGGAATGGGTCGTGGGTCGGATCGTCTCGACGCACCCGCCCTGGTCAACCGCGACATCCACGATCACCGCGCCGCGCTTCATCCCGCGCACCATGTCTTCGGTCACCAGCTTGGGCGCGCGCGCCCCGGCCACCAGCACCGCGCCGATCAGCAGGTCAGCATAACCCGCGGCCCGGCCGATGTTCAACGGGTTCGAGTAAACCGTGATCAGATTGCCGTGCATGATGTCATCGAGGTAGCGCAGCCGCTCGTGATCCACGTCGAGGATGGTCACATGCGCGCCGAGGCCGATGGCGACCTTGGCGGCGTTAATGCCGACGACCCCGCAGCCGATGATCACCACCTCCGCCGGCGGCACTCCGGGCACGCCGCCCACGAGCGTCCCCCGCCCGCCGAAGTCGCTCTCGAGGTAGCGCGCGCCGACCTGCACCGCCATCTTGCCCGCGACCTCGCTCATGGGAATGAGCAGCGGCAGCGCGCCCGAATCGGTCTGCACCGTTTCGTAGCCGATGGCGGTGATGCGCGAATCGCGCAGGGCGCGGGTGAGGCCCTCGGATGACGCCAGGTGCAGGTAGGTGAAGAGCACCAAGTCGGGGCGCAGCAAGGGGTATTCCTGCGGCAGCGGCTCCTTCACCTTGAGCAGAAGCTGCGCCTGCGCGAACACTTCCTGAGCGGCGAGCGCGATGTCGGCGCCGGCGTCTCGATACTCGGCATCATCGTAGCCGCCGCCTTGCCCGGCGCGCGTCTCGACCAACACCTGATGGCCATGACGGCGCAGGGCGGTGACCCCAGCCGGCGTGATGGCGACGCGGTTCTCGCCGTCTTTGATCTCGCGCGGAACCCCAACGAGCATGACAGGCCTCCTCCGCCGCTGCTTCGGCGCCGGGTGCGGCTTTCCTGCCCGCACGAAGCGCCTGCGTGTTGCATGGCGCAATCTATCTGCCCGGCGCATCCAATCGCGGTGCAGGAAGCGCCGCGGCGGCGGTCGAAAGTTCACTTCGAGCGGCGCAGGGTGCGTGCAAGCGATGACCAACGTCAATAGAGAGCTTATCGCGCGGCTGTCCGAGGCGGGTCAACTCGAGTACCACGCCATCGTCCACTACAGCCGCTATGCGCAGGAGATCGAGGACCCGGCGCTGGCGCAGGAGCTGCGCGACATCGGCCAGATGGAGGTGCGCCACGCGCATCAGCTCATGGCGGTCATCATCAACCTCGGTGGATTGCCGGAATGGGAGCTTCCGCCGCCGCCGTGGTTCGCCGGCCCCGTGGACATCATCAAGACGTCGCTTGAAGGTGAGCGGCGGGCCATCGCCTGCTACGACCGATGCCTCGAGATCGCCGAGGATGACCAGCTGCGGGCGCGCCTGGAGCAGATCAAGCGCGACGAGGAGCACCACATCGCGCGGCTGAATCATCTGCTGGCGCAGTTGACAGGCGCCGGCGCATAGTGGCTGCCGATCGCATCCTACGGACCGGCGCGGCGCGCCAAAGGAGCCACGACCCATGTGTGAGTTCTGCGTCAAGCACGGCGAAGGCAAGAAGTGGTACTTGCAGGCGCGCAACTACGGCCTCGACCTGGCCTCGGACGTGCGCCGCCAGCGGTTCATCGCCGACTTCTTCAACAACCCGCAGAAGCTGCAACAGAGCGTGCGCGATCTCGATCGGCTTGATCGCCTGCCCCGGCTGATGCAGTCCGCCATCCGCGGCTGGGTGACGCGCTCGATGAAGAAATGGCACTTCGGCCAGGTGGTGCCGCTGGAGGACGTGCGCGAGATGCTGGGCATCGTCAACTCGGTGGTGCGCGTGCCGTGCATCTGCCGCGCCATCAACCGCGGCGACAAGCAGGCGCGCTACTGCTTCGGCGTCAGCGTCGGTCAGGGCGCCATCGCCTTCGCCAAGGTCGATCCCAGCTATGCCTCAGGCCCGGACACGACGATGACCGAGAGCGTCACCACCGACCAGGCGCTCGACATCATGCGCGACCTCGAGCAGGAGGGCCTGGTGCATTCGGTGTGGAGCTTCGTCACCCCGTTCATCGGCGGCATCTGCAACTGCGATCGCAGCGACTGCATGGCGATGATCGCCACCGTCGGGCATGACACCAAGGTCATGTTCAAGGCCGAGTGGGTGGCAGCGGTGGATTGGGACTCGTGCCGCGGGTGCCGCTCCTGCATGCGCCAGTGCCAGTTCGGCGCCATCGGTTACAGCGCATCGGCGGACAAGTGCGTCATCGACCAGCATCGCTGCTGGGGCTGCGGAGTCTGTCGCGCAGCCTGCCGCCAGGATGCCATTAGCCTCGGCCCGCGCGCCGACGCCGCCGCGCTGGGGTGGTGAGGCCGTGGTCCGCGGCACCGGATTGCAGCCCGTGAAAATCACCGCGGTCGAAGACAGCTAGCGACGCGGCCGACAAGTCCGATTTTCGGCCGCGTCGCGGAGCAACTGCTGCGCGAAGGGCTTTATCATGTTCGGCCTCAAGCGAGAGTCGCCCAAGACGATTTCCATGCGCTTGAAGTGCGGGAACTGCGGTCACACCGCCAAGCATGAGCTGGGGTGCATTTTCGTGTCGCCGGGTGAGGGCGAGTCCACGGATCCCGCGGATTGCGTGAGCTTTGGCGATTACTTTCGATGTGCGAAATGCGGCTCAGGGTGGCCATGGGTGCTAACGCCGCAAGCGCACCTGGCCTTAAGCGCCCTCATGGTCGGGCATCTGAACGGGATTGAGGAGGAACGACTCATCCTCGCAGAGCCTCGGCTTTTCGACGGCTTTGCGCCCCGTTCAGGGGCGCAAGCGGAGGAGCACCTGCTTGACGTCCTCGAGCGCGACCCTAAGAACGCGTTCGTCTGGAACCGCCTCGGCAACATATACCTCAAGGCGGAGCTGACGTCGAAGGCCGAGGAGGCCTTTGCCAGGGCGCTGGCGATCGATCCGAACGATGTTGAGTCACACTACAGCCTCGGCTCCATCCTTCACGCGCGGGGGCTCTACCAGGAGGCGGCAACACATCTTCACGAGGTCATAACCCGAGTCCGAGGCTACCGGAAACTGCCAGGGACGAAGCTGCGGGAGTTGGTGGACTGCACACTTGACTTGTTAGCTGAGATAGCTGATCGCACCAATAACGAGATTCCCGTATTCCCACCGGTCGAACCGCAGCCCCCAGCGAACTCCGAGGAGCCGGTGGTGGTTTACCTGACCGAGTTCGATCTCGCAGACGGATCAGACCGGGATCGTCTCATAGACTGGGTGCTGGGCGAAGGCTTCGCTTCTGCCACACCGCGCCAAGCGCCCGCGCGCCGAACCAGGATCGGCAGGAATGAGCCGTGCCCTTGCGGCAGTGGAAAGAAGTATAAGCGGTGCTGCGGAGCTGGACGATAGCACCGCGAGAGATCAACGCCAACGCAACTTAACCGTGGAATCTCCGCCGGCTAGCGCGGCCGCTTGAGGGCCGCCGGCAGGTAGTCCAGCAGGTCGCCGGCGATGAGGCAGGGCTCGGTCTTGTGGTCGGCAGCGATGTCGCCCGCCAGGCCGTGGAAGAACACCCCAGCGGCAGCGGCATCGAATGGCGCTACGCCTTGCGCGAGCAAGCCGCCGATCATGCCGGAAAGAACATCGCCCGTGCCGCCGGAGGCCATGCCGGGGTTGCCGGTCGAGTTGATGTAAGCGCGACCACCGGGATCAGCGATGATGGTCCGCGCGCCCTTGAGCACCACGACGCAGCCGAAATCCGCCGCCGCTCGCCGCGCAATGCCCAGCCGGTCGCGCTGCACCTCCGCCGCGGTCATGCCGATCAGCCGCCCCATCTCCCCCGGGTGAGGCGTGCAGATCGTCGGCGCGGATCGCGCCCGCAGGCGGCGCACCGCCCGCAGCGGCGATGGATCCCCCTCCAGCGCGTTGAGCCCATCCGCATCGAGCACCAATGGGCGCTCGATCGCGCCGACCAGGTCGCTAACCAGCGCCTTCGTCTGCGGATGCCGCGATAGCCCCGGCCCCATGATGACCACATCGCGCTCGTGCGCGAAGGCCAGCGCCGCCGCGCGCGCATCCAGCGACAGCGTGCGCTCCCGCGTCTCCGGCAGCGGCAGGGTCATGACCTCGGTGACCTTGACCTCCATGATGTCGTTAAGGCTCGCAGGGATGCCCAGCGTCACCAGCCCCGCGCCCATGCGCAGCGCGGCCATCGAGCACAACGCCGCCGCCCCCGTCATGCCCACCGACCCGGCGATCACCGCGACGCGCCCGAAGTCCCCCTTGTTGGCGTCCGCCCGGCGCGCTGGAAGCACGCTGTCGGCCCACCCGCGCTCGATCAGCTCGGCCGCGAAATCGGATTGAGCGATCAGGTCCGCGGGATAGCCGAGATCCGCGACCGATACCTGCCCGCTGTGCGCAATGCCATCGCCAACCATCAAGCCAAGCTTCGGCAGGCCCATGGTCACGGTATAATCGGCCGTGACCGCGCGGCTGCAGACTCCGCCCGTGTCGGAGTTTATGCCTGACGGCATGTCCACTGCGACTACCAGCGGCCCGCGTTTCGCGCGCGCGGCGTTGATGAGATCTATCAAGTCGCCGGTGACGCCGCTGACTTCGCCCTTGACACCGATGCCCAAGAGGGCGTCAACGAGGATTTCGGATTTCTCCGCCGCGGCTATGAGCGCTTCGCGGCCAGGCCATGATGCGAGCGGCGTCGTGACTTCCTCTACCGGCACGCCAGCTTCGCGCGCGAGCTTCAGATGATGCGCCGCATCGCCCGCGACGTCGCCGATCTTCCCCGCGAGCACGATGCGCACTGCGATGCCCCACTGCGCCAGGTGGCGCGCCGCGACATGGCCATCGCCGCCGTTGTTGCCCTTACCGGCGAAGACGATGGCGCTCGCCCCGCCGGGCTCGACCACGGCGCGCCGAATGAGATCCGCGACCGACTTGCCCGCGCTTTCCATGAGGACATGACCGGGGATGCCGCGCTCCTCGATCGCGCGTCGGTCGACCTCACGCATTTGCGCCGCGGTGAGTATTTTCATTGCATCATCCGCCGGGGTGACGTCACCCCGAGCGCAGCGAGGGGTCCCCTACCGGGCTTGCCGAATGCCCATAGGGGACGCCTTCGTCCGCCGACGCCTTCGCCCGCCGGAGCGGAACTGCCCACTTCGCCGAAGTAGCTTCGGCTACGAAGGCTGAATCGTCGTCCGCGAAGGCGGATTCCCCGCGGCGTCTACCCCTTCGCCTTGCTCAGGGCAGGCTCTGAGCGAAGCCGAAGGGCTCGGAATGACATTTCGCTCAGCTCGTGCACAGTCGGGATTATATCCGCTCGCGCGCGACTTGCGCTATCGCTGCCGCCGTGGCCATGTCGCCGCTGTGCGACATCGAGATGAGCGCCTCGCGCCCGGCGGCGAGCGCCGCCGTTTGCCCGTGAAGGTGCGCCGCGGGCGCGCCGGTTGCGCTTCTGATGACCTCGATCTCGCGCCACCGCAGAGGCACGCCGAGAGCCTTGGCGACCGCCTCCTTGGCGGCAAAGCGGGCGGCGAAATGTTGCCCCGGCCGGCGCTGGCGGCGGCAGTACGCACGCTCGCCATCGGTGAAACAACGATGCTCCAGGCGCGGATGCCGTAGCATCGCCGCCTCGAGCCGGCTGATTTCGACGACATCTATGCCGATCCCCGTCATGTCTGAGCTGCCGGCGCGGCCTCGGTCACCCGAGCGGGCAATGACATCGCGCTCGTGTTGCCGGCCAGGTCAACCGCCGCCACCGCGTACGCCCGCTCGCCAGGCGGAGGATTAGCATCTACGTATGCCGACCAGATGGCGAGCGAGCTGCTGATCTTGCGCCAGCCGTGGTCCTCGGTGCGGTAAACCTCGTAGCCCGCGAGGTCTTCATCGCTGCATGGATGCCAGCGCAGCGAGACGCCGCCCGCCGAACGCGTCGCCGCCAGGTTTCGCGGCCGCGCGGGCGGGGCGCCGTCGGGCCGCATCTCGCCGCCAATACGATATTGCGCCTTGCCGGCGCGCACCTCGATACGCGCGATCCCGCTTTCCAGCGGCCCCAGCGAGCGCTTGCCGCGCCGTGCGGCGCCGGCGATGAAGTTCGTCACCACCGCCAAGGTGAAGGGGCGATTGGCCTCGGTGCTGATGACGTAGTCCTGCCTGGAGGTGCGCGCGGCGCACACGACCGAGGCGGCGGTGTCACCGAAGTGCAGATTCGTGATGCCGTGGCGCGAGCCCAGCCGCGGCGCCCAGGTGAGCGTGTTCGTCGGCGCATCGGCGCGCAGGCCAAGCACCGCCTCGATCAGCATGGCGATGGGGCCAAGCCCGGCCCAGGAAGCCATGTCTCCCTCGGCGTCCCGATCGCGCTCCGGCGAGCAGGAAGCGAAAAGCGCGTCTTGGTTGCGCAACTGCGCCGCCATTGCGCGCAGGTGCTCCAGGGCGATGTTCCTGGCGAGCCCGGGCCGGCCGATGGCGAGTAAGCCGCGGACGATCATATAGTTCGTGGGCGACCACACGGCGCCGCGCCACCGCTCGCCGTCCGGCGGGTTGTAGATGGAGCTGTCCGCCGAGACTGTGGGCGCCGGCGTAGGCCGCCAGAATTCGCTCGGGTTCGTCAGATGCTCAATAAGCGCCGCGGCCCGCTCGTCGGTAGCGACGCCAGCCAACAGCGCCCAGAAGCTGGCGACAGACTTGAAGTCCGCCCCGCCAAGATCCTCGTACCAGCGCCGCTCGTTGTTCCACAGCAAGCGGTTGATCGTCTCGGCGAGCTGCGCGTGCTCGGCGTCGAAGGCCGCCGCTTCATCGTCGCGCCCCAGCTCGCGCGCGATAAGCCCCAGGTGGTGCGCATCGAGCGCCATCTGGCATGACAGGTCAATCCACCCGGCGCCTGCGCGCGGCTGGTCGTCCATGCCGCTGCCCTTTGCGTCGCCAAAGAAGTAGAGGCCCTGCGAGCCGCGGCGATTGAGCACGATCCAGCGGTGAAATCGCGTTAACGCAGGCAATACCCGCGCCAGTCGCGCGCGATCGCCGGTCAGGCGGTAGGCGTCCCACTCGGCCCAGGCATAGAGCGGCGGATTGAGCGCGTCGCCGGATTCGCCGGCGACGGCGGCGGGCGCAACCTCGCGCGCGATGAAGCCGTTGGGCTGCTGCTGGGCGTACATGTTCGATAGCATGCCCGGCGCAGGGAAGGCGCGAAACGCGTACCTTGCGTATTGGGTGATGAAGCAGAGGTGCCACTGAAGAAGATTGCCGTTGAGGCCTGGCGCGACGTAGTCCGAGACCAAGCCGCTGCCCGACTGGGGATGGCGGAGACGCGCCCAGGCGACCTGCCACGCGCGGCGGTAGAGATGCGCCAGGTCGCGGTCGACGACGATCGGGCTAGGGATCTTGCTGCGCGGCAGGCCTTTGACGTCACCCTCGGCGCGGGCAGCGCGGAGCGACACCGGCGCCGCGATCGCGGTCACGGCATGTGGAACGAGCTCCCCAGTCACAGCGTTTGACCTCAAGCTGTCGGCGGTGCGGGTTGTGTGACCACAAGTGCATCTGCAATATTCTGCGCGCCGCGCTCGCGTCCCTGTCAGGTCGGGCGCGACCGTCCCGACGATCGCAACGCCAGCGGCGGGCGGCTCCCCTGAGCGCAGCCGGTCGCCGATCGCCGTCTGGTCGCACAAAGCGACACAATTGGGGCCGAAAAATCTTCGGTTCGTTAGGGCGGCGATGTTTGTCGCTTGACGCGCGTGGTAAAATACATAGTTGAAGCTAACTCGCCGCTGGCGAGGGGCCGTCATCGCAGCGCCCATAAGGTAGCAATCAGTGCTCGCAATCGGTAAGGACATCTTGCAGCAGATCATCGCCGAGGCGGAACGCGCCTACCCCGCCGAATGCTGCGGCATCTTGGTTGGCCGCCGCGAGGATATGCGAAGCGTGACCTGTGCTCGCGCCGCCGCCAACGTCAGCCGCGATGGCCGCCGCGATCACTACGAGATCGACACCGCCGAGATCCATCGCGTGTGGCGCGAGACCGATGGCACCGACGAGCAGATCATCGGGTTCTATCACTCGCACCCCGGCTTTCCGCCCCATCCCTCCGTGCACGACGCGATGAAAGCCTGGCCGTATTACTCATACCTCATCGTCTCGATCCACAATGGCAGCAACGGCGGCAACATCTCCTTGCGCTCCTGGGTCTGGCAGAACGGCAAGGGCGAGTTCCGCGAAGAGCCGGTGGAAGTAAACCTCGCCTCGGCCCCCACCGAAGCAGCGAAGTGACGCGCGGCGTGTCATTCTGAGCCTCGGGCTGGCTGAAGCCGGCCGCGCGGCGAAGAATCTCCGACCACCAGCAACCCCGACAGGGGACCTCGGTTCGACTCTGCTCAGAGCTTGCCCTGAGGAACGCCGAAGGAGTGGGCTCTTCGCTGCGCTCGGGGTGACGGTCCGCCTAGTACCATTCCGGAGTGCTGGTATCCAGGTACTGGCCATAGCGGCCGACGCCGAAGTCGGGCTTGCCCCAGTCGAAGGCCTTGATGCGGAAGTCGAGCCGGAACAGGTTGCGCTGCAAGCTGTAGTAAGCAGACACGTCCCAGCAGTGCAGGCTGCGCGTCAATAACACCTCGCCCCATTCCCAGTGATGCTGCACGCCGTCGTAGCTCGATAGAAGCTGCACGCGCCACTTGGGATTGGCTACCCAGTCGACATGAGTCGTGGTGCGCTGGAGCTTGCCGGTCGCGGGCTGATAATCGCTGCTGAGCTCGAGCGCGGTGCGGTGATCGCCGAAGCGCACCCTCGCCAGCAGGTCTCGCGGCATGCCGTGGTTCGCGTCATAGGCGCCCGAGAGGCCGAACTGCACGGTTCGCGCCAGCGGCACGTCGAGCCGCGCCAGGATGTCTTGCCAGCGGCTGAACCGCGCGTCATATCCGGTGCGAAGCAGCGCGCGGCCGCGATCGCCGTGCCGGTAAACGAGGTCGAACGCCGCGGTGCGATACGCGCCGACGTAGTCGAAGCGAAACGGCGTGTAGCCCTTGGGCTCCGACAGCACATAGCCCAACCGCGCCTTGACATCCGCGCCCAGGTCCTGCTCGAGGCGGAAGTTGCCGCCGTAGACATATTGCGCCGTGTGGTCGCGGTCGCCGTAGAGGTACTGCTGAAAACGCGCCTGGGTGTTGAAGCGCGTGCTGGGGCCGAGCTTGATCGTTTTCGGGATGCCATCGTAGCCAAAGAAGATGCGATACGCTTGCAGCGAGGTGGGCTGCTCGGAGAAGTTGCCGACGCTGAGCGTCATGCGCGCCGGCAGCCCCAGCGGCCGCGCGCGCAGGCGATAGGTGTCGGTCTCGAGCATCAGCTCGGGCAGATGATCGACGACCTGGTAGAAATCATCGCCGGTGAAGGCGTCGCCGTCGGGATCGAAGCGCTTGGTCAGCAGCAGCCGCGCGTCCATGCGCGACTCGTGATCGGTGATCTCGATGCGATTGTTGAGCTCCTGATCGTTGGCCTCGCCGGAGAAAGTGCTCTGGTCGTCATAGGTCGAGTCGAGGTTGAGGCCATAGCGCGGCCCGCGGTCGCTGTGGCGCAGGTCGGCCGAAAACCGGCTGGAATCGAACGCGCCGCTGGTGCGGTTGTAGTCGAAGGCGAGCGAGCTGTTGGAGCTCGCGCCGCCGCGGGTCACGGCAAGCTGCGAGTTGAGCACCTGGCTGCCGGCCACGTAATAGTAGTTGTCGCTGCGGAAATCGGCCGCGGCGCGTAGGCTGACCCCGCCGCCCAGGTTCTGTTCGTGCTGGCCGCGGGCGGTCAGCTCGTCGGCGCCGGTGCTGGTGTTGTTCACCTGGTACACGTAGATGCTGCTGCGCCCGCTGGGATAGACCTCGGTGTGCTCGATGCCCTTGCCGAAACCGCGTCGCGTCATCAGGTCGAGATGCGCTGCGCCGTAAGAGTCGGGGTTGATGACGTAGTTGACGAGGGTCTTGAGATAATAGCCCTCGAATTCGTTTTGGCCGACCTGGGGCACGATCGGCTGCCGCTGCGGCTCGTGCAGGGACACGAGGAACCACGGCAGGGTGAAGATGTGCTTGCCCAGGATGAAGAGCGCGGCGTGGTCAGCGATGAGCTTGCGCCCGGGCCAGATGCGCAACCGCCGCGCCACGATCTCGTAGTGCGGCTGCGGCAGGTCGCACGTGGTGAAGGTCGCGCCGCGCACGATCAGACGGTCGGCAAACCCCTGCACGTCGCGCGCGCCCACGTAGAGCGGTGACAGCACGCCGCGCTCGAAGTAGTGCGGCGAGATGGCGGCCGCAGCTTGCGCTAGCTCCCATTGGCGCGTGTCGAGGTGAACCAGCAGGCTCGCCCCGTGCAGCTCCTCGCCCTTGGTGCTCAGGACGACGTGGCCGCTGAGCACGGCGGTGTTTTCCTCAAGGTTGGCGACCATCTCGTCGGACGCGACCTCGACGTCGTCGTATGCGAAACGCACGTTGCCGCTGGCGCGAACGATGCGGCGCTCGACCTCATAGCGGATGTGGTCGGCGGACTTGAGGTCGATGAACTCGCGCCCGGCAGGCGTCGGCTGGACCTCGGGTGGTGCGGAAACGGGTGGCGGCGACGCCTGTGTCTGCGCCGATGGTGGGGGCGGCGCCTCTGCCGGGGCCGGAGGAGACGGCGGCGGCTGCGCCGGCGGCGAGGTAGGCTCCGTCGGCGCGCTTGCGCTGGGCGGCGTCGGCTGAGTGTACTCGGGCTGCGCCCGTGCGAGACCGCCTGCGGCCAGAAGCAGCGCCACCAACGCGAGCATGCAGCGAACGCCCCGTGCACGCCAGGCGGTCACGCGAGGGTCACTCCTGTTTAAGGATTAAGACAACCCCGACGGCGCCGAAGATGATGTTCTGTGACCACGCCGCAAGCGCGGCTGGCAGCGCTCCTGATTCGCCCATCAGCCGGCTCCACGACATCAGCACCTGGTAGAGAAAGGCTAGCACGAACGCGACCGCCAGCCCCATCATGCTGCCACCGCGCGCGTAACGCAGCGCCAGGGGCGCCGCCAGGAGCGCGAACACCAGCGGCGCGAGTGGTAGGGCAAACTTGAACTGATACTCCAGCTTCAGGCTTCGCACATCAACCCCGCTGTGCGCGAAGACGCCGATGTAGCGATTGAGCTCGCTCGCTGTCATCTCGCGCGGCGTCTTCTGCTCGGTCCAGAAATCTGCCATCGCCTGGCGCAGGTTGATGGTAGCTTTGCCAAAGCGCGCTTCGTACTCCCACGAGCCGTCGCGGCTCAGCTTGTGACGCACGCCGTGGCGCAGGTAAAGCGTCTCGCCCCGCCAGAAGCCGCTGCTGGCGACGGTCAGCATGGGGTAGCCGCGGCCGGTCAGCTCGTAAACCAGGATATCGTAGAAGCTCCTGCTCTTCGGCTCGAGGCGATGAATATAGACATAGTAACTCGGCGGCACGCGGAAGAAAACGTCCTGGCGGAAGAAGGGCGCCGGCTGTCGCAGCACCCAGCGCCGCACGATATTCTCGGCGGCGTGCGTCGCCCAGGGAGTCACTCGCTCCTCGTTGAGGTAGGCGAGCCCGCTCACGACCAGCGCCGTCGCCATGATGGGCATCATGATCCGCCGCACGCTCGCGCCGCCGGCGCGCAGCGCGGTAAGCTCGCTGTCGCGCGCCAGTCGGCTTACTGCCCACGACGCCGCCAGAAGCATGGCGAAGGGAATGCCGTATGTCGCCACCTCCGGCGCGCGCAGCGCCAGCAGCCCCGCCACGACGCCGGTCGCTGCCCCTGCGTCGTGGATCAGGCGCCAGTTGAGGTAGAGCACGTTGCCGAGCATCAGCAGCTCGAAGCCGATCAGCCCGACGAAGAACGGCGCCAGCAGCTCTTTGACGACGTAGCGGTCGAGGAGTCGCATAGACGAGGTAGTCCGTGGCCAGTAGTCCGTAGTGATAGACTACATCAGTCCGGGCGTCTTGACCAAGACCTTTCCACTGGCGCGGCTGAAAGCCCTGCCGCGCGAGTCATTCCCGCTCGCGTAATACGTCAAACCGCTTCGCTTGGAGTGCGGGAGCTTGAGTCGCCTCGGGCGACTTGCTCCCGCTTTCTTTCGCGGCGGCGCGCCGCCGCACTCCAAAACGGCGCTGCGGCCACCCCCCTTCTCTCACCGGCGTTCCGATGCTATGGAGTGCGGGAGCTTAAGTCGCCTCGGGCGACTTGCTCCCGCTTTCTTTCGCGGCGGCGCGCCGCCGCACTCCATTCCCATCGCTAGCCTCGAACGCAATATGCGAGCTTCAGCAGGTTGGGCGCGTCCGCGCGAGCGGGACTTGCCTGCGCCCGCGATGGCGACTACGTTATCGCGCTGGCGCTGCGCGGCGACGCGAGAAGGCTGCGCTATCTGCTGAAGGGAGCGACGCGGCGGTTGGGGTCGGGCGCGCAGGTTGCAGGTTAAGGTGACCGGGCCATCGGGCATCTCCGTGGACGCGCGACCGCCGGTGGAGAAGCGTCTGCCGGCTGTACCGCCGCGCGCCGATGCTATGGAGTGCGGGAGCTTGCTCCCGCTTTCTTTAGCGGCGGCGAGCCGCCGCACTCCAAAACGGCGAAGCGGCTAGGTCGCTCCGCGACCGCTGGCTAGGTCCCGAAGGGACCGCCATCCCGGCCCTTCGGGCCTAGGGACGTGGCGGTCGAAGACCTAGCCACCGAAGAATCTGGCGAGCGCAGCGCAACTCGCCGCCAAGATCCCCGCCCAAGGCGGGTAAACTTCGCGGAGTTCACCCCTTCGCTTCGCTCAGGGCAGGCTCTGAGCCGCACGAGACTCTTCGCCGGCGCGGCATGGCCGCGCTCCGGAGCGGCGCACTGCCGCTTCGCTTGGAGTGCGGGAGCTTGCTCCCGCTTTCAAGGCGGCGGCGCGCCGCCGCACTCCTGGGTCGTCTTGCGTTAACGCGCGACTGGTCTGCGCGGCTACTTTATCGTCACCTCCGCGCCGGTGGCCGCGGACTCGTAGATCGCGTCAAGGATTTCCGTCGCCATCACGCCGTGCTTGCCCGGCACCGGCGATCGCGCGCCGGCGCGAATCGCCTTGATGAACTGCGCGATCTCCTCGGCGTAGGTGTCAACGTTCGGCAAGCGCGTCGGCGCGACATCCACCAGGGCGCCGTGCTCCTGCCGGAAAATACGCGCCGGCGACGTAATCAGTCCCGCCTCGGTGCCCATCAGCATGACGTAATGCTGATCCTCGCCAATGTTGGCCGCCCAGCTCGCTTTGAGCAGCAGCATTGCGCCGTTGGCGAAACGAACCAGCCCCACCCCAAAATCCTCGACGGTGAATTTCTCGCGATCCCACTGCCCCATGCCGCCGAATCCGGGGCGCTTGCCGAAGGCGGTGGCGGTGGCGCCGAATGCGGCAACCGGCTTGGGGTGACCCATGAGAAATAGCGCCATGTCGAGCATGTGCACGCCGACGTCGATCAACGGCCCGCCGCCCGACATCTTCTTGTCGACGAACGCGCCCCAGCCCGGAATGCCGCTGCGCCGCATGTACACCGCTTCGCCGTAGTAGATATCGCCCAGGGCGCCGGCGTTAACCGTCTGCTTGAGGTACTGCACGTCCGCCCGCCACCGGTTGTTGAACGCCACCATCAGCAGTCGCTTGGCCTTGCGCGCCGCCTCGACCATCTGGCGGCCCTCCTGGGCGTTCATGGCGATCGGCTTCTCCACCACCACGTGCGCCCCCGCCTTGAGCGCGGCGATGGTGGGCGCGGCGTGAAACGCGTTGGGCGTGCAGACGCTGACGGCGTCAGGCTTCTCCGCCGACAGCATCTTCTTGTAGTCGGCATAGGTCTTCTTGACGCCGAACTTCGCCGCGGCCTCCTTCAGCGTCTTGGCGTCGATGTCGGCGAGCGCGACGACCTCGACGCCCTCCAGCTTCTGGTAATTCGGGATGTGAGCGTACTGGGCAATGCTGCCCGCGCCGATGATCCCCACGCGCACGTTCTTCACTTGCACCCTCCTATCGGTTGCACGGGACAGTCGCCTTTCAGTCAAGGTATCCGTCCCCATTCTCACCCGAGCAAGTCCTTCAGCACTTCGGGGTAGTTGGTGGTAATGCCCCAGATGCCGAACTCCATCATGCGTGCCATCTCTTCGCGCTCGTTCACCGTCCAGGTGATCAGCCGCAGCCCGGCAGCGGTCGCTGCCGCCACCAGCTCCCGCGTCAGACCGCGGTACGAAGGCGCCAGGATCCTCGCGCCCAGCCGCTGCGCGCGCCGAATCAACGCCGCGATCTCTTCGCTGCTGAGCGGGTCGATGCCGACGATGAGCTCGACCTCGATCCCTTCGGCCCCGCTCAGAGCCTGCCCCGAGCTTGCCGAGGGGGCAGGCTCCGGCGCCAACTCGCGCACGCGCATAAGGCATTCGTCGTGAAACGACGAGATGAAGGTGCGCCCATCGGCCCTTCGACTCCGCTCAAGGTGGGCCTCTCGACTCCGCTCAAGGCAGGCCAGCCGCCGCACCGCGCCGACCGCCTGCTCTTCGACGCCCGATTCCTTGAGCTCGATGCTCAGCGGCGTCTTGCCCGCGGTCAAGGCGACGACCTGCTCCAACGTCGGCACGCGCTCGCCCGCAAAGTCTGGCGCGAACCACGAACCGGCATCCAGCTCCTCGACCTGCTTCAGCGTCAGGTCGGCGAGGCGGCCCGACCCGTTTGTCGTGCGATCAACCGTCGAGTCATGCATGACTACGGCTATCCCGTCGGCCGTGGCGCGTACGTCGAGCTCGATCATGTCGGCGCCGATCTCCATCGCGCGGCGAAAGGATGCCACGGTGTTCTCGGGGCGGGTTGCACTTGCTCCGCGATGACCTATGTTCAGCACGCGATGCGACATGTTCTCCCTGCGCGGCATGGGGCGTGCCACTCACTCCGCTGCGCCCTGGAACCACGGAGTGCGGCGGCGCGCCGCCGCCCGGAAAGCGGGAGCAAGTCGCCCGAGGCGACTCAAGCTCCCGCACTCCAAGCGACATGTTCTCCCTGCGCGGCATGGGGCGTGCCACTCACTCCGCTGCGCCCTGGAACCATCTGGGCGCGGGGTCGCCGGAGTGCGGCGGCGCGCCGCCGCCCGGAAAGCGGGAGCAAGTCGCCCGAGGCGACTCAAGCTCCCGCACTCCAAGCCGCGGCGTATCGCCCTTGCGCCTCCAGTGGCCTTCTGTTAGAATCTCAGCAACACCTTCACCCTGAGGAACGAACGTGAGCGAGCAACGTCACCAGATGCGCTGGGCGAGCATCGGCATGTTCGCCGGCATCGCCGTATTCCTGGCCGGCGTGGTGCTGCTCATCCTGGTCTTCGGTTGGACCTACAGCCTCTTCCAGGCCGCAAAGCATTCCGTGTCCCTCACGTCGGCCAAGCCGATGCAGGCGCCCATAACCACCGTCCTGGCCGGGGTCGGTTTTCAGATCGCGCTGCTTTTCGTCATGGGCTATGTCGCGTCGCTCATTGGCAGCAAGGGCCTTCAGCTTTATGGGGTCTGCCGCGGGGTCAGCCCGCGATGAGCCTGCTGCTGACGGTTGACGTCGGCAACAGCCAGACCAAGCTCGGTTGGTTTGAGGAGCGCCGGCTTCGTGGGCAACGCCAGTTCGTCACTGGCGCTCGCCGCGCGGCCGAGGCCATCGCCGATCTGGTCGCCGGGCTGCCGCAGCCGCCGTCGGGCGCGGCGATGTCCTGCGTCGTGCCCGAGGCCGTCGAGGAATGGCGCCAGGCATTGCGCGCAGCGGCCGGCGCCGCTCCGCTCGTGGTTAGCGGCGACAGCGACGTCGGCATACGCAACCACTACCGCGATCCCGCGACCCTCGGCCCCGACCGGCTGGTCGGCGCGCTGGCGGCGCGCGAGCTGTACGGCGCGCCGGTCATCGTCGTCAGCCTGGGGACGGCAACAGTGCTCGATGCGGTGTCGCGGGCCGGCGAGTTCATCGGCGGCGCGATCGCGCCAGGGGTTGAGACGTCCCTGGCGGCGCTGGTGGAGCGAGCCGCGCGGCTGCTGCCCGTGACGTTCGAGCAAGCGCCAACGGCGATAGCCACCGACACCCGCGGCGCCATGATTGCCGGCGCTTACTTCGGCAGCATCGGGCAGGTCAAGGAGTTGCTCGCGCGTGTGCGCGCGGAGATGGGCGAAGATGCCCCGGCGGTGCTGACCGGCGGGCACGCGGAATTGGTAGCGCGCGAGTTGAGGAACGTTGCCGGCGTCGAGCCCGCCCTGAACCTCATCGGGCTGCGGCTGGCGTGGGAAAATGTCCATCCGGTAGAATAGTTCCTTATCAGTTGGATTCTCAACAACCTGCACAGGAAAATGAACCACAAAGACACGAAGCCTCGATGGATGCGGGAAGGACCGAACCGCCCTTCCTTCTTTCATCTTCCTTGGTGTCTTAGTGTCTTTGTGGTTTCCCATCAGTTGCGAGCCGCTTTTGACGAATGACCCTTGGTTCCGGCCATGCCGGGTTAGGGGTAGAGTAGGGGACAGGAACCTATTTCCCCGGGGCCAGCCGACGCCTGCGGCGTACTCAGTCACGTTCCTGTCCCGATTCTTCGACGCGGAACAACGGTGTCCCAGACACGTCAATCGGACAACAGGCCAAAGGAAATCGTCAGCGTCAGCATCGGCTCGTCGCGCCGCGACTCCGACGTCGAGGTAGAGGCGGGCGGCCATCGCCTGCACATTCGGCGCATCGGCACCGACGGCGATGTCGGCAAGGCGCTGGCGCTCATCCGCGACCTCGATGGGAAGGTCGATTGCTTCGGCCTGGGCGGCGGCGACCGCTATCTCGTCGCCGGCAATCGGCGCTACGAAGTTGTAGCCTTCGGCAAGCTTGCTCGCGCTGCCAAGGCCACGCCGGTGGTGGATGGCAGCGGCTTCAAGGAGACGCTGGAGCCTTACCTGCTGCGGCGCCTGGTGGAGCAGGGGCAGCTTGACCTGCGTGACAAACGGGTGCTGCTGGTGAGCGCGGTGGACCGCCCGGGCATGGCGCGAGCGCTGCCCGAGCTCGGGGCGCGCGTCACCTATGGCGATCTCATCTTCGCGGTCGGCGTGCCGATTGCGCTGCATTCCTTGCGGGTAATCTCACTACTGGGTGCGATGCTGCTGCCCCTCATCCGCCGCATGCCCATGTCCGTGGTCTATCCCACCGGTCAGAAGCAGGAGTCGTCGGTCGCCAAGTACAACAGGTATTTCTATGACGCCCAGGTCGTCGCCGGCGACTTCCATTTCATCCGGCGTTACATGCCGCGGGATATGAACGGGCGCATGGTCATAACGAACACCATCACCGCCGAGGACGTCGGGCTTCTCCGCAGCGCCGGCATCAGCCGCCTCATTACCACCACGCCCGCATTTGGCGAGCGCTCCTTCGGCACCAATGTCATGGAGGCGACGCTCGTCGCCATCTCCGGGCGGCCGCCGCAGGAGCTGAGCGGCCAGGATTACATCGAGCTGCTGCAGCGCCTCGGCCTTTCACCAAGAGTTATGGATCTATAGCATGAGTTCGCTCTCGCCGGCATCGTCAAGAGAAAACGAAAAAGAGGAGGCGGGCGCGGCCTCGCCCAAGGCCGCGTTTCGCGGGGTCAGCGACCCCGGGCCCGGCGACCGCCGCGCCATCGGCCGTTTTGGCTTCATCATCCACCCGCTATCGGTATCGGAGGATGTCGGGCGCAAGTACCCCATCGCTCGCTACCTTCCCGCGCGGGTGGTGGAATGGGCGCTCAAGCGCATGCCGCCGATGATGGTGGGGCACGTTACCGGCATCGTCGGCAACGATGGCGCCCGCGCGGAGGGGTGGCTAGTAGGCTGCCCGCTGACCCCGCGGCAGATGCTCCAGCTCGACGAGGGTTACGTCATCGGGCGCATCATCGAGACGGGAAAAGCAGCCCAGCAAGCCGGCGCGCGCATCGTCGGCCTCGGCGCGTTCACCTCCGTCGTCGGCGACGCCGGCATCAGCATTGCGCGCGGCCTCGACATTGCCGTCACCACCGGCAATACCTACACCGTCGCCACCGCCATCGAGGGCACGCTCAAAGCGGCGCAGCTCATGGGGCTGGATCCGCAGCAGAGCACGGCCGCGGTGGTTGGGTGCACGGGATCGATCGGCGGCGTCACCTCGCAGATTCTGGCCGAGGTCGTCCCGCGTTTGATCCTCGTCGGCCGCGACGAGAGGAAACTGCGGGCGGTCAGGGAGCGCGTCTCCGGCCGGGCGCAGGTGGAGGAGTCCACCGATCCGGCAACGGCGCTGTTGGCGGCGGACATGGTGGTAACGGTCACCAGCGCAGTTGACACGGTGATCGAGCCGCGGTTCCTGAAAGCTGGCGCGGTGGTATGCGATGTCGCGCGGCCGCGCGATGTCAGTAAGCGCGTGGCGCAGCAGCGGCCGGACGTCTTGGTCATCGAGGGCGGCGTGGTCGCCGTGCCGGGCGAGGTGGATTTCGGCTTCGACTTCGGTTTCCCGCCGCGCACCGCGTATGCCTGCATGTCGGAGACGATGATCCTGGCGCTGGAGGGGCGCTACGAGAGCTACAGCCTGGGGCGCGAGATTGAGGAGCCGAAGGTGCGGGAGATGACCGCGCTCGCCGCGAAGCACAACTTCAAGCTCGCCGGCTTTCGGAGCTTCGAGCGTCAGGTCTCTGACGAACAGATCAACCGTACCCGCGAGCTGGCGGAGCGCGCCCGCAAGCGGGGCAGGGGAAGATAGGATGGGACGCGCGCGCGCCGCCGCAGCCGTCGCGCTTTGTCTCATCGCCGCCGGCGCTTCGGCATTCGGCGCCCGCGCCGAGCGTCCGCTCTACACCATCGCCTCCACCCCCGTCCCGCCGCAGATTGACGGACGAATTGATGACCCCTGCTGGCAAGCGGCTACGCGCTATGAAGTCGGCGCCGCCGCCCCGGCCGAGGGCCTAGTGCTCTGTCAGGGTTAAAATGACGGGTGCAGTCTCTGTCGCTACTGGACCGGGCGCGACCTCCGTGAGGTCGCGAGGCCCCGCGCGCTCATGGAGC
>Ga0315280_10000978_pt1 | contig 50895 bp, 50 predicted proteins | sample YL17G06_40_MG_FD_203697 | JGI IMG/M metagenome (GOLD analysis project Ga0315280, IMG submission 203697) | Sediment microbial communities from Yellowstone Lake, YNP, Wyoming, USA - YL17G06_40 | ecosystem: Environmental > Aquatic > Freshwater > Lake > Sediment | place: USA: Wyoming | collected... | reverse complement strand
TCCCGTCTATAGGTTCACAAGGAGCTCATAAAAGGTTTCTCAACCTTCAACTCTGAGTTGATCGTAGGGGTATGCTGGCCGTAGTCCTCCTTCTGTTCTAGGCAGGATTCGACTTAGCAGCCTACCCGAGCCATCGCACAGCCTCATTGGCTCCTACTTGGCCTTGCTCCCGCGAGACGGCGCGTTTCAATCGCTCTCCCAGCGTCGTCAACGGCTTACGCGCCGGATCATCCCCATCGGTTGGGAGGGATATCGTTTCTGGGCCGGAGCTAGGGGTCTCCCCCCACGCCTCACGGCGCCGCGGGCTGTGTTGAGGGAGGAACTTCCCCAGGCGCCACTAGGGCACCCGACACCTGCCCACCAGCTTGCCCCAGAATGGAGGCTGAGGCTGACAGGATAAACCTTTCTGAGCCAGCCAAGCCTACCTTTTTTAATAGAGCACTTTCAATAAGATCAGTTGCTTCATCAATGATAGAATAGCCTAGTTCGAATCGTAGCAGAATGCCGTGCATAGGGTTCGGTTTGCCTGGGCACCGGGCCTCTTTTTCGGCCCGACACCTCGAGCGATTGGGGGTGGCGAGCTGAGCCAGTCGACCGAAGTCTTCTGGTGTACACTCCCACTCCATCAACGGGGTCTTCTACCCCGGCTCTCGTCCGCGGCCGTGGACTCGTTACCAAGCCCACATGCCTGGGAATGGCCGCTTGTTTTCGGGATCGGCTTCGAGCTTAGATGCTTTCAGCTCTTATCCAAAGCAGCGTGGCTGCCCGGCAGTGCCCTATCGGACAACCGGTAAACTAGTGGCTACGGCGCCCCGTTCCTCTCGTACTAGGGACGCCTTCCCCTCAAGCGACCAGCATTTCCAGCAAGTAGAGTCCGACCTGTCTCACGACGGTCTAAACCCAGCTCACGTTCCCCTTTAATGGGCGAGCAGCCCTACCCTTGGCGGCTGCTGCACCGCCAGGATGGGAAGAGCCGACGACGAGGTACCAAACCGCGGGGTCGATGGGAGCTCTCGCCCGCGACGAGCCTGTTATCCCCGGGGTAATTTTTCTGACACCTCCGGCCCCCATCAAGGGGGACACGAAGGATCGCTAAGCCCGGCTTTCGCCTCTGGATCTCTTGCTGTGGAAGATCCAGTCAGGCCGGCTTTTGGCTTTGCCCTCTGCGGTGGGTTTCTGTCCCACCTGAGCCGACCTTTGGGCCCCCTCGATACCTTTTCAAGGGGGTGCCGCCCCAGCCAAACTGCCCACCAACCGTTGTCCCGGGGCGTAAGCCCCGGTAAGAGGCGTAGCCACTAAAGGGCGGTGTTCCAACGTTGCCTCCCCTAGCCCCCGAAGAGGCTAGGATCGATAGCTCCCGCCTACACTCTGCTCAAGCAACCACGTCCCAGCGACAGGCTGCAGTAAAACTCCACGGGGTCTTCTCTCTCCGCTGGAAATCTCCGGACTGTTCGCGCGGATTAGGTGGGTTCACCGGGCCCCGGGCGGGGACAGTAGGGTCCTAGTTGATCCATTCATGCACGTCGGAACTTACCCGACAAGGCATTTGGCTACCTTAAGAGAGTCAGAGTTACTCCCGGCGCTAACTGGCCCTTGGCCCAGTTGGACCCGGGTTTCAGGTACCAGCGCTGGCCAGGATTCACAGGCTGTACACACCCTTTCGGGCTTGCAGCCTGCTATGTTTTTATTAAACAGTCAGGACCCCCTAGTCACTGCGACCTACGGTTCCAGCCTAAGGCTAAAACTGTAGGCACCCCTTATCCCGAAGTTACGGGGCTGATTTGCCTAGTTCCCTCGCCTGGGTTTGACCCGACACACCTGAGGTTTCTCGCCTAGGGACACCTGTGTTGGTTCTAGGTACGGTCATGGAGGATCCTTCTCGACGCCCTTTTCACGGACTCCAGGGATCGACTGAACCACCCTAAAACGGGCGGCTATTCCCGATTTATCCTGGTTCTCGCCATTACGGCACTCCCCAGGGGTATACGGTTAAACAAGGCGACAGCCCTGCTCAGCCTACCCCGAAGCGTCAGGCGCCGAGCTTGCGTCACCGCACGTACCTCCACGGTACCGGGATCTTAACCGGTTTCCCTTTCGGCCAGCTCGGTTAGGACTGGCCTTAGGACCGACTTACCCCCAGCTGATGACGCATCGCTGGGGAGCCCTGGCCCATACGGCGATCGGGATTTTCACCCGACTATGCTGTTACTACCACCGGGATCTGCAATCCTGACCGGTCCACTGGACCTCACGGCCCAGCTTCCGTCCAGCCAGGACGCCCTCCTACCGGATTACAGCTTGCGCTGTACCCCAAGGTCTCGGCAGCTGGCTTAGCCCCTGATATTTTTAGGGCCCTCAGCCTCGGCGGGTGAGCTGTTACGCACTCTTTAAAGAATGGCTGCTTCTAGGCCGATCTCCCCGCTGTCTGTGGCTGGGGACGCCTTTTGGTTTAACACTTAGCCAGCGTTTGGGGGCCTTAGCCTTGGTCTGGGTTGTTCCCCTCTCGGCCCAGGGGCTTACCCCCTGGAACCCGTCTCTCAAGGTCTACGGCACTGACGGATTCGGAGTTTGAAGAGGAGGTGAACCCTTTCGGGTTCTTGCCTTCTGGTCAGTGCTCTACCCCGTCAGTAACCTCGCTTGAGGCTGGGCTGCGACCCACTTCGGAGGGAACTAGCTATGACCGGGCTAGATGGGTCTTTAGCCCCTAACCCCAGGTCAAGGGAGCGAATTGCACGTCAGCACCCTCTCGGGCCTCCACCAGGCTTTCGCCCGGCTTCGCCCTGCCCAGGGATAGATCGCCCGGTTTCGAGTCTCACAACCGTGACTCCGGGCCCTTTCAGACCCCGCCCCTCACCGGTTGCCCGGTTGTGGGCTGTTGGTTTCCCTACGCCTACGGGGTTGACACCCTTAAGCTTGCCACGGCCATGAACTCCCCGGCCAGTGCTTCGAGACTGAACGCGTGACCCTGGTCCCCCCTCCTAGTACAGCCGCGTCACCGCGGTTTCCTTCAGAGGGGATCTACCCTTTCAGGCCACGCACGTCAATAACCACCTGGTTTCAGGCTCTTTTAAACCCCCTTTCGGGGTACTTTTCAGTTTTCCGTCACCGTACTGGTGCGCTATCGGTCTCAGGGAGTATTTAGTCTTGGGAGTTGATGGCTCCCAGTTTCCCAAGCCAGAATCGAGGCATGGTACTCCGGGTACCCAGCCCAGCTCCTGTCGATCTACACTTACGGGGCTATCACCCTCTATGGCGGGACTTTCCAGACCACTTCGGCTTCGTCGACGAGGAGGAGGCCAGGCCCACTACACCACATCTCCCCTAGGTTTCCCAAGGGGATTAGGTTTAGACTTCTCCCCTTTCGCTCTCTGCTACTAAGGGAATGCCGGTTGGTTTCTTCTCCTTCTCCTACTAAGATGTTTCAGTTCGGAGAGTTCCCGCTCCTCACGGAGCACCGCGAACCCCGAAGGGCTCGCGATGGGAAGTCCTATTCGGGCATCCTCGGATCGAAGGCCGCGTGCGCCTACCCGAGGCTTATCGCAGCTTGCTACGCCCTTCATCGGCTCCTGAGCCGAACCATCCACCAAGTGGCGTGGCGTGTCGGGCTTACTAGGAAGCCCAGCACCCATTCGGCACCGAACCTATGCACGGCGATCATCATGAGCCACATAGCCCACTACGCCCTTCACCTAGAACTTTGGTTCTAGGCTGCACCAAACTAACTCGGCTCACAGACTCGAACAATCGTCCTCTCATCGGCTTTTTGTCGTAGGAGGTGATCCGGCCGCAGGTTCCCCTACGGCCACCTTGTTACGACTTCTTCCCCCTCGCCGAAACTAGGTTCGGCACAGCCAAGGAGGCTGCGCCTCGCCAAGACCCGACTCGGGTGAAGCGACGGGCGGTGTGTGCAAGGAGCAGGGACGTATTCACCGCGCGATGATGACACACGGTTACTAGGGATTCCATGTTCACGAGGGCGGGTTTCAGCCCTCGATCCCAACTGAGGCGGGGTTTCGGGATTACCTTCCCCTTTCGGGGTTGGAGCCCATTGTCCCCACCATTGCAGCCCGCGTGTGGCCCGGGGAATTCGGGGCATGCTGACCTGCCGTGGCCCCCTCCTTCCTCCATCTTATCGATGGCAGTCCCCTTGGTGTGCCCGGCACCCCGTAGGGGTCCGCTGGCAACTAAGGGTGAGGGTCTCGTTCGTTGCCTGACTTAACAGGACACCTCACGGCACGAACTGGCGACGGCCATGCACCTCCTCTCAGCTTGTCTAGTAAGACCTTCAATCTGACCTTCATCCTGCTGTCTTCCCCGGTAAGTTTCCCGGCGTTGACTCCAATTAAACCGCAGGCTTCACCCCTTGTGGTGCTCCCCCGCCAATTCCTTTAAGTTTCAGCCTTGCGGCCGTACTTCCCAGGCGGCAGGCTTAATAGCTTCCCTGCGGCACCGGAACGGCCCGTAGCCGTTCCAACACCTAGCCTGCATCGTTTACAGCTGGGACTACCCGGGTATCTAATCCGGTTCGCTCCCCCAGCTTTCGTCCATCACCGTCGGGCGCGTTCTAGTCGACCGCCTTCGCCACTGGTGGTCCTCCCGGGATTATAGGATTTCACCCCTACCCCGGGACTACCGTCGACCTCTCCCGCCCCCTAGCCTAGTAGTATCCACCGCAGTCTAGCGATTGAATCGCCAGATTTAACGGAGGACTTGCCAAGCCGGCTACGGACGCTTTAGGCCCAATAATCGCCCCCACCACTCGGGGAGCTGGTATTACCGCGGCGGCTGACACCAGTCTTGCCCTCCCCTTATTCCCCCAACTCGCTACATTGGGGAAAAGCCACCCTTAGCGGGCGGCACTCGGGGTAACCCCGTCACGCTTTCGCGCATTGCGGAGTTTTCGCGCCTGCTGCGCCCCGTAGGGCCTGGGGCCTTGTCTCAGTCCCCATCTCCGGGCTCCCCCTCTCAGGGCCCGTACCGGTTATAGGCTTGGTGAGCCGTTACCTCACCAACAACCTGATCGGACGCGGTCCCATCCTTAGGCGACGTCGGAGGGCATGACTCCAACGCCCTTTGGGCAGAAGACCCTTCCAGGCGCTTCTGCCTATTGATTATTAGACCCAGTTTCCCGGGATTATCTCCATCCTAAGGGTAGGTTGACCACGTGTTACTGAGCCGTACGCCGCACTCCATTCATGGCCTTGGAGCGCGTGACTCGCATGGCTTAGTCTCATCCCGATAGCAGTGGGGTCCGGCAGGATCAACCGGATTTGGAAGACGACCTCGTTGCCGACTTGAGTTTGACGGGCGAGCTGTGAGCCCACATCAGACCCAAACCTTCGACCCGTTTTTGGGTCGCCTTGTTTGGGACCTCACATATGTCCCCGCAACCGGAGGTCGACCCGTTCATTCACAGGCGCGTCACGCCTTATAGTCGCGGTCAACGCCGCCAGCTAAGCTGCGGGACCGCTGCGCATTGCAGCATCACAAACAGAACGCTTCTCGCCATATAAGCCTTATGTAACGGCTCTGCGAGTAGCCCTGGCTTTCTAATGCCTGATTCACAGCCCCAAAGGAAGACTGTGCTTGGCAGATCTGCGAAAACTATCCGGGGAGCCTCACACCTTTCAAACTCTCCGCCTCTCCAGTCAACAGCTCTTTCTCCACTTCGCAGCTTCAATCTCTGATCTTTTCAGCCCTGTATGGAAAGGACGCATGGTGCTGATAAGGAGGGCCCCCAGTGCCTATCACTAAACAACTGGTGGGCCGGGAGGGCTTCGGTCCCTCGACCTTTCGGTCTCTGCACGCCCAGCCTATCAGCCTCGTCGTCGGCTCCACGTTGAGAGCCGAGTCGAACGCTCTCTCTGGTTTTCAAATCCAGGCTAAGCTACCGGCCCGTGCACCCGTATTTAGACGGAAGCCCCCATTTTAAGAGTTCTGTGATCGGCTTTGGCGTGTTCCCTCGGAAGGAAGAAACACGTCCTCTGCTTGTACACCGACTTTCTTGAGCAGGTCGACCGCGTAGCTCGTTTTACCGATCATGTTAACGTTGTGGGCATCACTTCCAACAGAGAGTTTGACTCCATGGTCCAGACATTTTCTGATGAAGGCTTCGTCGGGAACCCTCCAAGCCCCGCTCGCCTCAATCGCCACCCCACAATCATGCGCCGCGTCTACGACGCTACTCACCCACTCGTCCGTTATGAGATCTGCTGCCCGGGATCGAATGCCCTCCGGAAGCCAAGTTGGATGAGCTAGGATGTCTATCAGACGCGTTTCCATTCCTTTGATTATTGCCAGGCGTAGATCCTCCATAAACTGTGTCGGGTTCCAAATCGTCCTCGAGTCACCCCAGAAGACCCTGTCGTCGAGGTTGTGAACTCCTCCGATCACGAGATCAAATTGCCTCGCGACCTTGGGGGAGACAGAGACGGTGCCGTCACCGAATATCTCAGCTTCAACACCCCTAATCATGGGGGTGCCATTCAAGGAGTCTAGATAGCTTGGTATCTGCGCAGTCCTCATCCTCTTCGGCAACTCTTGGAACTCGCTGAAATGGTCGGTCACAGCCACGAACTCGAGACCCTTGATCTCTGCCGTGCGTACAACGTCTTCCACGAAACAGGATCCATCCGAGAAGGTTGTGTGTATGTGAAGGTCGATCTTGCTCAGAAGCCTCGCAATCTCGTTCCGCATACTTAAACAAGCCCTTCCAAGAATTAGTTAACCAAAAGGGATCGAATCAGCAAGTATAAGGTTAGTGGAGCGGCGGCGCTTTCGAAGGCTATAGTCCGGTGGAGCGTGAGGAGGGAAACTGGATTGGTTCAGATCGCGTTCCTCGGCACGGGTGGTGGGAGGAACGTTGTGCTCACACAGGTGAGGTGGACAGGTGGAATAAGAATAATCCCCGGTGGAGCACACCTCCACATAGACCCGGGACCCGGAGCCCTCGTCCGCTCCATCGAGAAGAAGCTCAGTCCACAAAAAGTAGGAGCAGTTCTGATTTCCCACGCTCACCCAGATCACTACAACGATGGAGAAATATTCATAGAAGCTATGACCGCCGCCATGACGAAGCGACAGGGAACACTCATCGGACCGCGAAGCGTCCTCTACGGAAACGATGTCTGCGAACCAGCCATCTCGAAGTATCACCAAAGCATGGTCGAACATGTGATAGAGGCGAAAACTGACCTGAATTTCGACGCGAACAACATTCAGGTCGCTGCCACAAGAGCCAAGCACACCGATCCAGACGCCGTGGGATACAAACTTACCTTCCCAGGGGTGGGAACTGTGAGTTACACATCGGACACAGAGTACTTCCAGGGTATTGGCGAACAGTACAGGGGCACCCGACTTCTTATACTCTGTACGATGAGACCTCGGGGTGATCCTTGGAAGGGCCACATGTCCACCGATGACGCGGTGAGCATAGTCGAAGAGGCGAAACCTGAGAGGGCCATTATCACGCACTTCGGGATGAAGATGATCAAAGCTAACCCTTGGAGAGAGGCTGCGCATATCCAAGAAAAGACCGGAACCCCCATCATAGCCGCCTACGACGGGATGATCCTCGAGATGGCTGGGGACATCAAAGAGGTTCGGCAAAAGGTCAGGGGACAGACAAGGCTTGAAACTCTAGGCTAAGCCCACCGTCAACCTCTTTCCTACTTTGTAGTTGATCTTTTGGATGTGTAGGGTCTGTTTTACCGTCTCCTCCTCCATCTTCAAGATATTTAGCATCTTCTCAGTCGCCTTAACCGTGGCTTCCTTGACGGGTGAGCTGAGCGGCAGTCCACTCCTTGATTTCAGCGATCGCATCTTGGCTATCACGCCAATCACGACCTTACCCTTCCGCTCAACCCTATTGTCGTGGGGGATGAACCTTGGATCAGGCCAAGACTGGGCGTGAACCGAGGACGGTTCGGCCTGATCCTTGAATAGGACATGGTAGATCTCCTCAGTTATGTGAGGACAGATCGGGGCGAGGAGCAGAGTCGTAGTTTTAAGGACCACGAACAGCGTGTATCTCGCCGCGTCGTCCGGGCTTTCTCTATACAACCTGTGCTTAACCGTCTCGAGGTACTGGTCGCAGAACTCATGCCAGAAGAAGTTTTGGATGATTTCCAAGGCATTATGGAAGTGGTATTTCTCCATAGCCTCGGTGACTCGTCTGGTCGTCTTATACAATCTAGTTAGAATCCACTTGTCTACCGTGGTAAGGGCTCTTGAGCTCTGTTCACGCTCTTGGTAGTCCTTGAAGAACGGCTCGGCGAACCTTGCTGAGGACCAGTACTTCTGCAGGAATGCTTTGCCATACTTCACTACCTCCCATTTGAACGGAAAGTCAGAGCCGATGGTGAGGGCGAGCAGAGCTTGTCTGAGCGAGTCAGCACCATGTTCAGTCAGGTGTTCCTTGGGGTCTATGACGTTCCCCCTGGATTTGGACATCCTATAACCGTCTGGACCCAGGATGTGTCCATGGATAAGGACCTGTCTGAAGGGCTTTTCATCTGTCAGTGTCAGGCAGCGTAGGGAAGTGTAGAAGAGCCACGTCCTAATTATGTCGTGACCCTGCACCCTCACGTCGTTAGGATAGGTTCGGGGGAAGTAGGATTCTCGCGAAAAGTAACCCGATATAATCAAGGGAGTAATGCTCGAGTCAACCCAGCAGTCGCAGACATCATCGGCTCCAAAAATCTTAGCCGACCCGCACCTTGGACACACCTCCCACAGTGACTTATCCCTGGATGGGTCCACCGGGAGCTGTCCATCCTCAGCCGGTATGATGTGATCACACTCTCCGCAGTACCAGAACGGGATGGGTGTTCCGTACATTCGTTGCCTCGAGATTACCCAGTCCCACTCAATGCTTCCGATCCAATCAACCAGGCGCTGGAGGTTGTGTGGTGGAATCCACTCCATACTCTTGCAAGCCGCCAGAACCGTCTGCTTCAAGGGCAATATCTTCAGAAACCATTGTTTCCTGACCAGGAACTCTATGGGCGACTGGCAGTCAGACCTTTCGGTGTGGCTGAGAACTTTGTGAGAGATCGGCTCCTCTCTAGGGATCAAGCTGGAAGTTCTCAAGTCTGCGACAATCCTCTCCCTCGCCGCTTTTATGTCCAGTCCGTCATACCTTCCTGTGTTCGTGATCCTTCCTCGCTCGTCTATCGTCTTTTGTATGGGGAGTCCGTACCTCTGCTGCCACCTGATGTCCTGTTCGTCCCCGAAAGTACATATCATGACTATCCCTGTTCCAAAGGCAGGGTCGACGTCGGCATCGGCTATGATCGGGATCTCCTTACCGAAGATCGGGGTCCTCGCCTTGCCACCAACCAGGCTCTTGTGCCTCTCGTCCTCAGGATGAACAGCTAAGGCTTGACACGCAGGAATGAGTTCTGGTCTAGTCGTAGCCACCTCCAAGTACCTTGCCTCAAAAGGGAACTTGATGTAATAGAGTGACGACATTTCCTCTATGTACCCGAGCTCAGCTTGGGCGAGAGCCGTCTCACACTTCGGACACCAGTGGACTGGAAACTCTTTCCGGTAGATCAACCCCATCCTATGGAAATCCAGAAGGCTGGATTGAACGGCTCTCCAGTACAACGAGTCCATGGTCTTGTACTCGAACTGCTCCCAGTCCGGACGATAGCCAAGCTTTGTCATGGTACCTTTCATCGCCATAATCATGAGACGGGTCCATTCACGGCATTTCTCCCTAAACCTCTCCTTGTCATCCCGCAGGATCTTCCACCTGTATTGCACCTTCAGCTCAGTTGGAAGACCCTGGCAATCCCAGCCCTGCGGGAGCAGAACGTTCAACCCGCGCATCCTCTTGTAACGGCCCAAGGTGTCACTGAGTACGACCCAGTAGGCTTGACCGATATGTAGCTCACCAGATGTGAACGGTGGCGGAGTATCGACTACGAACGTCGATGCCTCGCTCTTCTTGTTGAACCGGTAAACCGCCTCGTAGACATCCGGTCGGCTCCAGAAGCCCTGCCACTTCCCTTCAATCTCAGTCGGCTTGTAGAGCTTCGGCAGACCGCCCTCAGGTCTATCTTCCGGTTTAGACTTGGACAAGAGCGCACCGACCGAAATCCAGTAAGTCTGCTGATCGCTCAGCGTGGCTACTGAGTTAAGCTTGACGGTTATAAGCTCTATGAGATGATTTAACAATTGAGGGTTCAAATCTCGACTTCTTGGAAGGTTTGGGGTGAGCTACAGAGGATACTTGAGGATCGCGGCTATGCCACCAAAGCTCTTGCTCAGCATAACACCCTCCTCAGTCTGGGATGATATCACCTCTGAACTTGCACTAGCTTGGTCTGCCAACTCTGCCAGCTCGTCAACAACATCCTTAGGCTCGTTCATAGCTAGCGCTTGAGATGAGCAGTTCGGGCAGCGTCCCGTCGCCACCTCCTGCTGCACCTTTGCAAGCTCTGACTTGCGTATCGTTCGGTTCTCGGTGTAGCCGCAGTTTGGGCATCTTGTCTCGACCCTGAACTGATCCAAGTCCTCAGAGAGGAGAAGAGTTCGAACCGCTCCTCTGCGGATTGCTTCGCGAACCTCCCTCTCCCCGTACGTGGCGAGACCCGTATCGTGCCCAAGCTCATAGAGGAACTGTTGAACGAGCCTCTTTTCCTCCAAGTAGCGAACCTCCCGGAGTATATCTTGGGACTTCACCACAACCTCATCCACGCCCTTATAACCAACGTACGCTGTGTCTACAGTTCCCAAGATCTTGCCCTTGAGCGCGTAGTGGAGGTAACCACCCTCCTCAAAGTCGACCTTCGTGGGCCCAGGTCCGCCTATTATTAGGCCCTTCAGGTCGGGGATCTGGAGAAAAAACTCGTTCGCGTGCGTTCCCACCCTCTTGTAGTAGTCGTTTACCTCCGCCTCTCTCAGACGCTCGAATCTTCTGGCAGACTGCCCGCCTGCCCGGTGCTTCCCCGGGAGCCCAGACGTGATCTCATCAACTATGTCGAGCCTGTTGCCCCTCACGGTCGCGATGGTGGCCCCATTACCGTCAACAACCAGTATGCCATACGTCTCCTTTGCTCGCAGCATCTCACGGAGAGGGTCGAGGTGGAACTTGTCATCGCACCGATAGAGATAAATGTTCACAGGCTCGGGAGGGATGATCACGTATGTCTCGATCTTCTCGCTGCCGGGTCCATTCTGTGGCAACGCCCCGCTGAAGATAGCCAGTCCCGTTTCTGGCGGCGTCTTGAACAGTCTTAGCCTCTGCATGACCTTCTCTATGGCGTCCAAGACGTTCTTCCGAGTGGTCCTCGACTTTATGTTGGACGATGTGCTGTACTCCTGCCGCAGGTTGTTCATGGCGTCGCTTATCTGTCGATCCGGCGGAACATAGAGTGAGATCAGCTCGGTGTGACGCCCCTCCTTCGAAGAGAGAATTTCTAGGGCTCTCTTCAGCCTGAATGTGAGCAGGGAACTCCTCTTTACGGACACCAGGAAATGCCTCGGATCAATAAATGCCTCGGATCAATAATACATTTCGTAAACGCTAACCCGAAAGCAACTTAAATAGTTTGCATAGCAACCGAACGAATGGTGGAACTTTGAAGCTTGTCATTAAACTCAGTGGGATGCTCTTCCCGATGAGGCTGGATCCAGCCAAGATCTCAGCCTACGCAGACCTCCTCCGAAGGCTAAGGCAGGAGGGACACCGTATCGTCGTGGTTACGGGAGGAGGGGAGGACGCTAGGAGGATGCTTCAGGCAGCTAGGGCGCTCGGTGGCTCAGAGACACTTTGCGACATGATTGGAATACAGGTCGCGAGACTGAACTCTCGTCTCCTCATCGCCAAGCTTGGTGAGGACGCGTACGCCGAGCCTCCGACAAGCGTTGAGGAGTTGAGGAGAGCCTTCGAGCTCGGCAAGATCGTTGTCATGGGCGGCCTCCAGCCGGGACAGTCGACAGACGCGGTTTCCGCTGTAGCTGCTGAATCTATCGGGGCGGATATACTGATTAGAACTACCGATGTCGATGGCGTGTATACTTCGGATCCATCTAAGGATCCAAACGCAAAGAAGCTTGACAAGATCAGGATAGATGAGCTCTTGAAGAAAGTTTTGTCGGGAGAGTTTGTAGCCGGCAGCTACGAACTCTTTGATCCGATCGCCGTGAAGGTTGTAGAGAGATCAAAGATCAAGACATGGATCATAAACGGTGATAATCCAAGAAACGTTGAGGACTTGATCCAAGGAAAGAAAGTGGGAACGTTTGTAGAACCTATCAGCGGGAGATAGCGAAGACGACTAAGCTCATTCGAATCTTTGAGAGCAGCGCCCAAGCTAGACTACTCGAATACCTGCTGGAGCATCGAGGAAGGGTATTCACCCAAGCCGCCTTGGCAAGACTGTTGAGCATGTCGCCTTCAACGATAGCTAGAGTTGTACAACCGTTTGTGGAGGAGAACATAGTAGCGTTCGAGCAGGTGTCCGGACAGATGAAGATCATCGCACTCAATGAGGAGAACGAGAAAACTAGGGTTCTCATAGACTTCTATGAGAAGATAAAGAGACTGTAGCTACTAGGCGAGCACCGGAGATCTGAAAGCCTCTCGAGCGGTCCTCCTAAGCTCCTCAGGGTTCGACCTCGCCAACTCCTCCACAACCCGGCTAAACTGCTCTCGAGCGATCGGAGCTAGGGGGTTATCCCTCTGTATGGATAGTATTACATCAAGGTTCCTCCCTATCCGCCTCAGGAGCCTCAGCGTCTCCATAAACGACTCGGTCGCGAACTCCTCCTTCAACTCGGACCTTGAGAGACAGGTCGCTAGACAGAGATAGGCGAAGTGGTGCAGGACTTGAACCGTGGACATCATTCTGTCGTGCTGCTGGATGCCCGTGACCACAACTCTGCCAGACAAGTCGCGCAGAATCTTCTCAAACTTGCTGAGCCAGCGCTCGGACCTCACCGGAACTACGACGAAGTTCTTCCCCCTCACACTCCTTACAGAAGGTCCGAACAGCGGGTGGATGCTAATGTACTCCAATCCGTCTGGAAGAGAAGACGATACTTTGTCCGCCACCCCCACTTTGACCGAGGAGATGTCGACGAGTAAGGACCCCATCTTCATTCTCTTAGCAAGATCTTTGCAAACATCCACCGTCTTCTCCACGGGAACCGACACGATGACGATTTCCTCCTCAATGCTCGTGGGCAGCTCCTTGAACCTTATGTTGAGAGTTTTAGCAATCTTCCTGCCTCTCCTTTGGTCCGAGTCGTTAACGGCAACAGTCATCCCCAAGCCAGTTAGACTCTTCGCTAACAGCTTACCCATCCTGCCCGCGCCGACAATCAAGATCGTGCCTTCGGATAAGACCCCAGCACCTCCAAAAACGCCGCCTTCTTTCTCAAGCCCTCAAGCGCCTCAAGGCAATTTGTATCACTCGCATGGCCCTCAAAATCCACGTAGAAGATGTACTCCCAGGGCCGCTGCTTGGTCGGACGCGACTCGATCTTGGTCAGGTTAATGTTCCTGACAGCAAACTCCCCCAAGGCATGATAAAGCGAACCCGGAACGTTCGGTACAGTGAACGCGATGGACGTCTTGTCTTCTCCGCTCGGCGGGGCAACGGATCTACCGATAACAAAGAACCTAGTGAAGTTGTTCGGGTTATCCTCGATCCCCCTGACAAGAATCTCCATCTTGTTGACCTCGGCGGCGAGCTCCGTACCTATAGCAGCAGCGTCCTTCAGGCTCTTCAACATCTCTACCGCCTTCGCCGTGCTCGCGACCTCCACCCTCCTAGCTGCTGGAAGGTTTTGGGAGAGGAACCTTCTACACTGACCCAAGGCTTGGGGGTGGGAGAGAACGTCCTTCACATCACCCATCTTCATACCCGGTCTGATTATGAGGTTGTGCCTTACTCTCAGTTCAACCTCCCCGCTAACCTTGAGCGGGTACTCGTGCAGAAGGTCGAGGGTTAGGTTGACCGACCCCTCTGTAGAGTTCTCGATCGGAACCACCCCATGACCAGCCTCGTCTCTCTCGACCTTGCGGAAGATCTCGGGAATATCCGGACAGGTGATGAATTCTGTTCCAGGCTTACTGAAATGCCGTCTCGCCGCCTCCTCACAAAACGTACCCCTCGGACCCAAAAAGGCCACCTTCATCCTTCATCCCTCCTCAGCGTTACGGGAAGCAGTCCAGCCCTCAGCGCATGGTCGACCAGCACGATGGCGACCATCGCCTCCACAACGGGAACTGCCCTCGGGACGATGCAGGGATCGTGTCTGCCGTGGATCATGATGTGCGTCTCCCTCATCGTCTTCAGATTCACCGTTCTCTGGGGCTGGTTGATGGATGGTGTCGGCTTGATCGCCACCCTGCAGGTTATGGGCATCCCGTTGCTAATACCACCGAGGATCCCACCAGCGTTGTTGGATAGTGTTTGAACTCTGCCGTCCGAGATGACAAATGGGTCGTTGTTTCGCGACCCACTCAGCCTCGCACCCTCGAACCCACTCCCGAAGTCCACGCCTTTCACAGCGGGTATCGCGAACAACGCCTTCGCGATATCCCCCTCCAAGGTGTCGAAGACCGGTTCTCCCAAACCGGCGGGAACACCTAACGCAGCACACTGAATCACTCCTCCGATACTGTCCCCATCGGACATAGCCTTCCTAATCACTTTCTCCATGGCTTCGACCGCGGTGAGGTCGGCACATCGCGCCGAGTTCTTCCCGACGTTCTGTTCAATCTCGTCCACACTTGATTCCCTTGCCTTCACCTGGCCTATCTGGACCGTGTGTGCGAACACCCGCACGTTCAGACGCGCCAGTAATCTCTTGGCTACGGCACCCGCCGCGACGAAGCCAACAGTGATTCTGCCCGAGCTTCTCCCGCCCCCTCTATAGTCGTTGAAGCCGGCGTATTTAATCCAGTTCGTGAAGTCTGCGTGACCAGGTCGGGGTGTGTCTCGCATTCGTTCATATGGACTCGAGTCCACTTCCCTGTTCCAGACTATCATGCAGATTGGAGCCCCAGTCGTAAAGCCTCCTTGAAGCCCAGAAACGATCTCTACCTTATCCTCCTCGCGCCTCTGGCTGGAGATCGAGGTCGTCCCAGGTCGCCTCCTGTCCAGCTCGATCTGAACCTCTTCCTCCCCAAGCTTGAGACCCGTCGGGCAGCCATCGACGACGATCCCAACCAATCTACCGTGGCTCTCGCCGAAGCTTGTGACCCTGAACATCTCACCAATCGAATTCGCCGTCAACTCTCCACATCAACCCTCCCACCTAGGTTGCTCAGGTCGGACCAGAAGAGGGGGTATGACTTCTTCACGCATTCCGAGTCTTCCACAACAATTCTCTCACACGCCAGACCCAATAGGCCAAACGCCATGGCGATCCTGTGGTCGCCCATCGGATCTATCATCGCGGTCTTGGGCTGACCGCCCTCTATCACAACCTCATCTTCTCTGGGAGTGATAGTTATGCCCGCCTTCCTCAAGCCAGTGGACATCGCTTCCACTCTGTCAGACTCCTTCAATCTCAACCGCCCGATCCCAGAGATCACGCTCCTGCCCCTCGCCAGCGAGCACAGAACAGAAAGTGTTGGGAACAAGTCTGGACAATTGGACACGTCGGTCGACAACGCCTCAAGCCCACGGCGACTCACCGAGATCCTATTCCCTGCAACGCTCACCCTCGCGCCCATAGTCTCCAGGAGGTCAAGAATTCTCCTATCGGCTTGAAGGCTGTTGGGGTTCAAGTTCTGGACCTCGACTTCACCGGCGATCGCCCCTGATGCCAAGAGAAATGCCCCCGAGGACCAGTCTCCCTCGACTTCATACTCTGTTGGCTGGTACTCCTGCCTCTCAATCTGATATAGGCTCAAGTCCTCCGAGACTTCAATCTCGACACCGAATTTGCGCTGTGTATCCATAGTCATCAGAACGTACGGCTTTGACTCAAGTGGCGTTTTCAGCCGCAGTGTCACAGGTTCCCTCGCCAGAGGGGACACGAGAAGGATTGCTGAGACGAATTGGGAGCTGATGTCGCCACGAATCTCAGTCCCACCACCCCTCAGCCCGCCAAGGACGATGACCGGGGGAAACTCGCCATCGCAGCGGCAGTCAACGCCGAGACCCCTGAGAGATTCTATAAGGGGATTTATGGGTCTTCTCTGGAGAGATGGACCGGCGGTGAGCCTTGAGCGACCCCTGACCAGTGAGCATATTGCGGTCATGAACCTCAATGTCGTACCGGACTCGCGACAGAAGAGGTCTACACCCGGTTCTCTTAGGTCTCCGCCCAAAACGTCCCAGCACATACCGTTGAGCCTGACTCGGACGCCGAGCCTCCCGATCACACCCAGCGTGGCTTCAGTATCATCCGATGTCAGGGGCGAGACAATGCTAGTCTTGCCATGAGCCATCGAGGCGCACACGAGGGCTCGGTGGGTGTAGCTCTTTGATGAAGGAGCCTTGACCTTGCCTGAGATCTCACTCCGCCCGACTGAGGCCCTCATTTTCTCTTCCCCAGGATGTGACTCGCTTGGACCTCCTTGGAAAGGTCGAAAAGGAGTTGGAGCAGGTCTGTTATCCTAGCCTTCTCTTCCGAAGATCCACGTCCACTCTTGAGAACAGCCTCATTCACAAGCCCCGCCTCGACCTCCGGATTAGTCAAGCTTTGTATAAGCTCGGCTCTACTCCTTGGCAGGTTTGGGTTATCCGACAGCTTCAGATCGGCTACAACGAGGCTTAGATCGCACCGCTTTAGAATGACGGATCTCAGCCGCTTCATGCTCGCCTTCGAGAGCTTGAAGGCGGAAAGAAGTTTAGACAGCCTGATGGAGTACTCCTCCCTGGGTACTCCGTATTTCTTTGATATCTCGTCCATCAGCTCGAACCCAAAGGGAGTCATCTCAGCGGATCCATGCTCAGAGCTAACGATTCCGACAATCTCGTCGGTGATCTGCCGTATCTCAGCCCTCACGCTGGCTAGCACGCTCTTGCCCTCTCCCTGTTCGTCTTGGAGACTATGACATCTCCGTCGTAAGCCTTCAGAATATCCAGCAGCTCACCGCGCACCGACCTATCAGCCACAACCGCGACCGCAGGACCCTTACCCGAGAGCCCAGCCGCCCGAGCTCCCCCTCGCAGAACCTCCATTATCGGTTGGGTAGGATACCCTAGGCAAGCTGAGAAGACCAGCCCGTTCAGGGTCATGGCGGCCCAGAAGTTCCCCCGCCTTGCCTCCCTATGCGCGACCTCAACCTGTTTGGCAACGAGCTTCATCGCCCCCACATCGGACTTCGAGGTGTAGGACTTAGTCTTGGGCACTAGAAGCAGGACATCGAGATCCTCGATCGGGAACGTTTTGAGTATTTTCCTTCTTACATTGTCCGTGACCACGACGTTTCCGAGATAGGATGCTGAGGCATCGTCGAACGCCCCTGTTATGGTCGTCTTCGCCTCCAAAGCAGCATCCACCGCGAGATTCAACGCCGTATAATCACTCAGATCCCTCTCCAAGGCAGACGCCGTAGCTAGCACAACCGCATTCGCCGCGACACTATTGCTCTTCAGCCCCCTCGCTATGGGGATATTAGAATCGGTCACCACCCTAGCCCCATACTCCTCACCGAAGTGTCTGAGGACCTTGAGGACACACCTCTCGATCAGAAGCGTGCTCTCGCCTGGGTCCCTCCTGATCTCCCCCCTGACAACCCCAGCCTCATCCGTCAGCTCCACCCTCGCACTCGTCCAGAGGTCTATGCCGAACGCTGCACCCTTTCCGATGGGTATGGCGTTGACAATTGTCGCCGCGCCGTGAGCCAAGGCTTCTCCAATCATCGTCCAGAACCCAACTCTTTCAGGACGGTCTTGTGCATCACGCCGACAGGGGGTTCAATACCAGTCCAGAGCCTGAACGCCTCGGCCCCCTGATAGACAAACATCAGATCCCCTCCGAGCGTCCTACACCCAGCTTCCCTAGCTTCTCTCAGTAGTCTAGTCTCCAACGGGGTGTACACAATGTCAAACACAAGAATCCCAGGTCGAAGCAGATGCTTGGGAACAGGCGTCTTGTCCACGAAGGGAGCCATACCTAGGGGGGTCGCGTTTATGAGCACTTGAGCGTCAAGAAGCCCCTCTCTTAGGCTTTCTTTGGTAAGCTCTCCACCTTCAACCGTATTTCGTGTCTTAGCAAGGTTTTCGGCGAGCTCTACAGCCTTTTCTGGGCTCCTGTTCAAGATCACCAGGCTCGCACACTCTTCGGCTAGGCAGTAGGCCAATGCTCTCGCAGCTCCACCGGACCCGATCAGAACGACTTTTGCTTCGCCTAGACCTGGGTAGTTCCCCTTCAACGCCCTCACAGCAGCAGTTCCGTCTGTGTTAAACCCTCTCAAGACTCCTTGATCGTTTACTATCGTGTTCACCGCCCCGATGGACGATGCGAGGCTGTCCAAGCCATCCAGGTAGTCGATGACCTCAACCTTGTAAGGTATCGTAACGTTCGCTCCCCTGACATCGGGCCTCCTCAGTCGGTGCACAGCCTCCTCCAAGCACCCGCCGTCGTAAGCCTCGTAAACGTAGTCTAGGCTCAACTGGTGAAACGCGGCGTTATGCATAGCCGGGCTCAGCGAGTGCTTCAAGGCGTCTGGAGACCCAAGGAGGTAACATCTCCGTGTCATGTAGACCCCCCGATCAGGTCGTAGATCTGTCTCAAGTCCGCGATCGTCGGCTGTCCCGGCGCACTCTCGCTCCCCTCCCTGAGTGAGGCGAAGGTGAACTCGCCTCCGAAGAGGGGTGACATGACCCTAGAAAGCCTCCCTTTGATACCCATACCAAAGCAGACCGCTCTGCATCGACCATGATTCCTAGCCAAGAGGTTGAGATATGTCAGGTTGTCCTCCACCATCTTCACTGTGCCCACTATCTTGCACACATCAGCACCGGCATCCATCTCCTTTTCCAGAATTCGCTCCAACACGTGGAGGGATTGAGTTCGATGAAGATCGTGGAACGACACTATCACCTTTGCTCCCCCGTCTCTGAGATCATGGACTAGCTGTCCAGCCATTGGAGTCGATAGCTCCAGATCAACGTATTCAAACCCCTCAGACGCCGCCTTCATGAGAATTTTCACTCTTTCCTCCTCGTCGAGTTGGCTGAGACCACCCTCAACCTTCCTCCTGTTAGTCGCAATTAGCGGTAGCTTCGTCGCTCTTCGAACCTCGTGCAATCCCTTGACGTTGTGGAGATAGTCTAACCTGATCTCTGCTAGGTCAACCTCGGATTCATCTACTCCTTTCAGCACCTCCACCACTCGCCGGATGTTGTCCTCAACTATGGAGACGCATATCTTGGGTCTCAACCTTCGAATCTCTCCGGCTACATTGTGCATTCTCTAATGGTCTCAACAGCCATTTGGAGCGAAATCTCGTCTGTGACGTAGACATCTCCAATCGCACGGGGTATGACGAACCTGACCTTGTCCCCGATCACCTTCTTGTCTAGGCGCATAGCATCCGTAACCTTCGCCAAATCAACTTTCTTTCCAACAGTTGTCGGCAGTCCAAGCGCCTTGAGCAGGCTCTCCTGCCGCTCCATGTCCTCCGACGCTAAGATTCCGAGTTTGCGCGCGATCCTAGAGACTATCCGCATCCCAATCGCTACAGCTTCGCCGTGAGTATACACCTCATAACCCGTCGCAGCCTCCAGGGCGTGACCAATGGTGTGACCATAGTTCAAAACCATTCTCGGACCTTGGTCTCGTTCGTCTTTCTCGACGAGCTCCGCCTTTATCTCGCAGCACCGCGCTACGACCCTCTCCAGAACTCCCAGATCAAGGCTTAGAATTTTGGAGATGTTCTCCTCCAAGTACGTGAAGAAGCGCTCATCTACCACAACACCGTACTTGACAACCTCGGCTAGGCCAGAAAGGTACTCCCTGCGTGGGAGAGTCTTGAGGGTTGAGAGGTCGGTCCAGACCAATCGGGGCTGATAGAAGGCACCGATCAGGTTCTTGCCCTTGGGGTGGTTGACCGCGACTTTCCCTCCAACGCTGCTGTCCACCTGAGCTAGAAGGGTGGTTGGAATCTGTACGAACGGTACGCCTCGAAGATACGTAGCGGCGACGAACCCGGCTAGGTCGCCTATGACGCCCCCTCCAAGCGCGATCACGGCAGACCTTCTGTCTAGTCTATTGGAGATGAGTTGATCGTAGAGTTGGTTAGCGACATCAAGGGATTTGTACGCTTCTCCATCCGGAACGCTCGCCGAGACAACATCGAAGCCCGAACTTTTCAATCCGCCAGTCAGAATTGAGCTGTAAAGGCCCCCGACTACAGGGTTGGTCACGACCATCAGTCTTTTGCCGATATTGAGGCTTTGTAGGGTGGAGCCCATCTGGGGGAGAATTCCAGAATCGAGGTGGATAAGGTAGCTGTTCGCTCCTAGGGAGACCATAACATCCAGCACTAGCCACTCACCCTCTGGATGCCCTTTCCGATGACTTTGACGATCTGCGTCAGATCTCCCATCAGCTGGCTAAAGTCCTCAGGGGTTATCGATTGAGGTCCGTCACACAACGCTTTGTCCGGACAGTTGTGGACCTCGAGGATTAGTCCATCCGCGCCTGCGGCGATTGAAGCCCTTGCGAGGGGGAGGACGAACCTTCGATAGCCTGTAGCGTGGCTTGGATCCACTATTATGGGGAGATGGGAGAGCTCCTTACACACGGGGATTGCGGTGAGGTCGAGCGTGTTTCGAGACGCCCTCTCGAAGGTTCGTATCCCTCTCTCGCAGAGGATTACTCTGGAGTTACCTCCTTGCAGAATGTACTCCGCTGAGAGTAGGAGTTCTTCGACCGTCGTTGACATCCCTCTCTTGAGCAGGACCGGTTTCTCCAACTCGCCCACCTCTTTGAGCAATGGGAAGTTCTGGACATTCCTCGCCCCGACCTGCAGCACATCAGCGTACTCCGCGACCAAGCCCACATCTCCAGGACTCATTACTTCTGTCACCGTGGGAAGCCCGACCTTACTCCCAATCCGTTTGAGGATCTTCAAGCCTTCGATGCCGAGTCCTTGGAAGCTGTATGGTGACGATCTCGGCTTGAAAGCCCCGCCCCTGAGCATGCACGCCCCTGCCTTTTTCACGGAGGTTGCCACGTCTAGGAGCTGCTGCTCGCTCTCTATGGCGCAGGGTCCGGCGATTACGGCTACATCATTGCCACCGACAAGAACGCCGTTGACATCCACGATCGTGCTTTCACGCCCGAAGGCTCTACTCGCCAGCTGAAATGAGTGATGGACGGGTATGACGCGTTCGACACATTCAGCCTGCTCGAGCCACTGCTTCAATCCCTCATCATTGCTGTTGAGGATGATCACCCTACCACCTCTCCACGGACGGAGGTACGCCTCTACATGTCTGTCCGCCAGATCCCCAATGAGATCGTCTATCTTGGCTTGACTTGACACAGGTTTGATTACCACTATCAACTCCTCTAACCCCTCCTTCTAGTGATAGCCCGGATACAAGCGGCTGCTATATCATTTGGTGTCAGTCTATGCTTTGTAAGCAGCTGTTCATACTCACCAGACTGACCGTACATGTCCCTTATCCCAACCCTCTCGACAGGAACCGGCAGGTTCTCGCTCAGCAGCTCCGAAATCGCTCCTCCCAAGCCGCCAATAACGCTGTGCTCCTCAGCCGTCACAACAGCCCCGGTCTTAGCCGCTGCCCGAATGATTCCCTCTCCATCGAGTGGTTTGATTGTATGAACGTCGATGACACACAGATCGATGCTTCTCTCCTTAAGCAGCTCCGCGGCTTCGAGCGCCCTCTCAACCATGATCCCCGTGGCTGCTACGGTCACATCTCTCCCATCCCTGACAAGAACGCATCTGCCCAGCTCGTACCTATAGGAATCGTCAAAGATCTGGGGAGCGTCCCGTCCCAGTCTGATGTAGACTGGTCCCCTGAACTCCAGAGCAGCCTTCAGAGCCTCTCGAGTCTCGATCGAATCTGATGGGACGATGAGTGTCATCCCAGGGATAGCCCTAACGATAGCTATGTCCTCTACCGACTGGTGCGAGGAGCCATCTGCAAAGTTAGAGAAACCAGCGTGAGTAACAACTATCTTGACGTTCAGGCCGGATCTGGCGATAGTGTTCCGCATCTGCTCCCAAGCCCTACCAGCGAAGACAGCGTACGTTGACGCCACTGGAATCTTCCCCTCCAAGGCTAGACCAGCTGCTGTACCCATGAGATCCTGCTCGCTGATCCCTACGTTAAAGAAGCGTTCAGGGTACTTCTGGGCGAACTTATGGGTCCTGGTCGATCTCGAGAGATCCGCGTCAAGGACAACGAGATCCTCGTTCATCCTACCCAGATCAACAAGAGTATCACCGAACTCATCGCGCAAGCTTTTCGCCATATCCAACCCACCGTTTGGAGCTATCTATACCTTCGAGCTTTCAATTTCGTATAAGGCACGAGAGAGCAGCTCTTGACCAATCGCGTTACTATGGAACTGCCCGTTCCCCTCCATGAACGAAACGCCTTTGCCCTTCACTGTCTTGGCTATGATCACAGTTGGAGCACCTTTCTTAGCCTCGGCCAAGTTCAGAGCGCTTAGAATCTGAGGAAAATTGTGCCCGTCCACCTCCAAAACGTTCCACCCGAAGGCACGCCACTTCTCCGGAAGGGGCTCCTTTGACTTGACTGTCTCAGTCGCACCATCGGACTGAAGCATGTTCCTGTCGATGATGATCGTAATATTGTCTAGCTTGTAGTGGGCTGCAGTCATCGCCGCCTCCCAAACCTGTCCCTCATCGCACTCGCCGTCGCCAAGAAGGACGTAGACACGAAAACTCTTACGATGAAGCCTTGAGGCGAGGGCAATACCATTAGCCACAGACAAACCCTGACCAAGGGAGCCCGTCATGACATCAACCCCTGGCGTGACTGTGTCAGGGTGACCCTGCAGGATGCTGTCCATCTTCCTTAGGGTGGATAGTTTTGTGGCAGAAAAGTAACCAGCCTCAGCCAGCACGGCGTACAAAGCTGGCGCCGCGTGTCCTTTTGACAGTATGAACCTATCCCGTTCGGCCCACCTCGGGTCGTCTGGACGATGGTGCATTTTCCAGAAGTACAGGGCAACAATCAGGTCTACCGCGGAAAGCGATGACCCGGGATGACCTGAACCTGCCCCGCTTATCATAGTGAGAACGTTGAGTCGGGTCACTCTAGCGATCTCCTCGAGATCAGCGACGGAGGGAAGATTGCCCGTTACCGAGATTTCACGGCGTGCCAGGGGTAATGTGGTGGGTCTCTGGCCCTCAGGTTTTGCTTCAAGGCCAGCTTTGTAGGAGTCGCTAAGCAAACGCACGACGGCATCTGTGTTCTTTGACACTCTCACACAAACCTCCTAAACCCGGACACCAGGCGCAACCTGCTGAAGCTTCGCCCAGGTCCGATTACTCAAAATAGCGGAAGCTACCAAAATAGCGGAAGAACACGCCACTCAGGCTGAGAACGCCTTGACGATGCATGTTCTGGTAGCCTCACTTTGTATAGCTGAGTCAGGTGGCGCATTGTCTATTTAAGAGTTATGCGATTCCGATGGATACAATGGTCTAGTTGAGCAAAATTAGAGAAAAAGGGAGGCTAGTGGCCTAGGTAGTCCATAGCTATGAGCGCATACGCTTTGGCAGCGGTCATAAGATCGGCTATCTTCACATGCTCGTCCGCTCCGTGAGCCATGCCCTCGATCCTTCCAGCACCGAAGAAGACGGATGGGATCTTCCCCTTGTTCACGACCCAACCTATGTCCGTGCTCCCCTGAATCCCCGCGTACGTCACTCCGCTCTTCGTGAGCTCGCTCATGACCTTCGTTGAGATTACGGCGATTGGTGACTTCGAATCCACCTCGAAAGGATCGTAGACCACCGAGGTCTCGAGCGTGCACTTGCCCTTAGGAATCTTCACCTTGGCGAGACAACTCTCAACCTCCTTCACCGCCTTCCTTGGATCCTCGCTTGGAACCACTCTACGATCGACCATCAACGTGCAGTCACTCGGAACCATGTTAGGAACGACCCCAGCGTCTATCATGGTGGGTGTCAGAAGCGGAGTCAGATGCTTAATCCCCTGACGCGGGTTCACGGGTATGTCAGACTCTCTAGCCTCAATGACCCTCTTGAGCTTGAACAGCTCTTCGAGAACAGGAACCATGCCCTCGATTGCATTGATACCTCTGAAAGCCACGCTCGAGTGGACGGCCTTGCCGTGGGTTGTCACCTTGAATATGATCCTTCCGTTACTCGCCGTGTAAACGTTCTCGATGTTTCCGTCTCCACCCACCATGAAATCTCCCTTGATGTATCCCGCGTCAACGAGGTAGCAGAGGCTCGTGTATCCTCCCCTCTCCTCGTCAGACGTGAAGGTAAGGGTGACATCCCCCTTCAGCTTCACACCTGCCTCCCTTAAAGCCCTGAACGCGTAGACTATCGCGGCGCAACTCCCCTTCATATCGCTTGAGCCCCGCCCATACAGCTTGCCGTGGATTATCTCTCCCTTGAACGGATCCTTCGTCCAGCCCGCGCCCACGGGGACCGTGTCTATATGCCCATTGAAAAGCAGAGTCTTCCTTCTCTCCATCCCTCTCAACTTCGCGATGACGTTCGTCCTCTCGCCGCTCCAGGGCATCGCTTCCCAGACGATATTGCCTGCTCTCTTCTCCTTCAGCACCTTCTCAGGTGCCACAACGATCTCCACGTCCATACCGAGCCCTTTCAGCTCCTCCGCCAAAACGGAGCAGATCTTCGGATAGTTCTCGCCCGGCGGATCCTGTGTGGGTATTCTCACCAGTTTCCTGACGAACTCGATCAGCGAATCCTTATCCTTGTCCACCTGCTTCGTAACCGCCTCTCTAACCGACAATGGCTTCACCTAAGGTTCAATGTGCCCTTGCGATTTTTAATGATTAACATACAACTATCGGCAGACTTCTTTAAAACGACGAGATTCAGCTTGTCGATGAAAAATGATGGTTAGAAGAGGGGCTCTCGTCGGTTTCTTCAGCCCTTCCTCTTCTTTGCCCGTTCCCGCAGCCCGATAAGTATTGGATGACTCGCGGGGAGCAGTAGCCCCAGCGGGTGCTCGACCTCAACGAATCTCTGGTAGATGCTCGCCCTATTCTTCCAAGGCCAAATGGTAATCATAGCTTCGTTAGGCAGCGACTCCACGGTCTTCAGGTCGTAGCTCCTGTTACCCAGTCCTATCTCCTCAGCCACCTTCAACTGAACTGTTACATCGAACCCCTGGATCTTCGTGAGTTTATCTACACCGGTCCCCATCCCTTCAGCCTTTGAATTCGGCAGTCCAGGCGCCTTAACCATCGCATCGTAACATGCCTGATCGATCGCCAACGGATCCTTGGATGCGAATACACCGATGTTCGGTATCACCGGGCTGTCCGAGTACGTGGCGCAATCGCAGGCTGGGGTTACGTCTATCATGTAGTTGATGTAGCCGATTCTGTCCGCACCGACCGTCTTGACCACGGCTAGAGCGTTGTCCGCGTACCGCGTCTGAACTCTCTCTTGGTAGACTAGACCGTTAACCACGTTTTTGGGTCTGTCAACAGCCTTCTTTCCGAGATAGGCACAGACGCACCCTGCGGAACAGTATACGCATTTGCCCGGGTCGAACTCTAGACCCTTCTCAGTCACGTGGATCGCGCCAGTATAGCAGATGCTCTGGCAGTAATCCGAGAACTCACAGGACTTTCCTGGACAGAGCACGGGGTTAACTGTGGGCTTCTCCTCAAGGTCTGCGCCAGCGTGCAGTAGGTACTTCCCCCGCCTCGAAACACACCCCACCCCAAGGTTCTTTATTGCGCCCCCAAAGCCTCCCTGCGTGTGCCCCTTCCAGTGACTGACCATGATCACAGCGTCGGCCCTTGCGATAGACTTAGCCACAAACGTCCGCTTCAGCATCTTCCCCTTAGATATCTGAACTTCCACATCGTCCGTTCCCATCCAGCCATCCGCTATGACCACGGGGCAACCCATAGTCCCAACCGTGTAACCGTGAGTTGTCGCTGTGCTCAGGTAATCATATCCCGTGCCCCTGGCACTCACATAGCCAAGGGATGTACCCTCAGTAACAAAGGGCTCACCCCCACAGTCCTTGACTTTGTCAACGACCGCCCTCACCAAGTTTGGGCGGAGATAACCCGTGTTCCACATCTCACCCCAGTGGATCTTGATCGCCACCCTGTTTCCGGGATCAAAGCACTTAGCCAGTCCAGCCTCGTCGAACAGCCGCTTCGCCTTGTTCTCGAGTGAGTCAGCGCTCGACCTTGCCCTCGCGTCCATGAACCAGACTCGGGACTTTTGGTGTGACATAAGCGCACCTCTGGAGTCATCTTGGGTGACGCACAGTTAAGAGTTATTAGGCTGTTTGGGTGCGAAGCCACACTTAAGAAGGTCATTCACAAAATCGTAGTTGGGGATTTGGAGATGCCCATCATATCTGACCAAGACAAGGAGCGCTTGAGGAAGCACTTCGAAATTCTAACGGATGAGGTGAAGATCACGATGTTCACACAGGAGTTCGAGTGTCCGTACTGCCAGGACACAAGGGAACTCCTCCAAGAGGTGGTTGCCATCAACCCGAAAATCAGTCTGGAAGTCTACGATTTTGTGAGAGACGCTGAGAAAGCAAAGAATCTAGGCGTGGACAAGATCCCTGCAATAATAGTGACAGGAAAGAAACCCTACCGAATCAGATTTTTCGGAATACCCGGCGGCTACGAGTTCATCTCCCTTATGGAGGCTATAGTAGACGCCTCAAGAGGCACGACTAGTCTATCCCAGGCGAGCAAGGACAGGATCAGGAAAATAGACAAGCCCATCCACATTCAGGTCTTCGTCACCACGACCTGCCCCTACTGTCCGTCAATGGTCAGACTTGCGCACCAACTAGCCGTGGAGAGCGAACTCGTTACCGCCGACATGATAGAAGGCTTGGAGTTCCCTCACTTGGCACAAAAGTACGGTGTAATGGGGGTTCCGAAAACCATCATAAACGAGACCTTTGAACTGGTAGGAGCGATCCCCGAGAGCCCCTTCATCGGTCAGGTTCTGCAGGTCGTGAAGCCCTCCGTCCCATCGACCGCTTAGAGCCAGAGGTACACGATACTATTGGCTTGATAGCCTAGACCATTCTCCTAGAGGTTTACAGGGGATAGCTACTCCTCGTCCCCGGGATGGGATGCCACCTTATGTTATCATGATCCAAGACTCAAGTTGGATTGACTTGGAACTGTGAAACTTCAAGAACCTTCGACGTTATTCAGAAACCACAAGGGACCTCGCAAGGAAGAACCAAGCGTGAAGAGGACTTTCTATGAAAAAAGGTGGCGGAACGTGCTTCAGGTTCTGCTCTGATTCATGTCCTTGAGTCCATTTCTCAGTTTTTCCGCCAAGACGCTTGGCGGGATGCTCTTCCCTGAAGTCACGGTTATAATCCTGTCACCGATGTCCATCACGATCAGATTTACCCTGTCCTGAGAGAAAACAATCCAAGACGTCCCCCCATGCCAAGGCTTCATCTTTTCAACCAAGTTTGAGATTGATACAGCCAGTTGCGGTCCAAACTGCTTAATCAGATCCATCGGCATATGTGTCTCCTTTATGTCTGGTCTGACCATGATCTCCTCAATGGCTCCACTCCGGGTGAACACCCCAACCACCCTTATCCGCCCATCGAGGTTTAGAACTCTCTCCGAGATCTTCGCCAATCCAACGACCTCTCGCTTTACCCAGATTCCCACACACATTCGTCTTAAATAGGTTTCGAAATACAGGGCTCTCTTATCGGCCCGTTTCCAATGCCGAGCTTTGAACCATAAAACCCTTGTGTTGAGAAGTATCCAATCGGCCGGTACTTCGCGCTCCGTGAACGAGGCTGTCTTCACACTTCTATGGCGTATAGAGACGTCTTATTGCAAACTTAGTCGTTTTTGATCGGTTTAGTCGATAATAATTCTGGTGCGGCGAGCCGGATTCGAACCGGCGAACCTCTGCAGGAGAGGATATCTCACCATCGAGTTCAGATGAACTTGAGTCCTCCGCGTTTGACCTGGCTTCGCTATCGCCGCCCAGCCATTCAAATCGATCATCAGAATTTAAGGCTTACCCGGAGTATTGTACAGTTCACTAAACTGAGGGTTACCAATGTTCTCAAAGCTACGCAGCAGTTGGGCCGTGGGCGGTGCCAGGTGACTCCAAGGAATACACTTTCCAGACACCCTGAAAGGTGCCTGCTTTCTTCCGGACCAAGAGTTAGAGCGGATTCAGGTGTACGAAGCGCCAGAGGCGCTGATGGAACTAGAAAGCCTGGGCTTGATCTGGGATCGAACAGAGGAGTAACGTGGGGAGCATACACAGACTGGGAAACTCCTACCACGAGAGGATGGAAGATCGAACCAAGTGGATCAAGGGTGATGCGCCATTCAAGGCGACGGATTCGAAAACCCTACTCTTTGTCGGTGCACGTTATCCTACCGGACCACGGAGATAGCTGAGGCTACGATGAGCCTCCTAATGAAGCTGGGTGTGGAGTTCGCCTACTTGAGTAAGGATGAGGCGTGCTGTGGAAGCCATATGATTCGCACAGGATTCTAGATGATTTCGGGAGGAACGTCGAGGCTAAGACCAAACAGTTCGACGAGATCGGAGTCAGGAGGATCGTCACGCCCTGTGCTGGGTGCTACAGGACCTTGAAGCTTGACTATCCTAAGTACGGCGGTAGGAAGATAGAGGTACTTCACATGCCCGAGCTATTGGCGAGGGGCTTAGAGGAGGGCACGGTCAACTTTTCTAATCTGTTCAACGTAATGCTGACGTACCACGATCGCTGCCACATAGGCAGACACGTTGGGATCTATGAGCAACCGAGACGCGTGCTGCGGAACGTATCAAACCTCGAGCTTGTTGAGATGAAATCGAACCGGGAGTACGCCCGATGCTGTGGTGCAGGAGGTAGCGTTCTCTCGGGCTTCCCCGAGATATCAAGATCTCTAAGCCGCGTCCGGATGATTGAGACCAAAGAAACAAGAGCGGATATCCTCGCCACCACATGTCCGTTCTGCAACCTGAACTTTAGAGAGAGCGCGCCCCCTGGGCTCAAGATTCTCGACTTGACTTAGCTAGCGCTGAGAGCACTCGGTTAATGAGTCTAACAAACCCTCCTAAGCAACTCCAAGGGAAAATCCCTAACAACCTTCAAGCTGAGACTCTCATCCAATGAGGCTCCCAATGCAACCCTGTAGGCGTACTCTTGGACAATCAAGTCATCAGGCTCGTGGGCATCAGTGTTGACCAACATTTTGGCCCCAACACTCATCGCCGTCCTCGCAACATACCCGTTGGTCAGACAGTGACCCTTCCGCGCTGAGATCTCAAGATAAATCGAGTTCTCCTTGGCCAGATTCGCATCTTCAAGGCTGATGAAGCCCGGGTGGGCGAGAACATCGACATCAGAACATCGCACTGCTGAACTGTTCGTACCTGGCTCAACGGGCTCTGCAAGGGTCTCCCCATGAACCACCACGATCCTTGCGCCGAGCCTCTTTGCCCTGGCAGCCAGATCGGGAATGCTCCTTGGAGGGATGTGTGTAAGCTCAACTCCTGGAACCATTTGAAAACTGGAGTACACTCGCTCAGCCTCAGCGACGGCATTGAGACTTTTCACCACGCTCTCAAGGTTTGAGTGGTCGACATGATCGGCTATGACAACAGCCCGATAACCCAACGCCCTTGTCCGCCTCGCAACCTCACTCGGGATGAGTACTCCGTCACTTAGTAGGGAGTGGATATGGAAGTCGATCCTCTCTCCAAGCTCTCTTCGGATCATCCGTAGACCTCCCTCGGATTGAACACTCTGGGCTCCACCTCCTCGAATCCTTGAGAGCCAAGCCTCCTGTAGAAGCAGGATCGGTATCCCACATGGCAGGCGCCGACCCGCTGTCTGACAAGAAGCAGAAGTGAGTTACTCTCGCAGTTCACATAGATCTCCTCCACAGCTTGGAAGTGACGTGAAATCTCCCCCTTCATCCAAATCCTACCTCTGTGCACACTCCAATAGTGAGCCAGACCGGTTGTGAGGGTCTTCTGTACGGCTTCCCGGTTCATGAAAGCCACCATCAGAACCCGCTTGTCACCAACATCTTGGGCCACGGCGTGTATCAAACCATCATATTCAAACTTGAGCTGTTCAAGAACCTTCTCCGCCTCGACCAGACTGAGTTTCACCTAAGCCACCTTCCGAACAAGTCTTACAAAGTTCTTCAGAATTCTCAGCCCGAGCCTTCCACTCTTCTCCGGGTGGAACTGTAGCCCATAAACCAGATCCTGTGCAACAGCCGACGGAAACTCAACCCCATACTCCGTAGTGGCTATCACGACCTCTTCAGCTTCCGGTTGGGGATAGTAGGAGTGAACGAAGTATCCGTATGACCCAGACTGAACACCCTCCAGAAGAGGGTTTGGACGTTTGATGTTTATCGTGTTCCACCCCATGTGAGGGACCTTAAGATCGCCCATGAACCTCACAACTTTCCCGGAGATGAGGTTGAGCCCTGTGCTCCTACCCTCCTCGCTAGCAGAGAACAGAACTTGCATGCCAAGACATACCCCAAGTATTGGTATCCCATGCTCTGCAAGTTCGCGGACAACCGAGAGGCTTGACGCGAGCAAAGACATAGCACTGTCGAAAGCCCCCACGCCTGGTAGAATCAAGGCATTGGCTTTCGGCAGGTCACCCGGCTTGTCCGTGACCAGCGCACTACCTCCAACCTTCCACAGAGCCTTGCTAACACTTCGCAGATTCCCAACACCATAGTTCACCACAGCCACGACCGGCCTGTCCTTCAACCACGTCTCCTCCGTCTCAGTTCTGCCCTAACATCTTCAAGTTCAATCCCTTGGTACGCCAGAAGGACGAGCATGTGAAATAAGAGGTCGGTAGCCTCGTGGATCGTCCCGGAGGTATCTCCGTCCTTCGCGGCGAGAACAAGTTCCGCAGATTCCTCTTCAACCTTCCGCAGAATCGCGTTCAACCCCTCACTCATAAGACCGCTCACATAGGAATCTGAGCGAGGGTTCCTCTTTCGGTCCTCTAGGACCGCGAAGACCTCATCAAAGATGCCCACCAACCTTACCGCCACCTATCTCAGCCGTTCCTCGATCGCCCGTACATGTGCGTCAAAGCCTTCCATCATGGCAATGGTCTTGACAGGCCCTCTCAGCGAAGAGAGACCCTCCATCGTGAGTTCCTGAATCGTTATCACTTTGAAGAAGTCCTCCACCGAGAGTCCAGAGCGACACCTCGCTTTTCCTCCTGTGGGAAGTACGTGATTCGCTCCCGTGGCGTAATCCCCCACGGATACTGGCGAGAAAGACCCTAGAAATATCGAGCCAGCATTCTTCACTCCAGGGAGGTAGGCTTCAGGATCCTCTACCATTAGCTCGAGGTGCTCTGGAGCAAAGTCATTGATGAAGGACAACGCCTCATCTCGACCCCTAGCCAGCAGGATCGCGCCATTATCCTCCAGCGACTTTCTAACAATATCCGACCTCTTCAACTCCCTCTGCAGCGACTCCAGCCTCTCTCGCACCCTCACACAGACCTCCATAGATGTCGTTACTAGGACCGCGTACGAGTCTGGGTCGTGCTCAGCTTGGGAGATCAAGTCCAGAGCTACGTATTCGGGATTCGCGTTACCATCGGCAAACACCAGAATCTCGCTAGGACCGGCTTGAACGTCTATCTCCACCGTGTTTTGGACCAGAGTCTTAGCCGCGGCGACATAAACGTTCCCAGGACCGACGATCTTATCCACCTTGGGCACCGTCTCCGTTCCGTAGGCCATGGCGGCGATCGCCTGCGCTCCGCCGACCTTATAGACCTCGTCCGCTCCAGAGACCATCAAAGCAGCCAGAACAGCAGGGTTTACTTCCCCGTTTCCTGAGGGAGGAGAGCAGACAACAGCTCTTTTCACCCCTGCGACCTTCGCTGGGATGATGGTCATCAGAGCGGTGGACGGATAGACCGCTCTCCCCCCAGGAATATAGACGCCTATCGTGTCTATCGGTCTGCGGATCCTACCGAGGCGGATGCCCGGAGCGATCTCTTCCACCCAGATCTCAGGTGGAAGGAGCCTGCGGTGGAAACTCGTTATGTTGTTAGCAGCTGCCCTCAAAGCCTCCACGAAATATGCTGGAACCTGTTTGAGTCCATCCTCCAGCTCTGCCGGGCTAACCTTGAGTGATTTGGAGGTTAGGTGGATATGATCATACTTCTCCGTGTACTCTAGCACAGCCGCGTCCCCGTATTGCCTAACCTTGCTCACAATCCTGTGAACTTGACTCGTCACCCGTCGGAGCTTTGTTGCTTCACCTCGATTGATGAGCTTCCGCTTCTCCGAGCGCGTTAGCGCTGAGATCTTCTTTGGACCTATCATACTCTCTCACAACCTGACCGGTACCCCATGTTGGCTGAGGTAGACCTTGACGTCCTGAACGGTGTAGTCACCGTAGTGGAAGATTGACGCTGCCAGAGCCGCGTCTGCCCCACCGTCCGTCAGAGCGCTAAGCAGATGCTCGAGTTTTCCAGCCCCGCCTGACGCTATCACCGGCACCCTGACTGAGCTACTAACGCGCTTGGTCAGCTCAAGATCATACCCAAGAAGGGTTCCATCTGCGTCCATGCTCGTCAGCAGTATCTCCCCAGCTCCCAGCTCTTCAACCTCGCCAGCCCACTCTAAGGCATTGATGCCGGTTGGTCTTCTACCCCCGTAGGTGTACACCTCCCAGCCGTCATCCTTTCGCTTTGCGTCTATGGCCACCACGATGCACTGGCTTCCAAACTTCTCCGCAGCTCTCCTGACTAGGGTCGGATTCTCGACCGCCGCGGTGTTAACTGAGACCTTGTCTGCGCCAGCGTGGAGCAGGAGGTTGATATCCTCAATGCTGCGGACTCCCCCTCCAACGGCCAAGGGGATGAAAATTGTGTCCGCCGTCCTCTCCACAACATCGGCAAGGGTCTTTCTCATCTGCGGCGAAGCCCCTATGTCCAGAAAGACAATCTCGTCAGCTCCTTGCTCTTCGTACATCTTGGCAAGCAAGGGGGGATCACCGGCTGATCGAAGTTGGACAAACTTGATTCCTTTTACAACCCTGCCATCGAGAACGTCCAAGCAGGGTATTATCCGCTTTGTCAGCAGCCTAGATCACCCCCTTTTCGCTGGGAATACTTCCGCCTCGCCGCGGATCGATCCGGACCGCGTTGCCAAAGGCGACGCCTAGGGCTTTGAAGAGCGCCTCAGCTTTGTGATGGTCATTCCTCCCGGAGAGTAGCTTGGCGTGTATGGTCATCTTTGCATTCACGGCAAGAGTCTCGAAGAAGTGAATGATCAGGTCTGAGGTCATATCACCAATCTTTGAGCCCCTGAACTTGATGCTGCCTGAGAAGTATCCTCTCCCACCCACATCAATCGCAACCACGGCGAGAGCCTCATCCATGGGGACTATAGCATGGCCAAACCTCTGAATGCCCCGTTTATCCTTGAGCGCTCGATCAGCCGCCTCTCCTAGCACGATCGCGATGTCCTCAACTACATGGTGTTCGTCGCTCGACTGGGCATTGTTGTTGACGGTGAGGTCCAAGACTCCGTGTCTCGCAAACGAAGATAGCGTGTGGTCGAAGAAATTGATCCCCGACTTGACGTCGGAGACACCGGTCCCATCAAGGTCGACCCTGACCCTGATGTCGGTCTCAGCGGTCCTTCGACTAACCTCAGCAACCCTTTCTTCCAGCCTCAATCGCCTCCTTCAAGCTGAAAACTCCCTTATAGAGGGCTGAGCCCACGATAGACCCAGAAACTCCAGTCCCTGCTAGAACCCTTACATCGTCAAGTGAGGAAATCCCTCCGGAGTACAGAATCGGATTTCTGCTCCTCTCGACCAAGCCACAGATGTAAGTGGGATCGACTCCAGCCATCGTTCCCTCGCTTGAGATATCTGTGTACAGGAGCGCGGCCAGATCGTATCTGCCCAGTTCTTCCGCAAGCTTGACCGGAGAGAGAGATAAAGTACGTCTCCACCCCCTGCTCACAACCTTCCCTCCCTTGGAGTCTACTGAGACAATTATGTTCTTGGCATGGACTCGATCGATGAACTCTTCGAGGAAGTCGATGTCTTCCACGACCGATGTCCCAAGAATCACGTACTTGGCACCAAAGTTGAGCAGAGATTCTGCATCCTCGACCCGCCTGATCCCACCACCTACCTCGATAGGTACATCGACGTTCTGGATAATCGATTCCACGACATCGGCGTTCAGCCTCCGACCAGTTATGGCTCCGTCGAGGTCGATGACGTGGAGACGCTCGGCACCCTCACTTTTCCAGTGTAACGCAACATCAACCGGTAGCTGAGAGACAGTCAACCCTGTTCCCGGACGACCCTGAACGAGCTTTACGCATATCCCCCCGAGAATATCGACCGAGGGTATGACAAGCATCAACCATGACCTCATGGGATTATTCTCTCTATCGGAACCACCAAGACATCCCGCGCCCCAGCCTTCTTCACCGCATTCACGATCCTATAGAGCTCTTTCTCATCAACCACAGAATAGACCTCCCACATCGGCTCAGGAGCCTCAACCTTCGCCACTGTCGGACCACTCATTGAAGGTATTATGGCTGTCACTATGGGCAGAACCTTGTCAGGCACGTTCATCATAATGAGCCTCTTTCCCTCAGCTCGCAGAACGCTCTCAAACGCTGTTGCTATCTCTCTGATCTTTCCTCTCCAACGAGAATTCTCAAGGCTCTCACGGTTAGCTATCAGCCTTGCCGACGTATCAAGGACCTCGCTCAAAATCCTTAGACCATGTGCTTGGAGGGTTGTGCCCGTACTCATCACGTCCACGATCACGTCACATATGCCCAAGAGGGGCATTATTTCAGCTGCCCCAGAGATTCTGACGATACTCACCTTGACCCCTTGCTCCTTGAAGAAGTCTTCAGCAAGACGGGTCAGCTTTGTCGCCACTTTGGTTCCATCCTTTATCTCTTCCACTCTCTGCACCTCGGACCTCTCCGGAACTGCTACAACGACCTTGGCCTTTCCGAAGCCCAAATCCGACAGGTCCACAACATCGGCACCACTGTTTACAACGAAGTCATGACCCGTAATGCCCAAAGCGGCGACGCCTCTCTCCACGAAACTCGGAATGTCAGCCGATCTGACGAAGATAACCCTGAGCTCTGGGTCGCTCGTCCTTGCGAATAGGGCGCGCTGATCCCTATCGAGAAGGATTATCCCTGCCCTATTGAGGACTCTTAGGGCGGGTTCGAACAATCTACCCTTGTTGGGCAGAGCCAGAAGTAGGCTAGACAACACCAATCAACCTCCAGAAACTTTGGATCTGAGAGCACTCGTGAATAGACTCAACTCCTCGGGAGTCCCGATCGTGACCCTGATGAACCTGTCTCCACATCCTATAATGGAGCTGCAGTCTCTGACAACGATTCCCTTTGACATTAGATACGCTGTGATATCCTGAGACCTGTAGCCTGTGCCGCCGACGTTCACCAAAACGAAATTAGCCTCTGAAGGAAGCACCTCAACACCACGCACTTTCCTCAACTCCGAGTACAGATACTCTCTACCTGCAGCAATTCTAGCCTGGATCTGCCTGACGTAATCCAAATTGTTGAGAGCCACATCAGCTGCTTTTAGAGCGACCACGTTGACGCTGTAGGGCAGGTTCGTGCGGTCCATTAGTTCGGCAACCCGCCTATCACACAAGGCATAGCCCAGTCTTAGCCCAGCGAGACCGAAGACCTTGGAGAACGTTCTGAGAACGATCAGGTTCTCGTACTCAGCGACAAGGGAGCTTACCGACTTGACCCCAAATTCAACGTACGCCTCATCAACCACGACGATGATATCTTGTCTTAGAAGCTCGCTAAGCAGACCCGGATCTACCGGTTTTCCCGTTGGATTGTTGGGGTTGCCGAAGAAGACCATCTTCGTCCTCTCGGTCATTAAACCAAGCACCGCTTCTAGATCCCACGTGAAGTCTGGTTGAGCCTGGACCGTCCTTGGGGTTCCTCCAGCTATTCTCGAGAGGACCTCGTACATGCTGAAGGTTGGAACTGGAATTACGACCTCATCTCCGGCGTCTACGAAGACCCTGATCGCGACATCAATCAGGTCGTCGGAGCCGTTTCCCAAGATGATGCTCTCGGGGCCAAGACCGACGTAGTCGGCTATCTTACTCTTGATTCGTTCCTTGACCTCAACCGTCGCGTACCTGCTTAAGAGCGGCATGAATGACTGGATCTCTTTGAGCACCCCTGGCGATGGCCCGTATGGGTTCTCGTTAGAATTCAAGAGAACGAGTCCGCTAACATTCTTCGGGAAACGTGGCCCTTTGTAGGGCTCCAGACCGAGCACGATCTTCCTAGCGAGGCTACTTATCAGTTGAGATTGTGGCACAACAAAACCTCCAAAATAGCCCGGCACTACTAGGCGTGATGTATCGTGGGACAGGCGTGGAGTGACCACGCTCCAGTCTCGCCTAAGTGGAATGTGTACATGCCGGGTCAGCTTCTCCCACCATTTTCCCACAACGTATTTAAGCTTTACTCGCCCACAAGAAACCAGTGACAAGAGTTGAGAACCTCCGAGATCGTGAGAGTCGATTCGAAGGGGCGGATCATCATTCCCATGCACTTCAGACAGGTCTTCGGTCTGAAGGAGGGCATGTATGTACAGCTGAACGCGGATCTCGACAATAAGGAGCTTCAGATTATGCCCTTCGCCGACCCCAACGCGAGGCTGATGGAGTTAAGGATCACCCTGACCGACAAACCAGGTGCGCTCGCAGAGGCTGCGCAGGCGCTCGCCGAAGCGAACGTCAACCTCCTCTCCTCCGAGTCCCGGACGACGAAGAAGGATGAGAACGCCGAGTGGATCGTGGTTGGAGACGTGTCCAAGATGAGCGTGGATCTGGATACGTTGAGGAGGAAGCTCTCAGGGCTAAGGAAGATCAGGGATGTCAGCCTAAGACAGTTTGAATAGATGTGACGCTAGAAGAAGTGATGGCTCAGCTCTCGGTGTCTCTTTCACTTTCCTCCGTGATCCAGTAAGACTCGCCTCCCTCCAAGGTCTCTTTCTTCCAGAGTGGTGCCTCGTGTTTGTATCGTTCCACCGCCTCCATGAGAGCCGGAAACACGTTCTTCCTAGATCTTCCCGCCACAACCACGTAGACAAGATCCTCGCCCACAGAGAAGGACCCAACTTTGTGGTGAATCAGAACGTCGACTATCCCCTCTTTGCGGCGCAGATCATCTGAGATTCCCCGAAGTACATCCTCAGCCCTCTCTTCATACGCTTCCATCTCAAGTCGTTGAACCTTCTTTCCTGTGTGAGTGAAGCCTCGGACTAATCCTATGAAGCAGACAACGGCCCCCGCCTCCTGGAGCCTCGGGTTATCTCGAAGATGAGCCAAGATATCCTCGAACGCTATCTCTCCCTTCCTGTGAACTCCTGTTCTCTCGATCAATTTCGATCCCAATCCCTGTCTTCACGATGTAGCCTTTTACTTTTTACCGCCAGAGTCACCTTGCCTCAGCCCTAGCGCGACCAACGGTCGCTAAGCCACTTTTCTGAAGCGGGCTATGAAGAAACCTGGCGAGTCGTGGAGGTGGGGATGAAACCTCTGAGTCGGAACGACTTGAGAAGAGCTTGGAACCCCTTCTGATCCGAGCACATAAGGTCCCTGATGCTCAAGCTCCAACCCACATTCCTCAACAGCATATCGAGCAATGCTCTCATCTTCCTCCAGCGTCAGAGTGCAGGTGCTGTAGACCACGACTCCATTAGTTTTCACAATCTTAGAGGCGACCTTAATGAACTGTTTTTGATATTCGGACAGCGCACTAATCTCAGCGCTCTTTGTGAAATCATAGACCTTGGGTCTAACGCCTAGGGCAGAGCACGGTGGATCCACCAAGACGCGGTCTGCCTGGATCTTGGGGTAGTCGATGTCCAGATACCTAGAATCAGAGCAGATTGGTTGGACGCTCTCGACTCCAAGTCGGGCCATAGTGCCTCTGATCTGTGCAACCTTCTCTTCGTTCCGGTCGACCGCGTAGATCGTACCCCTATCCCTCATAATTTGGGCGATGTGACTGCTCTTTCCACCTGGGGACGCACATAGGTCCACGACCGTCTCTCTAGGCTTGGGATCGAGTATGCGTGAAACCAGCACTGAGGGAAGAGATTGTGGATAGATTAGTCCCTGGTTGAACTCATCGGTCTCCCTGAGGCTTGGGATCCGGTACTTCGGCTCGGTCAACTCGACCGCCAATCCCCTCCGAAGTGTCAGAACCTCGGTCTCAGACATCCTAGCAACCCCGTTGCCGACATGTTGCCCTATGTCATCAACGATAGAGAGTTTGAGACCCTTCCTAAGCCCATGAGCCTTGACTATCCCCGGCGCGTATACCTGAGCACCAAGGAGGACCGATTCAGCCGTGAATTTGTCTACCACCACGACCTTCTCATGTCGCGACACGGGGAACGGCCCGCCCACAGGAAGAAAAATGGCTTCTGCCATCGTGTCATGGGTCTCAGCATCCACGCCCTTGCTTCTGAACCTTGCAACAACAGCCTCAGGATCTGCCTTTAGGGTGTTAACTCGGATGCAATACCTTCTAACCGGTGTCCTCAACGCACTCAACACGTTAGTAGTCTCGCTGCCATAGACCTTGGACAGATGCTGTACAACATCCCCTGAGAAGACCAGATCGTTCGGCAGCTCCCTACGATTCATTGTCAACAGCCCAGTTCTTGACGTCAGAGCTATACTCGGCTTTCAGGGTGGCTCAATCTCTCTTGGCAAGGGGCGTCTTCCTCAAGACCTTCCTCTTGAGCTGAGTGCCACAAAAACCACAGGTCTCTGAGGAGTAGTTTTGGGGGAACCTTCTTCGACAAGCCGGACAGTACAGTAGCCACTGAAAACGGTATCGAATCCCAAAAGTTGCAAGAGGGTGATACTCGATGCCCAGCCTCGCGGCTACGTTCTGAATAGAGTAGTCGTCGGAGATTATGATAGGAACCTCACCGTCCTCCTTGAGCTGCAACGCCACGGCTAGAACTTGCCTATCGGCATCCGACAGATTTCGGACATCTCCGATCTCCGTTGAGTACTCTTTCACTTTGTTAACAAAGGAGGCATCTGGTTCCACTATCCTCAGCATTCCACACTCTTTCGCGGCAGCAACGCGGAGCCAGATCGTGGTATCGGACCTCAGCTCATCCATTACCAGTGGAACCGTCACCTGATCATCGCCGACTGCCAGAGGGTTATAACCAACGATCAAAGCGGACGTATCCAACACGATTCGCTTGCTTCTCTGCCTGGCCATCGCCACTTCCTCAAAAGAATAGGAGTCGCCTCTTAACCCGCCTACTGAACCTACCCCCAAGCCTGACGAACGTTGCTGTGTGCTCGGACTCACCGACACTAACAACTTCACCTGATGAGATGCTACGTTGATACTGCCCATCCACCACGGCCACAGCCCTCGACCTCCGATCCGAAAGCTCGATTTGAAGTGAGTTGGCCGATGAAAAGACCATTGGATATACCTGCGTGAGAGGGCAGACCGGTGTGAAGATGAAGCCCTTAACGGTCGGGTCGAGTATTGGACCTCCAGCTGAGAGAGAGTGGGCTGTTGACCCCACGGGTGTAGCGATGATGATCCCATCCACTTCGCACCTCACAGCGAGAAAGCCTTCCCTCGAAATCTTGAGACCTATGATCTTGGACGGAGATCCCGAAGTGATAAGAACCTCGTTTAGGGCATCGGGTAGCCGCTCGTCATCGACTTTTAGACGGAGTTTCATGCACCTCTCAAGGGTGTAGTCACCGCTCAGACACCTATCCAAGGCGACTGAAGCTTCTCTCGGGTCAACCTCCGTTAGAAAGCCTCTCCTTCCCATGTTCACGGCGAGTATCGGTGTCTCCGGCTTCGGAATCGAGATGCCGGCCTTCAGGATTGTCCCATCCCCACCAACTGTTACAACGAGATCGACCACCATGTCCTCCAGAGCGATCGCCTGAGACCGTCGATGCAGAGCCAAGGCGAGTTTCGACTCAAGGAGAACCATCAAACCCCTAGACTCAAGGAAACTGGAGATATCACCACTGAGTCTCACGGCTGGAGCGTGTTCGGGCTTCGATAGGATACCTACGGTCTTGAACACTCCTAGACACCGCTGCACAAAACCTATCTGAAGTGCCGAAACTATAAAGCTAGTAGCTACGTGTTGACGGACGGATGATGAGTTGAGCAAGCCAACCGACGTGGGCTCTCTAAAGGTTGGACACTACGTCCTCATTGACGGTGAGCCTTGTAGGATCGTTGAGTTTGAGAAATCCAAGCCAGGAAAACACGGGTCAGCCAAGGCGAGGATCGTGGGGATCGGAGTGTTCGACAACACAAAGAGGAGCATGGTCAGCCCGGTCGACGCCAAGACCGAAGTGCCTGTCATAGAGAAGCGGAACGGGCAGGTAATCTCGATAAGTTCAAACTCCACCCAGTTAATGGATATGGAGACATACCAAGTCTTCGAAGCACCCGTACCGGAGCCAGAGATCGCTTCGAAACTCCAGCCCGGGATCGAGGTAGAGTACTGGAAAGTTCTGGATCGGATGAAGATCATGAGAGCCAAGGGCTCTTAGATCAGCCTCGGGGAGAGAGTTCTCCACCACTTGAGAGGAGTTATTCTTGAAGACAGTAGATGACATGCTCATTTCGCCCGGAATGACCGTGGGGCAGCTTGTAGAGCAGATGAGTAGGAGCGGCGCTCTTGGGGCCGGAAGACTCGCTCGAGCCACGGATTTAACCTGTGAGATGTTTAGCGACCCAGATTACTTCGTCTTTCTGACCATGGCTGGGCCTATGACCCCGAGCGGCTTGCGGAGACTAATATCCGGACTGGTCGAGAAAGACTACGTGAACGCAATCATATCAAATGGTGCGAATATCGTCCACGATATAATCTCTGCCACCGGATTCAAGCACACGACCAAGGCAATACCGTCAAGCGACCTGACTCTCAGGAGAAAGGGGTTTGGAAGAATCGGTGACATCTTAGTCGATCAGAAGGCATTCGAGACTCTCGAAAAGACGGTGTACAATGTTCTGGAAGGCCTAGGTGAGAGTAGGCGCAAATCGATTCCGATCTTCGAGTTGCTCCAAGAGATTGGGAAGAGACTAGCCGACCCAAACTCCGTTCTAAGAGTAGCTGCAATTCATAACACCCCGATCTTCTGCCCAGGGCTCTTAGACTCGATGATTGGTCTCCACATATGGACCTTCAGCCAGCTGAAGAATCTAGCTCTGGATCCCTTGGCAGATCTACACAGGCTCTCAGACCTAATATACGAGGCGAAAAAGGTCGGTGCAATCATACTGGGAGGGGGGCTCCCAAAGCACCACATCCTTGGAGCAAGCATCCTAAGAGATGGTGTGGACGCCGCGGTTCAGATAACCCTCGATAGACCCGAGGGTGGGAGCCTGAGTGGCGCGCCCTTGGAAGAAGCTGTATCTTGGAAGAAAGCAAGAGTGAAGAGTAAACTAGTGACCGTCATCGGAGACGCTACAGTAATCTTCCCCACCATGATGGCTGCTGCAATCGAACGTCTCGAAAAGCCTTAAACGAGTTCCCGAGAGATGATAGAATGCCCAATGAAGCCGGAAGAGCCGTCTGAGTTCATGATGAAACCTATGAGTGCTGAGGGCCTCAAACTAAAAAGGCATTGATTCATGTCATCTGGTCTTGATTTATAGCTGGACTGTGATAGCTACTTACTCGAGAGTCCCACCTACATGAGAATCTAGCAGTGCTTTTCTATCGCTCAGCTCTACGCTCTAGCCTTCTCGGCAGGTCTATTTCCAAGACCCCTTTCTTCAACTTGAATTTCATCTTCTTGAAGTCCACAGGAACTGGTACCTTCACGTAGGTGCAGAACCTTCTGAACTCTCCTCGGTGCTGGACCAGCCCAAGCTCTCTACAACTGACAGCACGACTCATTTCGGCGCACATCTGGATCGTATTTTTACCGTAGACTTCTATGGTCACAGAGTCCCCCTTGGCAAGGGGCATATCGGCGGTTATCAACACGCGGTCTCTAAGCACGCGGACATTGCTCAGGGCCTCGAGTGTCGATGTTCTAGTGTCCCAAGTAGGAGCGAGTCTAGACTCGATGATCCCTTCGGTGAGACTCTCAACATCCTCCAAGTACTCGTCGACTATATCGGCGAGGCTCCTCCGGCGTCTGATCGCCATAAGATTCACCTCACGCGTATATAGGCGATACCTCGAGCTCCTGCCTCTTCTTCATCCGCTCCATCTCCATCTGCGTACGGCGCATCACATCCCTCATCTTCAGTCGGATCTCCTCTCCCTTCATGAACAGCTCTGAGACGCCCACTTTCAACTCCGTAATCTTATTCAGCTCCTCTATTGCTGCCGCTGCCGCTTCCGGGTCAGGGTAGTTATAGAAGGATTGAGCGAGCAGTATCACGGACGGGATACCTCTCTCAGCGCATCTTCTTAGCATAACCGCATAGGGTCCTACCACATACCCTTCAGTGAAGATCTCGATCCCCTTTTCAGACATATCCTTCATCAGAGACTCACTTGAAACCGCAGCGAATACCTTCGGTTTTTCTAGGTCCTGCCTATCCTGAACAGCCATGCCGCCTATTGAGATCATCATTTTGCATTTTTTCGCCTTTGCCCAGTCAACGATGGTGTTTGCCATCGGATACACAGCCTTAGTCGGGATAGCTATCTCCGAGATCACCGTTGCCAAATCCTTGCTTCCGTAAATCCTCACTGGAGAAGATGGGACCCCCTTATGGAATACGACTACGGGAGGAAGAAGAGTCGAGTCGACATGAACCTTCTCCTCCATCTTCAGGGAGGAGATGAGATGCGACGTGGCGATGACTCCAACCAGACCAACATCAGGCAGTCCGTTGATAACCGTCAAATGATCTGGAAGGGCAGCTTTCTCAACAATTTGGAATATCCCAGACAAATCTGGCTCACCCTACAAAAGCGTGAAAAAATTTTCACGCCTTTAGGTAGACGCTACAGATTTAATAAAGGCTTCTTCTCGTAGGAGTAGGGGATAATCTCCATTGTCGGCACTTGAGAAGCTCGGGTCATCGCTCTTCAATGCCCTGCAGAGGCTTGTCAGAACTCCCATAGTCGATGAGGCCGCTGTGAAAGAGCTGGTTAAAGACATTCAGAGATCCCTTCTCCAAGCCGATGTCAACGTTCAGCTCGTTCTTGACGTGACCAAGAGGATAGAAGATAGGGCTCTCAATGAGAGTCTACCCCCCGGAGTCTCCAGGCATCAGCACATAGTCAAGATCGTCTACGACGAGCTCACTAGGTTCCTCGGCGAAAAGCCGGCCAAGATCGACCTGAAGCCGGGAAAGACTAATGTCATGATGCTGGTTGGAATTCAAGGGTCAGGAAAAACGACTAGCGCAGTCAAGTTGACAAGATTCTTCCAGAAGCGGGGGCTTAAATCAGTCCTGATCTGCGCCGACACCTACAGGCCCGGAGCTTATGCACAGCTCAGCCAACTGGCAAACCGGGTGAACATATCGCTCTATGGAAGACCCGAGGAAAAGGACCCGGTCAAGATAGCGCTTGAAGGCTTAAAGAGGTTCGAGGATGAGGGCTACGCGGTGGTCGTGATCGATACAGCAGGTCGGCACAAGGACGAGAGAGGCCTGATGGAGGAGATGAGGAAGATAGCTGACCGGATCAAGCCCGATGAAACTATCCTAATCATTGACAGCACTAATGGCCAGCGGGCGGCCGTCCAAGCGAAGGCTTTTCATGAAGCGACAGAGCTCGGTTCGATCTTTGTTACAAAGCTGGACGGCTCAGCCCGGGGAGGGGGCGCCCTGTCCGCTGTGGCGGCGACAGGTGTACCAATAAAGTTCATTGGAATAGGGGAGAAGGTTGACGATATCGAGCCATTCGAGCCAGCGAGGTTCGTGGGGAGACTTCTAGGAATGGGGGATATTCAGGGACTCGTTCAGAAGGTCCGGGAGGCGGGGCTGAAGATACCTGAGAAGCGAGCGAGGGCAATCGCCACTGGAAAGTTCACTCTAGCTGACATGTACGAGGAGCTCGAAGCAATGCAGCGGATGGGTCCGTTTGGCAGTATCCTAACCAAGATCCCTGGGCTTGGCTACAAGGTTCCCAAGGAGTTCGCCGATTTAGCTGAGGAGAAGGCTAGGAAGTGGAGGTACGTCATTCAGTCGATGACTGAGGAGGAGAAAATTGATCCGAAGATCTTGAGTCCCTCAAGAATAAAGAGAACAGCCCTAGGCTCCGGGACGAGCGAGCGAGAGGTGAAGGAGCTAGTAAAGCAGTTCTTCGCAATGAGAAAGATGATGAAGATGATGAGGAGGCGGCGGACACCATTCCTCCAGAGGTTTCCAGGTCAGATCAGGTGAGAGAAGATGAGATTTTTCGACGTGTCCCTCAACCTGCTCGAACGCTACCCACTCTGCGACTACTGTCTTGGCCGACAGTTCGCACTACTTGGACATGGATTGACCAACAGTGAGAGAGGACACGCCATCAAGCTTAGCCTCGCCATGGACGCACACCAAAGTCTTCTCGAGAAGAATCAGAATAGTATCAAGACCCTTCAAACCCTCGCTACAAACGGTATGCTACCCCTAGCGCGCCAACTTCTGGAGGAGCAGGGACTAGACATCAAGACGACCGAGTCAAGATGTCACATCTGCGAGGGCAAGTTCGAATTGATAGAGGAGTTGTCCAAACAAGCATTAGATAAGCTATCCCACTATGAGTTCAGCTCCTTCCTTGTTGGAGCTGAAATACCCGCGGAGATTGAGAACAGGGAGGACGAGGTAAAGGCTCTCTTTGAGTTGAAATGGGGGGAGGACATCAGAAACGAGATTAGTCGAGAGATCGGCAAGCGCATCACTGAGGGTACAGCCAAGAGGGTTGAGTACAAGAGACCCGACATCGTCGTACTTGTCAACCCGTTCTCGAAGTCGGTCAGCCTCAAGGTCAACTCCATATTCATAGCTGGTCGCTACAAGAAGCTTGTTCGTGGGATACCGCAAGCCGCATGGATCTGCAGAGCCTGTCGTGGCAAGGGTTGCCAACGTTGCGGCGGAACTGGGAGAATGTACCAAGAGTCGGTTGAAGGGCACATCGCCGCTCCAATCTTGGAAGTAACAGGAGGATCTGACGAAAAGATTCACGCCGCCGGTCGCGAGGACATCGATGCGCGCGCTCTTGGAACCGGAAGACCCTTCATTATAGAGGTAAAGGATCCAAAAAAGAGGCATATAGACCTGCGGGGACTCCAAGATAAGATAAACAGATCCGCCCGCCGAAAGGTCCGGGTTACCAGCCTGAGACAATCATCAAAAGATGAGGTTGTAAGGATCAAGTCCGTGGGTCAGACCGAGAAGACCTATCGTGCAACAATAGAGTTTGAACGTGCCGTCTCCGAAGGAGACCTCAAAAGACTGGAAAACTCCCTGACTGGTCTCGTAATAAAGCAGCTAACGCCTACGCGCGTTGCCCATCGCCGATCCAACAGGGTTCGAGAAAAGCAGATATACGAGGCGAAGGCAAAGAGGCTAGGACCAAAGCGTGCCGAACTGCTGATGAGATGCCAGGGAGGATTGTACGTTAAGGAACTCGTCTCAGGAGACGATGAAAGAACCAGGCCGAGCGTGACAGAGATCCTAAAAAACCCGGCAAGGTGCAGCAAACTCGACGTTTTAGACGTTAAAATGGAGGGATTCTAAGCGCCGAAATCGAAGGGTCCTCGGAGAAAGACCCGCTCGATACTCAGGAAGAATCCGAGGAAGAGGGGCGTGATCCCCATCAGCCGAAGCCTTCAAAGCTACGAGCTTGGAAATCAGGTCATGATCGCCATCGAGTCAAGCCTCGAAAAGGGTATGCCTCACATCAAGTTTCAAGGGAAGATTGGAGTTGTGATGGAGAAGCGAGGCAGGTCTTACGTCGTCAAGATCCAAGACGGGAGTAAGACCAAGACGGTCACCGCCAGACCCGAACATCTCAGACCGGCATAATCTTTTGTAGGAGAGATTTGCTTGCCTAAGAAGATATTGAGCGAGAAGCAAGTAACCCTAGCAGAAGCCAAGACCATACTGGAGGCACGAGGGGAGAGCCTAGACCAGTTCCAGAGGAGAACCCTCGACTACGCCAGCAAATTCGCGAGAATTGAGCCCAAAAAAGCAGATCAGCTTACCGAGGAACTAATCAAGAAGTACGAGATCGAGAGGGAAACCGCGGTTCAGATCGTTAACTGCATGCCTGCAAGCATTGAAGAGCTGAGGACATTCTTCGCCACAAGCAGAAAGAGAATAATGGTCGCCTCTCAGCTAGAGGATATGTTAAAGATTCTGAATACATACAGGCAGAAATAGCCCGAACGCCTTAACTAGTCAGGTGGCTGAACGAGGCAACGCTGATGGAGAGGAAGAAGTACGAAGAGTACGCCTGGGTCCTAGACCATCTCCCCCAAGGTAGGCCTGGGATTGCTGGCTCAACGTACCGCGCGGAGCCTCTGATTCAAGCGATCGGCGAGACCTTCTTCACCTTACTCGAGGCGGTGGTGACGCGGAACGCCACCTTCACCACTCATGAGCGAGTGTACGTTGGCAAGGAACAGGTTAGAGGCAAGATCGTCCACATAACCGGTAGAATCGGGTATGAAGATATAACATCAACCGCCAAAGCGGAACTCCCAACGGTAATCGACGAGATCATAAAGAGTCAGGAGGCTAGGTTCGTTGAGTTCTTCAACATCTCAACCCCGGTCACACCGAGGATGCATTCCCTGGAGCTTCTGCCAGGCATCGGAAAGAAGTACCTCTGGGGCATCATCTCCGCTAGGGATCAAAAGCCGTTCAGCAACTTCGATGACGTACAGAAAAGGGCGAACATACCAAACCCAGCGAAGATGATAGCTAGGAGGATCCTTGAGGAACTCTCAACCGAACAGAAGTACTACCTTTTCGCGAGACACCGCTGACAAACAAGTCGAGACAGAGGATGGGTTCGCTCAGAGAGCTGAGACGACTTCTAAGCCTCTATCAGGTAAGACCTACAAAGAGATTGGGTCAAAGATTCTGCGTTGACGAGAACCTGCTAAAAAGGATGGTTGAATGGGCAGACCTTGGAAAGGAAGATGTGGTTCTGGAAATCGGTCCCGGGTTCGGGTTCCTAACCCGACTTCTCTCTGAGAAAGCGGGCAGGGTGATAGCGGTGGAGTTGGCAGATAAGTTGGCCCAAGCTCTCAGAGAGAGCTTTAAGGCCCAAAGGAATGTCGAGGTGATTCGGGGGGATATACTGGCCATCCCCTTGCCCCCGTTCAACAAGGTTGTTGCAAATCCACCCTACTCCATCTCGTCAAAGCTGATGTTTAGGGTATTGGATGCGAGATTTGATCTTGGGATCATGACTTTCCAGAGAGAGTTCGCTCAACGACTGGCCGCAAAGCCTGGAACGCCAGACTTTGGAAGATTAACGGTTATGGTGGACTATCGCTCGACCATTGAAATCCTTGAGCATGTACCTAGGAGCTCATTCTATCCAGTCCCTAAGGTTGAATCTGCCGTGGTTAGAGTTAGACCAAGGAGAGAAATACCCTACAAGGTTCTGAACGAGGCGTTCTTCTTCAATCTCGTCCGAGCCCTCTTCTCGCAACGGAACAAGAAAGTTCAGAATTCGCTGATACCCTTCTTGGTGGAAAGAGCCAAGCTGAGCAAGGAAGACGCGAGAATTCTAATTAAAGACCTACCAAACCTCAACGCGAGACCGTACACGCTTTCCCCGGTAGACCTAGCTGAACTGTCGAATAAGGTGTACAGTCGTGTCTTTCAAGGCAGAAAGATCACGCTAGATTGCTGCCGGTTCTACGTCTTTCCGGAGGTCTACACGCCATCAGATGACACTGAACTGCTCTCAGAGAGCATGTGTTTGAAGGGCGGGGAAAGGGTTCTAGACATGGGAACCGGTTGCGGAATACTCGCTGTCCTCGCGGCAGTTAGGAGAGCTAACGTAGTCGCTGTCGATGTAAACCCCCTAGCCGCGGACTGCGCCCGAAAGAACGCAGAGATAAACGGTGTCAGCGAGAGGATTGAGATCAGAGAGGGGGACCTTTTTGACATCGTTGGACCCGATGAGCGGTTTGATCTCATCCTTTTTAACCCGCCATATCTTCCTTTGGAGGAAGAGCAGACCGAGGGTTGGCTCAACAAGGCTTGGTCTGGAGGCTTAGGGGGAAGGAAGACCATCGACAGATTCCTGGATGGGTTACCCGATCATCTGAGTCGAGGCGGAAAACTCCTTATGGTCCAGTCAACGCTGTCCGATGTGGAAGAAACGCTCACCAAGCTTCGGAGACTCCGTCTAAGAGCAAGGACAATCGCAGAGAGGAAGCTCGACTTTGAAACGATAAAGGTGATACTCGCCGAGTCTGCAACGTAAGCTCTGAGGGAAGACTTAATCATCAGACCAGTATGGTCTAGTTTGAACGTACTGGAGCTTGGCCTTCAGGAGGTCTTTGAAGAAGTCCTCCTCCTGATAGTGCATTTTTGCGAGAACCCTCGACGCTGTTTGAGGCCCTACGCCATAGACGAGAAGCGCCATCACCGCCTTCTTTCCATACGACATGACTAGGTCAGCGTTCCGTCTAGTTTTCGAAAGAACCTTCTGCTCTTCCTCAGACAGCGGTAGCTCACAAAGCCTCTTTCTGACACACTCCTTAACAAACAGACCGGAACGCGCCAAGGCGGCTAGTAACAGAGAACCACACTTCTGGCAACGTGGATGTTCCGGAATATCCTTGACTTGAAGCCTAAGTTCCCACCTGCCACAGCCCAGGCAGAAGAGCTCGATGTAGCTTCCAAGTATCGCGTTCCGCATACGCTCCACAGTATCCTTGCCAGCCGTCTCAAGCGCCATCATCTCCGGGGTCTCAACGAATCTGTTCAAGATCCGGCGAGCTAGTGGCGTGGGCTCCTTGGAGGATAGCGTTGTGTCAACGACGACCGTGCCTTTCTCCACCATTCGGAGGACCTCTTTGGCCCTTTGAAGATCTGCTTTCTCAAGCAGCACCTCCCTAAGGGTCTCGTCGTAGATGGGCGTGGCGGTGAACCTTTGGATCAACGCCGCCAGCTTCTCAGCCCCCATATTAAGCCCTCGAGATATTGCGCCAAATCTCTCTGCCACGAACTTAGCGTAGTAGGAGAAGGGAAAACGTCTGGCGAGATATGCCCAAAATGCCTTCTCAGCGTCTTCTGGTGAGACGTGCAGGGCACGTTTAACTAGATCCTCAAGACAAGCCTCATCCACGTCCACAGTCAACTCAACTAGGATTCTATAGCCGTCCGCCCACCAATTTCGGATCAAAACCTCACTGGATAGCAGTTGATCGAAGATGTAGCCGAGTGTCCTGTTCACGCTCTCTCCGAAGCACGCGTGAACAATAATGTAGCGATCGTAGCCCTCCACGAGGATCCGATTGTCGCTGGGTATGGGGACACCTTGACTGATCATATATTGGATCTCTTCAACGACCCTCCTGACGGCGTACTTCTGAGTTGTAAGACCTTTGGACAGATGCTCGATCGCGACTTCAGGTCCAGCCGTATCCAGCGCCCCTGCAATCTCCCTCCGAAGCTCCCCCACCATCATAGCCAGATCATATGGGATGAGAAGCATTTCCCCATCCCACCCAGGAACCGCCGCTGTCGGATCCTCGACTGGAGAGACGTAGACCCGATCATCGTCTAACCTTTCGATCCTCCAAACCAGTCCTTTACAAATAAAGTGCAAACCAACTCGGGCACGCATCATAATGAACTCTTCGCCCAGAATACCAACTTCCCGGTCTGTAGAGAGGTCAATGATTGGGTATCGCCTCTCATCTGGAATCATGGAGAGGTTGTCGTAGTAGTACCCCCATGTCTTCCCGGCCCTGATTAGGCCCCCGTCCTTCCACCCCATCTCTCCTAGCTTGACTAGGTAATCGACAACTCGCCTGAAGCTTTCTGAGGTGAGATCCCTGTAGGGACCCGCTCTTTTAACAATCTGATAAGCGGTCTCAAGATGGACCCTTCCCATGTCAAGCACTAGCCCCGCTATTTGGTGGGCTAACACGTCCAGAGCGTTCTCATGAATCTTCACCGGCTCCAAGAGACCCGACTTAGCCCTTTTGATAGCAGCGATCGCCTCAAGACAGTCGTCGGGCGAACAGACGATGATAATTCCCTTGGAGATGAGGCTCAATCTATGGCCTGATCTGCCAACCCTTTGGATGAACGTGGTCACATTCCTTGGAGAGAGGTACTGGATGACTAGGCTGACCGACCCTATGTCTATGCCCAGCTCCAGAGTTGAGGTGCAGATTATGCCATTCAGCCTACCATCCTTGAAGTCATCCTCGACTCGCTGTCTCTCCTCTCTCGCTAGGGACCCATGGTGGACGCCGATGGTCGGGTATAGCATCTTGAATCTGAGACCGAGCATCTCCGCATTTGTCCGGCTGTTCACGAAGATTAACGCTGGACCATATGACTTCACAAGGTCTCCGATCCTGGTGATTCGGGCTGTGGCTTCCGGGGTCGTGTAGAGGGTCTGCGCCAGCTCCCCATCCTCCTCGGTGGGAATGGGCCAATCGATGGAGTACTCGA
>Ga0315280_10000977_pt1 | contig 50972 bp, 56 predicted proteins | sample YL17G06_40_MG_FD_203697 | JGI IMG/M metagenome (GOLD analysis project Ga0315280, IMG submission 203697) | Sediment microbial communities from Yellowstone Lake, YNP, Wyoming, USA - YL17G06_40 | ecosystem: Environmental > Aquatic > Freshwater > Lake > Sediment | place: USA: Wyoming | collected... | reverse complement strand
AAAAAGTTGTCAAAAAACTTGGAAAAAAAGCAGAGGTAAGTCATTTGTATGACATGAACAAGATAATAGAATACGGTGTTATGATGACGCCAGCGGTCGCTATAGATGGAAAAATAAGAATTGAAGGTAAAATTCCTAGAGAAGATGAAATTGAAAAAATAATTAAAGAGATTATATAACACCAGCATCACCGCTGCATCTCGCAACATGAGCCACAGATACTTGTACATCAAGCGACATTATATTCTCAGAAGAAACAGTTCCCGACCATATCAGAAAGTCCTAGTATCTGCCTTAAAGCAAATAACAAATTAAATTTTTCTTCTAAAGTGACGAATAACTCTTGCCACAAGCACCACAGAAAAAAGTATATCCTTTTTCATCGCTCAGAGGTAATTCAACATAAAGCAAAAGGCCTCCACAGCTTACGCACTGAAAAAAGTATTCGACTTCAGCATCTTCCTTCAAATCTGAAATTTTTTTGACCACTGTTAAAATTTTGTCACCAATGTCTTGATTCATTAGAAGTAGATAGAATAGCATTCATAAGAATTTTGATGTTTATATTATGCACATAATCTTTTATTGAATTTCTAAAAGCCTCCAATCGGATAAATTATTAGGGTCAAAGCTATATTTTTCTTTGTCGCAATAGGGACATGCCAGTTCCACATATTCTCCTCTCATTTTAATCACTCACCCTATTTTCTCCTTTATCCTATTCGCCAAACTTTTTGTAAATAACTCGTTTGCTAAATCGGAACTTGAAATATTATCGTATATAACGCTTATTTTAACTTTTTCTGTACTCATGGATTCGATTAGCTCAATTAGTTTCCAACTATCGAATCTCATTTCTCTTTTCGGAAGCAATAGTACTAGTATTATTTCATTTAATTTTTCTAATTTTGTTAGAAGTGTGATGAATCCTAATATTTCCGACACCCTGAAAGATGGGACGACTGATCCTGACATGCTCCTTGACATGTCTTTTACCTCAATGGCAATCCTTTTTGATCCTTTTGTTATCAAAATGTCAGGACGAACTATCCCTATCGGGGATTTTATGGCATATTCTCTGTCAATCTGATAACTTTCTTTTAATAGTTGATACAGCTGTTCCTCAAAGTTCCTTCTAATGAAAAAAGAACCATGCATCAGTTTTGGTAACAATTTCCTTTGATACTCAATCAATTCTTCAGAAGATAAAATTTTTCTGAAAATGTCCTTATTATTAGGCCTGTAAAATCTGGTTCGACCTTTTTTTTCGCTGACCAAGATTCCTTTTTTTTCCATGTCCCTTAATGGAGTATTCACAGTTGGTAACGACCTTTGCAAAATTTCTGAGATGTATGATGGGGTAATATTTTGATCCTTTTTAAAAGCCATTAGCACCTCTAAATAAAGAGGTCTGGGTTTCAAGAATTCTACAAATTCCTTGATGCTATTATTCGATTCTCCCATGAATGTTAATTCAACCTATGGTTATTTAAATATTACTGTTGCCAACATTATTGACCTCAGTATTTAAATACTTTTAGGTTCATAGATTATAGTGTTGTCCGTAGTATTGACAACACTAAGGAGGTAAAACATATGATAGGAACATCAGGGGGTTTTCCCCCATCATTTGATATAGAAGAAATAACATTTGGGGATCTTAAACTTTGTCCCAAATGCGCGGAAATAGTGAAAAGAATTACAGGGATGACAATAGAAGACATCAATAACGGAGGTCTTCAGAAAATTGCAGTAAAATTAAAGATAGCCGAGCTGACTCTAACGAGAGTGGGCGTGGAGCTGGACGTATCGACAATAGCAGAAACGACATTGAAACATGTGGAAAAGATACTATCCAAAAAGTTAGCGGAAGAAGAAAAAGAACGCTACGAAGAAAAGATCAATTTACTAAAGGAGAAATTGATTGGAGAATCTCAACAAAAAGAAGAGATTAAAAGACAGTTGGATGAGATTCGAGCAAAGATGAAATTCGTACCCGCTCTTAAAGGTGGAGGAGCTGAATTGGATTTAGCAACCAGAATCAGATCCGTAGCGCCGTTCGATGAACCATCTTTAAAACAGAGACATCTGGGAAGTACAGACATAGTATACAAAGTGAAACCGGATGAAAACATCGTAATCGGAAAGATAGCTCTGGAATCAAAGGATGTAGAAAAATGGGAAGATGGATTTGTACAAGAGGCCAGGATGCATGGTCAAAAAGAAGGTACAGTACACATTATGTTGGCTACAACGGCAATGCCACCAGACGCAATTAACACAAGCTTAGATTGTTTCCGAAGCGGGGTTTGGGTTGTCCCACTGGAACTAGTGGAATTCGCATATGCAGCATACAGGAGGATACTAATAGAACAGTATAAAATGCAGAAGAGCTTTGACAGCCAAATGGAAACTATAAAACAGGAAAAAAATGTAGTTGAAAAACTGAGAGACATAATAAGCACAGAGACATTCAAAAAATATTCAGAAATAGCAAAAGAACTGTTTGCGCAAACCGATAAGCTTGACGATGAATCTAGGGCGATGGAAAATTACATACATGGCAAGAGCGAGAGTTACAAAAAAGTTGCAGAAACCATCAGAAATCTAGTAAATCATATGATTGAGCACAGCGAAGAAATTCAGAATAAGATTAGGGGCACCTTTAGCTCCTAATTTTATTCATTATTTTAAATCAGAAAGGCATTTTTAGTACTATCTTATCAACATTCGCATTCGATCGAGGTCTTACTACTACAATTCCCAAATCTGTTGAAACATCATAACTCTCTAGACCAATGTCAGTTAATTTTCCTTTAATGGATGCTTGAATATCTGTGGATTCTGCTTTAGCTGCTTTTGCACCCAAAATCAATTCTGGTACAGCATAAGAACTTGCTGCTGTTTTGTTGTTGTAAGCAATACCAACCTGTTTTTGCGTTAAATTGTAAATGCCCATATTGCTGATTAGTGTTGTGTTGGAAAATGAAGCATTCAAAATACAAGTTGCCCCCTCGCCGCAAGGTAACCAAAATTGAAATAGCAAATCTCCATTCGATGGCCGAATCGGCGCTGTAGCTTGAATAATTCTGCCCGTCGTTGCATCATAATATGCTGTCCAAGAGAAAATTCCATCAAACGTATTTGAATTTGGTGTTGCATTAAACAGCAGATATGCCTTTCCATAAGCATCAACGGAAATTTCCAAACCATTTAACCCACTGACAAGGGAATAACCAGTCGATGCACTAGAATTGTAAACGGATATCCCGGTTACTGGTCCCATTGTTAAAGTAAGGAGCCTCTTGCCTGTCCAAAAAATAACAGACCAGTATGCTTCATTTCCCGCCTTGTCTGTAGCTCTGATAGTTAAAGTATGCAAACCTTCATTGAACGAAACGGTTCTATCGTAAGAATCACAATTACTACACAAAGTAGTGAATCTGCTTCCATCCGTAGATTTTTCCAATTTGACTTTTTCACTGACACTTACATTCAATCTGACAGAGCGAACGTCATATATTTTATTTTCTGGTGATGTTGGCTGTATAACTGGTTTAGTATTATCTACGAAAATTGTTCTGTTACTGGAGCTCCTAGCATGGACTTGATCTCTTACAACAACATAGTACTGAACTTGTTTTCCATCATATGACGACAAATCAATTTCTGCAGAACATTCTTTATTTCTTCCGGATGGGCAGTCTGGAATAATAAATTCCTTGAACGCGCTAGCACCATAGAATATACTTATGTCTTTCAAATTATCCTCAGTATATTTGATCGTGAAATTCATGAGGCCCTTTGAGTATTCCTTATTTTTTGGTTCAACTTTGTTTATGGATGGTTTTTTTGTATCAACCGAAAAGACGACACTTGTATTGGTACTAGTATCGTCGTAATTTGTTGCTTTGATTACTAGTTCATTGGAACCTTCTCTCGCATAATCTGTATAAGCGTCAGAATCACAATCAGAACAAATCTTTGAAAATCTTTCACCGTTTAAAGATGCGAACATGTACTTAACTTTTTGATTAGAGGTTACATTTACTAAAATTTTTCGATTATCATAGGTGATATTCAAAGGGAAATGAATTGTTAATGGAGTTTTGCTTAATTCTTCATCAATAATTTGTTGGAATGAGCTATACGGTTGCGCTCCTCCAATAGGAATGCCATTTATGAAAAATGATGGTACTCCAGAAATTCCAAGTGCGGTCCCATCTTGTAGATCTTCTTGAACCTCGGAAGCCATTTTTCCAGAATCCAAACAATCATCAAATTCAGATGAATTTAATCCCAAGTCCTTGGCATATTTCTTCAAATTGGTTACATCAAGCGCTTGCTGGTTATTGAATAATTTATCGTGGTATTCCCAGAATTTTCCTTGCTCGTGTGCGCATTCTGCTGCTTCAGCAGCTTTTTCTGCGTATTGATGAAAATCTAATGGAAAATCTCTATAAACAAATTTAACTTTTCCTGTTTTTATGTAATTCTCCTCAATTTGTGGCAAGGTCTCACTGAAAAACTTTCCGCAGAAAGGGCACTGGAAGTCACCAAATTCAATCATTGCTACAGGTGCACTGTTAGAACCTTTAATCGGATCGTCTGCCTCAAACAACTGTGTTAAAACTTTAAAGGTGACATTTGTTGAGTTTTCATTTCCTTCATAATCTCTGGCATAGACTGTGATGATGTGAGAGTTGTCGTTTAATGATGTTAGGTTGTATACAATGTAATCACAGTCTGAGCATGAGGTGTTTGAACTGCCATCTAATGAAACTTTTATCCATTTTGCAGTTTCATCGACAAAAACATTTAGTAATACAGTATTTGTTGTATAAGTTTGATTTTTAGGAGAAAGTAAGGTGATTTTTGGAGGGGTCAAATCAACTAGCCATTTTACGACTCTATTCATTACCAAGTTTCTATCATTGGCATTGTTTATTGCTTCAAACCCGAATGAGAAATAGACTACTTTGTATGTGCCTGTATCAACTTTTAGTGCGCCAGCACCTGAAGATAGAATACCATTTACGCCATATTCTTTTGTCTTGTTAAATTCTCTTTCCATATATGGAGGAAATTCTTGTGGTGCCAAAGAAGTTTCTTTGGCATAAGATGATGAATCATAAAAGAAGATCGATCCTGCTGGTAATATGGAATCAATTTCGTCAGGATACCATTGGTTGTTTGCTCCATCCCCACCTGAAATATCGATATTGATGCCATCGGTTATCGGATCCCCCGCAACACCATTTAAAGCATAAAGGTTTGTATCATCTTGGATGTAATTTGCATGTAGATAGTCGTGATAAAAGTTTGTGTAATTTAGGTTAAACCCTAAATCTTGCCCTGAAATGAAAAGTCTTCCTCCATTGTTAAGATAATTAATTAGAATTGATTGTTGATCAGAATTTGGTACTTTCCAAAATGGGCTGGACCAGATGCATAACTTGAAAGAATTTATTGTGTCATAGTCTATTTCTCCTCTTAAGTCAAAATCCCATAAATCATAAGAATAACCGTTTGATGCCAAAGAATTTTTGTAATAGTTTATGTAAGAAGTATACATTGAATTATCAACTAAAAGTATCTTTGAACTGGGCAAGAATGGAACTGTTGTAAATCTATCTAAATTATCATAAGTTTCGGTATTTCCAAAATTATCGGTAGCTGTAAAATCGATATAATAATCTTTTTTATTCAAGCTTGTTGCCCAGGAATTTCCATATATTCCATCATTTGCATTACCATCATTATGCGAACCATCGTCATATAGTTGAACTGTGCCTAAGACATTTTCATCAGGACTCTCTATGTCCGCGTATACGGAAGAAACTCCAGAGGCATCGTAAACATTTGCTCTTATTATTGCCGTGTTTCCGGCTGTGACACATCCAACACCATAATCCGAAATCCAGACAGATGGGGGAGTTGTGTCGCTAATTATATTTACTTTATAGTCTTCGACTTCGCCGTAATTCGCATTCTCACAAGCTGTAGGAGAGCCGCCATATTTCAAATACACTCTCATTCTTACTTCTGTTGTAACTGCGTCTTCAGGAATGCTAAAAGTTTCGCTAAATGTATGAGTCCCATTGAATGTGTAAGATCCCAAATCTATTTCTTCATCATTTGTGAAGGATTTGTCATTGTTAAAATCAATCCATGCCTTTGCATATTCGAGGTAACTTCCTGTTGTATGACCATCAACATAGAGAGTGTAAGAATTTCCTTTACTTAAAGTTGTAAGAACCGTATCTGTGAAGTCGCTATAAACTGAACTTCCAGATGTCTTTTCATTCCAATTCAGCGATACCCTACTAATATATTCCATGTTTGCGTTATTAGTGTAGGCTGAACAGTATAGCTCATGTCCAACTTCTAAATACAACCAATCAACATCAACATAATCCGTATCACACCAACTACATGATGGATGATAGTACTTGATTTGCACTTTCCCAGAAGATATATATTTAGCACATTCGCTCTTCGAATTGCAGATATTGTACTTCATCAAATACCATTTTGAATCAGGTACGCTTCCCAAATTGCTCCATTGGTTGCTGTTTTCATCCCAATAACTTATACTAAATCCACCCTCCCAACGAGCCCTGTGATACCCAATCAAATTTATTGAATTTATGTTAGAGGATGTTGGTGTGTCAAATGTAAATCGAGAGTCTAATCCATTACACCCAAATAGGTAGCAGTCTTCTGAAAAAGTCATGTATACGCCATCTTTGTAACTAGTATCCTCCAATTTTCCAGATTTACTGCCAGTTAATGTTTGAACTTCAGTTGCTTTCACATCTTCTGATGGTAATTCTGACAAGTCGATATAAGTCACATCCCAATCACCAAGGTCGCATTCTCCATAACCCACTTTATTGTAACCACCATCTCCTTGCCCAACCCCCCAGCTATTTTTAACGATCCAATAACCACCAATGTCATTATACCCCACTATAACTATTGCATGTCCCGTGCGGGGGTGAGGATAATTTGGATCATTTTCATTACATCTATAAACATCGCCATCATACTCTCCATCCCAAAACAATCCAGCTGGAAGTGGTCCCTTTTCTATTAAATAAGTTTTAATTTCTTCATCAGTTAATGAATTAAAAGTAGTTTTGTCATCTATCTTCCATAACCTTTTATTCCACATTGAGCATCTATTTGAACAGACATTATTAGAAGCAGTATAAGGGAAGCAAGATTCATCCACAACACCATCGCTCTTTACATAGCCTACAGCACCAGCTTCATTGCCCCCATTACAACTTCCTGCTCCACTACAAGATACAATATATTGCTCTGATAAATCAACATCGAATTTAGGGTCATTTCTAGCTATTTTAATTTTTGCCTCCACTCCGCCGATAGCAGCATGAGCCCAACAATCTCCGCATCCCTGCTGTCTCACTGGTGTAAGCCAATTTGTTCCATCTTTATTTCTCCAATCAAATGTAGTTGGTAAGCTTGATGAAGAAGCGCCTTTAATTTCTAAAGATTTTTCAGTATTTTCACCTTCTCGAACTGACGACTCTATGCTTGTTTTTGTCCCAGCTATTTCTTGTGTGGTGATATACTCTTCTCCCAAGAGTTTTTCTCTAAGATTGATTAAATCTGTAACTGCTATTCTTGTTTCTGCCATTTTTCCCTCTTTTAATAAAGGAGAATTTTTGGGATACGAAATTTTTCTTGGAACACAAACTGCATAATCAGGAGAAAAAGAATTTTTACCATCGCTTACTGTTTCCACATCATATCCTTCTTTAACGCAATAAGAATATTCTTTTCCGCATTCACCTTTGAGAAATTCCCACGAATCACAATAAATGCTATTTTCAGTTATATTTTGTGTTGTGATCTCTGTAGAATTTTCTGTTACATTTTCAGTAGCTGTGGTATTCTCATAAAATACACAAATGCCTTCTTCGCCATTTTCTGTTTGCATTATTTTAAATTTGTAGCCTAATTCTTCACAATAAACAGCTGACGGATCTGACATGCCAAAAACTTCATTTATTGAAACAAAGAAAAATGAAACAACTATCAATGATAAGAATAAAATTTTCTTCATGGACATTCCCCTTTCAAATAATTCCATTCGTCACATTCGATTCCATTCGGAAGTACACAAATAGAACATTCAGAAGAAAAACGGCAACTCGTATTTCTTGTTATAATTGTTCCACCATGCTTTTCGCAAAAAGTATATTCTTTCCCACATTTACCTTGAAAAAATTTCCAAGAATCACATTCTAATCCAACTGATAATTTACAAACTCCATATTGACTGCCATCAGGATTTGTCACAATTTTAAATTCGTATCCGGATTCCTTACAATATGTGGCAGATGGATCTGGTATGTTTGTTTGATTATTCGGAGAAACAATTATTTCTGGTAAATATTGTGATAGATAAACAACCAAAATAATTCCGATTACTAAGACTAAAAAAATTAATTTCTTCACACTCTACGCCATTAACTTCTAGGAGTCTTAAAAATTTATTCACGATTAATTTTCTCTTGAGTAGAAGTATCACTTTTTAGTGACATATCAAGAAATTTTTGGATGATATAATTACTCTAGATTCTATAAGTCGATTTCATTAATGAAATACAGCAAATCTTCCTTGTGTTTTTCTAGAATTGGTTCTGTATTTTGGACGTATTTTTTTATATCAAGATACATGTGGCTCAATTCAAGGGTTGCCTTCATTGCACTTGTAAAGTCATTCACATCTTTTCTTTTCATATTCCTTGATTCCATTTCCGCCTCAGTAGCCTTGATAGCAACCCAAGTAAAGGCTATGGGGTAAAAATCATGGCCCACTTTTCTAATGAGTTTTGTATTCCATTCCTTCACCTTGTAGAGTGCTTTAATATTCTTTAAAGACAGCAAACTAGATCTGACCCATGGGCTGTTCCAAAATTTGCTGTGCATGTGTTGTTTATGAAGAAAGGGTTCTATCAAAGACAGATATTTCCATCCCTTCCTAACTTTCTTTGATTTTTGCAAGTAATGTTTCTCCACCATCCATTCATTAATCAGTTTACCTTGGAGCTTCTGATAGAATTGTGACAATGTTTTATATCCAAACTCATTGCTTACCTCAGTCAAACTTCGCGGCTTTTCCAAACAACCGAGCCAAATAACCCAGAACCTTTCTGTATCCATTATAGTAAACTTTTCGGTCATCATATTATTACGACCCACAACATTTATAAATACAAAAAAGGGAGTTCTAGTATTTATAGGTGCAAAGTCTACTTCTATTATTATGGGGTATAACAATAGACAAAAAGGTGAATTGAATGAACAACTACGAAGAATTAAAAAATAAGATTTTGGGTGTGAAGAGACCTAAATGGAGACCGTTTAATGTAAAATTAACTGAAACTTGCTATTTTAAAATTCGTGAACTAGTAGGAGCGGGCCATTCCAGCTCCGTTACTGAATTTATTCGCGATGCCATTTGGGAAAAAATAGAAAAAATGGAACTAAAACAAAAACAGAACCTGCCAGAGAAAAAAAAGTAACCGGAGGAAAGGAAAAATAAAAATAAGTAACTAGGGGTTGGACGTTTGTAGCCTCCCACCCCCAGATGGATGCGCGATAGCTATGTCAGCCATAACACAGTCCACAATCAATTCTATAAAAAAAGCTACTCATAAAGCTTTGGGTGTATTTAGTAATCAAAAGAACATACGCCTATCACAACTTCTAAAAGAACTTTGTATAGAAAAGTTGATTGAAACCAAGCAACATGTGAAGTTTCCAACTGCAGCAATGGTAAACGCCCTCATTTTTGGAAATATAAAAGAAATCAAATCTCAATCGGAACTTGCTAATTATCTCCGAAACAATCGAAAGGATGCATCTAATTTAGGGTTTTATACTGCCGACTGCGGAACTCCAGATCAAAGATCTATCAATTATTTTGAAAACGGTCTTGACGATAAGACTAAGGCCATAATTAATTTTACATCTGCTTTCATCAAATCAGTTCTTGGGAAATCCGACTTTATAGTAGATGACAAACCTTTCAAGGTTGTTGGAAGTACCGCAAAACGCAAACCTTCCTTGGAATGTAGGAAACGCAGGATGACCAGAAAACTGTCTAGACTTCTAAAAAGAAAAGCATACCCTCTTGTTCCCTTGGAAGTACCACGTCACACACATTACATAAAGCGAGATTATTTGGATGTCTTAGCCAATGCATCACTCAAGAGACAGTTCACAGAAGGTGGGGCAAAATCCTGTTTGAACTTGAAGACAAGACTAATGGGGATCGAAGACTTTGAAGGGACTGATAGATATTCCCCAACTGGGGAAACCGTCCTAAGTCTTATAAAGAAAATGGATACTGAAAAAATCAAGACCATGTCCGATAAAATGTTCGACGTAAGTTGGGAAATATGTAAATCAAAAAAACCTTTGGAAAGGAGAATATGTGACCTTGGGATAGACAATACGGATTATCCTAACTATGGTGATGAAAATCACTATTTTATTACCAAGATGGAACCACCAGGCAAAGGAACTGAAAACTGTCAAAAATTTTCAGACTCTGTCATCCTCGAGTTTGGAGAGAGATTCACGCTCAAATCGATACAAAATACAGTATTTTCTCGTCGCGAGAAAATTGTAAGAGAGCTTATTGAAGATGCCAAAAAGAAAATTATAATTAGACGCATTTTTCTTGATAGAGGATTTTTCTCATCCCAAGTTATGAAGGTTCTTCGGGAGGAAGGCGCTAATTGGATAATGCCTGTGAAAGAAAATTCAAAAATAACTAAAATTATTGATAGTCATCCAATCGGAGAAATAATTGAAGGTTATATTATGGGTAAGGAACAGGAAAAATTCAATTTCATTATTATTAAAAAGGAAAAAATAAAGAAGAGGGAAAAGAGGAAAAAAATGGCATTTGCAACCAATATGCCAATGCCAGACGAGGCTACTGGTTATCGCATGGTTGAAGATTATAGGAAAAGGTGGGGTGTAGAAACAAGTTTTCGAAAGACCAAAGAAATCCTTGTTAGAACCACTTCAAATAACCCATCTGTGCGTTTGCTCTACCCACTACTCTCTGTCATATTTTATAATTTCTGGATAATGGTCGATATTTTGGTTTCTGAGAAGTTATTTGGCGGAGTTTCTAAAATTCATAGAGTAGAATTACAATTCTTCATCGAATTGTTCGTCATGGAAGGCGTCACATGATGATGCCTCAGTGAAACTCTCTTTGAATTACTGATTTTGAATACGTGAAGTAATACACCTGACGCTTATTTCTATATATTTTTGCTATTATAGAACCATGATTATCAATTTTTTCAATGTAAAATCATCTTTTGAGTGCTTTTCTGACTGAAATATGAATCAAATTACTCTCATTTTTAATGCCTTAAAAGACTTGTGTCATCCACTGGTTGTTTTTTGGCGAGTTACGACAGGTCAGCATCGAACACGGTGGGTAATGGTAAAGACAACCTACGGTTTTCTTGAAACTTTCCCTCTCGATCATATAAATCGATTATTTAAATTTTTTTGTTCAATGTTTTCATTATGTCCTTTGAGACTGATGGCTTTGGCTATCTAATCTGGTTCCAAGAGACTGACAAGAATACAGCCGTAGCAATGTACAAGCTTCTCGACTTAAGACGCGGACAGATTGTTTACGATTTGGGATGCGGCGACGGACAATTGCTTTGTCCTGCAGGAAATTTCGGCCTCAGAGGAGTCGGATTTGAAATCGACAAAGGATTGGCCGCAGATGCTACATATCACATGGAAAGAAACAAACATCCAGTCAAAATAATAAACGATGATTTTGGCAAGATAAAATATTGGAGGCATCTATGCAACGGACAGCCTGGTGAGGTCCAGATTGCAGATGCGGACGGGATTCTTCTTTATCTAGAGACTGAGCCAATGGCGAAAATCATGCCGAGACTGAGGAGGGAGCTCCGGCCAGGAACAAGGATAGTTTCCAACGGCTTCAAGTTCCCAGACAGTTGGGAGCCTTCTAGAACGATGGCCAATGGTGAAGTAGGGCAGCACGATTTCATTTATCTTTACGAGGTTTAGGCTTCTCTTCTTTCAGCCAAATTTGAAAATTTTTAGTGATATCATAATTCTTGAATCGCTCTGATAATTTAGAAGGTCTGAAAAGAGATATTTCTACGCCATCCTCATCCATGCATACAATAGTTTCCGGATCAAAATAAATGAAATCGCCTTTCCTTGCTGTATTCAAAATTGTGTCAAAAGTTACGACTTCTATATTGGCCCCCTTTAGCAATTTACTTGCTTCTCTCAAAATTTTCTCATCAAATATTGAAGGATTTTTGTATTTTCCAAAAGGAACATTAAACTCTCCTTTTGTATTCACTCTATAAAGACCATTATAGCATGTTTTGTTGAGATAAATTAGTCTCGAGGCTCTTTCAACATCAGATAGTTCCTGCGATTTTTCTTTCCTTACTTTGTAAAAATATTCTTTTGAATTGAGTTGTTTTCTTTTCATTAGAGATTTTATGAGGTCTTCTACTTTATCACGCACAACTTTGAAAGTTATAATAAGTTCCTCATTTATATCCGAAAGAAAAATTTCTTTTGGATTAAAATTCTTTTTTACAAAAAAGAAAACTGCTCCACTTCCTAAAAACGGCTCGAAATATCTATCAATTTTTTTAGGAAAAAATGGCTTATATTGTTCTATTAATTGCGATTTTCCACCAGCCCATTTTACAAAGGTTCCATTATTTTTCATCTTTTTTCACTCCAAATTTTTTGAATTCGCTCGGCCTAACTTTTCGTACAAAATGTCCAATTACCTTATTTCCTTGCCTCACGCTTTTGTATAAGTAAGGGCCGCTCAATTTACCGTTCTTCTTTCTTATCCATCTTAGATAAGTCATAGAAATTATTGGTTACGCTACATATAAATATTTGTGGTACGCTACAAAAAATTTGTCTGACAAAAGCATTTAAGTATCATGGGATATACGGATAATTGATAAGAATGAAAAAGAAAGGTCAAACATTATTGGAACAAATGATAATTTTCTTTATTGTATTCACAGTAGTAAGTATAGTTTTTTATTTTGGTCTCGGCGATTTACCGGGAAAAAATGTTATTTCACTTTTTATTGGATTGTTTGCTGGCTTCATAGTTAGTGGCGGAGGATATTTTATTTGGCATCATCACTCGCGTTCTTAGTTTTAGAAAAATAAACAAAAAGGACAACTTAATTCTTCATATTGACCTCTCATAACGAGAAATTTGTATGACAATATATTTAAGGAAAGTACGAACATAAACTTCTTATGAATCTTGAAGAAATGAAAGAAAAGTTAAGAAATGCAGAAAACATAACTTTTACCGTGCATTACTATGAGCCCAAAGTGCAAATTAGGGGAATTACTGAAGCAGAAATCACCTCTCAAATTAAAAATCCAGAGAAGCTTGTTTCGTTTATGGACAAGGTGAATATCCTGAAGGGCACAAATATGCTCTTTTGTTCTCGAAATCAAACAAATATGACCTCAGAATAGTGGTTAAATTAAAGGATAAGAATATTAAGGTTATAACAACTCATATGCAGAATATAAAAAGAAGGAAGGTGTTTGAACAATGGCTAAAGAGCTTAAGGTAGATTATGACGAGGAATCCGATATACTTTACGTGTATACTGGTGAGAAGGCTAAAGATAGTTTAGAAATTGATGATTTCGTGTTGGATTTCTCAGAAGATAACAAGGTTGTCGCAGTTGAGATATTTGATGCTTCTATCTTAATCAGCAAGTTTAGTGGAATCGAAATTAGTAAGAAAATTCTATCTTTAGTCAAAAGTGCAAAAATGAGTATTCATCAAGGTAAAGAATTGTTTTACGTAGTGATATTTTTGCCCATTAAAGTTGGCGATAAAGAAAGGGAGATACCTTTACAAGTTCCTGCTCCGACAGCTGTCATGACTGAATCATAAAGGGAAAGTTTCAAGAAAACCGTAGGTTGTCTTTAACAGACCCACAAGCAGAGGCGCGGCCAGTCGTCAAAATGCATTTCTAAACTTCCCACAATTTTTGATTAAGTTTTGATTAAGTTTAAATCCTTGACATTCTTCTGTTATTTTGAGACTATGCCAGTGAAAAAAATAAAAAATAGAGACAGATTCGTGGTGGAGACCGAGGAGGAGAGGGAGACTCTTGTCGACGCGAGGGACTATTTTGGAAGCAGCAGACTTTTGTTCAATAGGCTGGGCTATCACTCAGGCAGTGGCAGCGTTGTTATGTACTCAGCTGTTTACAAAGGCAAAAACACAATTTCTCTAGAGGCATGGAAAATTGTAGAGGAATCTGCGAGGAAGTACAATTCAGGAGAAAGACTTTCAACCTCAGTTTAGGAACTGTTTAGGTTTTCTTGACAACAACGACTACCAGCGCCTCTGCTTGTGGGTCTGTTAAAGACAACCTACGGTTTTCTTGAAACTTTCCCTTTGCCAGATTGGGACGCTTGCATCTGCGTGCGAGCAGAAACAGACAGCCAGAGAAAAAAATTTTAGGCGCGGCCGCATCGCGCGATTAATCAAATTAATTATATACTCGAAAATATATTTTTCAGTCAACAATCACAATCATTATTCTTAGTCGTCGCTGCCCTCTTCGTCGTAAAAATCAAATGAAAGTCATTTTCTCAGTGTACGGTTTTTGCATCTCTTCTTTGACCTTGTCGACCCATCCTTCAATTATTATTACTGCTTCTGCTAGCGGAATTCCTTCTCCCTTCGTCTTCATTGTCACATGCATCTTCTTGCTTTCTTCATCAATCACTCTGGTTATGACAAGGCCAAACTTCTGCTCTACTTCTGCCATTTTTCCTTTTCACCTCATATTTAATGCCCCGTGAGGGATTTGAACCCACGACCTCCTCCTTGCTTCCTTTCGGATAGAAGGTTCAGCTGTCTATTGACATGAGTTGCTCTATCCAAGCTGAGCTTTCCCGAAAACTTAACGGGGCATCAGCTTAACGGGGCATTTAATAAATATAAGTATCTTTTTAACTTCTTCCTTTTTAAACTACTGTCAAAGTTAATTTCCTTATAAAAATTAAGAACAGAATTTAAATTTTTAGCAGTACCTTGAATTTCAAATGATAATCCAATACTTTTGTTTCCATCTTTTCTGATGTTACTACCAGAAAAAATCAAATTAGTAGCATTAATCCCAAACCCTGACAGCATATCTTTGATTTCTGAAAGGTAATTTCTCAAATATTTCAATAATTTTTCATCTTTGTGCATCTCAAATTTTATTATTATTCTTCGAAAATTTTGAAGCCTTACTGAGCCTTCATAATCGAACAATCTCTGTAAATATCTTCTTTTGATTTCGATACTACCATTTTTTATCCAAATTGGAACTTGAAATTTACTTAGTGTTTTATTTCCAACAGGTGTTTCTATTAGCATGAAAACTCTATAAAGAGTGTTAGATCCGACTAGACATTCCCACGTATTTTTGAATGAAGGAGAAATTCTAAGTCTGGATTTATGTCTAAAAATCGAATCAAAATCTTTTTTGAATCTTTCCGCATCGGATTTATTTTTAGATATGAATTGTATCAAGCCACGTCCTAAGTGGCCATCACAAGTTATATCTGCTACTAATGCAGCCAAGATTGGAGTTGCCTTCAAAGGAAAAAGGTAAGCGTGTCTATTTGAATAGTATATACCAAGTCTTTTGTTTTCATAAGTTGAGATTAAACTATCTTTCGTCAATAAAATTTCCATACTAATATACAGGGGCTTTTTCTTGATATAACCTTTAAATAAATGATGATTTAAAAAGTTAATCTAGTGAACAAAATGAGTGAAATGGGTGGATCTGTTCTACTACTCTGAAGTTTTTTACCTTATTTACTTTAAATTACTTCCAATTCTAAAATTAACTATTGAACGATTATTCAGGAAGTGTTAAGATGGCTAAAAGCAAAAAAATTAGTTGGAAAAAGATCGAACGCAAATGGCAGACTAAATGGGAAAAAGCTAAAATTTTCGAGGCAAATGTTGATCCGAAAAAGAAAAAATTTTTCATAACAATACCCTATCCGTATTTGAACGGTAGTATGCATATTGGAGCAGGATTTACATTTTTCCGCGGCGATGTCTATGCTCGCTTTAAGCGCATGCAGGGTTTCAATGTTTTGCTTCCACAAGGCTTTCATGCGACCGGAGAGCCGATTTTGGGAACGATTGAGAGACTGAAGAAGCATGATAAAACGCAGATGGAAACTTTCAAACTTTACGGAGCGACGGATAAAGACCTGAAAGATTTTATAACGAAAGGATCTCAGTTTGTAGCGAAATATTGGAAGAAGAAATGGATTGAGGCTCTGAAGAGAGCAGGTTTTTCTTACGACTGGCGTCGAACTTTCATAACGACGACGATGACTCCGACTTACTCTCGGTTCGTCGAGTGGCAGTACAACACACTTCGCAAGAAAAATTACGTTATTCAAGGCACACATCCAGTCATCTGGTGCCCGCACGACAAGAGTCCGACTGGGGACCACGACAGATTGGAAGGAGTTGGTGAAAGTCCTCTCGAGTTTATAATCCTTAAGTTTAAACTTGACTCGGGAGAAATTCTTCCATGCGGAACGCTGAGGCCAGAGACAGTTTACGGAGTGACAAATATTTGGATTAATCCTGAAGTTGAATATCTCAAAGCAAAAATTGACGATAAAGAGACGTGGATTCTATCGAGAGAGGCAGTTGACAAGCTGAAAGATCAGTTGAAGAGAGTGGAAGTATTCGGAAGCGTAATGGGAAGAAGTCTTGTTGGAAAATTTGCTGTGAATGTTACGACAGGAAAGAAAATTATTGTTTTGCCAGCGGACTTTGTTGATCCGACTGCAGCGACTGGTGTTGTCATGTCAGTTCCTGCTCACGCTGTTTGGGATTTGATCGCGTTGCAAGATTTGAGGAAAAATCAAAAAGAACTTTTGCGTTATGGAGTTTCTCCTGAGGCTGTTCGAGGCATCGAGCCAATTACAGTTGTCGAAACGCCTGGACTGGGTGCGAATCCTGCTGGTGAATTTATTCAGAAATTTGGAATAAAAAGTCAGAAGGACAAAGAGCAACTTGACAAAGCAACAAACGAGCTTTACAAAAAAGAGTATCACATAGGAATGCTGAAGGAAATTACTGGAGAGTTTGCTGGAAAAGAAGTTAGTCAAGTGAAAGACGAGCTGGTAAAAGTTTTGACGAAGAAAGGTGCTGCTGACAGCATGTGGGAGTCTACTGGAAAAGTTGTCTGTCGCTGCGCAACTGTCTGTCACGTGAAAATTTTGGAAAATCAATGGTTCCTCGAGTTTTCTGACGAGCCATGGAAAAACAAAGTGAAGAAAGCAATTGCTTCGATGACATTTTATCCTTCGTTCATTCAATCTGCTTTCGAAAATACTGTTGACTGGTTGAAGGACAAAGCATGCACACGTAAAAGCGGATTAGGAACTCCTCTTCCTTGGGATAAAGAATGGACTGTTGAGACTCTCAGCGACTCGACAATATACATGGCATACTACACAATCTCTCGCATCATAAATGAAAAAGAAATTCCTGCAAGCAAGCTCACTGACGAAGTTTTTGACTATGTTTTTCTTGGGAAAGGGTATGCGAAGAAGGCTGCAAAAAACAGCGGATTGAATGAAAAAATTATTGAAGAAATGAGAAAGGAGTTTGACTACTTTTATCCAGTTGATTTGCGAACAAGCGGAAAGGATCTTGTGCAGAATCATCTCACATTCTATCTTTTTCACCACACCGCGATTTGGGACAACGAGAAATATTGGCCGAAAGGAATTGCTGTAAATGGCTACGTCAATGTCAGCGGAACGAAGATGAGCAAGAGTCTTGGTAATATTGTTCCTTTGAGCAATCTTGTGAATGACGTTGGTGCCGATCTTGTTCGGGTGAACATTGTAGCGAGTAATGAAGGGCTTGACGACGCGGACTGGAGAGACGAGAGTGTTTCTAGTTACGAATCGAGGCTGCAGATGTTGTTTGACATTGTCGAAGAATTGAAAAAGAAAAAAGCGAAGAGAAAAACACTTGAAGCAATAGACAAATATCTCATCAGCAAAATTCAGCAACACATTCAGCAAGCAACTCAGAACTACGAGCAGATGAAATTCAGAAGCAGCACGCAGTATGCTTTGTTCGAACTGACGAACGACATAAAGTGGTATGTTGATCGATGCGGAGGAATTGCAAAATGCAATCAAAAAATTCTTGAAGAAATTCTTTCAATCTGCATTCTTTTAATTTCTCCAATCATTCCTCATGCGGGCGAAGAATTGTGGAACATGCTCGGAAACAAAACTTTTGTGGCGACTGAGAAATGGCCAGTTGCTGACCTGACTAGAATCGATAAGAATGCGATGGACATGGAAGAAATTTTGAAGAAAACTCTTGAAGACTTGCACAATGTCGTGAAGCTTGCGAAGAAAAACAATGCTGCGTATTTGTACTTCCTGACAGACAAAGAGTTCAATCACTTCAAAAACAGCGAGGAATTCATTAAACAGCAGCTGGGTTTCAAGAAAGTAACAATTTATAGAGTAGCAGATGAAGACAAGTACGATCCTCAGAGTAAATCAGCGAAAGCAAAGTTCGGCAAGCCCGGAATTTTTGTCGAATAAGCATTATCCGATTTAAGTTTGTGAATATTCTGAACCTTCTTGCTGAGGTTCGGGAAGAACGTCTTTCGGTCTTCTCTTCAAAACAATTACCAGAATGACAATAGGTACGATGATTATCAGAGCAATAATGATGACGTAAATAGGATTGCTGGTGAAAAAATCAAGTATTTTTTCAAATGGAGATATTTCAATAATACTTGTAGTAGTTGTTGTAGTTATTGATGTAGTTGCTGCTCCAGTCGTGGTTGTGGTTTGAGTTGTCGTGGTCGTAGTTACGTTTATTATGCTTGTTGTCGTAGTGGTCGATGTTGCAGCCGCTCCTATAATTCTAAAGCCGATGAAAGTGCCTGTGTAGTCCGCAGTTTGAACCGCGGTTGTGTTGTCTGTCGCAAATATTCTGTTTATCTGATAAATTCCAGGATTTCCACCAAAGAAAATAATCCAATTTCCGTTTGTTCGAGCTCCTACAAGGCCGAGAGTATAGTTTGATATTGAACTGTTGCTCAAGTCAGAAGTGCTGTTCTTCATTTCAAGAACAACCCCTGTTATGTCGTTTGTTGAGACGACATTGGTGGTTATTGAAACCTGCTGATTTGTGTTTATATTTCCTTGAGGCAAAAGCGTTGGAGTGTTTATTGTTATTGCTGCAAAAACTGCTGAAGGAAAAACTGCAAACGCAATTAGTGTAAACGCAATTGTTGCAATCGCAAGAAAAATAACTTTCTCGTTATTCATCCTAACACTTCTTCTCTTCTCTCTCTTCCTTCTCTTCCTTCTATTTATTTTCTACGCAGGTATTGATAAACTTTCTATGACACCAGCAATAATCAAAAAAATTGTCGCAACAATCATTAATTGAAGACTATCTTTAATTACAAACCAAAACTTCTTTGAATGCCTTCTCAAAATGACTGATGATACGAGACCGCCCGCTATTCCTGCAATGAAGTATGCAAGTATCTCCAAGCTGCCATGAGGGAAGAATACAGCTATTCCTACAGGAAGCCCTATCAATCCGCCAAAGTTCTTAACAGCAATGTCACCAATTGCCGCAGCGAGAATAGATGCATTCCATGATAATATAAAAACAGCTCCTGCACCAAACAAAAATGAAAACAAGAAAGAGAGAAACAGGACGCCGAAATTGTTTACAACAATTTTTTGAAAGTTTTCAGCAAAAGTAACATCTGCTCTAATTGCATTTATCTCGTTCATCTGATCTTGGAAAATAATCTTCACAATGTTTTGTGGCAAAACAATATAAATAATGGACATGCTTAAAGTAATGCCAATGAAAAAAGCTGTATAAACAATTAGTATATCACGGTGCCGTTGAATGAAATTCATTTTTTCAATATCTTGCAACTGCTCTTCTCTGTCTTCTTCATAACGAACAAGATTGACCATGAAGGGAGTCATTGCAATTGTTATGAAAAGTGTTGTAAAGATGCCGATAGAATTCTGAAAAACGAAGTAAGAGACGAACAAGCAGATAGGGGAAATGATTGCCCCTATGACGAACATCCAAATCGGCTGTCTCAATGCAATTCTCAATGAGATCAATCTTTCCAAGACCATTTTCAATCACTTGCAGCAATCACTTTCAACAACCACTTGCAAAAATCTTTTAACCTTTTAAAGCCCTAAAAAGAAATTTGTTTTAAATAGATAAATTTGTAAAGAATAGAATGATTTTAGAAGCAAAATAGTAGCAAAAGTGATTTTATGAAGTTCAACGCTATGACAATCGCAGCAATCATTTTTATTGTGCTGATGATGGGATCGACGATAGCTTACACGTTCATTCAGGCTTATCAGCTCGGCTTGGGACCAGGCAGCAGCTCAAGCCAAGTGAAACTTCCAGACACAAACATAATAGATTACGACCTTTCAATTGATCAAGAACAACTGGCACTCAGCCAAGACATAACGATAATGAAATATTCCTACTCTCCGACGTGCACGCAATGTCTCACTCTTGTTAACCAGCTTGAAGGACTTGCAACTCAATTAGGAAATCAAGTTTTTCTCGAAAATTTAGTAACGCAGACTGGAAATCAAACTGCCGTTCTTACAATGACGAGCTCGCAAAACTCGAAAATCTACACAAATCCAACAACCAACGACATAATCGACGGAATGTGTTCAGTTCTTGTCAAGCCACCTCTTGATTGCACTTTAAGAAAATTAAACACTACGTAACCTGCTAACTTCTACTAACTTTTTATCTCCTTCATCTCTCCTTCATCTATTCTTCTTCATCTCTTCAATTTCTTTTTGAAAACGTTCTATCGTTCTCAGCAAATCTTTATCTTCAACACTCACAACTTTAGCAGCTTCTCTCAATAATTTTGCTTTCTCCTTCAATTCTAGCCATTCTTTTTTCGAAATATTTTTCATTTCTTCACTTCTTTCCTCAACCTCTTCCACTCTTCAAACAAACTGCTAACAGCCTTCGGCAGCTCGTTTTCTTTCACGTTCAACTTTCTCGCCGCTTCGCTTAAAATTCTCTCTTTTTCTCTCAACAAATTAACAGCAACATCTCCAGCCACGTATTCCAGCCTAACAGTTCCATCAGCAATCCTCTTACTTCTCAGCAACAAAATATTTCCAACCTCTCCCGTTTCGGCAACTTGCGTTCCTCCATCCGCCTCATGGTCAATATTCCCAATCGAAACTATTCGTAATGTTTCTTGCGGAACGACTCCTCCTTGATAAATCCTAAATCCATACTTCTTCTCAGCTTTTCCGCGTGGCAACCATTCAACTTTAACTGGCAAATTTCTTGCAACAAGTGTATTCGCTTCATCTTCAATTTTTTCTATTTTTTTGTCCGTCAACGCTTTGTAATGCGCGATATCGAGACGTGCTTTCTCTTCTGTCTTCTCGCTTCCGCTTTGCCAGACATGCTCTCCCAGAACTTTTCTCGCCGCTGCAATCATTATGTGAGTTGCAGTGTGGTGACGCATTATTCTTTCGCGTGTTGCCCTGTCAATCCTGCATTCAACCTCCATCCCTTCAATACCGTCGTCAATCTCCATCGCTACTTTGTGAAGCACGACTCCCTTTATTTTCTGCACATCCACGACCGCAGCATCGTCAATCGTTCCAGTATCGTGAATCTGTCCTCCTCCTGTCGGATAGAAAGCTGTCTTATCGAGAATTATCCACTCTCCTCCAAAAACTTTCACAACTTTTGCTCTGAAACTTGTGAGAGTTTGATTTTTGTAATAAAGCAGCTCTGTCTTAGGATAATTGCTGACATCAATTGCTAGTTTTTCTTGCTCTGTCTTCCCCATCACGTGTCGTTCTGTCACTCGAGCGTAAAACTTTGCTGGAATTTCCACTTGCAGTCCTGCTTCAACAAACTGCTCTGGCGTTATTCCTTCCGTGTCGTAATATCGGATCAAATCCTCTTCTGTCAGCTGCTGATTTTGCTGCTTGATTGTCTCGACGATGCGAACGATGCGATTTTTTGTCTGTCTGTATCTCTGCTCTTCGATCTTCACAATTTTTTCAATCTCATCACGACGTTTTTTCAAATGAGGAAACATTTTTTTCAGAAAATCAATATGCCAATCTATGACGTTCATCAGTCCGAACTGCCACTTGTACTTATCGATGAACGAAAGCGAGCGTCTCAACACGACTCGGAGATTATATCCTCCACCAGTGTTGCTAGGAATTCCTCCGTCAGCAATAGCAAAAGCAAGATTGCGTGTGTGATCGGCAACTGCGTAAAGGGCTTCAATTCCAGCAACCTTCTTCTCTATTTCTTCAACAGTCGTCTTGAGCTGATTGGCAACCCAGATGCGAGCAAGCCTCATGTCAGCAACTTCATCCACGTTCAAACTTCCCGAGAATCGAGCGTAACGAGCAAAAAATTCCTTGTCATAATCAATCTTACTTTCCTTCAGAAGCTTCTTCATGACATCGCCAAAAACGCAATCATAAATCGTCGGCGTCCCGTTCGCAATCCAAGCAAACCTGTCCCATCCAATTCCGACATCAATTACCTTTTTTTTCATTTCACGATAACTTTCTGGCGTACCAACAAATTCAGTGAAGACGGCATTGCCCAATTCGAGTCCCTGAACATGAAACTCAAGGCATGGGCCGAAAGCAGTCGGTCCAGCCCAGACATCCTCAATAAAATTTATTTTTTCTGGCTTGATTCCAAAAACTTTCGTTAACAATTCGTAATCAAGCTCAATGCATTTGTCCTTCCAGTAACCAATTTTTCTGGCCGGGTCAAAAAGGCTTTGTTGGTTAATCATTCCGAAGCATGTAAAGCTCTTGCTGTTCACTCCGACATTCGGTATATCATTGTAACGCAAACAAATCTGATTAACGACGCTAGGATTCGTACCAGGAGGAAACTCAAAGGTAAGCTCGCTATCGTTCAGGCGGTAGAAATCGACAATCCCTGCAATGGTGAAATAGAGAGGAAACCATCGGCAGACGACTGGAAACATCGGCAGGCTTTTGTGCTTGTTCTTTACGAAATATTTTTCAATGCTTTTCCAAACTTCGAAATAATTCATTCTCTTCTTCGTCGGTGGCCTTCCGATAAAGTCGTACGTGCGGCAGCTTGCGTCATTGCAAATTTCCTGGAGTTTTTCAAGCGTCCAGAAGAATTTTCCGCAATGCTTGCACTGCTTGCGAATCCATCCTTCTTCCTCGAAGAGCTTTACCTTCCAATATCTTTCCGGAGTTTTCTGAAACTGACGCATCAGCATCTTTTTGTCGATTGCCATAAGCAAACAACCAATATAACAAATTAAATTCCAAGCATTTTAATTATTAAAGGATTTAGGATTAAAGATTTAGGATTTAGGAATCGCCAAATGTAGGTCACCAAATTAAGGCAAATTAAGGCTTTTGAATTGTATCTGTGACAACGAACTTGTCACGATGACTGCTGAGTTTTCCTTGAAACTGGAGATCGAAAAATCCAACGTATTTGCTTCTTGAGATTTCGACAGGAATCGTGAAACTTTCTGCAGAACTTCTTGTTGTAGTGTTCCACGTAACGTATAGAGTGTAGTTGATGCTTGAGGCAGTGTTGAAGGTGAATGATGTGTAAAGTGTCGTGTTGTCAGGAACGTTTGAGTAGGTTGTTTGCGCGGGAGGAGTTGCATTGGTGAATGTCAGATTGAGGAAAGAAATTTGCTCACCTAGAAGGTTGAAAACAGTTACATTGAGATTTGTATTTACTGATGCTGTTACGTTTGGGAAAGCTGTCTGAACTGAGAAAGAGTTGAAAGTCAGACCTTTCGACAATTCGATAAGCTGAACGTAACGAGTGAAATTTATCGTGTTGTTTGTCATGTTTATGCTGTCATTGAAGCTGATGATTGGCACGTTAGGAAACTCAGAACGTATGTTGTCGAATTCAAGTCTGTCAATATTTTCCTCTAATGTCTGCTGGTTTTTAAGAATCGTTACAAGATTAAGACCGTTTCGAAGCAGTATGAGGAACAGAACAAAAAGAATTCCTATTATCAAAAACATTTGACCTTTCATTTTATTTCTTCTTTTCATCTTAATTTTCATTTTTCTTCAACTCTTCGACCACATGTACAAAATAACTTGATTTGGATTGTAATTGTCACGATAGCCAGCAATTATGTAGCTCACCGAAATCACTCTACTCGCATTTATCAGTGGAGCCGTACAGCTGACTGAGCAAATGCTGACGATGTAGTTTACAGTTGCAGGCATGTAATTTGCGATTTTTGCAATAATTGCTGACGTGTTGCCTGTTTGGACTTCCTGCCTCAGACCTAAATTCCTGTCTAGTGTTTTGAGATTATTATAGCCAATAATTTTCCAGCCTATTGTCTCGAAATCCGGAAGCGGTCCAAGAGTCTGATAAAAGACAATGAAAACTGTTGCAATTAGCAGAATTGCAAGAACTGCTTCAAGAGTTTTTAACATGCTATGTATCACTCACTTCTATTCTGAAATTTCTGTTCGAGCCGCCAAGAATTTGCACGACTTGATCGTAAGTAAGATTTCGCAGAGCTTTCAATCGATCAATAGAAATTGTCTGAAGCTTTTCTTCTGGATAAACAGTTTTTATGATGTTAGGAGTAGTTGAGTTGAATTCTAATGAACTGTTTGATGGAGCTATCGAATTTTCTGGGGAGTAATAAAGATAGAAAAAGTTTGTGCTGCTTGGCTGCAGCGTTACGTTGAATAGGACGTTTGCCTGCTTGATGAAAGATGCGATGCAGTATGTCTGATTGTAGAGTTTCATGTTAATCTGCGTGCCGTTGAAATCGAAAAGCCTTATTGTTGTTTCCCATGCCTTGTTGTCGCAAGTCTCGTCGAATAGAACGGTGACATTAATCGTAATATTATTCCTCAGTGAGCCAGATGTCTCAACAACTCTTATCGGTCTTCTGTACAAATCATTAACAAGTCCAATTTTCACAGGAAGATTTGTGCTATTCCACCAATTAGCAGGAATTCCTTTGCTTCCAAAAAGAGTATTGTATAAGTTGTTCGCCAAGACACGAAGCTCGCTCAATAAAGATATGTTAAAATAATTCGACAAAAAGTTAAGCAGAAAGCTGATAATTACTCCCAAAAAAACGAGAAATAGTCCAGCTGCAATGACAAAATCTATCTGCGACGCCATTCTTTATCTTCCCTTATTTTCTTTTCTTTTTAATCTTGAATTAATCTTGAATTATTCATTAACTAACTCATTCATTAACTCATTAACTAATCCATTGATTCATTAACTCATTGATTCATCGATTTATTGATTCATTGAATTGATTGAATGTCGATAAGTATTGATTGATCTCCAAAAATTATTTTATCAAATGTTGTGCTATTAACATTGTAGCGATAGTAGTACAACTTGCTGTTTGTTGGATCGCCCTTTCCTTGCACAGTCACATCAATATTAGGAAGGTTGTACGAGATCGAAATGATTGGATCGCTTAAAGTTTTTACAACAACTTTAGCTGATGGAGAGTTTATGATTGTCAAGGCAGACTGATTGTTGACAGTAGTATTGATAATATTTGACCATATCAAGCTAGAAGGAATCAAATCTATTTCATATTTTCTATCAGAAATTGTCGCTGGCAAACGAAGTGAATCCTGTGCGATGAGAACACTTGTGTTAGCTGGTTGGATCCTGGAGCTCTTACCAACTTCATAGAGTTTGAGGATTCTGTCGGCAGTCTGTGCAGCAATTTGTTGCATGCTGCTCCTTATGTCAGCCTTAACAGCGCTGTCGTATAAAGTGAAAATTATCAAAGAAGCGCTTATCAAGATGATGACGCTGAGAAGAATAGTTATAGTATACTGAATTAATTCTGACTGTCCTTTCAGTTGTTTCCTTTTGCGATTATCAAACAGATTAAAAGGCATCAAATAAAAATTAGTCTGTCCATGGAATATACTTTGCTCTGACCGTACTTTGCTCTGACCGTACTTTGCTCTGACCGTGACTCTGGCTAGTTCAGACAGTTCAGACAAGTTCTGACCATAAGTTTAATACAATATATTTATTAGCAAAAATCGAAATTTTATCTATGCCTCTCAAAGGAGTTAAAGGAGTCAAAGGCATTTCTCCATTAGTTGCATCAGTTCTTCTTATCGCTGCGACTATGAGTATTGCTGCCATTCTAGCTTACTGGGCATCTAGTTTTGTTCATACTACTTTGCCAGAGGTAAACAAGACTCAGCAAGAATGCCAGTTCTCAGACTTCACAATCTATCAATGTTCATACAACATCAATTCAACGACATTGACGCTTGTACTGAACAACATCAGAAGCGTTCCTTTAACACAGCTTAACGTCTTCGTATTTGATGCAAGTGGAACGCCTGGCAGTCCAATTCCACTTAACGGAACAATTGAGCCTGGAAATTTCATGCCTTATAGCATTACAGGAGTTCCGTCAAACTTTTCTAAAATTGTGATAACCTCAAGGATTTGTCCTGACTTGCAAAAAGAAGCTGGGTGTTCAAGAACTTAAATTTCGGAATCAAGACAAAGACAAAAAAGGCAAAAGTAATATTAATATAGTCAAAAAATGAATTATTAATAAGCGGAAACGAAAAAAACGAAAAAACGTGTCGGGTTATGAAAATTGTAAGAATTAAAGGAGTCTCACCACTTATTGCCACTGTGCTTCTGATCGCTTTTACAATTGCAGTTGCAGGAATTATAAGTGTGTGGCTTACTCAATTTACAACCACAACGACTCAAACGGTCAGCGGTCAAGGAACCACTCAAATTTTATGTGGAACAGGAGGTATCGCACTTTCAAACGTTCAGTATTGTAATGCAACCGGTGCTCCAGTCTATGTCACTGGTTATATTAGTAATACAGGCAGTATCGGTCTTGGTAACATAACTATGACTATTCTTTATGCTGATGCTTCAAGAGAAACAGCATATTTGAATAACAATGGTGGAACTTTGGTGAGGAATTCAACATGCTGCGGTAATTTTACATTTTTACCAACCGACAAATATCTATTCAACTTTACTTTTAGCAAAGCCAATATTGATACTATTCGTGTGACCACTAATTGCACAACTCTTAAAGTTACAGATGAAGCTGTTTATGCACAAGACGAAATAACAAAGAGTTGCTGAATTCTTCCTCCAACCAGCTATCAACCAGCTAGGGTGAAGATTATAACTCCGACGATTGTCATGAACAAGCTGTGCTTTATGCCACTGATGACTGCGCCTTCTGCCATTTTTCCAACTGCCAGTCCTGCAAACATCCCTTGGATGACGATTAGGTTACGGAAGATTGTTTTGTATTCTAATGCAAGTTGCTGCGAGCCTTGTCCAGTCGGAACATTTCCCAATCCTGCTGCTGAAACCTCTGAAAGACTAGGAACAAGGAATTTTCCAAGACCGATTATGACAGCGAGGAAGACGAAGAAAATTATGTAACCTGTTATCATCTGTGAGTTCAAGTAAAGAGCTCTCTCCTGTTTGAGTTTTTCAACTTCCATACTTGTGTTGGACAACGCCTCGAAAGTCTCGGCCAAATTTCCTCCATACTTATGACTCTCAATAACAGAAGAAATAATTCTTCCGATGAATTTTGATTCTGTTGCTTTTGAAAAACTGAGAAGTACTTTGTCGATAGGGATTCCCCAGTCAAGTTGAGCATTAATTCGGTGTACGTAAGGGGTCAGAGCCTTGTAGTCGTTCTTGCTTAATGATTTGAACGCCTGTGGGACAGTCATACCGCCTCTAATCACTTCAACAAAATCTCTCAAGAAAACAGGAAACAATTCTTCGACTTGCTTCTTTCTTCTGTATTCTAAATAGTAGCTCATCATTATCGGCAGCGCGAACAGAAGGCCGGCTAAGATGTTAAGAGAGGAGAACAGAGTAGGCTGATCGATGAAAAGAATGAAGTTTATTACAATTAATATCACTGACAGAACTGCACTCAATATAATTATCAGTAAAAGAGTAGAGGACAATTTCGGAAACTTTGACATTATTTTTTTCAAACTTAAATCCATTTTCAATCACTCACATTCACTCACATTCTTCACATAACTCACATTCAAATTCCACTTCAAGTTCCTACTTCAAATTTCTACTTCCACACCTCTCAAGAACAGAAGGAATGTGCTGTTCACGATAGGGACTATAAGATAGATGCTTAACTTCATCAAATCCAGAATGTTGTAACCGGAAAGAGTAGGCTGAATCTGATTTAGAACAGAAAACAAAGCGATGATGAAGAGAGGAGCTGCTATGAGAAGTCCGGTGTAGAACTCTGCGTAGGCGGAAAGCTGTTGCAGAAATCTCTCGCGCCTAATCCTCCATTCAAACAAAACTTGCTGGCCTGCACTCTTCAGAAAAATTTTGATATTTCCCCCTGACTCAGTCGTCGTAACAAAGCCCAGCATAATTTCGCGGAATGAGTCGGAAGGAGTTTTCTCTGCAACTTCCTTCACTGCAGTCAGCGGATCAATGCCAAACTGTTCGATGTTTCTAACAACCTTGCTCATCTCTTTTGCAACTTCTCCATATTCACTGAACTGGCTGATGAGACGGAAAATAACGTAAGGAGGAACTCCTGACTCTGCTATCGCTCCCATGTGTGTAAGAACGAAAGGAAGATTTGATTCTATATTTTTCCTTCTCGATCCAGCTCGTTGCATTGGATAGAAAACAAAGAAGATGAGTCCCATCATCCCTGCAAGCATCGGTATAAAAATAACGTAGGCAATTTCAAGAATTAATGACGTCTTCAGGAAAAACAAAACGACAATTGTTGCAATCAAAGAAATGAAATAGATTGCTATAGAAAAAAGGAAAACAATGCTCATGTAAGTTCTAAAGGCAATTTTCATGTCTGCTTTCGGAAGATTATCCTTTACAATTTCAAAGAACTTCTCGTACTTGTCGACAAAATCACTGAACAAAAGAGTTGCCAATCCTTTATAGCTAATCATTTTTACGTAGCTCCTTATTGCCACACAACATCCTTATTGCTCACACGACAAAAAATTATTTTTCTTTTATAACTTTGAAACCCAGCAGACTGAGGATTGAAATTCTCTCTTTCTTCTTCTCCTCTTTCTTTTTCGTCATAATTTCAGATGGTTTTGCTTCAATTGCTAGTGGAGCTTCTTTTCTCCCCTGATCCATTTCGAAAAATGGAGTCGGACTAGGAGCTCCTACAACAATTTTGTTGAGATTTATTCCCATCTGATCATAAAGTTTCTGAGGTTCTTTGTAGTAGAGGTTTATCATTTCTGTGATTTGATTGTAGTCTTTTATGTGCTTCTCCCACATCCAAACCAAAATTCTCTTTCTCCTCTCGATTTCCACGAGTGCGTCTTGCAAAGTTCCTCCTTTTGCAGTGGCAATTTTTCCAATCTTTATGCTGTTCTCCACTTTTTCATACGTATCGCTGGAAGGCTCCCATCTGAAAATTATCCTCATCTTCACTTCTTCGGTCTTCGGATCAACACTCTCTATTTCAACAACTTCATTTATCCTCCTGCTAGACTTTCCTTTCTCCTTCGCATGCGTCATAACAGCAACAATGTCAAGGCTTTCAATAAGAGTCGTGGACAGCTCAATCGGCGGAGTTGTAAGACGCTTTATCATTGTGTCAACGCTTCCGGCGTGGAAAGTTGAAATTGATGGATGACCACTGCTCATTCCCTGGAACATTACGTATGCTTCAGCTCCTCGAACCTCACCGACTATGACGTAATCAGGATTTTGTCTAAAACTTTCTTTGAGCAAATCGAAAAGTGTGACCTCTCCATATTTCTCTCCAGTTGGAGTTGGAATTCCGAAACCTACTCTCGCAAGTCCTGGAACCCAATGCTCATGCGGCAGACGTATTTCTCGAGTGTCTTCAATGCTGACAATTTTTGACTCAGGTGGGATGAACATAGCAAGGGTGTTGAGGAAAGATGTTTTTCCAGTTGCAACACCACCGATAATAAGTAGCGAGACTCCGTGCTCTATCAAATACCAGAAATATGCAAGAAGATCCGGACTTGCCGTTCCAAGCTCCATCTGATCTACAGGAGAAAACGGCTTTTCGCTGAATTTACGAATCGTGAATGTTGGACCTCGCGTGGCAACATCACCAGCAAGAGTAGCAGAAACACGCGAACCATCAGGAAGAGTTCCAGCTAGAATTGGCTCTGCATAACTGACATAACGTCCCGTTCTTTCGGCAAGCTTTATAACAAATTCTCGAAGTGTTTCCAAGTCTGAAAAAGTTATGTTTGTCTTAAGTGATCCAAATTTTCTGTGAATTATATAGAGAGGAGTGCTGACTCCATCGCAGCTTATATCTTCAATATTCGGATCTTCAAGAAGAGGCTCGATTTCATTAAATCCTAGAAAGTCACGATAAATGTAATACATTATCTTGACATATTGGTTCTGCGTCAAAACTATTCCAAATTCTTTTACAATTCTTGCAATATTTTTCTGCAGATAATCTATTGCCTTTGCTTGCTCTTTTACGGCAGAAAGCTCAACTTCGACAAGCTCAACCAAGCCATCAGAAATTCTCTTCAACAGCTTTACTTCATCTTCATTCAGCTTCGGTTCAATAACATTGTAAACGAGTTCCTTTTCGTTTGTATCCCAAATTATGCGGGCATAGGCAAACGGTTCAATCAGAGGATAAGTTATGTTGATCTTCGTTATGTCAGTAATTTTCGGAAAATCAACGATATGAGTTGTCTTTTCTAATGCAAATCCAGGAAGGGCTTCCTGAACTTCTCTCTCCTTCTCTTGTGCTTCCGTCAGCTTTCTGTAGAAAAGTCCTCTCCAGTTCTTTATTTTCTCAAATATTCCTATTGCCATATAATATAGTTTATTTTTTATAAGTAAAAACAGTTTTGCGACAACCCGCGCCTTGACTCTTCGTGATGATAAAGACAACCTTCGCTCCACTTCGCTTCGCTACGGTTTTCTTGAAACTTTCCCTTTTTTGGATGGGTTCTGTGCACACCTCCCGCATATACCTCAAGGTATCTGAAGATTAATAGAGAATTAGTAAAATCTTCTATCCATGTGCTTCTTTCTGACGCTCTTGCCTGGCTGGACGACACCTTGGAAACGGGCGCAGGAAGGGCAAAGACGTATCTCTCTCTGCATCAGGTGAATCATTCTTCGGTCAACCTGCTGCAGAATAGCAGGATCGGTGATTCTGAAACCCTTATGCTGGACGAATGTCTTGTAACGGGGGACTTGGCGTCCGCATATTCCGCAAGTAACAGTTCCTTCGCGTCCTCTTGATTTTGTATGCGCATACCTTCGATGATATGGGGCTGTGGATATCGGCATCTTTACACCTTTTTACACTTTTTTCTCTTTACAAATATCTTCTCTCAACAATTAAGCAGTAGGTTATTTAAAGTTTATCAATCATTCAAAGGTTCAGCCATTTTCTTAAACTCTCTATTCTTTACTTCAATCCACAAGCAATAAGGAAGATTTTTCTTCAACCTGCCGTCAAGTCTTGCCCCGTACAATCCTGGAATTTCCTCAACCTCCTCTTCTGTGAACGGCGGTTTCCTCTTTTCGATCCAAGCTTGCTTGTTGTATTTTTCCTGCAAAAGCAGCTGCAGTCTGGCAATGATTTTTTCGTCAATTTTCTCTCGCCTGAACTTCCCTCTTGTCGCCTCTTTCAAAATTTCCTGCGCAATCAATTCATGCACTCCCTTCAGCTTCTGTTCTGGCTTTGCATTCGGGGCGAAGTTTTTCAATTGATTCATTATCGCAGGAATGTTTCTCAGTGCGGACTCTTCAGTGTAAATCTTCCCATGAACTTTCCTCGTTTTCAGCCAGAGCCTGTTTGCAATTTTCTCCACTTCATAAGGCTTCACAATGATTATCCCGTGCAACAGGGCGCTTTCAACTCCCCAGAACATGGCATGGCTGGCTGCGATTCTTCCGTCAATCTTTATTCCGCAAGCCCTGTTGTCGACCTCAACATTCTCAATTCCCAAATTCTCAAACGCCTTGCCGACGATTTCTGCGTAATACGCCCGCATGTCGGTCAAATTTTTGAAGCTGCCATCGCGAGGAACTGCAAACATATACGAGAGAGCATTTCTTCCCTGCTGGACATGCGAGCCGCCAGTCAGCCTCCTAGTCAGCACGACGTCCTTGTCAAGATTTTTTATCGCGTCTGTCGCTTGTCCGTATGAGAGAACTATCGCATCTTTGTCGAATGTAAAAAATCTTATCGAAGGAATTTTCTCTGCGGCAGCAAGCTTCAAAAAAAACTCTTCCAGCACCATGTTTATGTTTGCAGGAAAAGAATCGTTTCCCCAGTATGTGTAATCAAACATAATTATTCAATCCTCAACAAGAAGCAAGTCAGGATCTTCTAAATGCTCGATAAGAGTCTGCATGAACTTCGCAGCATCTGCTCCGTCGAAAATCCTGTGATCAAACGAGAGACTCAACGGCAAAATCTTTCTTTTGTAAGCTTTCTCACCTTCAACAACAAGTTTGTCAAAAATTCTCCCTACTCCCAAAATTGCTGCTTCTGGATAATTAATAATTGGAGTTGCCCATGTGCCGCGAATGCTTCCATAATTTGTTATCGTGAACGTTCCTCCCTTCAAATCTCCTAAATCTATTTTTCTCTTTCTAGTCTTTTCTGCAAGCTCTTGAATTTCTTTTGCAATTGTTTTGATACTTTTTTGATCAGCACCTTTCACAACCGGAACGATAAGACCGTCTTCAGTATCAATCGCAATTCCAACATTGTAATATTTTTTCAGAATAATTTCATCATGCTCTTCGTCAAGACTCGAGTTAACAAAAGGATGATCACGCAGCGCATGCACGCACGCTTTGATGATAAATGGCAAAAATGTCAGCTTCACTCCTTCCAACTCAGCTCTCGTCTTCTCTCTTTCTCTCAGCATCCAAAGTTTCGTAACGTCAGCTTCGTCGAACGCCGTCACGTGTGCTGCATGACGCGCGCTTTCACTCACTTTCCTCGCAATCGCCTTCCTCACTCCTTTTAGCGGAACTCGTTCAACATATCCCCATATGTCATACTTTTTCTGCACGCCCAATTCCACTTCTGGCTGTGCCTCTCGCATTTCTTCTTTTTCAACTTTATCCGACACTACATATGCTTCTTCAACACTCTCTTCAACATTCTCTTCAACCACTTCTTCAATTTTTTTCGTCATCTGTTTCGCCACTCTTCTCACATCCTCTTCAGTTATCCTTCCTCCGAGTCCCGTCCCTTTTACTTCTGCCAAATCAACTCCCAGCTCTCTCGCTACTTTTCTTGTTGCAGGCGTCGCCAAAACTGCTGGAAATTCTTTTGCTGCTTCTTTCACTTTCGTTTCTCTCTTTAACTCTTTCTGCAATTTTTTCACTGACGCAACTTCTTTTTCTACTTCACTTTCAACTTCAACTTCTGGCGCTTCTTCCAAGTAACCGACTACTCCTGCTGGCTTGAACACTGGTTGTTTTTCTTTTGTTGCTGCTTGTTGTACTGTTGATTGTGCTACTTGCCTTGCTGCTGGTTGCGAAACTGCTTGAGGAACTTTCTCTCCTCTTTCTCCGATTGTAACCATCGTCTCTCCAACTTTTACTGTGTCACCTGGCTTGAAATGAATTTTTAGAACTGTTCCTGAAACTGGCGAGGGGATTTCCGCTACTGCTTTGTCCGTCTCAATCTTGCCGAGGACGTCATGCTCTTTAACAACGTCTCCTTCTTTGACGTTCCACTCTAAAATTTCTCCCTCAGTTATTCCTTCACCAATATCAGGAAACTTATATTCGTAAGCCATTCTTCAATCAAACTCCATAACTGCATCAATCGCTTTCACAATTCGTTCAGCATCAGGGAAATAATATTTTTCCATCTTTGGTAGTGGTATGACGGTATCGAATCCAGTCACGCGGACTGGCGGTGCTTTCAGATAAAGAAACGCTTTCTCATTTATCGTCGCAATAATTTCAGCAGCAAATCCAAGCATCTTCGGCGCCTCATTTACCACGACTACTCGTCCAGTTTTTTTCACGCTATCAATTATTGTTTCAACATCAAACGGCTTGAGTGAACGCAAGTTAATAAGTTCGATAGAAGTATTTTCAGCAACTTTGTCAACAGCCTCCTTGCACGTCCTCACCATCGCGCCGTAAGAAATCAGTGTGACGTCAATCCCTTCTTGAACGACTTGCGCTTCTCCAATTTTTATTTCATAAGGCTCATCAGGAACCTCTTCCTTTATCGCCCTATAGACTCGCTTCGGCTCGAGAAAAACAACTGGATCAGGACTTCGTATTGCAGAAATGAGAAGACCTTTCGCATCGTAAGGAGTTGCAGGGCAAACGACTGTCAAACCAGGAGCGTGGATGAAATAAGTTTCTGGCGACTCGCTATGGTGCTCAAGCGCACGTATGCCGCCGCCGTAAGGAACTCTCAAAACCATTGGAACATGAAATCTTCCTCGGCTGCGTGTGCGAATTCTGCTCGCATGATTGATAAGTTGATCGAGAGTCGGAATAGAAAATCCATCGAACTGAATTTCTGCAACTGGTTTGAATCCATTCAGCGCAAGACCGATGCTTACTCCAGCGATTGCACTCTCAGCAAGAGGCGTGTCAACAACTCGTTCTTCTCCAAACTTCTGCCACAAACCTTCTGTCACACGAAAAACTCCTCCATTCCTTCCTACATCTTCTCCTAAAACTAAAACTGTTTTATCTTGCTGCATTTCCTGCTGCAATGCTGAGTTGATTGCTTGAACCATGTTCATTATTGTCATTTTTTACACCACTTTGTTTAACCATTCAATAATTGCTTTTGCTGTTTCTGCTTCATGTTTTCTGAAGTCATGATTTGCATCTGGAATTTCTACTGCAAGGAATTTTTTCGATCGTGTCAATCTCTCTAATTTTTGCAAATAAATTCTCACTGGTTTTGTCTTGTACTGCTCTTTTGTTCCGAAAATTACCATCACAGGAAGTGTCATTCCACTAAATTCTCTCAGATTTTTCAATTCATAGTTAAACACTCTTGCTTCAATATTTGATAAATCATTCGTGCTCAAAAATCTCCACGCCGAGAGACGTTTATTATTAATCATTTGCGTCGGCATCAATTCTTTTGATTTTTTCTTCAACATTTTCTTTGCAAAATTGACTGCATATTTCCATTTCCTTTTCAATTGCTTCTTTGCAACATTATAATCGTCTGCAGGAGCTAGAAGAACCACCGCGGAAATTCGTCTACCTTTTGTTTTGTACGTGTAGTAAGTTACTTTCTGACATCCTGTTGAATGACCTTGTAAAATAATTTTTTTGTAGCCTCTTTTTCGTATAAAATTTACAACTCCTCGCAAATCCTTTACACAATCTTCAAACTTTTCTAACGCAGTTCCAATTTCAATCCTTTTTACTTTTTTTCCTTTTACTCGATACATAGGAGTTATTGTCCCATGGCCCCGCGTATTTATCAGAAAGAAATCATATCCCGATGACAAATAATAGGGAATCATTCTCTTTACTGTCGCATTTTTAAAGAAACTTCCAGTCAATCCATGAATATGCACAACAACTTTTCCAGTTCTTCTTTTTGATTTGACTAAAAAACCTTGCAGTTCTATTCCATCAGTAGCATGATAAGTAATAAGTTCTCCCTGAATATCGCTTGGATCAAACTTCATTTCACTTCAACCTCTTTCACTTTGGCAAACGCATGCATCAATTCGTTCATTTGCTCTTTCAAGAACCACGGCATCTCTGCATACGTAAAGTTGAAAATGTCTTCAGGACTGGCAGCGGGAACAGATTCAGCAGCCTTCACAGCTTCAGAAATTCTTTTTGTTACTCTTTCTCGAATTTCTTTCTTGATTTTTTCTGTCAAAAATCCTTTAGCGAATAAATATTTTTCAAATCTGTCAATAGGATCTTTCTTTTTCCATTCATTCAACTCTTCTTCAGTCCTGTAACGCGACGAGTCGTCAGCGGTCGTGTGATCGGCAAGACGATATGTGAAGCATTCGATGAAAGTAGGACCTCCGCCCGCTCTAGCCTTGCTGACAGCAGCCTGAGCTGCGACATAAACTGCAAAAATATCATTTCCATCAACAAACACTCCGTCAAAACCATAAGCAAAAGCTTTCTGCGCAAGAGTCTCGCTGTCTGTCTGTCGTGAACGAGGCACACTGATCGCCCATTGATTGTTCTGGCAGACAAGGACGCATGGAACTTTGAACACTCCAGCAAAATTCATTCCCTCGTGAAAGTCGCCCTTACTCGTCGCACCATCGCCGAAATAAACCATTACGACAGATTTTTCTTTCTTCAGCTTCATCGCCCATGCCGCGCCGACAGCGTGAGGAATTTGTGTCGAGACAGGGACAGAGACAGTAAAGCAGTTTAGCTTGTCAGGAATTTTATTTCCACGCTCGTCACCAGCCCAGTATTGATAAAGGAGTTCAGGCGGCATTCCTCTAACCATGTAAGCAGAGTTTTCTCTAAAAGAGGGAAACATCCAGTCGCTTTTCTCAAGAGCGAACGCCGTTCCGACAGTAGAAGCTTCCTGTCCGATTCCTGCCGCGAATGTAAGAATTCTTCCCTCTCTCTGCAGCTTTAACGCCGTCTCATCGAATAGACGTCCTTGAAGCATAAATTCGTACATTCTCAGCATCTGCTCTTTTGTCAGTTTCGGTACACGTTTCTCGTCAGCGTTCCCATGCTCGTTGAGAATTTGCAACATTTTCAGCTTAACAAAACCCATATAATAATTTTGTAAAGGGTAGAAAATAACTTTAAATGTTTTAATTTTATAACTGAATGCATGTCTTATGCATTGCTGGAAAGACCGAAAACAGATTTACCCATGAATTTTAGCAAAGGCGGTTGCGCATTGCATCTTGATGTAGGTAGTTACATTCGTCCTTCAGGAATACTCTGGTTAAGAGTTGGACAGTATGCTAAAAGTTTGGGAAAGAATGAAAGAGAAATATTGTTAAAGAAGGGAAGTTTATATTACTGCAAAATGTTTCAAGATTCTTTAGAATCTTTATGTCCTAATTGTCCGGCATATAAATCGAAAACTACTCAAACTTTAGCTAAGCCAGGCGATGCAGGAAAACCTCCTTCTCGACTTATGAGGCAAAGAGAAATTAATAGAAATATTAGGTTAATAGATGATGATATGAGAAATTTGAAAGATTAAATTGCTTTCGTTTCTTTATTTTCCTAAAGCCCAAGCCTTCAGCTTATCGTAACTGACTGCTCCACAAATCCATTTTCCCGTCTTCTTGTTGTAAAAGTACGGAACTCCTCCGCATCTTCCTTTGTCAATGTCCTGCATGCGTTTTGCATTTGCTTCGTTGTGCCAGACTTCAACCCTCGATACTTTGACTCCAAGTTCTTTCTCAAGCTTTTCAATCCAAGGCTTCATCGCGTTGCAATGGATGCATTCCGTCCCGTAAAACTCAAGCAAATCTGACTCTTTTCCAGTCGTAAAAACACCTAAAAGATATATTGTTTAAACAATAATAAAAATGTTAATAAGTTTTGCAAAAGGTTTAATAAAAGTTTGATAAATGGTTGAACAAAATGGGTCGTTATAAAATTGTTTACGACGCTGAGAATTGCATTGGAATTTTTGCTTGCGTCGCTGCTCATGAAAAAAGATGGGCGATAGGAAGGAGCGAGCTTGAAGGGAAGGCTGAACTGATAAATGGAAAGCTTGACGACAAGACTGGCTACTTTGAGTTTGAGTTTGATGAAGACGAACTGGAGGCAAACATGGAAGCAGCTCGAGTCTGCCCTGTAAACGTCATTCACATAATTGATAAAAAAACAGGAAAACAATTGATCTGATTTTTACTTTTATTTTCATTTTCTAGAATGATTTATTATTAAGAATGAACAAAATTCTAAGTATGAGTGTGTTAAAAGATAAAGTTGCAATCGTCACCGGAGGAACAATGGGAATTGGGAAGGGAATTGCTGACAAGTTGAGCAGTTACGGTGCGAAAGTTGTCATATGTGCAAGAAAACCAGCGAAAACAAGACATCATTTCATAAAATGCGATGTTTCAAATTTTAGAGAAGTTCAAAAAATGGTTAACGAAACAATCAAAAAATATCAAAAGATTGACATTCTAGTAAATAATGCAGGAATATTCCCATTCGTCAGCCTAAAGGACATGACAGAACAACAATGGGATCAAGTGATTGATGTAAATCTCAAAGGAGTTTTCAATTGCATAAAGGCAGTAATTCCCCACATGATGCAGAGGAAGCATGGCAAGATCGTGAGCATAGCTTCAGTTGCCGGAGTTGTGGTTGGATATCCGAATCTTGTTCATTACTGCGCTTCAAAGGCAGGAATAGCTGGATTCACGCGTGCCGCTGCGTTGGAGCTTGCTCCATATAAGATAAATGTAAATGCAGTCGCTCCTGGTGCAATTATTACGCCAGGTGAAATGCAAATATCGGGCGGAGACAAGAAAGTTATCGCGCAAATAATCAGGCAAATACCTGAAGCAAGGATGGGAAAACCAGCTGACATTGCAGATGTGGTCGCTTTCCTAGTCTCACGTAACGCATCATACATCACAGGCCAGACAATTGTTGTTGACGGTGGACTTACGGACGTATAGAAACTGCGGACAAAAAATAAAACAAAAGTCGGAAAAATCGCGACTTATGCAGACATTATCTTAGATGTAAGTTTTCAATCAGTTTTCGATCTAAGTTTCTAGATATGAATTATATGTATTGCCGATCTTCTAACATCTTCTGCTGCTTCCATTACAGATTCAGGAAGCGTTGGATGAGGATGAATTGTGTTCATGACATCGTCGGTCCTCAATCCTTTTTCGACTGCCAACGCGGCCTCGCTTATCATGTTGCAAGCATCAGGACCCACAATTGTAATTCCTAAAATTTTTCCATTTTTCCTATCTTCAATTATTTTCACAAAACCTTTTGTCTCCCTTTCAATTCTTGCCCTTCCAAGAGCTGAAAAAGGAAACTTGCCAACATTTATCTCGAATCCTTTCTTCTTTGCTTCATTTTCCGTCATTCCAGCAATCGCCAATTCAGGATCACTAAAAATAACTATCGGAACGCAAACATTATCATATTCCCTATTACGACCGGCAATCACCTCAGCAGCTATCTTTCCTTCCCTTGTTGCCTTGTGTGCAAGCATTGGTTTTCTTGCTACATCACCGATGGCAAAAATTCTTGGATCAGAAGTCCTCATTTTCTTGTCTACGGTAATGAACCCATTTTCATCAATCTTTGCTTTAGTGTTTTCTAGTCTCAAGTTCTTAGAATTTGGAATCACCCCAACAGCCATAAGAACTTTTTCAGTTTCAATTTCAAACTCTCCTTTTTCTGCCGAGTTGATAAAAACTTTTAATCTCGAATTCTTCATTTTTTCAATTTTTGAAACGGTTGAATTGAGAATTAGTTCAACTCCATCTTCCTGCATCCTCTTTTGAAGAACATTGACCACATCTTCATCATATTCACTAAGCACATGATTTTTGCGATGTACGACTCTAACATTGCTTCCAAGCTTTGCATAACAGATAGCCATCTCAACAGAAATGTAACCTCCGCCAATTACCAAAAGATCTTTAGGCAATTTTCTCAGATCAAGAGCCTCGTTATAACTTATTACATCCTTTCCATCAAAATTAATTCCAGGTAAAGAATTTGGAATCGCTCCAGTCGCCACAATGGCATAATCAAAATCTATCGAATCTACTTCGTCATTTCCTTTGATTTTAAGCGTATTGGAAGATTCAAAGTAAGCCTCTCCCTTTATCCATTTCACATTATTCTTTTTGAGAAGGAAATCAATCCCAGCTCTCAGCTTTCTGACAATGTCATCCTTCCAATCCTGCAGCTTGTCGACGTCAAGAGAAACTTCGGAAACGTTTATTCCCATCTCTCCAGCATTTTTAATCTCTTTATAAAATTTTGAAGCAATTATGAGAGCTTTTGATGGTATGCAGCCATGATTCATGCAGATGCCACCCAAACCTTCCATTCCATCCTTTTCTACAAGAATAACTTTTTTGCCTAATTGACCGAGCTTGACAGCTGCAACATATCCCCCAGAACCAGCTCCAATGACTACAACTTCTGTTTTTAATTTCATACTATTTTATTTTATTTTTGATGCAAGATATATGTAATATTGGAGAATTATGCAGAAAGAAACAAAGAATAAGAAATTTCCTGATGAAGTCTTGACTGCGGATAGAAAGGGAAATATCGAAGTCAGGAATGTCGTATCAAAAGGAAAATTCATGATGTATGACTACAGAGATCCGAAAAGTTTTAGGCAACTTGAAGGAAGAAAATTAAAATTATATTTGAAAGATGAAGAAGGAAATGAGAAAAGAGGATTTTACTTGATTCCGCTAAAAGGAGACAGATACTTGATGATAGAAGCGAAACAAGACAAGCATCCGGAAAGAAAAGTTTGGAATGAAAAAAAGAAGAAATCAGAGGAGTTGTTCTGAATGTCGTACAGACTGCTTGAAGACATTGCAATAGCAGATGTTGCGTTTGAAGCAACTGGAAAAACTTTGGAAGAACTTTTCGAGAGCTGTGCCATTGCGTTTAGTGACATTTCTGCAAACGTAAAGAAAATTCAGCCGAAAATAAAGAAAGAAATAAAAGTTGAATCAGAAACTATTGAAGATTTGCTTTATAATTTTCTTAGCGAATTGGTTTATCTGAAGGATGTTGAACAGCTGCTTTTTGCGAAGTATGAAGTGAAAATAAAAAGGGTGAAGAATTACGAACTTATTGTGAGTGCGTACGGGCAGAACTTGAATGAAATAAGAAGTGAATTGCGGAACGACGTTAAAGCGGTCACCATGCATCAGTTTCAAGTCAAGCAGATCGGCAAAGGATGGCAAGCAAGAGTAGTTTTGGATATTTGAATTGATTCAGCGAATTCCTGTGTCAAAATCTAAGTTGAGTATAGTAGTTTGTCCGGCAATAATTTCAAAAGTAGTGTTTTGTTTTGTGTATGGTCCTATACCACCTCCAATCTTTGGTTCAAGATTTCTATCTATGAAATAAATTCCAGGATGAAGCGTCGCAAAATAACTCCCGTCGTTTTTTATGCTGACGGCGGCTATTCTGGTAGAATAACAAGGGAAATAAGATATAGTTGTTGTTGGTGAAGATGGAATGCACGATCCAACACCACCTGGATTGTCTGTGCAAACCGGAGGAAAAGTTATTATTGAAGTGCAAGTTGTGTCAGAAGGTTTCTTTATAACAAGCTGCAAGTTAGAATAATCTGGCTTTGCGTTGCATGGCTCTACAGGACATGAGGGACCAATACTTACAGTTCCATCAAGTTTACCCTTAGGTCCAGTTTGAGTAGTTAATCCAACCTGAGAACCAGCATAAAGATAAATTGAGATGCCAACTATGGCAAGTAGAACCAAAACAATGATTGCAGTCGTCTGCATAATATTTAGTTCAAGAATTCTCCTAATAAATGTTTACAAGATTTAGGGAACCAAAAATCTTTAAATAATCTCATCATCAAATCAATAATAAAGCGTGTGCCCGCTGCAAAAACCAAGAATGGAGCAGAAACGGGTGCATGCGGACAAACTAGTTCTGCATGTGACTTGAAGAGTGATAGAAATGAAATTAAACGAAGATTTTGCCTCAGTTCACGCATATCTCTGTGCGGATGGATATGTAATAAGAAATCCAAAAAGTCAAACACATAAATATTATAGAATTGGATTAAGAAATAAAAATCAAAAAATTCTAGAAGATTTTCAACACAAATTCAAAAAAGTTTTTGGAATAAAACCTACAATAACTAAGGATAAAGATAGATGTAAAATTGAAAGTAAAGAAATATTTTTTAAACTTACCGAAAAAGCTTCATTTTATTCAAACGAATGGACATTACCTAAACTCAGCAAAAATGAATTAAAAAGCTGGTTAAGAAGTTATTTTGATTGTGATGGATGGATTGAATTTAAAAAATCAAAATACGTTCGAACTATAGGTTTAGAGTCAGTTAATAAGAATGGTTTAGAACAAATTCAATTTGCTTTATTTAAAATATTCAAGATAAAATCGAGTGTTAGACCAAGAAAAAGAAGAAATATTTGGAGATTGACAATTTGTGGCAAAGATGATTTAAAGCATTTTCAAAATGAAATAAATTTCTTTCACCCCGAGAAAAGAAAACGATTACTAAACGCTTTAAATTCATATCAAAATTAGGAGGTAAAAAATGACAATTCCAAGTTTCGTAAAAAAAGTCGGAGACGTAGTTTGGGAAATTCCTAAAACTTTCAAGTCAGGAATGAAAGTTCCGGCAAGAATCTATGCCAGCGAAAAATTGATGGGAGGAATGGATGAGGGAGTTTTCAACCAAATCACTAATGTAGCAACTCTACCTGGAATACAGCGTTTTGCATATGCAATGCCAGACGCTCACTGGGGATTATCTAGTAAGTGAGAGCTTTTAGATACCCAAATGGATTTCCCGTGGGCGGGGTTGCCGCGTTTGACTTGGAGACAGGTGTCATTTCTCCTGGAGGGATCGGCTTCGACATAAACTGCGGGATGCGCCTGATTCGGACAGACCTGACGATTGACGAAGTCCAACCGAAATTGAAACCGCTTGTAGATTTGCTTTTCAAGTACGTCCCGGCAGGAGTCGGCGCGACGGCGTTCGACGAGGTGAAGGGTTTCTTGAGGCTGAACGAGGACCATTTCAAAGACATGGTCACGCGCGGAGTCGAGTGGTGCATCGAGAACGGCTACGGCTGGAAAGAAGATTTGGAAAGAATCGAAGAGCATGGAAAAATAAAGGGCGCGGACGCAAGCAAAGTTTCTCAGCGTGCAATAAAAAGAGGAGTCGCCCAGGTCGGGACTCTCGGAAGCGGAAATCATTATCTTGAGATACAAGTTGTCGAAGAGAAAAATATTTACGATGCGGAGACTGCGAAGGCTCTTGGAGTCGGAGAGCCAGGTCAGATTGTCGTTATGGTTCATTGCGGTTCTCGAGGATTTGGGCATCAAGTTGCAACAGACTATCTTCAGACATTTCTTCGCGTAATGCCAAAGTATGGATTGAAAGTTATTGACAGAGAGCTGGCAGCTGCCCCTTTCAAAAGTCCTGAGGCTAAGGATTACTACGCGGCGATGGCTTGCGCAGCTAACATGGCTTTTGCTAATCGGCAGCTGATTGTTCACAGAATCAGGCAGGCATTCGAGAAAATTTTTGGTAGCGACGCAGAGTCTCTTGGCATGAATATTGTTTACGACGTTTGTCACAACATTGCGAAGATCGAAGAGCATGAAGTGAATGGAGAAAAGAAAAAAGTTGTGATGCATAGAAAGGGTAGCACAAGATGTTTCGGACCAGGACACCCTGAACTGGCTAAGATGTTCCAGAAGATTGGACAACCTGTTATTGTCGGAGGTAGTATGGAAACTGGTTCATTTTTATGTGTCGGAACGGAAAAAGCTATGAAAGAAACCTTTGGAAGCACTATGCATGGAAGCGGTAGAACAATGAGTAGGACAAAGGCGAAAAGATTAGTGAATGGAGAACAATTGCAAAAGGATATGGAGAAGAGAGGAATTTATGTCAAGACAGTTTCTTTTTCTGGCCTTGCCGAAGAGGCAGGTATTGCTTATAAGCCTTTAACAGAAGTTGTAGATACTATGCAAACTGCCGGAATTTCAAGAAAAATCGTGGGGCTTCGGCCAATTGCAAATATCAAAGGTTGATTAAGCGAATTCCATAATAAGATTTTAGCCTATTGAACGACTTTTGTGATTGATGAGAAAGGCAAGATTGCAAAAATATTTTCGAAAATGAAAGCTGCTGGGCATTGGAAAGAAGTTTTAGAAAGTTTGTGATTCACTCAATCTTGTTTTTACTCTTCTTCTTGTTCTTTCTCATCATTAGAATCCTTAGTTTCTCTGACTGGTTTAAAGCGTGTAATCAAATCTGGAGTTCCATCCACTACAACAAGATCAGCAGAAATATTAGGAGCATATCCAGATCTCGTATAGTCTCTAATAAATGCGGCAACTAATTTTCCTGCAACATCCAATTTATCCAAGCGTACATATCCTGCCAGAAACTCAGAATAATCAATTCTAATTGGGCTGGATCCTAGTAAGCTTTTTTCGATTTCGGCTACAATTTCAAACTTCTTTTTCAATATTTCCCCTTTAGTTACAAGTTCTGCAACTCTCTTCGCGTCAACTATTTGTGAAGTATATTCTTGCTTATGTCCGTTAGAATAACTATTCGGTATTCTTGGCATTCTTCCATCCATTGCATCCAGAGGATTTATTTTGTATTCTATCTGAGAAAGAGCAACCTGTGCACTACCGTCGCTTTTTATTCTAAAATGCCTAACTGTCAGGCCTTCACTGCGGATTTCTATGTCAAGTTGTTCCCTGAACAGTTGCAATTGTTCTTGATTGTATCTGACACCATTAACTGACATTTTTCCCCACACGGTTTACTGGACACTAAACTTTAAATGCTTAATTGTTATTTCGTTTTTCTGCCTTAAAAACATTTTTTCGGATATTTTTTAGAATTCGTAGCCAAGTTTTTCAAAAATTTTCTTTTCTTTCAGGCTGTCTTGCTCGAGAATTGGCGATTCACTGATGATTGTTATGTCGATTTTTCGTTTGAGGATTTCTTTTGCAAGCGGTTCGAACTGCGGATGTCCGTCAATCGGCGTGTGAACGTCAACCCATTCTCCCTGCTTGTTCTTCTTGACGTTTTGGAAATGTGAGTAAATGTGATCTAGATTCAAAGGTTTAAGCGTGTCAAAAATTTTTTCATAGTCGATCGTCCCCTTGCCTCGAACGTAAAGGTGAGACCAGTCAATGAAAGGAATGACTTGATGCTTCAGCGATTTCCAAAGCTTGATCGTTTCTTCAAGTGAGCCGAACTGACTCCATCTTCCCATCGTTTCTGCCCCGAGCTTTACGTTTTTTATTCCTCTCGACTTCATTTTGTCACGAATGTCTTCAAAACCTTCCTTCACTTTAGCGAACGCTTGCTCAGGTGTCAGCCCGCTGTAGTAAGCCGTATGTATTGCGACTGCCCCAGCTCCCATCCTTTCCCCACGGTCTGCCGAATCGAGAATCATTCTCTTGCTTGCTTCAATTATCTGCTTTTTCTGCGAGCAGAGGTTTATGTAGTAAGGCGCATGCACGCTCAAATTTATCTTCAGTTCTTTTGCAAGCTGTCCGACTTCTGCCGCCAGTTCTTGTTTCATCTTTACTCCACGAACGAACTCACATTCGAAAGCGTTTAATCCTAATTCTGCTACTGTTTTAATCCCACCAATGGTAGATTTCTCTTTTGCCATTGTAGGTATGCCAGCAGGTCCTAAGTAGATTTTCATTTATATCGCCACATATTTGTAAGGATATTTTCCATAACCAATTTCTTTTCTATTGCCACCGTCTATTACTTTAATTTTATTTTCATTAACAGCCCTTTTAAGCAATCTTTCTATCCACTTTGTTTTTAGATTGGTTATTTTAACGATATCATATTTCGTAGCATATCCTTTTTGATTAGTGGCATTTTGAACGGCTTGAATTACTAAAAATAAACTTTCATTATCTGATAGCTTTGGTCTTACAAAACTCTTAATCGCTTCTTTAAGAAGAAGTTGTTGATTCTTTGTTTGGAAATTAATTTTTTCTTTAAAAATCGTCAAATTTCTTTTACCTTTAATAAATAGTTTCCAGTTGTATGAAAATTTTCCGTTTTTAGTTTTCTTTATTTCTTGAAATGGTTTAGGAGTTCTAATTCCTATTTTGTTAAGTAATTCTATTGTATTTTTTAACAATTTTGGCTGAAAATCTTTCTCTTTAGATCCAAAACCAATTCCTATTGTCCGATGTTTTTGGCGAAGATGATCATTAAAAACAGTAATCCAACCATCACCTGTAAATAACCAACTTAATAAAGAACCGATAATTTTTTCATCATTTGATTGAAGATAAATTTCTGGAATTCTTATATCATTAAGAACTTTATCTCCAGTTGGCATTTTCAATCCATTCATTAAAATTTTAGTAAAAACTGTTGGCAAAAAACAACCATATATTTTTGGTTTTACCTTAAGTCCTTTTTTTAAAATTTTAGAAAGTAAATTTGTAAACTTTTGGAAAAATTCAGGATTTTTATTCCAAAAACCAACACCATTTCTTTTCGTAATAGATCCTTCAGCCAAAAGAGCTCCAACAATGCTAGCCCATTCTTGAGTTTCAAAATTTATTGGAAATTTAATATCTAAAGGTCTGCCGTTTCTTGATTTAATTTTTTCAATTAATGATTCATCAATATTTTGAGATATATTTTTTACATCTATATATTCTGATCTGTTTTGAAGTAATACCTTTGTCCCTTTTGGTAATTCCCATATGTGTAAAATACTCAAAAACTACACCATTGATTTTATTCTAATTCGTTGACTATAAAGATTTGGCACTAATAAGAGTGGCAATGTATGATGAACTAGAAATATTTTCTGCATAAATTATAGATTGAGTTTATTAATTAAGAACGTTTGTAAAATCGTTTATCCAAGAGGCAGAAAAATTTTTAGAAGAATTTCGAGAGCAGTTATTACTGTAACTAGAATGACGATTTGCTTTGGTGTTACTTTGAAGACTACTTTCTCTTCTTCAGCAAATCTAAGCAGCCCACCAGTTCCCATCGGAAGATACATGCGATCCTTTTGCTTAACCATGATTCATCAACTCTCTCTTTCTCTTTTTTATTCTTCTTTGTTATGTTTAAATAGTTTTTCGATTTCTCCACAATGTCAACCCATGCTTCTACTCGTCGTTTTGGTAAAGACAACCTGCGGTTTTCTTGAAACTTTCCCTATGCCAATAAAACATCTTCCTTACAAACTCAAGAAATCCTGAAAAGAAAAAGTTGGAAAAATAAAAAGGCGTGCTGGTCATAGCCCATCTTATGTTTTATGCTCGGACAGCTTTTTACGGCAGTCCAAACATTTAGGTAGCATTTGTCTAAGCAGCTAAAGCCTTGCACCTCACAGGGTCGTCGATCCGTTTCACCCTCTCCAACTCACTCGGCTTTTGCCTCATTGCTTGACGAGTTTTCGAGGTCTCGTCTCTGATATCGACGCTGCGTTCTCACGCCTCCGCATCGCGCGGCCTCCTCCAAAGGTGGATGGAACTTCCTCACTCTGCTTTTGAAGGCAGAGCGAAGCTACCCGGCCAGTTCGCCTCACTACTATTATAAAAGCGAAGTCCTTAAATAGTTTTCTGTTCTTAATACATGATTAAGAGAATGAGTGCGTATGAGAAAGTTCATTTCTGTTTTAGCAATAATAACATTGCTTTTGCTGCCTTCAGTTCTTGCTAATAATAGTGATAATAGCAATAGGCCGACAGAACCTTTAGACAAAATACAGTTTATTCATTATAAAGACGGGACAGTGAAGCAAATTGGCGGACCTGCAACGAGTCCTACATGCTACAAACTTTTGGGAGTTAAGTGGAAGAGCTTACCACAAAGTTATGTGATCAATCCAGGAATTTATAGTCTGAGCTTTGTAACGAGTGCTATATCAGCTTCTGCAAACGAATGGGATTCACACACTTCTACTACACTTTATAGTGGATATACAGTTGATTATAGTGCAACCTGGGACGATTCACCAAGCAACGTCGATTATAAGAACGAGTATGTTTTTGGCTCTTATCCTGATAGCGGCGTAATCGCAGTAACAAATGTTTGGTACACAAGATTCAGCAGACAGATAGTTGACTACGATGTGCTCTTCAACACAGCTTCTTACACTTTTGCTGATTGTTCCTCTGGAGGCTGTTCAAGCGCAATGGACTTGCAAGAAATAGCGACTCATGAAACTGGACACGGATTGGGTTTGGCCGACATTTATAGCACTTCTTGCTCGTATGTAACAATGTATGGATACGCTAGTTATGGAGAAACGCTGAAGAGAGATCTCGCAGGTCCTGACATAACTGGTTTGCAGAAGATGTACGGAGCTTGAAACAAAACTTATTCTCCATATTGCTCGTATTCTCTTCCGCCAAAGTCTTCAATCGTCAGTTTGAAATCAGAATCAGACTTGATTTGGCCTCTCAGCTTGAGAATCTCTCGTGCGAGTAGCCAGAAAATAGTTGCTAGCGAGCGTTTGCTCTTGTTGTTTGCTGGTATGACAAGATCGATGTTTCGGGTCTCGTTGAAAGTGTCGCAGACTCCAACGATTGGAACACGTGCAGAGACAGCTTCCTTCAACGCTTGATAATCAATAAGAGGATCAGTAAGAATGAGGATATCGGCTTCAAAATATTTCTTGAACTTTGGATTTGTAAGAGTCCCTGGCAAGAATCTTCCGACAACGCATTCGTTTCCTGTCACCTCGCAGAATTTCTTTATTGCCTCGTGAGCGACCTGCTTTCTTCCTACAACGATGACTTTGTTTGAGCGAGCGATGAATTTCGCGGCTGAGCGTATTCGTTCGTCAATCTTTCGCAAATTCAAAACGGCAAGACCGTCACTTCTTATCTTGTAAATAAATTCTTTCATATCCGCCGTGCGTTGCTTCATCCCGATGTGGACTCCTGAAGCTAGGTAATCGTTTCTCGGTATCAATAATTTCGCTGGCGCTATGTTTCTCACCTTAGCATCAATCGCATCAATAGTATCAATTTTTATTGTTTAGCGATGTTTTTAAAGTTTTTTTATCGACTGTTTTACGACTGTCCGCGCCTCTGCTCGTCGTTTTGATAAAGACAACCTCCGCTTCGCTGCGGTTTTCTTGAAACTTTCCCTTTGCCAAATGAGTTTGGCGTGCGAGCAACGCACGCGAAAATAAACCCAGCCAGCAAAAAATCTTGGCGCGGCAATCGCGCGAATGATAAGCTTTTTATTGTTGACTAAAAAATATAGTTTCAAAAATATATATCAAAGTCAATATTCACAATCATTACAAAAATTCACTGCCGCGCTGTCGTTCCCTCCTTCCTTTCTCTTATTCCAATGTAAAATAAAAAAGAAACAAATAAAGATAAAAATATCATTATCAATTAATAATCATGCCAAACTACTACAAGCCCAGGCGCATTGCGGAAATTGATTTTCGTAACGATGCAAAGATCGCGGTGATTGGAAAAATTACTTCTGTTGGGAATAAGTCTCTGACCCTTGACGACGGGAAGGGCAAGATTGAAGTTTTGTTCGACAACATTACGAACGTCGAGGCGGAGAAGTTTTACAGAATTTTCTGTTCAGTAGTAGAAAAGAAGCTGAAGGCTGACATGATACAAAACTTAAATTCTTTCGATGTAAATTTATTTAACAAGACTGAAGAGTTATATAGAAAGTCCGGGGTATGAAAAATGAAAATTGAAAATCCATTAAAAAAATATTCAGTCAATTTAACTGAAGAACAAAAATGGGACATAGAAAATCTAGTCGTTTTTGCAGGCATTATGGCAGCATTTTATGGGCTACCGATTTTGGCATCTTATGCAAATTATTTAGGGAGATGATTAAGTGTTCAAAGCAGTACTTGCAGATGTAGGATTGCTGACAGACTCGATTTCAACTATTGCCGAGTTGATTGACGAAGGACTGTTCAAGCTTGGAAAAGATGGAATTAGTCTCATCGCGGCTGATCGTGCGTTAGTTGCGGTTGTCGATTTCAAAATCTTGTCGAGCGCGTTCGAGAAGTATGAGGTTGATGAGGAAAAAAGCATCGGACTGAATATCACGAACTTACTGTCAGTTTTGAAAAGGGCGAGTGGTGAAGACAAAGCGACACTTTCTCTTAAAGATAATAAGTTGGAGATAGTTTTGGAAAACGCATCGAAAAGAAGATTCGTTCTGCCGTTGCTGGATCTGAGCCAGGAAGAAGTTCCTCCTATCGACCAACTAGAGTTCGCTTTTTCCGCAGAACTTAAGCCAGCAGTCTTGCAGAGCGGAATAGCAGATGCGGAAATTGTTGCAGACTCGATTCTTTTTTCAGCAAACTCAGCGACATTCCAAATGCATGCAGAAGGAGACATAAGCAGCGCGCAGCTTGAATTGGAGAGAGGAAATCCGTCGCTCATCGAGCTGAAAGGAGAGGGCGAGGCGAAGTCGCGCTATCCGTTGGATTACTTGAAGAAAATTATTAAGGCTGCGAAGATTGCTGACAGCGTGAAGCTGAATTGGGGACAAGACTATCCGATGAAGCTTGAGTTCAAATCAAAAGATAAAATTATTTTGAATGCTATTTTGGCCCCGCGAGTTTCTGAGTCAGAATAATAATGAAAATGATTTCTTTCTCATTCCCTTCCCAAGGAGTCACCATCGGTTCATGTTTTGAAATATTTGTTCCGGATTGTTTCTTGCACCCGTTAGCAAATTCTGAGCCTGCCCGATAGCAACTTCATATTGATTTTTCTCCAAAGCGTCAATTGCCGCCTTGGCGACCTCGGCCGGCAGTATTCCCCTGTTTTCTTGGCCGCGCCGGTCTCTTGCCCCCTTGTCCAATTCAGTATTCACAGTCGGCGGTATTATCTCGAACACTTTGACAGGCGTATCTCTTAACTGATGCCTGAGCGACATGCTGAACGAATGAATCGCAGCTTTCGTCGCGCAGTAAACTGGCATTATTGCTAAAGGTATGAAACCCAGACCAGACGAGATGTTGATTAT
>Ga0315280_10000976_pt1 | contig 50974 bp, 44 predicted proteins | sample YL17G06_40_MG_FD_203697 | JGI IMG/M metagenome (GOLD analysis project Ga0315280, IMG submission 203697) | Sediment microbial communities from Yellowstone Lake, YNP, Wyoming, USA - YL17G06_40 | ecosystem: Environmental > Aquatic > Freshwater > Lake > Sediment | place: USA: Wyoming | collected... | reverse complement strand
ATGCTGAGGGCCGTGCTCGACGAGGAGCGGTCGCTTAACGAGGAATCGCTGATTGACAACGGCCGCGTCGCGGCCTAGCATACGCGGGAGGGACCGCCCAACCTTACACTATGGGCGGGACATAATCCGGCGCAGAAGCGCTTCCCCCACCTGCGCGTTCGGCGTTAAGATGCCAGCCGCCATCAGCATCTCGGCATCTGAAGCGCAGTGTAGCTCCACAAAAGCATCCGCTTGCTTCCGAAAGCGATCCAGGGGGTCAGAAACTCCCGGGGACAGCGCGCCTCTGGTTAGCTTTTCGTAGACGGCCTGCGCGACGTCTGCCCCCTTCGCCTGGTCGCGAAGCGGCCGCGCAGCCGCCGCCAGGCCGACCACCGCTAGCAGGATGGCCCACGCCGGACGCATTCTCCTCATCGTCATGCCCATTGTCCCCGTTGTATGGCCAGCAAGTAAGGGGAGCACTAGACGCCGTAGTGTGCCCCTGACCTGTCGCGCAGGAAACCCTGATCGCATTGCAGGCCCACTAAGCCCTGAAACACCGCAGTATCCGCTGTACCAGCACCTGCATCCGATCACGTAACACATAGACGGGCAGCCCAAGCTCTCGGGCTAGCATTCTGCGGTGCGCCTGTCCTCCGTCGGCAGGACTCGGGGCAGGTAGGAGTGTCGACCAACCGGCCGGTTCGTTCCCCACCCTGTAGCCGCCAGCCGACGGCGGCATCCTGGCACGACCGACGAGGCCTGTCAAGGGGTCCAGCCGCACCCAGGGCGCCCGAAGACCGCCGACTGGCGGACGGACCGACGGTCGAGGGGCCTCCCTGTGGGCGCTGGTGCTGGCGCGAGGGGGAATCGGTGGGTAGAGCAGAGAAGCTCGACCGGCGGCATGACAGGAGGTGAGTATTGGGGAGCCGCCTGATCCTTGACTGGACCTCACGTGAGTGCAATCGGTACCTGGTGGAGGGCGGTGACATCGCCGTCATCCCGGTAGGGTCAGTGGAGGTGCTGGGGCCGCACCTGCCGATGGGGGCGAGGTGCTTCCTGGCGGAAGCGTTCGCCACCCTCCTCGCGGAACAGGTGGAGGGGATTCACATGCCGGTTACGCCGTTCAGCAGCGCGCTGAACACCTTCGACCGCGCGGGCAGTGTGGCCCTCCCCGAGGAGGTCGTCAACAACTATGTCCGCGCCACCATGGACGATCTGCTCGCCGGGGGATTCAGCCGGATCCTGTTGGTGACGCACCTCGACTACCTCCGTTACTACATCCCGCAGGAGTTCTATGAGGACCACGGGGTGGCGGCGGCAGGAATCCACATCGGCGAGGCGGTGCACGAGTTCGCCGGGGACGCAAGCGTCGGCGAAGACTCGCTGATCGTAGGCGCGCTGCACGTGCTCGGGAGGGGCGACCTCGCGCGGCGCGTGCTGACCGAGAACAAGCGGCTGCTCGACGGCGGCTTCGCGAAGGCCGAACTGTCGCCGGCCCTCGCGCGCCTCCGCCGTTCGGGCCGGATCGGATTCACCTACCCGGTCGGGGCCTATCCCATGCCGCCGAACCCCGAGCTCTCGGCCGAGAGAGGGGAAGAGGCGCTTCGGAAGACGGTGGCTGCGCTTGTGCCCGCGGTCCAAAGCCTGCGGGAATACAATGAGTTCCTCGCCAAACGCTGGAAATCCCGGGGGCTGATGTGGCGCGGGTGGAGGTGGGCGGAATGAGCGCCAGCAGACTCCTCGAGATGTTCCCCTCCGAGGTCGAGGCCGCGTTGCAGTCCGGCAACGACCTCGCCCTCATCCCCATCTACTCCATCGAGCAGCACGGCCCGCACCTGCTCCTTGGCACCGACAGCTACGGCGACGAGGCGCTCGTGCAGGAGCTAGGGCGACTGACGGGCGGTATCGTGCTCCCCGCCATCCCCTTCTCGTGGGTGGGATGCACGAACGTGTTCTCGGGGGGAGTCGGGGTTCGCGAGGCGGAGTTCATCAGGTATCTGCGCGCGGTGGTCCGCGGACTGTGGCGTGCTGGCTTTCGCCGCATCGTCATTTGGAATGGCCACGGCGGCAACTACTACGCCATGCAGACCTTCCCCCAGGAGGTGTTCCGGGAGGACGGCATCCCGGTGCTCACCATCTACGGCCTCTCCGATCTTCCGGGCGCGTGGGAGATGGCCTACCAGGCCGGCGGCGAGGCGGGTCTGCTGGCCGGCGCGCTGCGCATGCTGGACCGGGAGGACCTGGTCGAGAAGATCGTGGAGACGAACCGGGCGGCGATCGCCGAGTTCGGCGACCGGCCGGTGGTCCAGCTCGAGCCGCGGGCGGCGAGAGACTCGCGCAGGCTGGGCGTGGTGGGGCACGATTACTCCCACGAGTGTCTGCACGTCCAGCCCGACTCCCGCCTCGACCCAGGTAAGGGAGCGGAGGTGGTGCGGAAGGTCGCCCAGCATGTCGCCGGCCTGCTCGACGACTTCGGGGCGTACGTGAAGTTGCTCGTTGACGAAGGGAAGGTGAAACCGTGAGCAGGCCCGACTTCTACCGCACCCGGCTTGACGAGATCGCGGACGCGCTGACCCAAGTGAGGAAGGGCGAGGTCAGGCAGATCGGCCGGTCGGCTGGCGGGCGGCCCATCATGGCCGTGTGCTATGGGGAGAAGGAGCCGATCGCCCACTCCGCGAACCTGTCGTCGGCGCTGGCGGCCGGCCGGCCGGAGGCGTTCTTCGGCAGCGCGCGTCGTCAGAAGCCAGTGCTATTCATCCATGCCGCGGTGCATGGCGCGGAGATGGAGGGCATCGCGGCTACGCTGAACCTGGTCAGTCTGCTCGAATCAGGTCAGGATCTCAGGGGCACGCGGTGGCCGGACCTGGTGTCCGCGTCAGGACGCCTGCGTCTCGTCATCGTTCCCTGCCTCAATCCCGACGGCCGGGCGCGGGTTCCAGACGATCCCACCGTCTGGACCGAGGACGAGGTCGAGAGGTACCGGCACGGGCTGCACAAGGATGGCAGCCGCATCGGCTGGCCGGAATGCAAGGTGCCGCACCCGCGCGATCCCGAGGCGGACGGCTTCCTCGGGGCCTACTTCAATGACGCCGGCGTCAACCCGCTGCACGGCGTTTTCCTGTCACCAACCATCGCGCCGGAGACCCACGCCGCTATGGCGCTGGCGGTGGACGAGAAGCCCGATTGCGTGCTCGACCTGCACTCCTGCAGCGCCGGGCCCTTCTACGTGGTGGGCGGGGATGCCATCCCGGGGTCCATAGTGCGGCGGCAGTTCTACGTTGACGGGTTCTACCGGCAGCTCCTGCGTAACCGGCTCGGCTACCATTGCAGTTGGACGACACAGGGGCGGGAAGGCGTGGTCACACTCGACAGCGCATACTACCACCTGTGCCGCGCGCTGCCGCTTATCTTCGAGAGCACTGACGGCACGGAGAAGCAGCGCCCGTTCACCCACGAGCAGATCGTGGACGCGCAGCTCATCGCCATTGAGGCGCTGGTCACCATGGGAGTACACGAGGGGTTCGGACTGTCGTGATGCACGAGATCGGAAAGGAAGGTATGCAGAGATGCGCAGGCGGTTTGGGTTCGGCGCTCTGGTCGTCTCTTTGGCACTCGTCGCCTCCGGCGCGGCGCTGTGGGAAGGCCCGGCGAAGGCGGCCGCGGCGGCGGGCACCCTCCCGCAGGGATTCGGTCTGTCGGCCAGATATCCCGGCGACGACGGCATCGCCCGGGACTCGGCCGTGCTCTTTGCGGAGAACTTCGAGGAAGGCACCGTACCCGCGGTCGTCAAGCGCTGGGACGAGGCAAGCAACAAGGACGGGAAGGTGCTGGCCCTGAGCCGCGATGTGCCCCCGGCAAGCTCGGGCAAGCACTCCATGCAGATGACGGCCACGCTGGGCGAGAACACGGGCGGCCACCTCTACACGCGGCTTCCGCACGGGGTGGACCAGGCGTACGTCCGCTTCTACGTCAAGTTCCCACAGGAGGCGCAGTACATCCATCACTTCGTCCATATCGGCGGCTACAACCCGGCGACCCCGTATCCGCAGGGAGGCGCGGGGGAGCGGCCGCGCGGGGACGAGCGCGTGACCGCGGGTGTCGAGCCGGCCGGGGAGTACGGTGCCTATCCTCCGCCGGGGATCTGGAACTTCTACTGCTACTGGCACGAGATGAAGATCTCGGCCGACGAGAAGTACTGGGGCAACGGCCTTCGGCCCGCTCACGATGTGATCGTGCCGCGCGCCACCTGGCAGTGCGTCGAGGTGATGATGAAGCTGAACTCCACGCCCGACGCAAGTGACGGCGAACTGGCGCTGTGGGTGGACGGCAAGCTGAAGGGGCACTTCGTCAAAGGCGCGCGACGCGGCGACTGGTCGGGAATGGGCTTTCAGCTCGTGGACCGCGACGGAACGCCCTTCGAGGGATTCCGCTGGCGCACCAGCACGGACCTGAAGATCAACTTTCTATGGCTGCTGCACTACGTGACCGAAGGCCCATACCGCATGAACAAGGTCGCCCATCCGAATCCCATCAACCGGGTCTGGTTCGATGATATCGTAGTCGCCACCAAGTACATCGGGCCGATCGGAAAGCGGTAGGAGCGCCTGCTACGGCGCGGTTTCTGTGTCAGGGGCTCTTGCGCGCCTCGTGTCCAGAGACCCATTCTACAGTCATGCTGGAGGGTCGGATCAGTGCGCGACGGCGGCAGGATTCCGCCTTCCAGGCGCGGAACCATCGCTAGACCAGTAGCGCATTTCATAGCCTCCCGCCGCGGCGCCGCTCCTGCGTGGGCATGAAATGCGCTTGCGACTGCGAAACGTCGTTGCCGCGCTGTTCCATGACCCGCCCGTGGTGGGTCATGAAACAGCCCCAAGTCAGAGCCAGGAGGCCCGCAGTGCTCACTTCGCGCGTCGTGCCCAAGCGGCTGGCCTACACTCTCTCCGCGGTGGTTGTCTGCGGCCTGCTAGTCTCGCCCGCTACCAGGCTCAGCTCCGCGGCAGAGGCCGGGCGATCCGGCGCTCAGGCGTCGCCCGAGACGGTGGCGCTCCTCGTCACGAGCCGGATGTCGGCCAGCGGGGCGATTCCGGTCGCGGTCAGAGTCGGAGACCAGTTCACCATCAGCCTGCCGTCGAACCAGACCACCGGCTTCAGCTGGCGGCTTGCCAGGGGGATGAGCAGCACAGTCCTCAAGATGGTCGGCTCGAAGTACGTGGACATGTCAGGCGGCATTCCGGGCCGGGGCGGAAGCGAGACTTGGTCCTTCACGGCCCTTCACAGGGGTAAGACGACCGTCACGCTGGAGTACGCTCGCCCCTGGGAGAAGGGTGTCAAGCCCGCGAAGCGTCAGGCGTTCGCGGTCGTGGTGAGCTGACCGCCGCTGCCGGCGCGACCCCGGCGGCCGTGACGCCCAGCCGCAGGGAGAACGGGATGCGAGGCTACGCGTTCTTCCTCATCTCCTTCAGCCGCTCGAGCGCGCGATCGGGATGCCTCTCTACAAGTACTGCAAGGCTGCTCGCCGAGCCGATCCGCCTCCTTGCATTCAGGCGGGCTGCAAGGGGACCGCAGGCTGCGTCACGAACTTGTGACGAGAGCAGTAGTACCGCACCTCGGCCCGTTCGGGGCCGAAGTACAGGCAGTACGTGGGGAGGGAAGCGTGAGCAACCGACAGCCGCGGGGCATAAGCATCTGCCCGGCCAACAGGTACTACTGGCAGCGTGGGGACACGCCGACGCTGCTGTTGGGCGGCTCGCCGCGGGCCGAGGGGGAGGCCGATATCGGCGTGTTCCATCTTCCCGACCTGGTCGAGCACCTTGACGCGCTCGTACGTGTCGGCGGGAACTGGACGCGCGGCCTCATGTCGGGACAGGAGGCGACCGGCCGGTGGCCCTTCGCCCGCGTGGGCGACCGGTTCGACCTGGACCAGTGGAGTGAGGAGTACTGGGACAGGTACGAGCTATTCCTGCGCGAGACCGCGGCCCGCGGGATCGTCACCGACTGCACGCTGTGGGCAACGTTCGACTACTACCGCGGCACCTGGCAGGCGAACCCGTTCAACCCGGCCAACAACGTGAGCTACTCCGCCGAGAGCACCGGCCTCCCGACTGCGGTGGAGAGTGAGCCCTCGAAGGCCGAGAACCCCTTCTTCTGGACCGTGCCCGAGGAGCACAACCTGACCGCGGTGCTCCGATACCAGCAGCGATTCGTGGACCAGGTGCTCGCCCACACGCTGCGCTACGACCATGTCGTCTACTGCATGAACAACGAGACGATGGTGACGCCGAAGTGGGGCGAGTACTGGGCGCGGCATGTTCGGAAGCGGGCGGCAGAGGCGGGGAAGACGGTCTACATCACTGAGATGCGCGACCCGAAGGACATGCACGATCCCGAGCACCTGCACGTCATAGACCGGCCCGATCTGTTCGACTACATCGAGATCGCGCAGAACAACCTCCAGTTCGGTCGCGCCCACTATGAGGGCATCCAGTACGTGCGCAACCGCATCGCTGCCAGGCCTCGGCCGCTGAGCAATGTGAAGATATACGGCAACACGTACTTCGGGACCGCCAAGGACGGGATGGCACGCTTCTGGCGCAACATCATCGGGGGAGCGGCCTCCGCCAGGTTCCATGAGAAGCACCTGGGCTTCAGCGACGCGGCCCAGCAGACGATCCGCAGCGCTCGCGCGGTGACGGCGGCATTCGACCTGTTCGCCTGCGAGCCGCGGCCCGACCTGCTGCACACGGATGGCGACGATACCGCGTACTGCCTGGCCCATCCCGGAGCCGAGTACGCGGTCTACTTCACCGACGGCGGCGCGGCGGAACTGGATGTGACGGGTTGCTCCGGCGGCGTCAGCATCCGCTGGTACGACATAGACCACGGCCAATGGGCCGGTGGGTCGGAGACGGCGGCCGGCAAGTCAGCAGGCTTGCAGACGCCAGGCCCTGGCCAGTGGGCAGCGGTAGTGCGTGCCCGGTAGACGGCGGCATACCAGGCACTGACTCCCGAGGGAGAAGCCTGAGCCGCGGGAAGCCGCCAGCTCGGTCGGAACCGATGCTGCCGCGCCTAGCCGCGCGCTGCGAGCTACCCCCTCCAGGGGTCGGTATCTCTTCGGTCCTCGAGGTAACGCGCAACCCGTTCTCGCCATTCGGCTGCGGCGTCGAAGTCTACCTCGGCGACCGCGAGGCCCTCGCCATCCTGCACTTCAGCCAGCACTCGACCCCAGGGCGCGATGATGGAGGACTGGCCGATGGACGAGAACGTCGCGGAGTCGTCGCAGGGTCCATACCGGTTCGAGGAGAGGAACCAGACGGTGTTCTCTACCGCCCGGGCCACCCCTACCGCCCGGTACTCCTGCTGGTCATAGCCCAGCTCCACCCAGGACTCAGTGGTTAGCCAGTTCGTAGGGTGCAGGATCAGCTCGGCCCCGCGGTCAACCAGCCCTGCGATGTAGCCCGGAAAGATGAAGTCGTAGCAGATCGTGATCGCAGCACGAGCGAATGGCAGATCCACCAGGCAAGGCTGCTGACCTCGCGTGAACACCTCCCTCTCGCCTGAGAACAAGTACACCTTCCGATAGACCGAAACGATGTCCCCCGAAGGGGCGATCACCACGGCTGAGTTGTAGGGCCCTCCGCCGTCCGGGTTCGCTTCGGGCATTCCCACCACCATCCAGCAGGCATGCCGTCTGGCTAGGTCTGAGAGCCGCTCGCTCGTTGGGCCCGGGATGGACTCGGCCACTTCCGCCGCTGGGCCAGGAACCGACCCGGTGGTGCAGAGCTCAGGGAAGCAGACAAGGTTGACGCCGATCGCTCCAGCGCGCTCCGCCCAGAGCGCGATGCGATCCAGATTGGCCTGCGTGTCACCCGGTCTGACACTGATCTGCGCTGCGGCTAGTTTCGCTCGCCTCATGCTGTCCCTCCCCGATCTCTGGTATGCAGACGCTGCCAGGGCACATGCTAACTCCGCCGGGACCAGAAGCCGTCCACGATGCGAGCGAAGTTGTGAAGCAGTGTGCGGCCATCCAGGAAAGGGTCCTCATAGGCCTCGGGATGGAACTGCGTACCATAGAGCGGCCGGCTGCGGTGGCGCATCGCTTCGATCCGGCAGTGGCCGCTGGTGGCCAGCAGCTCGAACTCGGGCGGAAGCTCCTTCACTTCGCAGTAGTGCCAGCAGCGCATCACCATGGTTCCGGATAGAGAGTCGAAGAGAGGATCGTCTTTCGTTCGCCGGATCGGGTAGAAGCCTTCCGCAACGAAGTATTCGGCAAGGTCACCCGCCTGACGAGGGTGTTCGTCCTCCGGCGACAGCTTGCGCATGGGCTCATCGCACAGCACAGGCTGCGGGGTTGCTCCGCAGCCCCCGCTGGGTTGCGTCTGGTGCAAGTCCCGGGTGAAGGAGAAGCCGAGGAGCTGATGGCTGCCGCAGAAGCAGATGATGGGCAGGTCAGCCTTGTGCAGCACTTCGTCCATGCCCCAGAACCATTCGACCTCGCGGTCCTGCCAATGCCCTCCGAAGCCACTCATCGCGACGGCACGCGGGCGCAGCTCGTGCACGACGGAAAGGTCGAACTCCTGGTAGGGGACGACCAGGCAGCGCTCTCCTGAGGCCTCCTCGAGGCGGACCTTCACCTGACTGTCCGGGCCGCCTTGGTAGTAGGCCTCCCGCTCCAGCACGTGGATGTAGAGGTACATGTCAGTTCCTCCGTCGCGCTAGTCCGGCGCTCCCATGATTCGCAGGGAGGAAATGCGTTCCTGCCGGCATCACCGGCGCAGACCCAGCCGCAACCGGCCCCGACCAGGCGACTCCGGGTCACGGGAACAGCCGAAGCCCGGGAGCAAGGCTGGATACCCGGTCGGGGGCCCGTCCACGCCACTCGGCTGAGTAGTACACCTTCGTCCCCACATGGAAAACAGGTTAGCGTGGGGTCCCCGTGAGACCGCCCTGAGAAGTGCACCCCAAGCTAGCCGAGGAGCACGGAGGCGAGGGGATGCACCCGGTATGCCTGGGCCTTGCGTTGGCGCTGAGTGTAGTCGCTGGTGTGGCATTCGGATACGCCTGGATAGGCGGCAAGGATGCCTGCTGGACGCTGGGGGGCATAGCTCTCCTGGCGGCGGTCGTAACGGCAGTCGGGGCGCTCTGTGGGCCTCGCCGCGTCGCGCTGGAGGGAGCAACGGCGCCGGAGTGGAGCACAACGGGAGCCCCGCCCCTGGGGGAGATGCTGGTCCGCCTACGCATGATCTCACCAGGAGACCTGGACAAGGCGCTCGCCCGTCAGCAAGGAAGCAAGAAGCGCCTGGGCCAGATCCTGGTGGAGATGAAGGTGCTCACCCACGCCGAACTCGCTGGAGTGCTGGAAGAGCAGCTCACCCGCAGGCAGGCCACCTCCGTCTGACGCGGCCGGCCTGAGGAGCCCTCTGACGACTTTCGCCGATGGCCATCGCCGAGCTGGTGTCCTGCGCGCGCGGTGTACTGCTGCGCGGTTGCTGCGCAGCCCGCGCGGTGTCTGCCGGGCGGCCTGCTAGCGTCCGCTGTCGCCTGAGGCGGCACCGGCACGCGTACCCGGCGAGCCCGGCGCCAAGCGATAGTCGTGTCTCGCGGCGTCCACAAAGCGTGGCTGGGCGGCCACCGAGTGGAGCTCCATGCCCTGCTCCTTCTGGTACTCCGCGAACTGTGCCATGGTATACCGGGCCGACTTGAGCCTGATCATCTCGCCCGCGGGTTGGCACCACAGGTTGCGATCCATGTCGAGCACGGCGAGCTGGGCCGGCTGCCAATCGGGCGCGTATAACGCGTTGTCCGTGGCCCACGCGAAGACGTTATCCCGGATCACGATGCCCTCTGCCGGCGCCGGGCTGTAGTAGAAACACAGCTGGCGGCCTCCGGGGTCAGGGCGCTGGCGGTGGCCCCAGCCAGAGCCAGCGCTGACGCAGGTGTTGTGCTCGAAGCGGATATTCCTGGTTCGGGAGTTCTCGGGCCGGTTCCAGTGCTCGAATGAGTACTCCGAGTTCCAGATGACGTTGTGGCGATAGGTGATGTCGGCCTGCAACACGTTGGGCTGGTTGTTCTGGTTGGTGAGAGCCGCGTCGTAGATATCCCAGAGGCGGCAGCGCTCGACGAGATTATCGCGCGCCGGGCCCCAGAACTCCACGCCGTTGCCGTACCGGACCGGCCGGCCTTCTAGCTGCATAAAGCCGCCGCCGATGAAGGAGATGTCGCAGTCCCGTGCGACGATGTGGTGCGTGTCGCCGCCCCCAATGCCGTGGGCCCCGCTGTAGCGTAGGTCGAGATTCTCATAGATCACGTACGCTGCTCCGGATTCGTCAATGAGATGGCGGGTCAGAGCGCACTCCAGGCTGCGGGGTTGCTCCGCAGCCCCCGCTGGGATGGAGCGGTGCCGTGCGGCGGGGTTGCCCGCCGAGTACACCTTGACCACCTGGCGCTCGTCATCGTACCAGAAATCGTCCTGGCGCTTCAGATCGGCCTCGTGCCACACCTTGGTTCCACACGACGCGCCGCCGTCGAAGATGAGATTGCCCACGTCCAGCGGCAACGCGCCTGCCGCCTGTTCAGGAGCGCATTCCTCGAAGCTCAGGTCGTCCACCCAGAAAGCTGCCCCCGCAGGCAGTTCGCCGCCCAGAAAGAACGTCAGACGGGCGTCGCCCGCGGTGACGCCGGCCTCGTAGAGATGGGAGTAGGCCTGCCAGTCCCCGCCCACCCTGGCCATCCTGGAAGACGGTCCCGAGGTATACTGCGTCCAGGGGGTGCTCGCCTTCATGAGCTGGGGTAGGCGCAGGCGGAACGGCTGAGTCGCGCGCGCTCGGAAGACCAGACGGTAAGTCTTCCCCGCTTGGATCCGGAACGGCATCAGGTAGAGCTGGATCTGCTCTCCACTCCTGCCCGAGCTCGCGCAGTCCACCCGGAAGCTGGCTGGACCGGCGTCGGCCACGCCGCCGGTTGCCGCGGCACCGCCCTCCGTGTAGAGGAGCCAGGGCAGCGCGCTTGTCCTGGGAGGAGGGAGCGTGGTGAGCGCTTGGGTGGCAGGCTCCCCCGAGGACCAGATGTTGCCCCCTTCGTCCCGCCAGTCGGCCGGCCGGCTCTTGTCCACGGAGCCCAGCAGCACAGGCTTGGGCCCTTCTCCATAGGCCCCGTAGGAGACAGGGCCGGCAGGACCGCCGCTGCGCGGGCGCAACTGCCCGCGCCACTGGTCGCCGCGGCGGAAGAGGATGTGGTCGCCGGGGCGGAACGGGCCGACATTCACGCGTGCCAGCGTGCACCAGGGAGCACGGGGCGAGGTGCCCTTGTTGGCATCGGAGCCGGCGTTGGAAACATAGTAGCTGGCGGTATGAGCCGGCGAGGTGGAAAGCACGATGGCCACTGCTATCACGAACATGGTAGGTTGCGACATGTGCCAGGTCATCGTTGATGGCCTCTCCCGTAGGCATTGTCCTGTGAAGCTAGCCGGTTAGAGCAACAGCCCAGCGCTGCCCGGCACGCCGTATCCCTTCAGGTGCCGCGTCACCACTGTGCTCACCGCCTGTTGGGCCTTCGCGACATCTTCGTGGACATCGAGCGCTCTTTCGTAGGCTTGGCGTATCGCGGTCCCGATGTTGATCTTGGTGATCCCGTGATAGCAGGCATCTTGCACCGCGGCATCGGGCAGTCCCGATCCCCCGTGCAGCACCAGGGGCACACCTGTCCTCCCGGCAATCTCGCTCAGCCGGCTGATGCTGAGGCGTGCGGCAATCTTCCGCTCGTCTTTGGTCGGGCCTTGGACGGCGCCGTGAACATTGCCGACCGCCACCGAAAGCCAGTCCAGCCCCGTCTCATTGACGAACCGCGCCGCCTCTTCGACGTTGGTGAACCCACGACCGGAGGAGAACAGCTCTTCATAAGGCGGCAGAGGCCCTGCCTCGTGCCCGAGCACGGCACCGAGCTCCGCCTCTACTGCTGCGGGGTGAGACATCGCCGCGACTTCCGCGCTCACGCGGACGTTCTCCCCAAAGGGCAGCCTCGACCCATCAATCATCACGGAATCATAGCCCAACGCGAGCGCCTCCTCGATCAGCGGCCGGTATTGCACCCGCCGACCCTCCTCATCTACCACCGGCACGTGGTCCTGATGCAGACGCAGGTGGCACGGGTCGGCCCAGCGATCGAACTCTCGCTTCACCGCCTCATAGCTCTGCGCGCCGAAGCGCTCGATATCGGGTCTCGCCACTTCGACCAAGGCGAACGAGCGGCAGGCCTTCACCGCCTCGGCGATAGGCCTGACCATCGGGAGGTACGCGACGTTGAACGCCGGGACCAGTATGTGCCTCTGGTACGCGCGCCGCATGACCTCACGCACAGGCAAGCATCGCAGCGACGCCGATTCCTCCTGGTGCGCTCCCGTCACGTCACATCTCCCGGATGGGCGATAGCGCGGGGTACAGCGCTCTGTACCGCGCGACCTGGCCGCGATAGGCTTCCCTCACCTCGGGGTCCGGCTCGATCGTGTCCACCACGCGTACCGCCTGCTCCGCGGCCTGTGCCAGGCTAGCATAGACACCGGCCGCCAGCCCGGCCAGCAGCGCCGCCCCCAGACACACCGCCTCCGGGCTCTCGAGGACCTGGAAACGGCGCCCGGTGAGATCGGCCCGAAGCCGCATGCCGAGCCGCGAACGCGCCCCGCCCCCGGTGGCGCGGATCGTGTCGAACGGGCCTACTTCGCTGGCCAGCACGTCGGCGACGATCCCGAGCTCGCACGCCATCCCCTCGAGGATGCCTTTGTAGATGCGTGCACGGTCGCTCGCCGCGGTCAGGCCCACGATCGCGCCGGTCGCCCGCGAGTCGAAGTGGGGCGTGCTCGATCCGATCAGGTGAGGCAGAACCAGCAGCCCTGTGGGCCCCGTCGGTGCCTGCGCCTCGAGGTCAGCGTACATGCGGCCGAGGTCCGAGCCCGTATCGGCGAACAGATCGGCGAACCACTTCAGCATGATGCCGGCAGGGAAGTAGACGATGGTGATGTAGCGGCCCGGCACCACGTGACAGTAAGAGTTCAGATTAGCGGCCAGGGCGGACTCACCCAGTCTCGGCTGGTCGTCCACGTGGACCACACACTCGAATGTCCCCATGGAGTCTGAGACCATCCCCGCAGGGATCGCCCCCATGCCCAGCGCCCCGCAGGCCTGGTCGTGACCGCCCACCGCAACCAGCGTCCCTGCCGACAGGCCGAGGTCGGCCGCCGCGGCCGGGCTCAGCCGCCCGGCAATCGTTCCGGCCGGCCTCACTGCCGGAAGCTGCTCAGACGATACGCCGGAGAACTCGAGCATCTCCTCGGACCAACGACGGGCGCTCACATCGAAGGCCAGGTACCGGGATGCGATCGAGTAGTCAGTGTAGGGCGGCAGGCCCATGCGCAGCAGCGCATAATCGCTGGGGCCCGCGAACCGATGGGCCGCCCGGACGATGTCTGGCTGATGACGACGCAGCCACTCGAACTTGACCAGCGGATAGGATGGGTTCACGATCTGACCGGTGGTCTGGAAGATCCACCGCCGGCCGAATCGCAGCTCGCACTCCGCCGCTTCGGCCGTTGCCCGGCTGTCCACGTTCAGGATCGCGGGGCCGATGGCCGCGCCCCGCGCGTCCACCGGGATGAAGGTCTCGCCGTGCGAGCTGATGGCTAGCGCCGCCACCGGCTCGGCCGCCTCCTGGGCCACGGCCCCGATCGCCGACGCAACGGCCTGCCACAATCCCTCGGGGTCCATCTCAACCCGGGCCGGTCCCGGGAAGGTGGGGTGGTACTGCCGGGTCGCAGCCGCCAGCATCCGACCGGCGGCGTCGAAAGCCGCTGCCTTGCAGCTGCTGGTTCCGATGTCTACGCCCATCAAGCTCATCGCGGTCGTCCTATCGCGGCCGCGCCGCCTCCCGTCCGTGTCTTCCTGAACCGGAGTTGCCAGGCCGCCGTGGCCGAGCGCGAGGCGCGGAGCGCCACGCTGACAGTTCCATCGTCGCCCGTGGTCACCTGACTCACCTCTGCCCGCGTCGCCTTTGCAGTTTCCAGACGGAAGCCAGTCGGAACGGAGAACGTGAGCCGGGTCTGCTCGCCGGCTACCAGCTCCGTCTTGCCCGAGAGCGTCAGGCGGGACTCGTGCCAGGCCAGCGCACGCAGAGACACTGCGCCCTGGGTCAGATGCCGATCCGTGGCGAGGAACTGCGGCCGCCCCAGGTCCTCGTGCACCGCCAACAGCAGATTCGACCGAGGCCCCACGTCGAGCGAAAGGCAACCCGAGAACCGGCCCAGCAGCCGGCTTCGCCAGAAGTCGTATATGAGGTACTGCTTCTCGGCGGCCAATCCCAGTCGCGCCATCTCAGCAGTCACGCGTTTTCTGGCATCGCCGTCGAAGTTGAACACCGATACCACATCCCACTGCGCAAATGGCCGGCTTACCTTCAGGTCCCAGATGGGCGCCAGCTCGTCGAGGGGATAGAGATCGAGCGGCCGCACGTCGCACACGGGCAGGCAGCGCTGGAGCAGCCACATCCGCTCTGGCGGCAGCTCGCCGAGCTTGTCTCCCGCGAACATCACCTGTCCGGCCAGCGCGATGGCGGTGGCGGCCACCCGCGCCTGTTCGATCGGCAGGTAGGTGCCGACCAGCAAGGTGTCAGGGTCGCAGTACCAGACGATGCCATGCACGAACAGGCAGGAAAGGATCATCCTCGCCTGCTCGATGTAGCTTCGCCACTCGGGCGGATGATTCGGTGAGACCACGTCGCCGCCGATGCGAGCCGCGTCGGACACCGCCACTTCCGGGCCAGTGTAGTGGCCGGCGCAGGCTAGCAGAACGCGGCCTTTCCCGATCCCCCGGCGCAGCGCCTGTGTGCATAGCTCGAACGGGTTGCGGCAGGTCCGCCGGAAAGCGGCGCGCACCTCGGGGACCTCGTAGAACTGCGCGCTGTAGTGTTGGCTTCCGCCGAACATGCCGTCTATCTTGAAGAAGTCGTACCCCCACTCCGCCATCTCTCGGTGGGTCTCCGTCATATGCCGCCGCACCGCGGGCTGAGACGGGTCGAGCACGTACCGGCCGCACCAGTTGCTCATGGGCCGGCCGTCGGCGTGGTGGAGAAACCAACGCTTCTGTCGCCGGTAGAACTCGCCATCACCGGTGCCGAAGGGCACAGTCCAGATGCCGGGCTGGAAACCGAGCCGGCGTATCTGCCGGGCGAGCCAGCGCATCCCGTGCGGAAACTGCTTGCGGTAGGGGCGCAGTGTGAGGTGATGGAACTCGCTGACCGGCTGGGAGGGCGAGTTGTCCTGCCAGGACTCAATGGACCAGATGCTCAGCCCGTATGGCTTCAGGTACTTCGCCGCGATGCGCGCCTCACTGAGGTTATCATCTTCGCCCGCCTGATCGAAGTACGTGTTCCACGACATCCACCCGGTGGGAGCAGAAGGCAGTCTCGACCTATCCAGCGGACGATACCACGGAACATAGCGGCTGCGATAGAAGCGCTGCTCGACACTGACGGTCATCTCCGAGGCTGCCGGGTGCTCGATCTTGCCCCTCAACACGAACTCGAAGGGCTGCCTCCTGCCATCTGCCTGCTCACCTACTGCTGCGCGGTTGCTGCGCAGCCCGCGCGGGGTGGTGATGGCGACGTGCTCGGCGCGGAAGCGCAGGGCGATGTCCCGTTCGATGTCGAACAACGAATCGTTGAGCGCGCTATCCGCCGGGCCGGAGGCCATTTGCACCACGTCCAGCTCCCGAGGAGGGAAGGTCCGACAGGCGAAGGTCTGACGGCCCAAGGTCGCCACACCGCGGAAGGTGAGGTGCCCGCGGGAGGCGGTCCGGCCGCGAGGCACCAGAAAGAGCCTGAGATCGCGGCCAGCGGGATCGAGCCGCAGGTACATCTGGCAGTCTCCGCGGGAGTCGCGAATCTCCAGTTGCTCGGGCCCTGCGCCCGGGGCAAGTGAGATCGCCATCCGTTCTCCGCCCTCAGAGCCGAACTCCAGACGGCCGCTCACGCGGGCGCCTGTAGGGCGATGCCGGCAGTCGAGTGCGGCGGTGCGAGCGTCAAAGGTGACCCCCCATTCGTCGAGCATGATGGAGGGCCGACTGGTGTCGGGCATGGGCGGTCTCTTCCTTGCCATGATGACTGCGCCCGTCAGGGACGCGCCCTCGCTGCTACAAGGTGTTTCATAACCCCGCCCGCCTGCGGCGGGATCAGAGGCACTGCGCACCGTATTCGTCCCGCGCTGTGCATAAGCACGTCCGCCTTCCAGATCCGCCCCACAGTCTCTCTGTGCTATTCCGTGCAGTCGCTGACAGCCCTTGGTCTGTAAGGCCGCCCTGTCCAGAAACTCATCGGCCTTTCAGCGCCCGCTCTCCCTCTTGCCGACCGCATCCCATGGTCGGCGCTATGGATTCAGTCATCGCCAGGGACGGCGTTCCGGCCTGGCGAAACCCTGTGCCTGGCGTCGAACGGGCGATGATCGGCCCAGTTGCAGGCCGGGAAAAGGAGGCATGACAGTGGCGGATAGCAGGCATGGCAGGGCCGGTTCCGCGCTGGCGGGTATGACCTGGTTCATGGGCTGGCTGTTTACGATCGGGTACATGCACCTTCATGTCGTGAAGGCAGCGCTGGCGCTGGTCATCTGGCCCTACTACCTGGGAGCGGCGCTAGCAGCGAAGTGACTGGGGGACTGCCACAAGGGCGCCGGGTGGGCACTACGGTACATTGGCCTGCACCCTGAACTTCTGACACCAGAGCCGCGTCTAATGGGCGATGGCGGCGCGGCCGGCGAGCTTTCGCAGAAATGCTCGGAACGGCTGAAGGTTGGCCCATCTATCGTCAGAAGTGTTGCCCCGCGCAAGAACTTCCCTGCCGGTAGGGACCGCCAGAAGGGGGACCATGGCTCGCTTTCTCTGCAGGCTGAGCAGCGGCGGTACGACGCGCATTGAGGCCGACTCCCTCCCGGCTGCGCTGATGGAGGCGCAGCGCCGTGGCGAGTCGGTCGAGGGCACAGCTGAGGAACGCGCCCGGCGCGCTGATCCCCGCGTCACCGAGCAGGAACTCGCCACTCTCTACCGCCAGCTTGCCTCCATGCTCGCGGCCGGCCTGCCGCTGTCCGAGGGATTGCAGATCCTCGCCCGGGATACCACCAACCCCGCGCTGAAGGAAGTCTGTTACACGCTCTACGTCACCCTGGCCGACGGTGAGCCCTTCGCCGCCGGGCTGGCGAAGTTCCCGTCACTGTTCCCCCGGTTGCATCTCGCGCTGGCGCGGGCCGGGGAGCGCGCCGGGCTCCTGCCAACCACCCTCGCCCATGCCGCCGACTACCTGGAGCACCTGGGGAGGCTGGGCAGGCGCGTCTCCTCCGCCCTTGTCTACCCTGCGGTCGTGGCCACACTGGTGCTGGCGCTGCTCTCCTCTTACTGGGGCAGCGGCATGGTCTATCGGATCGCGCAGGTCTACCGCGACCTCGGGATATCCGACAAGCTTCCTCGGCTCACTCTGATGGCGATGCGCTTCTACCGGGTGTCCGCGCCGATGATTCTCATCGCCCTGGTCGCGGCCTTCGTCCTGGCCCTGATCATCCGCGCCTACTACCGCACCCGACGCGGCCGCTACCGGCTGGACCGCGCCAAGCTGTGGCTGCCGTTCATCGGCCAGATGGCGAGCAAGGCGGCGCTGGCGCGTTTCTGCCGCACTCTGGCCCTGCTGCTGGAGAACGGCGTGGAGGTGGAGAGCGCGCTCGAGCTGGCCGGGGAGGCCTCGGGCAATGCGGTGATGGCGCGCGCCGCGAAGGCCGCCATCGGCGACGTGGTGGAAGGGAGTGCGCTGGGGCCGGCGCTCGCGGCAAGCGGCGTCTTCCCCGCCGCGGTGTCAGACCAGGTCTCCACCGGCGAGAAGGCCGGCACGCTGCTGGTGATGCTGAGAAACCTGGCGGATTTCTACGATGCTCAGACCGAGCATCTCAGCCGCGCTTTCTCGGCCGTGCTGGAGCCCGGTCTCATCCTCGTGCTGGGGTTCGCGGTAGGCATTTCCATCGTCTCGTTCATGCTGCCGCTGCTCCACGCAGTATCGGCGCTGACAGGCGGGGCCCTGGAGGCGCCGGCCAGCAGGTAAGTGCGACGCCATAGGAGAGTGGAATGCAGGAGACCCTGGAGACAACCAGCCTGCTGAGCCGGAAACGGGTTCGGGTCTACCTCGCGCCGGAGGGGATCGCCATCACCCAGCGCCGGGCCTTCTCCGCCTGGGAGCATCCCCGCCTGGTGCCGTTCGGAGACGTGCAGGCAGTCCAGGCCAGGCGGCAGGGGCGGCGCTGGGCGGTGGAACTGACGCTCGCCCAGGGGCCCCTCGCGGTGGCCGGCCTACTCGAGTCGGAGGCGCTCTGGCTCGCCGGGCTGATCGGGGAAGAGCTGGGGATGCGGGCGCGCCGCGCCGACCCCCGTTTCACGCAGCGGGTGCCGCTGGAGAGGCTGCCGGAGGAGATCAAGGCCTTGCTGTCGGCCGGCGAACGGGAGACCGCCTCGGTGGTTGACTTGCTCCTGCTCCAGGCCGTCCACCATCAGGCAAGCGATGCTCACTTCGATCCGTTCCACGCCGCCCTGCGGGTGCGGTTCCGCATTGACGGACTGCTGACCGATGTGGCGGAACTGCCCGCGGCCCTGCAGCCCCGCGTGCTCGCCCGGCTCAAAGTGCTGGCGAAGCTGGCGGTATTCCGTCACGATGTCCCCCAGGAGGGGCGGACCGTGGTGGAGAGTGGTAGTCGCACAGTGGACCTGCGAGTCTCGGTGCTCCCCACCATCCACGGCGAGAAGGCAGTGGTCAGGCTCTTCGATTCCTCGCGGGCGATCTTCCGGCTCGATGAGCTGGGCATGTCCGAGCAGACCCTGGCCAGGTACGTGGACCTGATCGGTCGTCCTCAGGGCACCATCCTGCTCACCGGGCCGGCGAACAGCGGGAAGACCACTACCCTCTACTCCACTCTCAGCTATCTCTACGAGCACCGGCGCAATCTCAGCAACATCGTCACGGTAGAGGACCCGGTGGAGTACGATCTCCAGGTGATCAGCCAGACCCAGACCAACCCGGCGATGGGACTGACGTTCGCCACGGGACTGCGCACCGTGCTGCGCCAGGACCCGGAGGTGATCATGGTGGGAGAGATCCGGGATGCGGAGACGGCTGAGATTGCGGTGCGGGCCGGCCTCACCGGCCACCTCATCTTCAGCACCGCCCATGCCCGGAGCGCGCCGGGTGTTTTCGCCCGACTGGTGGAGATGGGGGCGGAGCCGTTCCTGGTCGCCTCTTCCGTGACCGGGGTGATGGAGGAGAGACTGGTGCGGCGCATCTGCCCGGGCTGCGCCTCGGAGTACCGACCGGACGCAGATGCCCTCCGGCGAGCGGGAATGCGCGCCGCAGCCGACCTCCGGTTCGTCCGTGGGAAAGGATGTGACCGCTGCGGTGGGAGCGGATACGCCGGGCGCATCGGGATCTTCAGCCTCGTCGTAGTTGATGAACGCATCCGCGATCTGGTGATGGCGAAGGCGCCGCTGCCGGCGCTGGAGGAAGCGGCAAGGCGGACCAGCCCCGGCCTGCTGGCCGAAGGCCGGGAGAAGGTGGCCGCGGGCGTTACCACGGTGGACGAGCTGCTGCGGGTGGTGCAGCCGGAGGAGTAGATGGACGAGGGGTCTGGGCCAGCTTCCGGGTCGGGCGAGTACTATGTGGCGCTGCTGCTGGCGGCGCAGGTCGCGCTGCTGGTGGCGGCCGTCCTCGCGCTTCCCCTCCTGATCTGGCGAAGAACACGCCGCTGGTACCTGGTCGCGGTGATCGCGCTCTGGGCGGGTCTATGCGCGCTGTTCGCGACTCACAGCGCGTCCGCGTTCTACTCGGAGACGGGAGAGACCGTCCTGGCGTTCTCGGCTGGGGTTGTGGGCCTGGCGTTCATCCCGTGTCTGATGCTCATCTGGCGCCCGACGCGCCGCGCCGGACTGGTGCTGCTCGGCGGCAGCGTCATCGGGCTGCTGGTGCTGGTGAACTACTGGGCCCAGGTGATCTGCACCATCGGATACGTCCTCCTCTTGCTCGCGCTCTGGCCTCGCTGGCGGCTGATGCAGGCCGCCCCGCGCGGGCGGGAGAGGCCGCCGGTGATCCCGTCTCGCGGTGTGCTGCGAGCGCGCGCCTGGCCTGCCTGCCGGAGGCCCGAGATCGAGGGGTTCACCCTGATCAGCGCCCTGGTCGGGACTTCGTTCGTGATCATGGCGGCGGTGGTGGCGACGGAAGCGATCTCGGCCACCATGGCCGCGGTGCGCCGCGCCGACCACCTGGCGGTGGCGACCGATCTGCTGGAATCGGCACGGGAACGGTCGCTGCTCGGAGGCGCGAGCACTGACCTGCAGGCGCAGGCCTCCAGGCTGCTGCCGAAGGGCAAGATGGCCATCGTACGCGCTTCGGCCGCGGCCGGCCTGAGCCGGGTCTCTGCTCTCGCCACCTGGGAGGACCCGGACGGCAAGGCCGGGCAGGTCGCGCTCGAATGGCTGGCGGCGGAGAGCCCACCATGAGCCGGCGCAAGGGCTACACCCTCGTCGAGCTGATCGCCGTGATGGGGATCGCCCTCCTGGTGGCCTCCCTCATCGGCTCGCTGCATCTCACCATCACGCGCGCCATCGAGACCGAGCTTGCTCGCAGCGAGATGCTGGCGGGTGCGGAGGAGGTGCTTCACTACCTGAAGAGCGATGTGCGCGGCGCCGACGCCTTCTCCGTAGGCCCGGGCGGTCTGACCGTGTTCCGCCATGGCGAGGCGATCACGTACGCGAATGCCCAGGCCGGTGTCAGCAGAAGGAGCACGGCGGGCAGTCGCCTGCTGGGGGGCGAAGGCGTCACGGTCGCCTTCTCGCCGCTGGGCGGCAGGGGAGTGCAGGTCACGCTGACAGGCGAGCGCGTGGCGCGCAGCCGGACCATCGCGCTGCGCCGTGAAGTCGTCATCGCGCGGAGGAAGCCATGAGCCGCCCGCGATCTCGCGGCAGCGTACTGGCGCTGTCCCTGGTGATGATGCTGCTCACCTTCTCGCTCGTCGGCTCTCTGCTGGCGGTGGCGGCGGCGCGCTGCCGGGTGATCGCGCGGGAATCGCGCCGGGCGCAGGCGCTGGCGCTCGCCGAATCGGCCGTGTCCGTGGCACAGGCGCGCCTGGCCGCGGGCCAGCCGTTGTCTCCGGTATCGGGCGCGCTCGCCACCGGACGCTACTCGGCCCAGGTGACCCGAACGGAGCGTGGACGCGTGGTGGTGAAGGCGATGGGGACGCCGCTCGCTCTGGTCGGTGGCACCGGGACCGTCACCATCCAGGCAACTCTCGCGCGCCAGGGCGGGCGCTGGCGCATCTCGGCCTGGCAGGAGGTGGAGTGATGAAAAGCAAGCCGGCTGGCGGCCGCGCCCGGACTGCGGCCAAGCCGCGGCGCGCGTTCACGCTGCTCGAACTGCTCGTAGTGCTTTTCATCATCTCCATTCTCGCCGCGATGCTCTTTCCGGTGTTCACGCGAGCGCGGGAATCGGCGCGCAAGATCCAATGCTTGAGCAACCTGGTGCAACTGGGGATCGCGCTCCAGCTCTACGCCTCCGACTGGAGCGGCGCTCTTCCCCCCAAGGATAACGACTGGGCCCCCATTGATACGTACGTCAAGAACAGGGACATCTTCCGGTGTCCTGACGACTCTGAGCTCATCTCCGCTCCGGCCCGGCCCGAGCCGGCGAAGGGAGAGCCGGTTCACATCGAGTCGAGCTACGTCTACCGGGGCGGGCTGGCAAACGATGGCCTGGCAACTGAAGTGGTGGCATTCGACCGGTGGATCTGGCACCTGGGCGGACGAAACGCGATCTTCCTCGATGCCCGCGGATGCTGGTTCGTCCCGGAGATGCTCTGGCGGATCGTTCCGCCGCAGGTGCTGGCGCTGGACCCGGCCTTCCGGGCTCTCACTTCCGCCCAGCAGAAGGCCTGGCGCGAGGGGCAGGAGATCCCGGGGAAGCTGCCATGGCGCTAGAGAGCGAGGGATTACCTGCCAGTCGGAGGGCGCGTGGCTTCACCCTGATCGAGCTGATCACGGTCATCACCATGATCGCGATACTCGCCGCCACGCTCTTTCCGGTGTTCGCCCGGTCGCGCGAGCAAGCCCGCGCGGTTCAGTGCGCCAATAACCTCTCCGAAATCGGGCTGGCGCTCCAGATGTACGCCGAGGACTGGGGCGGCCGCTACCCACCGCAGGAGGACAACCTCGCGCCGATCGCAAGCCGGATGGGGGAGGAAGACAGCTTCCGGTGTCCCAGCGCGCGGTACGGCGGCCTCGCTAAGAAGGACCTGGAGCGAGTCGCCAAGGCGAAGCACAGGGAGTACCTGACTCTCAACCGCCAGAGCGGCAGGTCATCATCATCCTCATGGTCTGGCGACCTGTGGAGGCCGGTGATTGCCGACGGTGTGCTGCTGGGGTCGGACTTCTATTACCATGCCGGCCTGACCAACGAGACGAACGGGAAGGCGATGCTGGCCGCGGAGCGGGAGGCCAGCCATCCTGGCGGAGGACACGTGCTATACGCCTCGGGGCGGGTGAAGCTGCTGCCCGAGGTGGAATGGCAAAAGCTCGTCCCCGCCCGCGCTCAGCGGCGCGAGCAGGACATGCCTGCCGAGTCCGATTGGGGCGCAATCGCCAGCGGACAAGGCGGCGGCAGGCGCGGTGGCGCGGTCCCCGGCCGCCCCGGCGGCGGGATGCGCGGCGGCATGATGGGCCGAGGAGGCCGGAGATGATAAAGCATCAGCCCGCGCGGGGCTGCGCAGCAACCCGCGCAACCGCGGCGTTCACCCTGATCGAGCTGCTCGTCGTCATCGCCATTATCTCCATTCTGATGGCCGCCATTCGGCCCTCGATCACGGCCGCCAATGACAAGGCGAACACGGCGACCTGCCAGAGTCGGCTGGCCCAGGTTGACCTCGCCATTCGGCAGTACGTCGAAGATCACGGTCGGATGCCGCCTGATCTCGACGAGCTGCTCCGAGGGAGATACCTGCTCGACTCCGACCTCCTGCGCTGCTCGAAGACCGGGGCCGAGTTCCACTACCATGCGGTCTCGCCCGACGGGGCGGGCGAACAGGTGATCGCGAGCTGCGTGCCGCCGGCTGTGCCGCGCGGCAAGCGGCCTCACGGCCGAGGCGGGGCCTATGTGTTCCTCCGGCTGAGCGGCAAGACGGGTACTGCCCGGTAGTTTCCCACGGCGCAGTTCATCACCCCGCGCGGGCTGCGCAGCAACCGCGCAGCAGTGAACCTGCTCCCCCGCACCGGCCGCGTCCGTTCCTCCTGCGGTCTCCTGTGCCCCTTATCTTGCCCGGCTACCTGGGTCCCGACTTCCGCGCGCGCTGCCGGAACTGCGGGAGCAGGTCGCGATGAACCTCGAGATAGTCGGCGAGGATTCCTCGCGCCTGATCCATGTCGGTGATCATGTTGTCCATGAGCAGCGCGTGAAGGGCGGTCCTGCGGTCACCGGTGACGGCAGCCTTCACTGCGAGCTCGGCGACCGCGATCTGGCGACGGCAGAGCTCGGCCATTGGCTCTGGCAGGTCGCCGACGGGCACTCCGCGAATGCCCAGTGCGCTGACCACCGCGGGCACCTCTACGATCGCCCCGTGCGGCAGGTTCGGGATGTAGCCGTCGTTCGGGAGGTTGATGGCCAGCTCGTAGGTGTTCTGGTTCTTCGCGATGGCGGCCGCCACCGCGACCGCTCGTTCGCCGGAGCCCTGCCGGTATTCATCCAGCGGCACCTTCCCGTCCGCGACATCGTTCAGGCGCTGGCGCTCTCGCTCCATGCGCCTCTTGCGCCGGTCGGAGCTGAAGCGCGGCGGGTTCAGATGGTACTTCTCCCAGGGCATGGTGCGCGCGTCAGTGACCCAGGGCAGGTACTCCGCGATGTGCGAGTCACCGCAGAACGGGAAGAGGCCGAACTCAGCGAAAATGTCGCGGGTCAACGGGTGGAATCCCTCCGGCCATGACTTGGCTCGGCGTCGGAGGGCCGGGTAGAGATCCTCGCCCCCGGGCTTTCGCCTGACATCCAGGGCCCAGGTGAAGTGATTCAGGCCAGCGGCCTTGGCGTCAATCTCATCGGCCGGGATCCCCAGCACGCGGCCGATCTGCTCACAGCCGAGGCCGATGCCGTGACAGAAGCCGGCGGCCTTGACGCCGCCGTACTTGTGGGCGGCGAGCGCGATCCTGGGCACCGGGTTGGTGTAGTTGAAGAACCAGGCCTCGGGGCAGAGCTTGCGCATATCGTCGCAAATCGCCATCACGGGCGCGATGTTCCGTGCGGCATGAGCGAAACCCGCGGGGCCGCCGTTCTCGCCTAGCGGCTGCCGCAGTCCGTGCCTGAGAGGCACTTCGAAGTCGAGCCGCCAGCGCTCCATGCGCTCGACTTCGATCGCCACGAGCACGAAGTCTGCGTCGGCCAGGGCGCGCTTCCGGTCCACGGTGGCCGTGATTCTCATGCGGCTTCCCCACTCCGCGTTCATCCGGTCGGCGACTCGTTTCGCCAGCCTGAGAGCGTGGGCATCAATGTCCACGAGAGCGAGCGTGCTCCCCGCCAGGTCGGGGTTCGCCAGTATGTCAGCGATGGTCCACGCTCCGAAGTCCAGACTCCCTGCTCCGATCAGCACGATGTTGACTGCCTTCATCCAGCTCCTCCCCAGGTGGCGGGGTTGCTGCGCAGCCCCGCCGTAGTGTCGCCCCGCGCCGGTCCGACCGCGCCGGCGATCGGGGCACTGCTATCGCAAGACAGCTCGCCGCTGCTACCACCCATAGGAAACCCCCGCCTGCACACCACAGGCGGCCGAGAGGGCCGCGAGGCCCTACCTACCGCGTTTCGCCAGCCGAAGCAATGGCGAAATGTGAACAGACTATCCCCCAGACGGGAGCAGGGGTTGGCTGCTATTGCCTCCTCGTGCGACCATCATCATGGAGTTTCTTGCATTATAGCGATATAGGCTACGATGCAACAGACTTCTCAGCCCAGAGCGTCATGCTTCCCCAGGGATTCTCTTGCATCACGGTTGTCACCATGACGCAAGAGAATCGGTAGTCGAGCCTGGCGGCGGCCCCCGGGGCGTGGCCGCCGGGACCTGGAGAGCGGGCCACAGCACGGAGACACAAAGGCATTCTGGTGTTCAGACCGAATCGGAGGGACAACTGCGTCTGCACTATAGGAGTGGGGGATGACGTGTTGCTCCGACGACGTTAGGGAGTTCTCGTTCATTGTCGAAGGGCCGGAGGCGGAGTACACAGTCGAGGTCGGCGGCACGCTCGATCCGGAGAACGTGGAGATCATCCTCGAGAACCTCGGGGACACTGCGGTGGTGAACCCGCGCATGACGATGAATGGGCTTTCTGACTGGTACGACGCCGACGCGATCGTCGGCGAGGCCACCAGGGGCTGCGCCACCGACGAGGACAGGGCCCTGGCGCTGTGGTCGTGGGTGCTCTACAAGCGGTTCCAGAGGTCGCCGGACGATCACTCCGCGCTGCACCCCCTGCGGGCGATGAACGGCTATGGCTACGGAATCTGCGGCCATACCGCGGCGTGGCTGAAGTGTCTGTGGACCGCCGCCGGGTTGAGCGCGCGCGTGCAGGAGCTCTGGGGCCACACGGTCAGCGAGGTCTACTATGATGGCGCCTGGCACCTATTCGACGGCAACTGCAAGGCCTTCTACCTGGATCGCGACAACCGCACGATCGCCAGCCTGGCCGCGGTCGAGCGGGACAAGTGGCTGATCGAGCGGACGCTCCACTCCCACGACCCGTGGCTCCGCCAACCCGACGCCCCGGAGCGCAACCGGGAGTTCGTCAGGTATCTTGCCTCCTACAAAGACAACTTCGAGGAGCACTGCTACGACGCTGAGATCGCCGAGCCGCACACCATGGCGATGACTCTGAAGCCAGGGGAGAAACTCATCCGCTGGTGGGAACCTGTGCTGGGCAAGTTCGAGGGCCGCCACAGATCGGCTCAAGTGCCGCCGCGCTACGCCAACGGCCAGCTCATCTGGGAGCCCGATCTGCAGCGCATTGACATGAGGCCGTACATAGAGTCGCCCGCCCATGGCAACATTGCCACCCGCGCGGAGGATGGCCGCGGGCCCGCGGTGCATGTGGCCGACTTGCAGGATTCGCTCTACACCCGGCCTTCCTGGTTCACGATTCCGATCGCCAGTCCATACCCGATCCTGGGCGCACGCGTGACATGTACGCTGGTCAAGGAGGGCGAGTCCGAACTGGATCTGGCATCGGTCGGCTTCGGCCCGGCCGGGCTCCAGACCGGAGACCTGTACGTTTTCCGTTGGGGCAAGGGCGCTGAGACTGTGAGCCTGGACCTCGACCAGAGGCTTTCGGAGAAGGGCGGCGTCTATAGCTATGGCGTTGGGTTCACGGTCCGCGGGAATGCCGAGTCCGATCCACCCACCCAGGCCGGCCTCGATGAATTCCGCGTGGTCACCGACCTTCAGGTGTCCCCGCACAGCCTGCCCGCGCTGGCGCTCGGGAGGAACGTGGTTCGCTTCTGGCACCGATCTCCCGATGGAGCCGGGGTGCGCATCACACACCGGTGGCGGGAGGTCAACGGCTCGCGACCACCGGGAACGGTGACGGTTGCGCTCGCCCCTGCCGACGGCGATCAGGTGGGCGGCCTCACCCCTACCCTGAGGTGGCTGCCCGCCGCGCATCCCGACTCCTGCGGCGAAGTCATTGACTACCAGGTGATGGTCAGCCTGCGGCCGGATTGCCGCTGGCCGCTCTCTCCCACATTGCACCAGAATGTAGGCTCGAGGGAGACTGCGTGGACGGTGCCCGGCAGCTTCCTTAATCCGGGGACCGCCTACTACTGGAAGGTCCGGGCGCGGGACAACCAGGGCAACATCGGCAAGTGGAGCCGGGTCTTCTCCTTCACAACTGCGGCTCATCCGGGATGAGGAGATTGTGTCTGTTATCGCCGGCCAGGCTTCCATGTGTCTGGCGGCAGACCAGAGGTACTGGAGAGGTACAGCGATGAAATGGATTGACACCCACGTGCACATCAGCGGCGTCTCGCCTGACGGGTCCCTCCGCGAGAACCTGGCACAGGACGTGGCGGCGGTGCTGGACGGCGCCGGAGGTGAGTTGCGTTTCGTCGTCAACTGCTGCGAGGCCGCCAATGCGCACGAGTTCCGGCGGATGGTGGAGCAGCCGGAGGGGGTGCTGGAGGCCAGCCGCCACGTGCATGGCCTGACAGAACGCCTTCCCGGCCGCGTCTACGGATCATGCATGGTGAATCCGCACTTCCTCGATGCCTCCCTGGAGGCGATGGAGGTTGCGTTTGGGCAGTGGGGATTCGTGATGCTCGGGGAGATGGTCCAGTACATGATGCACTACCGGATGGACAGCGATCCGGTGGAGCGGCTGGTGCGAAAGGCGGTGGAGCTCGACGTACCCGTGCAGGTGCACATCTCGACCTCCAACAGCGCTCAGGGCAACTTCACCTCCGGCACCGAGGAGCTACACGATTTCCTGGCGCTCGTGCAGCGGGTGCCGGAGGCACGATACCTGCTGGCCCACTTCGTCGGCTCGCCGCGCGCCAATCCGACTGTGGTGGAAGGATACCTGGACATCATTGACCACGAGCTAGGCGGATGGCCGGGGAACTTCTGGGCCGAGATCATCCACTTCCACTCACCGGGAGTGCCGGTAGCGCTGGCGCGCATTCCTCACGATCGCCTGATGGCCGGCACCGACTGGGTCGGGCGGCCGGGCCCCCCGTTCCTGCCCTATGGCATCGTCTATGGTGTGCAGTCAGCGGACCAGAACCCGTATCCGCCAACTGTGGCGAGCTACGCTGGCTTCCTCGTCGCCGCCGGGGCCTCGCAAGAGACGGTGCGAGCCATCGCCTCCGAGAACGCCGCCAGGCTGCTCAGGCTGGATATGCGAGCATAGCGCCGCGGCCGGGGCCTACCACGGAGGGGAAGGGAGCCGTGAGAGCCGAGAAGCCATGAGCGCACCTCGGCTCCTGCTTCGGCAGCGCCACCACGGCAGGCACTCCTGGCGCTAGCTTTGCCCACCTCGTCTCCGGAGCAGCCGCACCATCTCCGTCCGCCTCTCCTGCTCGGCGAGGGACAACGGAGTGGCGTGTTCTTTGTCCTGCGCGTTTATGCTTGCGCCCCTTGCGAGGAGCGCCTCCGCCGTACCCACGCTCCCGGAGGCGGCCGCCCAGTGCAGCGGGGTGCGACCAAGTTCGTCGCGCGCGCGGACGCTGGCGTGGTGGCGGATCAGGAGCTTCGCCGCGGCCGGCTGGTTGCAGTTCGCGGCGTCGTGGAGAGGCGTGCGCCCCCACTTGTCCGGGGCGTCCACCTTCGCGCCGTGCGCGAGCAGCAGCTTCGCGATCTCGATCTGCCCACGGCTTGTCGCCACGGCGAGGGGCGTCTCCCTGGTCTTGGTGCGCGCGTTCACGTCTGCGCCCTTGGCGATCGCCAGCTTGGCAAGAGGGAGCAGGCCGTTCCAGGCCGCGTAGTGCAGGGGAGTCTCGCCGTTGAACTCCGCAGTGTGAACATCCGCCCCCTTCTCGACCAGCAGAAACACGCTGCGTTGGAAGCCCTCAGTCTGCCCGCTGAGGGCCCAGTAGAGCGCATTGTAGCCGTACTGGTTCCTGGAGTTCACGCAGGCGCCGTGCTTCAGTAAGAGCGCCACGACCTCGGGGTGGCCGCCTTGTGCCGCGTTCTGGAGGGGTGTGACGCCAGCCAGCGAGACCACCTCGGCCCGTGCCCCATGGGCCAGCAGCGACCTAACCAAGGCCGGGTGCCCGTTCGCCGCGGCCCAATGCAGCGGCGTGAACCCCTCACCATCCGTTGTCTACACCTCCGCACCGCGCGCGATCAGGAGCGCTGCTACTTCCGCCTTCGACCGCGAGGGCACCCCGGCGGCTGCATGCAGAGGCGTCCTTCCCGAGTCGTCACGGGCGCGGAGGTCCGCGCCGTGTGCGACGAGCAATCGCACCACCTGGATCGCGTCCTTGTCCGCGGCCAGAAGAAGCGGGGTGGTGCCGTGGTTGTCGCGGGCATCTACCTCCGCTCCGCGCCGCAGCAACAGCTCCGCAACCTCCGGCAGTTCCCGGCTCGCCGCCCAGTGCAGCAGCGTGTCTCCGAACGCGGTCCGGGCAGTGATCAGAGAGGGGTTAGCGTCCAGCAGCTTGCCGACGGCCGACGCGTCCCCTCTGCTCATGGTGAGGAAGGCGTCAGTGACCTCCGGCGCGACGCCCTGGAACTCGTCGCTCTGGGCGAGGGCAGGCGCGAGGGGCAAGAGCAGAAGGAACGCCATGATCACGCGGTGCATGTAGCCGGCCTCCTTCTCGGGCGCGCTTGGTGCATCCTGCTCGCGGTCGGGCCTGGTTCCTCCTGAGTGCAGCAAGCCGCGGAAAGAGGCGGGGCAGAACGGCGCGGCGTCTCACCGTCATCTGACGCGCACGGAGCGTCCGCGCTTCCGCGGTCCGGGTTTCACCGGATGCTCTCTGCTCCAGAACTCGTAGCCGGTGCGGGCCTGCTTCGCGCGATACATGGCTGAGTCCGCGTTTCTGAGGAGCACGTCGGGGCTCTCGCTGTCCGTCGGGTAGAGGCTGATGCCCATGCTGGCGCTCGCCGCCTGCTGTCGCCCGTCGAGGAGGTAGGGCTGTGATAGCGTATCGAGCACCCGGTCCGCGATTGCGCCGACGTCATCCAGGCTAGTGAGCTCCGGCAGAAGGAGGATGAACTCGTCCCCTCCGAGCCGGGCGACAGTGTCACACCCGCGGACGGATCTCAGCAGGCGGGCCGCCACCTCCTTCAGCAGGAGATCGCCGACTGCATGTCCCATGGTATCGTTGACCAGTTTGAAGTCATCCATGTCGAGCAGCGCGACCGCGATCAGCTGAGGGCGTCTCCGCGCGATCGCCATCGCCTGGCGCATGCGGTCCTGGGAAAGATCGCGGTTGGGAAGGCCTGTGAGTGGATCGTGAGTGGCCATGTGACGGAGGCGTTCCTCCGTCTGCTTCCGGAAGGTGATATCGGTGAACACGGCCACGTAGTTAGCGACGGCGTCGTAGCTGTCCCTCACCGCGCTGATGGTCAGCCACACGGGAAAGGCCTCGCCGTCCTTGCGGCGATCCCAGAGCTCGCCTTTCCATCGGCCGGTCTCGGTCAGCGCCTGCCGCATTTCCTGGCGGAACCCGGCGTCATGTCCCCCGGAACTGAGCAGGGAAGGCGCGCTGCCCAGCACTTCCTCGGCGGTGTAGCCGGTGACCCCGGTGAACGCTTCATTGACGGTAACGATCCGTCCCTGAGGGTCGGTGATGAGGATGCCCTCGGAGACGTTCTCGAAGACCTTGGCAGCCAGCCGGGTGTACTCCTCCGCTCGCTGTTGGCGGAGCACCCGCTCGATCACGGTTGGGAGCAGATCGAGATACCCGCCGTTGGGGTCCTTGACGACGTAGTCGCGCGCCCCCAGCCGTACCGCCTCTACCGCCACCTGTTCGCTGCCCGTGCCCGTGACCATCACCACCGGGGTGAGCCGCCCTCGCGCAGCCAGACGGCGAATGACCTCCAGTCCATCATAAACGGGCATGGTATGATCCAGAAGGATGATGTCGTAGGCGCCTGCGTCAGACATGGCGAGCCCTTGCTCCCCATCCTGCGCATGGTCAACGACATATCCGTCGCGCCTGAGCCGGCCCCGGCACAGGCGCGCCAGCCCGGCGTCGTCCTCCATCAGCAGGATTCGGACAGGGCCATCCCCCGCCATAGCTAGCTGCCGCTGCAGACGGTGACAGTAGAGAGGAAGAGCCCCAGCTTCTGGATCGCTTCGGAGAACTCGCGGTAGTCCACGGGCTTGGTCACGTACACATTGCACCCCAGATCGTAGCAGCGGGCCACCTCCCGGGGATCGTCGGTGGTGGTCAAGACCACGACGGGGACCCGTCTGGTGCGCGGGTCCGCCTTGATCCGCTCGAGCACCTGGTAGCCGTCCAGCACCGGCATGTTGAGGTCGAGGAGGACCAGCACCGGTCCCAGGGGGTCAGCTCCCGCGCGCGTTCCCTCTCCGAACAGGTAGTCCACCGCCGCCTGGCCGTCGGAGACAGTGATCAGCGGATTCGTTATGTTCGCCCGGCGCAGGTTCCTCTCGATGAGGACTGCGTGGCCTGGGTCATCCTCGGCCACCAGAATCGTGACCGCTTGCGTGCACGTCTGCCGGACCCATGTCATCGTCGGTTCCCTCCTGATCTGGGTGGTTGCTGAGCACAAGGGTGAACGTCGTCCCCACGCCCAGCTCTGACTCACAGCGAATGTGGCCGCCATGGCGGTACGCCAGGGCCTGCGCGTAGGCGAGCCCCATACCTTCACCCTTCACGTCTTGCCTGCCCGCCCGGCGGAAGGGCGCGAACACCTTGGGCATGTCGGATCCGGCGATCCCCCGACCGTTGTCGCGAACGAAGAGGCTGGTCTCTCCGTCCCGCCGCTCGCCGCCGATCTCTATCTCACCGGCCCGGCCTGGCTCAAGGTAGTTGGCGGCATTGGTGAGGATGTTCCCGACGATCTGCTCCATCGCCGTGCGATCGGCAACCACTTCGGGCAGCGACCCGACGGTCACTTTGACCCGGCGTTCCTCGATCTGGTGGGCGAGGGCCTTCAGCGCGCCCTCGACCACCTCGCGCAGGTCCACTCTCTCGAATGACAGCTCGCGGCGCCCCAGGCGGGAGAGCGCCAGGACGGCGTTGATGAAGCTGTCCATCCGTTCGACCGAAGCATCAATGAATCCCAGCGCCTCGGGTACCTCCTGGTGGACAACCGCACTGACCTCTCGCTGCTGTTCCTCGTTCAGGAGAGGTAGGATCTGGGCGAGATGCGATTTCATGGTCGCGCAGCTCGAGCGGAGTTCGCCCGAGAATCCCCGCAAGCTGATGAGTGGGGCCCGCAGATCGTGAGACACAATGTAAGCGAACTGCTTCACCTCCTCGTTGGCGCGCCTCAAGTCAGCCGCATACCGCCTCAGCCTCTCCTCCGCCTGCTTACGCTCGGTGATGTCCCAGAAAACGCCAAGCACGCCCACCACGTTGCCCTCTCGATCCTTGAGAGGCGTCTTCGCCGTATGGACAATCAGAACCCTCCCATCCCTCGTATACTGCTCATCCAACTCCTCCGCTTGTCCCGACTTCATGGTTCTTTGATCGTCGGACCTGTACTTGCTGGCCAGTTCCTCGGAGTAGAAGTCATAGTCTGTCCTGCCTACGATTTCGTGGGCTGCAATACCCAGATCCCTCGCGTAGTTGCCATTGCAGTACAGATAGACTGAATCCCTGTCCTTGCAGAAGATCCTCTGCGGCACGGCCTCAAGCAGTGTCCTGTGGTGTACTTCACTCGCCCGCAGCGCTTCCTCCGCCTGCTTACGCTCGGCGATGTGTCCCATCCGCTTGGCGACGGCATCTATGAGCAAGCTCTCTTCCTTCAGGAATGGCCCCTCGTCCTCTTCTGGCTTCTGCTCAAGGTAACCAACCTCGATCCTCCCCACTACTGATCCATTCACCTTGACTGGCGCGGATTGCTTCCATGGGGACACCGCGAAGTTTTCCGTGCGGAACTCGCTGTCACCGATCACTATCCTGGCGCAGGCGATCTCCGGGTATTGACAGCCTTTCGGCAGGATGTTCGTGCATTCCCGATACAGTGTGTCCAGGGTGATGCCTTCCCTTTCGGCCATCTCGCCCAAACTGTATAGTGTCTGCAGCTCTTTCATCCGTTCCCTGAGCTGGTGTTCGGCCTGCTTGCGCTCGGTAACGTCCGCGAAGAAACCCACAAGGCATTGCTGCCCCCCATCGAGGATGATAGGGCGGGCTGCGACGTCGGCGTAGAACACTGTGCCGTCTTTCCGCAGGCACGGAAGCTCAGGCGCTAGCGTCTTCTCTCCCCGCGCCTGAGACTCGAACTCGGACGCCACGCGGCCCAGCGAGTCCTTCGGGTGAATGTCCGCTACGCCCAACTGGAGCAGCTCCTTCTCGGTGTGTCCGAGCAACCGGCACATCCACGGGTTGGCATATACGAACTGCCTCGTCTCACTGTCGGCGATCAGTATGCCCTGGGGGCTTCCCTCGGAGACTACCCTGTATCTTTCCTGAGATGCGCGCAGCACCTCCTCCGCCCGCTTGCGTTCGGTGATGTCGCGATCAACCCCACGAAAACCGAGCAGGCTGCCGTCGGGAGCGAAGAAGGGGACGCCGCTGACCTCGATACTCACCGGATGGCCGTCTCGATGGATGAGTGTGGCCTCACGAGGCCCGATCGGCATCCCTGAGGCGACGAGTTCTTCATGGACGGCGGCGAGGATGGTGGCCTCCTCCTGCGGCATGAAGTCGAAGAACCTCTTTCCCACCATTTCCTCGGGTCCATAGCCCAGCAGATCGCGGACCTTGGGGCTGGCGTAGGTGTAGACGCCATTCCGGTCCATTTCCCAGATCCAGTCATTGATGGTCGCGACCAGAGTGCGCAGCCGCTCCTCCGACGCCTCGATCACCTCCTTGGCATTCGTGAGCTCCTGGATGGTCTGCTCCAGCTTGGCGGACTGCTCGCCCACAGCAGCCTCTTGCACCGAGAGCAGCTCCGTCAAGGCGGCCACCTGGGTCTTCAGCGATTCCACCATCTCAGCGGTAGGGTTGGCGTACTTCAGACCCCTCACTCTGGTGCTCCACTCCTTGCAGTCTCAGGACAACCCCGCCTTTCCGTCGAACGGCAGCACAGCAACCTTGACGTCGAGCCCGAGCAGCTATGGAGTTTCTTGCATTACAGTGATACGAGCCATAATGCAAGAAACTCCTCAGCGCAGAGCGTGACGCTTCTACAGGAGATTCTCTTGTATTACGGTTGTCACCGTAATACAAGAGAATCTGTATAGGAGCTGCCAGTTCACGCAAAGCCCCTCAACAGAGCGCTGACCGGGCAGGCCGCCCAAGCACTCGGTCATGTCCCTCGGGGCGAGACGCCGCGTCGCAGCAGCGCGCACCGACCTGTTCCCATACGCCGGGCGCGCTGTACGGAGGGGAGCGGGCCGCAATGTCTTGGTGATGCACCAGTGATGGGCCGGATCCAGACATGCAGGGGCTGCGGCCCACAGGCAGAACGATGTCGGTGCCAGCGAACGGCCAAGCGCAGGCCAGTAGGCGGCAGGGACAGTCGGAGTGCAGCCGAACGAGACCCGCGCATTCCCCCCAGGGAATGCGCGCCTAGTGGCTCCTCCGGCTCTGCCCACACCGGACGCGCTGGAATCGAGAGGAGTTCCATGCACCTCCTGATGTGCTTCTGCATCGTCTGCGCGCTCTGCTGCTGCGCCGCGGCAGCTCACGGGCGCGAAATCGCTGTGATGCCCGGAGCGCTTGGAGAGCCGGCGCTCGGGAGGGCGATCGAGGCCGCCGCGCCCGGGGACGTCATCCATGTGCGCAAAGGCGTGTATCGCGAGACGGTCACCATCACCAAGCCCCTGACGATCGTGGGCGAGGAGGGCGCGGTGTTGGACCCCTCGCAGCCCTTCCGGCCTGACTGGCTCCCGGCCGAAGAAGTTGGCAAGGGCGTCTACCGGGCGCCAGCCGACCGGCGCCCGCGCGTGCTCGCCGTGGACGGTAGGATCATCCCCGAGCTGAACCCCGAGAACCCCGGGTGCGCCGCCGAGGACAGGGGTGACTGGTACTGGCGCAAGGTGCTGGTTGCCGGCGCACCGCGCACTGGCTTCCAGAAGATCCGAGCGTTGTGGGTCTATCGGGACGATGAGAAGGCGATGTACGTCCACCTCGCCGACGACGCGGACCCCGGGCCTCTGCACTGGTCCGCCTCCTGGGAGGCCGTGCCGATCATCCTCTTCAGAGGTGCGACGAACGCTTCGGTGACCGGGCTCACGTTGGCGCACGGCTACCGGGGCGTTGTATTCGAGCAGGGAGCGCGCCACTGCACGCTCCGCGGCTGTACCGTCGGCCCATGGGACGCGGACGGGGTGTTTCTGCAGTCGGGGGCCTCGGACTGCCTGGTGGAGCGCAACGAGATCTTCCGCGGCGCGTATGAGGATTGGGTGCCCCACGACGACTCTCGCGAGCTGTATGAGATCTGGCAGATCCACAAGGTGGCCGGCTTCTGGGATCGGGTAGGCATAGACCTGGTTCGCGCCGGCGCCGGCAATCGCATCCACGCCAACCACGTCTACGAGACCTTCGATGGCATTGACGTGGGCGACTCGGACACGGAGTCTCTGTCCATTCCGCTCCACGATCCTAACGATGGCCGGGACACAGAGATCTGGGAGAACGTGATCGAGCGCACCAGGGACTCAGGGATGGAGCTTGGGGTAGGCTGCATCAACGTGAAGGTGCATCACAACATCCTGCGGCAGACCCACGGCGGGCTGCGCTACAAGCTGCCGCGCATCGGCCCGGTGTTCATCTACCGCAACCTGCTCATTGACGGCGCTCCCTACAACATCTGGTACAGTATGGACGCATCGCCCGCCGAGGGCTATGTCTACCACAACACCATCATTGGCGGGAAGGCGGCGCTGGCCTGGCAGCTCAGGAGAAATACGCTGATCGGCACGCCGAACTGGCACTATGTCAACAACCTGGTGATCGGCAAGCTGGGGCTCTTCGAGCCCTGGAAGGGCGAGATTCCGGTGAACTTCACCGCGGACTACAACGTGGTGGTAGGCGGCGGCCGCCCCTTCCCGGACGACCCCACGAAGGACAGCCATTCGCGCTACGTGGAGGCAGTGCCGCTGGCGCCCGGCTTCCCGCCGAAGCCGCTCCCCGGCAGCCCGGCGATAGACGCGGGCCTGGACCTGTCCACCTACTTCCACGGGAAGCCGCTGCCAGGCTGCGAGCCGGGCTACTTCAAGGGGAAAGCCCCGGACGCGGGAGCGTACGAGGTGGAGTAGGCGCGGTTCCACGGCCAGGTACCCGCGGCATGCGGGCCGCGGCCCGCGGCGGCTCGGTCGGGGCGGCGATGGCGCTGTACCGCGGGGCCGGCCGGGGAGAAGGTGAGGCCGGTGTAGCGGCGTTCTGGTGCAACTGGTAGGAGTGCCTCACTATGCTCGGCTGCGAACGCGATCTCGTTAGGATCGTCCCGTACCAGGCCGGCTGGGCCGATCTGTTCCAGCAGGAGGCCTCGGCGCTGAAGCGCGCTCTTGGCGATCAGGTCGTGTGCATCGAGCATGTCGGCAGCACGGCTGTGCCAGGGCTGGACGCGAAGCCCATCCTCGACATCGTGGTCGCTGTGTGCGATATGGCTGACGCGACCTCGTTTGAGAACGTGCTTGCGCCCCTCGGTTATGTCCACAAGGCCGAGAACGACCGGCCTGGGCGCCTCTACTTCGTAAGACGCACAGCCGATGACAGGTCAACCCACCACCTGAACATCACCGAACTCGGCACCGAGTGCTGGTTCACCCATGTAGCGTTTCGAGACTACTTGCGCGAGCATGCCGAAGCTCGCGAGGAGTACCGGAAGCTGAAGCTCGACCTTGCTCGGCGGCATGCACTGGACCGCGCTGCCTACCAGGGGGGCAAGGGCGCCTTCATCGAGCGCGCCCTCTCACTGGCTCGGGAGGCGCATACGCTCAGTGGAGTTCACGTGCCCGGCCCCGGTGAGACGGACCTTGCCCTTGCCGAAGCCCTGATCCGAGACGCATCTCTGCCTGAGCCGGTGGCGGACATCGAGTTTCTCGACAAGGGCTATTCGACGGACCGCAAGTACGTGTTGCGGGCGCACAGCGGAACTGGCTACCTGCTCCGCGTGAGTGACATCGCCGAGGAGCGTATACGGCGTGCGAACTTCGAGCTGGTGTCGCGGCTATGGGAAACAGGCGTGGCTTGCCCCCAGCCTATCTGCTTCGAGACGAGCCCCGAACAGGGCGTCTGCTTCATGGTCCTGGCCTACCTCCCCGGCGACTGCGCTCGGGATGCCCTGCCGAAGGTGACGCCTGCTCAGCAGTATGCGGTCGGCCATCAAGCAGGTGAAGAGCTGGCCAAGATCCACCGCGCGCTCGCGCCGGTAGACCGAGTTGATGACTACGTCATCCGGGGGGACAAGTACGTCCGTCACCAGAGGTTCATCCAGGAGTCAGGATTCTCATTCCGAGGCCAAGACCGGGCAGAGAGATACGTGGCGGCGCATCTCGATCTCCTCAAGGGTCGGCCCACGACACTCCGCCATGGTGACTACCATCCCGGCAACCTCGTCGTGCAAGGCGAGGTGCTCGTCGGGGTAGTGGACTTCAACCGGTGCGACTGGGGCGATCCCATAGACGATTTCTACAAGATAGCGTTCTTCGGAGCGCCATTGAGCCCGGAGTATGCCCGCGGGCAGGTCACGGGATACTTCGGAGGCGAGTTGCCTGATGGCTTCTGGCAACTGTACAATCTGTATGTTGCCATGGTGCTTCCGGCCGATATCGTGTGGACCCGGCAGCACTACCCGCAGCACCTTGGCGCATCCCTGGAGCTGATTGAGATCATCACGAGCACGCATGACTTCGAAGACGGAGGAGCGCCCGCCTGGTGGCTACCGGCCGGACAGAGCGCGGGCTCGCCATGAGCACGGTACGCCCAGGGGTTCTCGTGTGAACCTCGACCCTCACGATTGGTGGCCGCTGTCGGTCGACCGAGTCGCCACCGTCTTTGGGGGCATCTCCGTCCCCTGGTGGATAGCCGGCGGGTGGGCGCTCGACCTGTTCGTGGGTAGGACCACGCGGGCGCATGAGGACACAGACGTCGTGATTCTCCGCCGCGACCAACTAGCCGTGCAGAAGCACTTGTCAGACTGGCAGTTGTTCAAGACGAAGCAGCCAGCCCCGCCCCACCTCGCTCCCTGGCCGAGAGGCGAGTTCCTCGAGCCCCCGATCAACGATGTCTGGGCCAGGCGCGAGCTGCATGGTGGCCCTTGGCGCTTCCAGCTTATGCTGATGGAGACAGAAGGCGATCGGTGGGTGTACAGGCGGCTGCCTACCATCGGTGGCAGGATCGCCGACATGGGGCTGACGACTGACGCTGGCATCCCGTATCTCGCGCCGGCGATACAGCTTCTGTACAAGAGCGGCACCGGTCAGCGGAAGGATCTCGATGACCTCAGGAACGTGCTGCCGAAGCTGCCGCAGGAACGGCGGCAATGGTTGCTGGACTGCCTGCGGATGCAGTACCCGGACGGCCACGAATGGCTCCCTCTGATCCAGCGCGCCTGTTGACGCCACAGGTGGTCTTTCTGTTGCTCTCGGCCTGACCGCCGACCGAATCCGTATCCCGGGCAGCTACACGATCCTCGTCAAGGGCGATCGTGCGGCTCTGGCAGGTCGCACGCTAGGGGGGCAGAACCTGCAAGGGGATCATCCCGCGGGGATGAAGGGAGAATACCGAATGCACCCTGTCAAAGTCAGTGGGAATGGCAGATACTTCGTGGACCAGGCGGGCAAACCCGTCTTCTGGCTGGGCACTACGCAGTGGCAGCTCTTCCGCGACTACACGCTGGAAGAGGCCGAGGTGATTCTGGAGAAGACCAGGAGCACGGGATTCGCGTTCGCGCAAGTCATGCTGATGGGCGTGGGCGACGGCACGCAGCCCAATGTCCATGGGGAGAAGCCCTGGATCGGCGACAATCCCCTTACGCCCAACGAGGCCTACCTCCGGAACGTGGACGCGGTAGTCGAGATCGCGCGCCGCAAGGATGTCGCTATCTCGATGACGCTGTACCATCAGCGGTACCGGGCCTGCATCACACTGGAGAAGGCGCGTGCCTGGTCGAGGTGGGTGGCGCAGCGCTATCGGGAGGTGCCGACCATCGTCTGGTCCATGACGCCTGAAGCGAAGCAGGAGTTCGTCCCCATCTTGCGAGAGTTGGCGGCCGGAATCCGGGAAGGGGACGGTGGGCGTCATCTCATCACGTTCAAGCCTGACCCCGCACCCTACTCCTCGAGCTTCATCCACGGAGAGGAGTGGCTCGACTTCGATTCCATGCAGACCTGGAATGCAGTCGAGCTCATCTACCCGATGGTGACGCACGACTACAACCTCAAGCCAGTGAAGCCCGTGCTGATGGCGGAGGGCGCCTATGAGCAGGGCTCCGAGTACGGCTTCGACGTCACCCCGCTGTGGGTCCGCCGACAGGCCTACTACTCCTACCTGGCCGGCGCCCACCACACGTACGGGCACAATGACAGCTGGCGCGTGCTGCCCACCTGGCGGCAGGCGCTGGACGCCCCCGGCGCGGCCCAACTAGGCCTGCTGAAGAAGATCTTCCTGGAGCGGAAAGAGTGGTGGTATCTGGTTCCTGACCAGGCCGTGTTCGACAGGGGCGGCGAGACTGGCGGGAAAGTACTGAACCTGGCCGCCCGCCACAAGGATGGCCGATGGGCCATGGTGTACTGCGGCGGCGAGGCCTCGTTCACGGTGAACATGAGCAAGCTCGCCGCAAGAGAGGTCGAGGCATCCTGGGTTGACCCCAGAACCGCGGAACCAGTGGCCATCAGCCGCCTCGCCAACAGAGGAGTGGCGTCGTTCTCCACCCCTGGCGGCTGGGAGGACGCGCTGCTCGTACTGGAAGCTGCGGGCTGACCAGGGCCAGGTGTTGGGCAGGCAGTCAATGGCAGGGAACCTGTCGTCATTGACAGTGCTCCCTTGCCCCCCGTATACTCGTCCCGGCAATGACTGGGTAGGCCTGGCTCCAACCTGTGTGTGAGCGCTGCCCAGCCGGCCGCGAAGGGCGCGGTCGGCGCGTCCTGTTATCCCACATGGCGTAGTGTCACTGGCCGTCGCTCACATCTCTGAGAGCGGCGGCTTTCGTCTTGGCCGCACGTCGGCTACCACGAGGAGACCCTTCGATGATCATCGGTATGCGTACACATAGAAAGATGATGATGTCAGATCACGCGCGAGAGACCGTGGATCGTTTCTTCTCTGTCAGGACCGGCGTGTCCGTCGCAGACCTGAAGCCGGGGCAGGTGGCAGTGGCGACCTGTGACCGGAGGACCTATGCAGAGCTGGGCTATGGGTTCACGCGCCTGCTCTGGGCGCTGCACCTCGGCGATCGTGCTCTGGTCTCGGTCCATCCAGCCGCGCTGGCCGAGGTGTCCCGGCTAACACGGGGCAGGGAACCCGACGCGGTGCTCACCGGTGAGTTCGCGGAGCAGGCACACACCGCGCTCAGTCTCGCATTGCCGAACGCGCCCCTGTCGAGCCCGCCGAAGGAGCCCGGTGACATGGGCATCAAGCTCTATCATCCGGGGAATGCTCCCGAGGTGGCGAGTGACGGCCAGGTGCGCTTTCTGACCGCGGCCGACAAGGACAAGTGGCCCGGCCCTCGTGCCTACATGGCTGTGGCGGACCACCCGTGCGCGGCACGGGGTGAGGCCTTCGGGCTGTTCCTCGGAGAGACCTCCGTGGCGGAGGTGATGACCCACGATCCGTCCGTGGCGGACATGGCCCACTTGATCGCGGAGGACGGCATAGAGGTGGCCGCGGAGTATCGCCGCCGCGGCTATGGCCGGGCGGCGCTGGCAGCATGGACACGGGAGATGCAGCGCCGCGGCCGGGTCTGCGTGCACGGCACCTCACTGGACAACGTGCCCTCCGTCGAGTTGGCGCGCTCCATCGGTTACCTGGAGTACGCGCGCAACTGGAGTATCCGTTTCGCGGGCGAGTAGACCCGTGTCGGCACGGACGAGAAGGAGTGAAGTAGGGCTTGGGCGCACGCCGGCGAAGGACTCCCCTGGAGGCGTCACATGAAGCGACTGATCGGGATTGGACTGGCGGCGCTGTTGTGCGGCGCGGTGGCGGCTGTGGCACTCACCCACACCGCGGTCTCCGGCTCGCAGTCCAGTGGCGAGGTGAAGACCTACGCCTTCGATAGCCAGCAGGCCCTGGCCGGCTGGGCTCTCACCGGGGATGTCGCAGTGGACCTGACCAAAGGCCGCGAGAGCAAGGGGGGCGCGCTCAGGATTGGCCCGGGCGGCGAGGCGGTGCTGAAGCTGCGCAACCGGGACCGGTCGGGGAAGGTGGAGCTGTGGGTGTATGACGACGGCACCAATCCCCAGGACCCCAAGGCCAGCCGGGTCGGCCCGCGGTGGGGCCTGGTAGCGGCCGACGGGAAGGCGCTGGCGGTCGGGGTATTCTACGCCAGCTACCTGGGTGGTGAGGAGGGCTACACCGCCAGTGCCTATGACGGGGGAAGCTGGTTCAACGGGATGTTCTGGCTCGGGGTGAATCGCGCTCCCGCGGGCTGGCACAAGTGGACGCTCGACTTCGATCCAGAGAAGGGAATCCACATCTTCCACGATGGCCAGGAGGTGGACGCCGACCACTTCGATAACACCAAGGTTGGCCTGAGGGGCTTCAACGCGATCGCCATCTGGGGCGACGAGGGAACCGGAGCGGGACAGACGATCTGGGTGGACGATCTCTCCGTCACTCTGGGCGGGCCGGTGAAGTCCGTCCCCGCATCCACGCCGCGAGTGGAGGGGCCCAACCCCTGGGTCCCCTCCGGGCAGAAGGTGATGATGTACACCAGAGACCATCCGCCTGCTACGCCCAGGCTGGAAGACCTTCCGCTCATGCCGAGCGTTTCCCAGTATGGCATCACCTGGACCTTCAGCAAGCCGGCCCGGGTGGGGCAGTTCGTGAACGGAGACTGGTACGTGGTGGGCCCGGTGACTGTCACGGCCATCAGCCCCAAGCCGCTCTACGGTGAGGAGATCCCCGAGGCCGAGCTGGACAATAACGACCGGCATTGGCCGGCCGCGCAGCGGGTCCGCAACGGTTTCATGCTCGACCCGCCGGCGGAGATGAAGCTGTCCTACGACAGCGGGGTGCGGAACTGGTTCGACCCCTCACTCATCCAGAAAGTCCCGGTGGCGATGAAGCCCGGGGATTCGCTGGTTTCCACCATCAGCATGCCCAAGGGCCTGGTGCTGCCGGCCCAGCTGAGGAACAAGATCGAGCGCGGGGAGGGCGACAGCAGCCCGATCCGCACCGCCGCGGTGCTGACCTGTCTGGGGGAGCCGCAACCGCCCGACGCCTTCCGCCCGGCCTTCTGCGACCGCCAGCAGAGGATCTACCTCTCGCGTGATCTCAAGCGCGAACTGCTGCCCGAGGCGTCTGCCGCCAAGAGCATGCCTGACGTTGCCCTCTACGCTCGCTTCACCCAGCGGCCCTGGGTAGGAACCGGCTTCTTCGGCTTCGAGGAGCCGGTGGAGAACATGCCCCAGTATGGCCTGGAATACGGCCGCGTGGCGGGCATCTCCGCCCTGCTGCTCTGCACCGGCCTGAAGCCGGAGCAGAAGGAGACGCTCCTGGTGAACTACGTCCAGGTGGGCATAGACCTGGGAGGCATGGTGCGGGCGGGGCATCCCGGCTGGACCGGCTTCGGCGGTCACGGCAGCGGGCGCAAGCTGCCCATCGTGTTTGCCGGGCTCCTGCTGGGCGACCAGCAACTGGCCCACATCAACCAGTCCTTCCCCAAGGTCTCCTTCGGGGAGGACGAGCAGACCGCGTACGGCGACTGCTGGACCGGCGCCAAGGTGGTCTTCGCCGGGCATTCTGGGATTGACGTGGTGAACGGCGAGGGCCGGAGCCGGGGCAACGGCTGGGGCCCCTACGAGCACCTGCCTCCGTCGCAGTGGAAAGCAGGCCAGAACACCAGTGAGAGCTATCGCCGCTGCTGCACCAGCATCGGCTGGGTGCCCCAGGCGCTGGCCTTGCACCTGATGAAGGCCGCAAAGGCCTGGGACCACGACGCTTTCTTCGATTATGTTGACCGCTGGATGTACGAAGACGACACCGAGTTCGTGAAGACGCTCAAGGACGCGACCGGCCACGACTACTCGCCCGACTGGGCGCGGCAGGGACAGGCCTGGGACGCCTTCATCAACGAAATGTGGGCCGCGCACCGCACCGACCCTGGTATGCCGCCGATCAATGGCTGGAAACAGCAGCACGACGACAGCTACTACCGGCGGGCGGTCGAGAAGGTGGAGGCCCGGGCCGAGTGACCTGCCCCGCGCCTCCAGCCCAGTCCAGCCGTGGGAGATTGGCGCAGGTGGGATCGAGTCGAGGGCGTAGCCACTGAAGGGCTGCGGTCCGTCGGCTGACGGACGCTGCGGGCTTGAGAGCGATTTCGCGCGAGGAGAGGACTGCTATGGCGGAGCTGGCGATTGCAGGCGGACACCCGGTAGCAAAGCTCGAGACACCGGCCTGGCCGGTCCATGGCGAGGAGGAGAGGCGGCGACTGCTGCGGGTGCTGGAGAGCGGCGCCTGGTCGTGGATGGGCGAAATGGAGACCGCCTTCAACGAGGCCTGGGCGGACTTCAACGGCGGCAAGCACTCACTGCTGGTCTCCAACGGCACGGTGGCGCTCCAGTTGGCCTACGAGGCGCTCGACATCGGGTGGGGCGACGAGGTGCTGGTGCCCGGTTCTACCTGGCAGGCCACCGCGGCCGCGGCGCTCGACGTCAACGCCGTCCCTGTGCTGGTGGACATTGACCCCGAGACCTGGTGCATAGACGCCAGAGCGGCGGAAGCCGCGATCACCCCGCGCACGAAGGCCATCGCGGCCGTGCACCTCTACGGCTGCATGACCGACATGGACGCCATCCTGGATCTGGCGAGCAGGAACGGGCTGTACGTCGTGGAGGACTGCGCTCACCAGCACGGCTCGCAGTGGCGGGGCCGGGGGGCCGGAACCATGGGCGAGATCGGAACCTTCAGCTTCCAGCAGAGCAAGGTGATGACCTGTGGGGAAGGTGGAGGCATCCTCGTCCGCGATGATCGGCTGTTCGGTCGGCTCGACCAGCTTCGCAACTGCGGCCGCTTCTCGCCGCACCTCCCGGAGGGCGATCAGCGGTACCTGCAATCCGGCAACTACCGCATCACCGAGTGGCAGGCCGCCGTGCTGCTGTCCCAACTCGAACGGCTGCCCGAGCACCTGGACCGGCGAGAGGCGTCGGCCAAGCGGCTCAACGACCTCCTCGCGGAGGCGCCGGGTGCGCGCCCGCTGAAGCGCCACGCTGCGGTGACCCGCCAGAGCTACTACGGCTACGGGTTCCGCTTCATCCCGGAAGAGTGGCCGGGCGTGACGCGAGACCGGTTCTGCGCCGCGCTCTCGGCCGAGACCGGGCTCGGGTTCGGGGGCATGTACGAGCCGCTCAACCGTAGCCCCTTGTTCCAGCCCCGGACCAAGCAGCGCCATCGCACTAGCGACACGTTCTGGCGACAGATAGACCCGTCGCGCTGCGAACTGCCGAACACCGACAGAGCGGCGTACCGGGAGAGCGTGCTCATGTCTCACCGATGCCTGCTGCTCGACCCGACTGACATGGACAAGATCGCAGAGGCCATTCACAAGCTGCACCGCCATCGGCACGAGCTGCAAGAGAAGGTCTGAGCACCCATGCAGGCCGGGTTCGCCAGAGCCGACATCACCCCACCTGCGGGCGAGCATCCCGAGATGATGGGGTTCGGGCCGTTCCTCGGGCGGTCGGCGCAGGAAGTCCTCCAGCCCATCCACGTGCGAGCGAGTTACCTGGAGGATGACGCGGGCCAGGCCGCCCTCCTACTCTCGTTCGACCTCTGCGGATTGCGCGAGGAGCTGGCCGACACGATCCGGGGGGCAGCGGGCAGAGCCGTCGGGTTGGAGCCCGAGCGGGTGATCGCGGCCTGCACCCACACGCATTCCGCGCCTTCGGTCATGCCGATCATCGGCTGGGGCGAGTTCGACGAGGCGACCGCGGCCAGGCTGCCGGCCCTGGCCGCGCAGGCCTCCAAGACTGCGAAGGCCGCCGCGGGACCTGTGAGCATCACCGCCGGATCGTGCGCGCTCGAGGGCTTCAGCCATAACCGGGTGTATGGAGCAGGTGGGCCGCTGGACACGCAGCTCTCGGTGATCGCGTTCAATGCGCCCGAGGATGGCCGGCTGCGCGGGCTCTGGGTCCACTACACCTGTCACCCGGTGTGGCTGTGCGAGCAGTCCCGCGTGATCTCGCCCGACTACTGCGGCGTCACCATGCAGGCGCTCGAAGCGTGCCACTCGGACGCGGTGTGCAGCTTCTGGCAGGGGACCTCCGGCGACATCAACCCGGTGCGAGCGCACCTCAAGCAGGAGCGCTCCATCGTGAACCTGGCGCACGCGGCCTACCGCTTCCGCCGCTCCGTCGAGGAGGCCGCAGCCGCCTGCGCCCCCGTCGCCGCCGGCCGCCTTGCGGTCAGGTCGGGGCGAGTCGCACTGCCCGTGGGCCTGCATCACGAGGCCGACCTCCGCGCCTTTGAGGCCTTCGTCGGCCCGAGAAGCGAGGGATGGCGCAGGCTGATCGCCATCGCCGGGCCGATGCTGAGAGCGGAGGCGGAGCGGCTCGGCCGCTCCCCGGAGCCGCGCCGGGAGGTCCCGGTCGCCGCCCTGGCACTGGGCGAGAGGACGCTGGTCTTCCACCCGTTCGAGATGTTCACGCAGATCGGCCAGGACATCCGCCGGAGGCTGGGCAGCGCGACCTCCTGGGTAGTGGGCTATGCGAATGGCTACGAAGGGTACGCGCCCACCCCCGACAGGTTCGCACCCATGAGCGGCGACTATGCCGCCCACGCCGTGCCTTTGATGATGGGACGCCATCCCTACCGGGCAACCATGGCAGAGGAGCTGGTCGAGGGCCTGGTCGGCCTCGGGCGAAGCGTGCGCTGACGCGCGGCGGCACCTGCCGTCGGTCTCTGGGAAGTGCTCGGCCGAAGGCAGTCCCACCTCCACATCGGCCTGGCCGTCGCCACAGGGGGGGCATACCTCCGTCCTGTTGAATCCATAGCGCGCGCAGGAGGCGACGACTACGACTGGTCCCGGGCGAACAGAGGCCGCGGGGAGGCCGAAGGAGGCGCTGGCCGGGCTGACCTGGCGAGCCCTCCTGCTGGCGGTCGCGCTCACCATCGCCTGCGGGGTCTGGGTCCGGCAGGCCGAGATCGTGGTGATCGCTACCCAGATCTCGGAGTCGGTGCCCGCCATCCCGGCCCTGGGCGCGCTCCTCTTCCTGCTGGCGCTCAATCCGCTCTTGCGCGCGGTGCGGCGAGGGTGCGAGCTGAGCCAGGTCGAGATCCTCACCATCTACACCTTCGTGGCGATCGCCATCTCCATGGCCGGGGTCGGCGTGATCCGGTACTGGCTCGCCTCCGTCACCTATCCCTTCTACTTCGCCAGGCCGGAGAACGATCTCGCCTCCCTCCAGCGGTACATCCCCGACTGGATGGCGCCCCACAGCGCCGCCCTCATCGAGGGCATCTATATGGGATCGGGGTCGGTGCCCTGGGGCGTCTGGCTGGTGCCTCTGCTCGCCTGGAGCGGCTTCTTCGCGGCCTTCTGGTCCGCCATGCTGTGCATGATGGTGCTGGTGCGCAGGCGCTGGCTGCAGGAGGAGCGCCTCAGCTTCCCCATCGTCGAGCTCGCCCTGGAGATGACCGATCCCACCAGGGGGCGCGCCACCCGGCGTCCCTTCTTCCTCAACCCCATCATGTGGGTCGGGTTCGGCCTGACCTTCGTCTTCAATCTCATCAACATGCTGCACGCCTTCTATCCCTCGCTGCCCGGCATAGAGTGGTGGATCTCCGCCGGTCCGAGCGGCCTGGGTATGCCCTGGAGTTCCGTCTTCCCGGTCACCGTCGTCATCGCGCCCCTGCTCATCGGCTTCGGGTTCCTGGTCTCCACCGAGATCAGCTTCTCCATCTGGTTCTTCTTCCTGGTCTACAAGCTCGAGGGCCTGGTCGCGGCGAGCTATGGCTACGCCTCCGCCGACTTGCCCTATCCCCAGGAGCAGAGCATCGGCGCTTTTCTCGTCCTGGGGGTCGGGCTGCTGTGGGCGGCGCGCGGCAGTGTCAGGCAGGCTTTCGCCGAGCTGATCGGCCGCGCCCGCAGCCCCGGTGACCCCAGCGCGCCGTTCGCCCTCCGGTGGGCGCTCGTGGGCCTGGTGGTAAGTTCCCTCCTCGTCTTCTGGTTCTGCCATATGGCTGGCCTGGCAGCCTGGGTGGCGATCGCCTACCTGGTGATCCTCGGCCTGGTGGCGGTGGTATGCGCCCGCATCCGAGCGGAGGCGGGAATGCCCCTGGTCTGGGCCTTCCCCTTCTGGATGCAGAAGAAGGTCCTGATCTACACCCTGGGGACAGAGCTGTTCATGCAGGGCGGCCGCCCGGCCACCCTCACCATGCTGGCGCTGCTGGCGTTCCTCTCCCGCGGCTACTTCCCGTCCCTGATCGGCTACCAGGTGGACAGCTTCAAGACCGCGGAGCAGACCCGCATGAAGACCTCACACATGGCGGTGGTGGTGATGCTGGCGCTGATCGTGGGACTGGGCGTGGCCTACTACTTCCATCTCGTTCCCTACTACCAGTACGGCGCGGTTCATCTGCGGGGTGAGATCTGGGGCACCAGCCTGGCCGAGTCAGACTTCGGGGAGGTGATGTCCGCGGTGCGGGCGCCCATCCCCCGCGACCTCGCCCGCATCATCGCCACCGGTTGGGGAGTGGCGGCGACGGGGGGCCTGCTCTGGCTGCGCCAGAGCCTTGGCGCGTTCCCCCTCCACCCCCTCGGTTTTGCCGTGGCCACCGCCTATGGTGACCTGGTCTGGTTCCCGTTTCTGGTGGTGTGGCTGTGCAAAGTGCTGATCCTGCGGTACGGAGGGATCAAGCTCTACCGGTCCGCCATTCCCGGCTTTCTCGGCTTCGCCCTGGGCCACGTCTTCGCCGCCGGCGTGCTCTGGGGCCTGATCGGCGCCGCCTTCCCCCGCGTGGTCACAGGCTACGCGGTCTGGTTTGGGTAGGGGGGTCTCTGCGCTGTCCTGATGCGGTCAGGCCGTGGTAGAATGGCAACGGTCCGCGGCTTCGTCACGCATCCCGGGCCGGTCACCCGAGGCGCTTGGGGTTCCTCGGCCGGCCGAGCCTCGATTGCACTCGCTGAGAGGGCGGAAGGCTGCCCGTTTGGCAGGAGCTTGCTCCTGCCCTCATGGGGGGTGACAGCAGCAAGCCCGCCGGACGTGTGGCGGGCAAGCTCCCTTCGACTTCACCGAGGGCAGGCCTGCCGAACCGCGTCGAGATGGTCAGTCGTTGAACCCCTGCCACCTGCGTTTTTGCGCGGGCTGTCCATGCACTCGCAGGAACATCTCTGCGGCCTTCTCGTCGGACGGGAACTCCTCGCCACACACATACGACTTGTCCGGCAGCAAGGGGAGGTCGGTGCCGAAGTAGCGGTCCAATACCAGCCGGAACACGTTCACCATGCTCATGTCATCAGGCGGCCTGGGGTCCTGCTCACCCGGCAGGCGCAGGGCGATGAGGTTGGACAGACTCTCCTGCACGCCGCCCGTCTCGGGGCCGCTGCCGCGGTCGGGCACTCTGGACCCATGGTCCGAGACGAGGATGATCGCGGTCGGGCGCTTCGCCTCGGCCAGCACCTGGTCGAGGGCCTGGCGGAGCATGCGGTTGGTGAACTGCAGTTTCTCCCGGTAACCGGTGATGTAGGCGTCTCTCTTCACCGCCGCGTAGTCGGCAAATGCTCGGGACCGGTCGCGGGCAGACTCCCTGCGCGCGCCGTTCGCGTGGAGGATGAACGGTGGGTGAGGGGAGAGGATGTGGGCGTAGACGAACACAGGGGAACGCGACCTGGCGGGGTCCGCCAGGTGCGCGAAGGTGTAGCGAAGGGTTTCGACGTGCACCCGATCAGGGTCGGCCCAGGCGGAGTTGATCTGCCGCGCGGCCCACCCCAGAGGCGTGCTCCCGACCAGCGCCAGCTGAAACTCGTCCAGGTGCCAGTGATAGCTGAGATGGCTGTCGGCCGAGGCCAACTCGCTCTCGTCGTGGCCCGAGCGAAAGGCTGTGATACGGTAGCCCTGGCTCCGCAGGAAACTGCACACCTGGTTCTGGCTCAGCTGGTCGGGCAATGAGGACACGCCGACGGGCTGCGTGCGATCACCGCCGCTGGTGAGCTGCTGGGCTCCCCCGGCATCCTGCTGGGCTGGGGTCGCGGACCGGAGCTGCCAGAGGTAGTCGAGGTCGAGGCACGAGACAAGCGAGAAGAGGGTCTGGCAGTAGTTGGCGCGGGCGCGGGGGATGACCTGGAACCCTCTGCTCGTCAGGTACGCCAGGAAGTCGCGGTTGTCGTAGTGGTAGACCTCTCGCAGCTTGTCCTCGCGCGCATATGCGTCCAGTACGATGAAGTAGATGTGGGGGCGCGTTCCGTCGGTCCGTCCCGCCACCAGCCTGGCCTCACCTGCCACCGCGCGGCCGCCGGGCAGCCGGGCGCGGTGGAACTCGAACCCGCCGACCAGGACTAGCTGCCAGGCGACCAGCGCGATCGCCATCGCGTTCAGGCCGGACGAGAGCGGCTGCGCCCCGCGCCGCCACCGGACCAGCAGCGCGGCCAGGAGCGGCCAGGCGAGGAAGTTCAGGATCTGAAGCGAGAACGCCCACGCGCCCAGGGACTCCAGCGAGCGCCGCACGTGGTCGAAGGAGAAGAACCAGAGCCAGAACAGAGAGGCGAGCACCGCCCCTCGCGTCCCGTCGCGCAGCGCCTGACTGCACAGCCACCACACCAGGAGCGAGGCCGGAACGGCGATGAGCAGCGGCCAGACCAGCTCGGCGGGCCTCACCTCGCTGCGGTTGCGCGCGTACAGAAACAGAGCCGGCAGCACTGCGAACAGCACGGGATGCAGGGGAACGGACCTCTTCACGCGCTTCCAGTCTTCCGACACATCAGTACGGGCGTTCGCACATCTACGGCTGCGGCGTTGCTGCGCAGCCGTAGATGTGCGAACGCCTTGCAGCCCCCATCTGGATGGGTCCCCGAGCTTCGCCCTGTTACCTCTTTGGGCGAAGCTCAAGAGATCGCTGCTCGTGAGCCAGCCAAATGAGGCTACTCGCATCCTACAGGATGCCTGTTTGCCCGTCAACACTCCAGCGGCTCCAGAAGCGCCAGAGCCGTACCTGGCGTGGCCACGGTACGTGCCGGGCCACTCCGTCATCATGCGGAGGCTGCGGGGCTGTTGCGCAGGCGCCGCTGGGCTGTGTAGAATGACGGCCGGCAAGGTGCGATCGCGGGAGCCGAACGAGTGGCAAGGAAGCTGATCTACGTCCCCATCATACACAGCCAGGCCGACCTGGGCAGTCTTGCCGAACGCCTGCCAGCCATGGCGCGGGAGCGTCTCGGTGCGGAGACCTGGAGGAGGCATCGGCGCCGGACAGAGGAGTTCTGGCGAAAGCTGCGTGTGAAGGTGATGGCGCGGGTCAGCCAGGAACTGGCCGACACCCCCGGCTGCGGCGTTGCTGCGCAACCGCCGCGGGGTTGGGACAACCTGCGGGTCTACCAGGATGGCATGCCGGCGGCTGGAGAGACAGCCCGGCGGATAGTGCAAGAGCTGGCGGAGAAGGGAAGCCCCAACTACCAACTGGTAGGGGAGCTGATGGCGCGGGGAGCGCATCTGGAGCGCACCGAGCAGGCCGACTTGCTCAAGCAGGAATACCGCATGATCCGGGAGATCATCACCGCCTCGGAGCCGGCCGAGAGAGATCGTGCCCGACAGCAATACTCGCGCATCAGCGAGTCGCTCCTCGAGCAGCGCGATCGCTTCATCGCCGAGCGAATCGGTGAGACTTTGAGGGAGGGAGAAGTGGGACTGCTGTTCATCGGCGCGCTGCATCGCGTTCAGGAATACCTGCCGGAGGACATCGAGGTCATCCCGGTGGGTTGACGTCACAACGCTGCAGCGTTGTTCCGCAGCCGGCGCTGGGATGTAACGTGGCAGCGACAAGCCGCGGGAGTTGCGGCCAGACAGACCTTCAGGGTCATTGCGTTATCTCCTGGGGGGTGGTAACGAGGGCGATGGCACGTTGGGCGTGCCAGGCGTGAGTGCGCAGCGCCGCGGCGATGTTGCGCACGCCCCGGAGCCGCAGCAGCCCGATCACC
>Ga0315280_10000975_pt1 | contig 50981 bp, 46 predicted proteins | sample YL17G06_40_MG_FD_203697 | JGI IMG/M metagenome (GOLD analysis project Ga0315280, IMG submission 203697) | Sediment microbial communities from Yellowstone Lake, YNP, Wyoming, USA - YL17G06_40 | ecosystem: Environmental > Aquatic > Freshwater > Lake > Sediment | place: USA: Wyoming | collected... | reverse complement strand
CCGACGCACCGCCCTCCAGGTGAACAGTAACCTGAATGGTCGGGTTTCCTCTTGAATCCAGAATCTCCAGTGCATCTAACTTCTTGATTTTCGACATGAGATGACCTCGTAGGATTGAATGTTTAAGAATCGGGAATAACTCCGGTACGTAAGATCGTGCTCAGGTCATTACGCAAGTTGGCGGAAATGGGCATCGCCTGAGTCTTGGAAATGGCGGCTTCGACAGCATACGGGAAGGACTTCAATTCTATGTTCCCGTCTTCCCAGACTGCATAGCACGCTTGAGCGTTTCCTGTTTTCGGTTGACCCAAGCTTCCGGGATTTACGACGGTACACGAACCTATGGATCGAATCGCGGGAACATGAGTGTGGCCGACTAGGACAACGTCAGCGTCGATTTTCTCGATCTCCTCGAACCAACGGGGCGAGTCCGCTTCGCAATATCCGAAGAGTGGGTCGGAAGGGACGGCGTGGCAAAGGTAAAATCGTGTCCTGCCTCGTCGCGTCTCGGCGAACGAGGGCAGGTTTCGGAGGAGGTGCTTTTGGCCGAAACTCAGAACCGAATCCGTGTAGCCCCGCGTAGCCTCGGCCATTTCTCGGAACCGGCTCGAGCATCGCGGATCCTCATTGAACCCGATCGAGTGGTCATGATTTCCTCGGACAATTAACCAAGCCTTGCTTCTCACGTACTCGACCACCGGACCGGGCTCGGGACCGTAATTCACGAGGTCACCGAGAACCCACAGTTCGTCGTAAGTCTCCCGAAGCGACGAAAGCGCGTCGAAGTTACCATGAATATCGGAAATGATTAGAACCCGCATGGAAATGCTAACTGCTTGCGCTGCGAGCAATGCAGCATTTGCCGCCCATTGAGCTGCGTTGAATCACTTCTTCACGACCTGCTTGGGTCGATAGAGGATCACGTGCGCCTTCTCGAGCATGATCAAGCCGCCATCCAACATTTCGTCCAACCTGAGCAGGATTTTCTCAATTCGCTCGGTATACTCCACGACCTCGATGATGATCGGCAAATCCTGAGACAAGCGAAGGATCTTATCGGTGTGAAAGCGGCTCGAAGAACCGTATCCTCCCACACCGCGAAGCACCGTGGCACCGTAGAACCCTTCTTGGCGGAAAAACTCGATGATGGCCTGGTAAAGCAGCTTCCCATGCCATTTGTCGGACTCGCCGATATGGATCCGCATAAGCGTCCGGTCACCCTCGAATCGCTGGTGTTCCATGGCAGTCCCCTCATCTGCGGTTTCAAGGTTGGGCCGAGACTTACGGAAGGCAGCTGCTGTAGCGTTGTCCAGTGAGCAGCAGGGAGCGCTTTAGCCTGCTCCGTGTGAGGCGCCTAAAACAAGAAAACTCCTGAGCGCCTCTCGGCCGCCAGGAGTTATCAACCCGCCGCTACGGGTGGTTTGGGGTGAACTCCATCACCCTGCAGAGGTATTTATACCACAAAAAGACTGCAACGGCGGCGCCAAGTTGGTCAGAAAATGCAGCCGGAAAAAGGACTCAATCGCATAGCGATCGAATTACATGCGTCGTCGGCTAGAGCAATGTCGTGGATTTTGATGGCTGTTCGGCGACGCAAAATTGCCTAAGAGCTCGCTCGGAACGCCCAGGTTCTACTGACCTTGCCCTCGTTCGATCAGTTGTGCATGGAACTGCGGGCCGTGGGTCGACCATTGTGTTTCTCATTAACCGCCCCCTGATTCGGCTGGTGACCTGCCCCCGTTTTCTGTACCAATCATAATGCGAGTTCCAGGGTGGTTTCTTGCTTTTGTTCTTCTCCGCGGTGCAACTCGCAGGGAGCCGTAGGCGACCGGAGAGTTGCACCGCAGGCTGTGAACTCTTGCGGGGTCCGGTTCCCCAGCGCGCTATGAGGCCGGACCTCGTTGTAATCCCTCCTCCAGGCTTCGATGGTCTGGCGTGCTTCCCCCGGGGTTCCGAACCAGTGCTCGTTCAGGCACTCATCCCGCATCTTGCCGTTGAAGCTCTCGATGAAAGCACTCTGCACCGGCTTCCCGGGCTCGATGAAGTGCAACTTCACGCCTTGTTCGTAGGCCCACACATCCAAAGCTTGGCCCGCGAACTCTGGCCCGTTATCCGTCACCAGAACCTGCGGCAACCCTCGTCGCTCCCCCAATTGCTCCAGTACGCGCACCACCCGAGCGCCCGGAAGGGACGTGTCCACTTCCGCCGCCAGACATTCGCGATTGAAATCATCCACGATGTTCAAGCTCCGAAACCTCCGCCCATCGGTCAGAGCGTCCGCAACAAAATCCATCGACCAGCGCTCGTTCGGCCGGGTCGGGATCGCCAGAGGCTGGCGTTCCCCCGCCCCGATCCGCTTGCGCTTCCGCCGCCGCACTTCGAGCCCTTCCTGCCGGTACAGCCGATAAACCCGCTTGTGATTCACCGTCCAGCCCTCCCGCCTCAGCAGCACCGTCAGCCGCCGATACCCGAACCGGCGTCGCTCCCCGGCCAAGGTGCGCAGTCGCGCCTTCAGATTCTCCTCCTGCTCCAGGGGCTGCGGCTCATAGCGGCAGCTCGTCCGCGCCATCCCCACCAGCCGGCAGGCTCGCCGCTCACTCAACCCCGGCGCTTCTCGGATCACGCCCACCGCCTCGCGCCGGTCCGGGGGCGTCAGAACTTTTTTGCCAGCACCGTCTTCAAGGCCTGGTTGTCCAGGGTCAGGTCGGCCACAATGTGCTTCAGCCGCCGGTTCTCGTCTTCCAACTGCCGCAGCCGGCGGGCCTCGCTCACCTCCAGACCCCCGTACTTCGCCTTCCACTTGTAATACGTCGCATCGCTGATCCCATGCTTCCGGCAGACTTCCGCCGTCTTCATCCCCGCCTCCGCCTCCTTCAGCACACCAATGATCTGCTCCTCCGTGAATCGGCTTTGCCTCATCTTCTGTCCTCCTTCGGGCTTTTATACCCCGGGAGAACTCTCATTTTCACTGGTACAGTTTTCGGGGGGCAGGTCAGGTGGACCTCAGGGGATTCGAACCCCCTGACTTCCTTGTTGCAAGCCAATGCCATAGCATATAGGGAGATCAAAGCGTCGGTTTTGCCTGAGAGACGGGCTTTCCAGGAAATGGGTTGACTACGCTTCGAGAGAGCACCCGATTGCTCTCTCGTGGTATCGGTGATGAGGAGCCGCAAAGTATTTCCCAAACCTACGGAGCGCGTATCGTTCGTTCCCGTCGAGCCACGCAGCACTCAGACACAACCACGCTCTACTTCGACGAGTAGTCAGCGTGCCGGCAGCCTTTGGCCAATCCTTGCTTCGACGCAGGAGAATACAAGAATGTGCTTCAAAAAGAAGCTGCGTGGGTAGGCGAGCGTTCGATTGACAGCACTCCGATCTTCCTGCCGGCGCAAAGTTCTTACGACGCGCTCGCGGGAGTTCGCTCAGTCGGGTCGCAGCCTAGCGCCTCATTCGAAGCCGCGATCGAGGAGATGGGCGCACGGAAGCGAAATCTCCAATGCGTTCGTTGACGATCTAGCAGACTGTTTATTCTGCGCGGTAGTCCAAAGCCATCACGAGTGTCCAAATCTTGGGTGGGCGAACAAAAAGCGATGTGTGTAATACGTGTGTGAAACCCGTGGTTCGTGAGTTTTTCGCGTATCGTGAGCCGCCAAAAATCAATAAGTTGCCTGTTATCAATGCGCCTGATTCGTCCGACTCCCCCCGCCTCCACCAAGAACCCGGTTCACAGTTGGCCGCGACCCGTCCAAAACCGTGAGTAGTGCAGGCAACGAGAGGGGCGCAACGACTCCCGGCAGTGTTGCGCCAGCCTTAGACCTCACTTGGGCGTCAGGCCGAGAGGTTCTGCCCTTGATTTGTGGTAGATTAACGACCGTGCGCAAAGATGAGGAACTCCGGCTTCGGATTCTGCAAGGTGAGTCGGATGCAAACGTTGATTTCGATGATCTCTGCCGTTTGCTTCGCTGGCTTGGGTTCGATGAGCGCACACGTGGTAGTCACCACATTTTCAGAAAGCACGGCGTTAAGGAGTTGATAAATCTCCAGCGCGACGCAAGCAAAGCCAAAGTGTACCAAGTGCGTCAGGTCCGCCGGGCGATCCTGAGATACGGACTGGGAGGCGAGGAAAAGTAATCATGCACAAATACGAGATCATCATCTATTGGAGCAATGAGGACCAAGCGTTCATCGCTGAAGTTCCTGAGCTGCCCGGCTGCATGGCGCACGGCAGCACTCCAGAGTCGGCGCTCGCTAGCGCGAATGAAGCTATTCAACTGTGGATTGATACCGCAAGAGAATTTGGAGATCCGATTCCGGAACCGAAGGGCGAACGTCTTATGCTGGCCTAGGCCCGCATACCGACGTCGGTCTGCTTTCAAGAATCCCGAACTCCTCAACCCTGGGAGTCGGGATTTTTGTTTTGCTTTCGTTCTTCCCATTGACGGAAATGCCTGCTCATTTTCAAGCTACGTTTCGTCGGCTTCTGAGCTTTTGCAAGGCGAATATCCCTGTCCAGCAACATTATATTAGTAGCCAACTCTGGGTCAGTCCCAGGCCTCATTGAAGTGCGTTCGAGGTAATAACTCCAACCATTTCGCTGGGCGTTCAAGGCCAAGACCTTCTGCTCGGCGAATCCTCGCCCTTTCACCACGGCGATGACGCTCCATCCCTTCGGCGAGCCGTGTTTATCTTTGATGATCAGGTACGATGCTTTCGATTCGTCCATCGGGGCACTCCTTTGTGAAAGTCCATCACGATGGCGAAATAAAAGCGAAGGCTTTTCCACGCGGCTGTTAGGTGTCCAGGTCCGCCCAAACGTGCGTTTCGAGGACCGGGGGTCTCGGTTTTTCAACAAGTTCCGTAGAATCAATGCAGCTTCCGAGTTCGGCTCTCCCCCCGCCTCCACCAACAATCACACAAGTTCATCTGCGCTTCCGAATAGACGAACCCTCCTGGATCTCTGCCTGAGGCTGGAAAGGGCCCACGCCCTAACACTCGTGGCCAATGCACGGCGCGCGGCGGCGCACGCGAGATTGTCAGATGGGCTGGCTACCCCAGGCGTTCGAGGAGGGCCTGGAAGCGGGGATGACTGCGGAGCGCGTCGAGGTCGGAATCGTTCTGGATCCATTCCTTGTGGCCAAAGCCGAACTTGACAGCCGCCTCGAGGCATTCGATGGCTTCTTCGATAGCGCCTTGCAGGGCGTAAACACAGGCGACGTTGTAAAGGATGGAGGGCTCCTCGGGGTCCATGTCCAGCGCGCGGCGGGCCCAATCGAGCCCCTTCTCGCGTTCGCCGAGCTGGAGAAGTGAATTGGCGCCCAGGTAAAGCGCGCGCGCGTCGTCGGGGTGAAGTTCCAGGTGCTTTTCGATGAGCTCGAGGCACTTGCGGTGAGCGGCGATGGCATCATCTCTGCGCCCAAGGCCTTCGTAAACGGTCGCCGCAAGGCCCGGCGCCTGAAAATCATCCGGCTTGACGCGCGAGGCTTGTTCGAAGAGTACCGCGACCTTGGCGAGTTTCCCCTGCTGGAAGGAAGCGCGCGCATAGAAGTAATAACCTTCGTAAAGCTTGGGGTCGAGGCGAATGGCGTTTTCGAATTCCTGTTCGGCCTCGTCGTAGCGCTTGTTGAGGGTGAGCGCCAGGCCGCGCGAGGCGTGCGATTCGGCGAGCTCCGGGTCGAGCTCTAGCGCCCGGCGGCTCGCTTCATCGGACCCCTTGAGATTGGCTTCCGTGGACTCCGAGTACATGTAGAGGAACGAGCAGCAGTCGGCGATGCCGGCGTAGGCGCGCGCGTAACCGGGATCGATTTCGATGGCGCGCTGGAACATTTGCCGCGCGTATTCGAAACTGTTGCGCCGGAGCTGATAGAAGAACTGGCGCCCGCGCAGGTAGAAATCGTACGCTCGGACGTCGGCGGTGGGCAGTTTCTCGATAGCGCGTTTTTCCTTGTCGCTGAGGGCGACTTCCAGCGCCCGTGCGATGCTCTGCGCGATTTCGTCCTGGATGGCGAAGACGTCTTCGAGCTGCCGGTCATAGCGCTCCCCCCAAGCGCTGTGTCCGGTGCGCGTCTCCACCAGTTGCGCGGTGATACGCAGGCGGTTGCCGGCACGGCGCAGGCTGCCGCTCAGCACGTAGGGCGCGTTCAACTGCTGCCCGATCTGCGGTGCCGTGACGGGCTTATCGCCGAACGCAAAGACCGCCGACGATGGAAAGACGCGCAGTTCCCTGATCTTCGAAAGCTCGGTAATGATGTCCTCGGTGATGCCGTCGCGGAAGTATTCGTCTTCCTTGGCGCCGCTCAAGTTGGTGAAGTCGAGGACCGCGACGGCCTTCTCGACCCGCGGCAGGTTGGCCCCCGGCTCCGCCTGCCGGGAGCGCGCCGCAGCCTCGCGGCCGGAGTCGGTATCGCGTTTCAGACGTTTCAGGTCCGCGAGCATTTCCGCCGCGCTCTGATAACGCAGCCCGCGATCCTTTTCGAGCGCCTTCTGGATGATGCGGTCGAGCTCGGCGGGCATTTCGGGGTTGAGGCGTGCCGCCGGGGTGGGCGTCCGGTTCAGGACCGCTTCGAAGATGATCGCTGAAGTGCCGCCCGAAAAAGCTTGTCGCCCGGTGGCCATCTCATAAAGCACGACCCCGAAGGAGAACAGGTCCGTCCGAGCATCAACCTCTTCCCCGCGCGCCTGCTCCGGCGACATGTAGGCGACGGTACCGAGCGCCGCACCCGGGCTGGTCAGGTTCTCTTCTGCCGCGGTGGCGGCGGTTGCGCTCATGCCCTCGGCCGCGCGCTGCCGTCGCGGGGCGAGTTTGGCGAGCCCGAAGTCCAGGATCTTGGCCTGGCCACGATGGGTCAGATAAATGTTCGCCGGCTTGATGTCCCGGTGGATGATGCCCCGTGAGTGGGCGGCGTCCAGCGCGTCGGCAATCTGCAGGGCGACGTCCAGAATCTGATCCGTCTTCATCGGCCGGTCGGCCAGGCGATGCTTGAGCGTCTCCCCTTCCAGCAGTTCCATGACGATAAAGTGCTGGCCGTCGAACTCGTCGATATCGTAGATCGTACAGATGTGGGGATGATTCAAGGCGGAAGCGGCGCGCGCCTCGCGCTGGAAACGCTCCACGGCCTGCCGGTCGCGGGAGTATTCTTCGGGCAGAAACTTCAGGGCGACGTGTCGCCCGAGGCGGGTGTCTTCGGCCTTGTAGACGACACCCATCCCGCCGCCACCCAACTTGTCCAGCACCGCGTAGTGGGAAATGGTTCGCCCAATCATGAGAGGGAGAAGGCCCGAAGACAAACATCATAGGCGGCAAAAATGTCCAAGTCGACCCGGGGCAAGCACGGCTCTATCGTGGCCACGACAGGCCGCTCGAATCCCCCCTCGTGTCTCGCCTGCAACGCGCCGGCCTGGACCCCGGGCGTGCACACGCGCAAGGTGTTCGACGCACATCCGCCGCCCCCCCCTTCGGAGGGGCTAGAATATAGGCTGCCGGCCCATTGAAAGACCGCAAGCCGACCGATCTCCGGGCGTCATGAACGAGGGGCGGCAGATATTTACTGACTGGATAACAACTCAGCCATGAGGATGGTCTCGCAGCGGGCGAAAATGGCTCCCGGTTCGGGAATTTGCGACGATATTCATTGCCAACGGACGGCAACCCGATATATAAGGGAATGCATTCTGGGCGCTATCCTTCAGTTAGCAATCCGGAAGTCAGAGGACCATCTCGGAAGGTATGAGCGACGTTGTAGGACAGTCTGATAGCGTTGTTGCGAGGGTCAGCCAGCAGCTCGCCGTGCTCGAAAAGCGCGACTGGCAAATGTGGCTGATTGTCGCCGGGACCGGGGTCGTGGCGGGCGCAGCGTTTCTGGCACTGCTCTTTCCGGCAGCGATTCTGCACCGGGGCAACGTTCATTTGGAGTTGATCGTTTCCCGCGAAGCCTTCGTCGGTCTGGCGGCGCTGATGATCTTGTTCAACACCTACATGATCACACGCCGTCTGGAACTGCGGCGCATGCGCGAAGCCGTGATTTCTACATCAATCCAGAACGAGCTCGTCCGGCTGCAGTCATTCACCGACCCGCTGACGGAGGTCTACAACCGCCGATCCCTCGACGATATGGCGGCGCGGTTTATGGCGCGCGCCTGTCGGATCAACAAGCCGCTCTCCTTCATGGTGGTCGATGCCGACCACTTCAAGGACATCAACACCCGCTTCGGGCACTTGACCGGCGATTTCGTTATCGCGGAAATCGCCGCCCTGCTGCAGGGCGCAGTTCGCGGTTCTGACGCCGTGGTTCGCTATGGCGGCGACGAGTTTCTCGTCATCCTCGCCGACGCCCCACTCGAGGGCGCCATGGTGGCCGCTTATCGCGTGGAGAAGTCGGTCGAGGAGTGGAACAAGGGAGGCCACCTGGCGGGGTTCGACCTCTCGCTCAGTATCGGCCTCGCGGAATGGTCACCCGGTCAGACGGTCGACCAAGTGCTCACCGAAGCCGACAAGCAGATGTACGCCGCCAAGGAAGCTCACAAGCGCACTTCCGGGTAAGGGGCGCCCGCCTTCATCCTTTCAGGACGAGACACCTCGCTATCAGAGGAAGGAGGCAGCCTCCCGCCGACCCGCGAGGCCATCGCGCCGCCGTCCGCCCGCCTCCTCCCACCGCGGTAATCATTGCAGATACAAATCCGAGTACTATAGAATGAAAAGTCTGGAACACGCGTCGGGCCCGTAGCGTCTGCCTCGCGAGCACTGAAAACGTGCCTTCCTCCCGAACCGCTCTCCGCCCACGACGGCCTCTGCTGCTTCTCGCCCCCGCCATTCTGGTGGGCCTGCTGATCCTTTTCTGGCCGGCGCAGGCCCTACGCAGCGACAATTTCATCGTGTACATGCCCTCGACGCGCTCGGTCATACCTTTGGAGGTGATCGACCAGGTCAAGTATCTGCCGCTGGTTCCTGTCCTAAACGCGGTCGGAAAAGTCGGGGCCATCCAGGAGAGAAGAGATACATTCAAGGTCTGGTTCGGCGAAGTTCAGATCGAGTTACGTCTCGGTGACCGACGGGTCCGCGTCGGCGCGTCGCGCCTGATTCTCGCGCAGCCAGTACGGAAGCCGGGCGGGCAATGGCTGGTTCCAGTTGAATTTCTCACCCGGGCGCTTCCCGAGCTCACCCACGACACCATCGAGTACCAGGTCGGCATGAATCGCATCTTCGTCGGCGACGTGAAGCCCATTTCCCTCAGCGTGCGGCTGGACCCGACCACCAACGGGGCGCGGCTAACCGTGCAGTTCAGCGAGAAAGTCGCCATCCGCACGGCGGCGAGCAACGGCAAGTGGTACCTGTTTCTCGGCAATCGTCCCGTGCAGCCGCTGGAGCCATCGTACCATTTTCAAGACCCTTATGTGAGCGGTCTGCAGTTTGATGACCAGGACGGAATCCCCAAACTGATTGTGACACCGGCCGCTGCAGGATTGAACTTCTATCCCACGCTCGCAGAAGGCGGAAGGATTCTGCTCGCGGACGTCCTGAAGCCGCCCCCTCCGCCGCCTGCGCAAGCCCCGGGCGGAGAATCGCTGCCCGCCCCCGCGGCGGGGCCGTCGCCCGCGCCCGGCGTGACGCCCGTGGCACCGGAATCTCCAGGAGGGGCGACCGGCCCTGCCCTTCCGGTCATTGTCCTCGACGCCGCGCATGGCGCCGAGGAGATTGGGGCGCGCGGCCGCGATGGCATTCTGGAGAAAGATCTGGTCGCTCACCTCGTGGCGCGCGTCCGTCTCAGTCTGCTGGCAACCAGGAAGTATCGTGTCCTCCTGACCCGCGTGGGCGACGCCAATCCGCCCTTCCAGCAACGCGAGGTCGCGGCCAACATGGTGCGGCCCGCGGCCTTCCTCTCCTTTCATGCCGGCAATCTTGGCATCACCACTCCGCGCGTGGTGGTGTACAGCTACCGGCCGTCTTCGGAAGCCGGCGCAGAGGAAGCGGCCAAGGGGCCGCAACTCTTTGTCCCCTGGGCGGAGGTTTATCGCTCGCATCTGGAGCGCAGCCGGGCACTCGCCGAGGCCCTGCAGCAAAAGTTCGCGCTCATTCCCGGCGTGACGGCGGACAAACCCGCCGTGGCCCCCGTCCGCGCGCTGCGCAGCATCGACGCACCCTCGGTTGCGATCGAGGTCGGCAGCCTGACGACCGACGAGGATTCCGGCGCGCTGACCAATGCGAATTTCCAGCAGCAGATTTCCAACGCCATCGCCGCCGGAATCGAGGCGTTTCGTGGAGGGACTTCTTAGATCATGCCACGTGGGGCCAAAATCCTGATGCTGATCCTCCTGGGGGTGCTCGCGGCAGGGGCGATCTATCTGCGCGTGCTCACGCGGCGGATGGCCGTGCAGCCACCGGAACCCGGCGAAGAGGTCGCGCGGACCCGCCTCAGCGAGGCCGCCTTGCAGGCCGCCGCCGGGCCCAGCCAGACCGCCACGCTCTATTTCCCTTCTTACGAGCAGGGGGCGCTGGTCGCCGAGAAGCGCACCGTAACATGGGCGGAGTCTGATACAGACCGCATCCGCCAGGTGCTGCTGGCTCAAATCGAAGGATCGCATCAGGGAGCGAGCCGCGCTTTGCCCTCGACAGCTTCAATTCGCGCCGTCTTCCTGGCCGCGGACGGCACAGTTTACCTTGATTTTTCGAGTCAGACGCTGTCCGATATCAAGCCGGGGATTGCCAGCGAGTGCCTGGCCGTTTACGCGATCGTGGATTCGCTGGCGACGAACATTCCCGCCGTGAAAAGGGTTAAAATTCTCGTGGAGGGGCGGGAGGTCGATACCCTGGACGGGCACGCGGACCTGAGCGACTTCTTTGTTCCGGACCTGAGCCCCATCTCCCCGCCCTCCTGAGGCCTCGAGGTTCTATGTCATCAACTCCCCGGCCCCTTTCCGGCCTGCTCTATTCCGGCGGCAAGCTCCTGCGCGCCGGCGGTCGCTCCGCCACGGACCTCCGACCCGTGGAGATCATCCCACACTACATTTCTAGCGCTGAGGGCTCCGCGCTCATCCGCTTGGGGGAAACACAGGTCATCTGCACGGCTTCCGTTGAAGACGGCGTGCCGCCCTTTCTGAAAGGGATAGGGAAAGGCTGGATCACCGGCGAGTACGCAATGATTCCGCGCGCCACGGATACCCGCACGCCGCGTGAGGTCACCCGCGGGCGACCGGCCGGGCGCACGATGGAAATTCAGCGCCTGATCGGCCGGTCCCTGCGCGCCGTTACCGACATGGAGAGGCTCGGCGAGCGGACCGTCTGGATCGATTGCGACGTCATTCGCGCCGACGGCGGCACACGCACGGCCTCCATCACCGGCGCGCTGGTGGCTCTGGGCCTCGCCCTCCAAAAGCTCGTGGAAAGCAAGACCGTCCCACGCGTGCCGCTCAAGGATTACATCGCCGCCATCAGCGTGGGCATCGTGGGCGGCGAGATCCTCCTCGACCTCGATTACGCCGAGGATTCAAACGCCGAAGTGGATATGAATATCGTCATGACCGGTGGGGGAGAACTCGTGGAGGTCCAGGCCACGGCCGAAGGCCGCGCCTTCGGCCGCGACGAGCTCAATAAGCTGATTGAACTCGCGCACCCGGCCATCGGCAAGTTACTGGCGCTGCAAAAGTCAGTGCTGAACATGAAGCTGCCCCAGAAGTAGGGGCCGCAACCAACCAATACGGGATTGGGCTTGTCACTCGTCACGCGTCATTCGTCACTGGTTCTTCATCTCGCCTCCGCCAACCCCGGCAAACTTCGCGAATTCCAGCAAGCTGCGTGGCCGCTGGGAATTGCGGTCAAGGCGTTGCCGGGGTTCTGTCAGCTTGCGCCCTGCGTGGAAGACGGTGCCACTTTCGAAGAGAACGCGCGCAAAAAGGCCCTCCATTACAGCTCCTTCTCTCCGGCATTGGTATTCGCGGACGATTCCGGCATCTGTGTGGACGCGCTAGGTGGCCTGCCGGGGGTCTATTCGGCTCGCTTCGCAGGACCGGACGCCACCGACGAGGACAACAACCGGAAGCTCCTCGCGGAGTTGCGGCGCGTCGAAAGCGAATGGGTAGGTGCTGGTGCAAAGCCCGCGCAAGCGAACCGTGCCGCGCACTATATCTGCGTGATCGCGCTGGCACGGCAAGGCCAGATTGTGACCGTCGTGGAAGGCCGCGCGGACGGCCAGATCATCGATGCGCCGCGCGGCTCGGGCGGATTCGGATACGACCCCTACTTTTATTCCCCACGTTTGGGAAAGACCTTTGCAGAGATTACGCCAGAGGAGAAATTCGTCGTTTCGCACCGTGGCGAGGCTTTTCAGAAGCTGCTGGCGTTCCTGCAATCGTAGGCGCGGGCCCTGCCCGCTCAGCCTTCCCGCCGATGCCCGCTGCCGAGAACAAGCCTTGAGGCTTTCGAAAGACCTGATGACAGAGGCGGGAGGGCAAAGACTTCGCCTGGCCGAAACGTGTTATATTGAGAATCTGTTCAGGGAAGAAAATCGCAGTCATTTCCAACGGGAGTTGAGACTTGACCGAGCATAAGCCCAAGGAGCCGGCGTCTACCGAGGAGCGGCGCCAATATGTGAACTTCTGTTTCTACAAGATTGATCCCGCCTGGCGGCGCCTGCCCGAGGAAGATCGCAAGCGGGGAAAGTGCCAGTTCATCGAGGCCGTCACGTCCTACACGAAGGACATCATCGTCATCCCCTACTCGTTGGTGGGCATTCGCGGCGACTGCGACTTCATGCTCTGGCGCATCGGGTACGACTTGCTGACGTTGCAGGAGATGGCGGCTCGACTGCTCTCGACGGACCTCGGCAAGTATCTGACGGTTCCCTATTCATACCTCTCCATGACCAAGCGCTCGGTCTACGTGGACAAGCACGTCCACGAGGACCAGGAGGGCCGGCGCCTGAAGCTCACGCCGGGGAAGTTCCGCTACCTGTTCGTCTATCCCTTCGTCAAGCAGAAGGCCTGGTACCGCCTCACCCAACACGCGCGTCAGGGGATGATGAACGAGCACATCGAAATTGGCCATAAGTATCCCACCGTGCGGCTGAACACCACGTATTCGTTCGGCCTGGACGACCAGGAATTCGTCGTCGCCTTTGAGAGCGACAAGCCCGACCATTTCGTCGATCTGGTGATGGAACTCCGCCACAGCAAGGCCACCAGTTACACGATGCGCGACACTCCCACCTTTACCTGCGTGCACCGCGAACTTCCCGAAGTGCTCGACCTGCTGGGCGGGTAAGCGAAGAAATTACGAATGATGAATCTCGAACAGCTGACCTCTTGTTCATCATTCTTAATTCAGAATTCATAATTCAGAATCATGCCCACCACCAAACACAAGAAGGCTGCTCGTCACGCTAAACCCAAGATCGACTACACATCCCGCGGACGGTTGGAGAAGATCTTCGCCGCGCTCGATCAACTCTTCCCTCAGGCGCAGTGCGCGCTCTGCCACGACAATCCCTTTCAGCTTCTCGTCGCGACCATCCTCTCGGCGCAATGCACCGACGAGCGGGTGAACAAAGTCACGCCCGAACTATTCCGCAGATATGCGACGGCTCAGGATTTTGCCGCGCTTCGGCAGGAAGTGCTGGAGCGCGAGATTCGCTCCACAGGCTTCTTCCGGAATAAGGCCGAGAACATCATCGGCGCAGCCAAGAAGATCGTTCAGGACTTCGGCGGCCAATTGCCGCGGACAATGGAGGAGATGCTGGCGCTCCCGGGTGTGGCGCGTAAGACCGCCAACGTGGTGCTGGGCACGGCGTTCGGAATTCCCACCGGCGTGGTCGTGGACACACACGTCTTTCGCATCGCGCGCCGCTTGATGCTCTCCAAGCAGAAGGCGCCGGAGAAGGTCGAGCAGGACCTGATGAAGCTCGTGCCTCAGGATCGGTGGATCAGCTTCGGTCACCAAGTGATCTGGTTTGGAAGGAAGATTTGTTCAGCGCGCAAGCCCCTTTGCGCCGAATGCCCCATCGAATCGATTTGCGATTCCTCCGACAAGACGGTCTGACCTGTAGCGCCGGGCTTGAGCCCGGCATGCTGGATACCTGTGGACGATGGACAACATGCCAGCTTGAAAGCCGGCGCTACTTTACGAAAATCGCCTTCGCCAGCAGGGCGTGGACGCCCTTCTTGCCGCCACAAGCCGGGTGATGCGCAGGTCCACGGCAATAATTTGCGGTGAGCCTAGAGGATGGGGAACTTCTCGGAAACGGAAGCTTGCACGCGAGATGAGTTCTGCACCGTCTCGGTGGGGATGCCGCGGCGGGCCATCTCCTGGGCCAGTTCCGGCGGCGGCACGAAGGTCACGCGCTCTTCAATCGCTTCGATCTCTTCGACCTGCTCGACCCCCAGGCGACGGAAGTAATCCACGACTTCTTCGACGAGGTGTTCGGGAGCGGACGCACCGGCGGTGATGGCGACACAATCCACGTCCTCGAACCAGGAAGGATTGATCTTCGCGGCATCCTCAATCAGGTGAGCGCGCGCACCGCAGATTTCCGCCACCTCTTTCAGACGCCGCGAGTTCGAGCTGTTGTCGGAGCCGATGACCAGGACCAATCCGGCCCGTCGGGCCATGAGCTTGACAGCTTCCTGGCGGTTTTGTGTCGCGTAACAGATATCGTCGCTTGCCGGGGTGACGAGTTTGGGAAAGCGGCGCTTGAGGGCGTCGATGATCTCGCGCGTGTCGTCCACGCCGAGGGTAGTCTGCGTGGTCAGCGCCACGCGTTCCGGATCGGGCACCTGGACTTTTTCCGCTTCTTCCACGCTTCCCACCAGCCGGATGTGATCCGGCACCTCGCCCATGGTCCCGATGATCTCGTCGTGGCCCTCGTGCCCCACGAGGATGATCGAGCGCCCCTCATTCGCGTACCGAATCGCCTCCAGATGCACTTTGGTCACGAGCGGGCAGGTAGCGTCAATCACCCTCAGGCGCTTTACGGCGGCTTCCGTTCTCACCTGGGGAGCAATGCCGTGGGCGCTGAAGATCACTACTGCGCCCTCGGGAACTTCGCCAAGTTCCTCCACGAAGATCGCACCCTTCGCCGCCAGCGATTCGATGACGTGCTTGTTGTGGACGATTTCCTTGCGCACATAAATCGGGGGCCCAAAGAGTTCCAGTGCCGTATTGACAACACCGATGGCTCGCTCGACGCCGGCGCAAAACCCCCGCGGTTTCGCCAGCAGTATCTTTTCGGGTTTCATTCGCTTGCCCGCTTCAGCCCCGTCAGGAGAAAGCATTCAACCTTCTCAATCATGCTAGCAGATTCGCGCTGGAGCGTCAAAAGCCCGGCTTAATCCGGGGCCATCCAGATTGCAGATATGCGAATCCTCATCCGCTTTGCCGCATCGAATGCGATAATCTGGAAAGGGGAGAGGTGTCAGACAAGAACAAAGTGGAGAACGACATGAAAATGCGTCGACGGTATCGACTTGTATCTCGGGTGCTGGTGCTTCTGGCTGTTCTGATTGGCACGAGCGGTGTAACACATGCCGGCGGGCTTCCGCCGCTCCGCGTCAAAGTCGGGGATAAGGCTCCGAATTTCACCCTGCGTTCGTCTGAGGGCAACCAGGTCCGCCTCTCGGACTTCGCAGCCCAGAACGTCTTGATCGATTTCTACCGCGGCTACTGGTGACCGTACTGCATGGCCGAACTCGGTGAGTTCGTCAAACAATACGACGCATTGAAGGCCCTCAACGTTCAGGTGCTGGGTATCAGTGTCGATCCCCCGGACAAAGGCCGGCTTGTCGTCGAAAAAGTCAAGGCACCTTTTCCTATCCTCTCCGATAGCCAGCACGAGACCATGAGGATTTATGGCACGGAGAATCCCCACCCCGCGCCGGACGAAGGGTCAATCAACATCCCAACCCTGGTGCTGATTGACAGCCACGGCGTAATCCGCTGGATTCACCAAGCGGAGGACTACCGAATTCGCGCGCCTATCTCGCAGGTTTTGGGAGAAGCAAGGAGACTCAAATAGACGCGGATTCTGGAGGCCGAGAGAAAGAGATTCATGGAACTGATTTCGGTGAACGTCGCTGAGCCGAAAGGCATCATGGCGGGCAGCCAGCGAATCAAGACGGCCATCTTCAAGAAACCCGTCGAGGGCCCGGTGCGAGTCACCGCGCTCAACCTCGAAGGAGACCGCCAAGCCGACCTCACGGTCCACGGCGGGCCAGACAAAGCCGTATACGCCTATTCCTGGCAGAACACCATGTACTGGCGCCGCGCGCTCCAACGAGACGATCTCGGGCCAGGCACCTTCGGCGAGAACCTCACGGTAGATGGACTGACGGACGACGAGATCGGCATCGGGGACGTGCTGGATATCGGCACGGCGCGCTTCCTGGTGACGCAGCCGCGGATTCCCTGCTTCAAGCTGGCGATTGCGCTCGGTCTGCCCGAGTTCCCGAAGCTGTTTCACCGCGCCGGCCGGAACGGCTTCTACCTGCGCGTACTCCAGGAAGGCCGGGTGGCGGCCGCAGACTCTGTTCGGAAAACCGCGGCGGAGAACGGGAACGGGATGGCCATTGCGGAGTTTGTGCGAATTGTGACCTCACGCTCACCCACGCACGAAGAACTCGCCCGGATTATGCGCCTGGAAGTACTGCCCCGCTCTTGGAAGGACCGGCTGACAGCCAAATTTGAAGCCCGCCAACAGTGATTGAATGTCGACCCTTAGGCGGCATCTTGAAGTACACAACGGAGGACTCTTGACGGAACCCGGATTCAGGTCGGCCGCGGCCGGTGTCATCGCTCAGGGACTGGCTGCACCCCTACGTGACGATGTCTTCGCCGCCGTCCACGCGGATGACGTTGCCAGTGATCCAGTGCGTCTTGTCGCCCATCAGCGCGGCGATGGCTTCGGCAACATCTTGCGGAGTCGTCAGGCGGCCCCCGGGATTGCGCATCTTGGCGAACTCGGCAAGTTTGTCGATGCCCGGAATCTTGGCTGAGCCCGGCGTGATGGTGACTCCCGCCTGGATGGCGTTGGCAGTGATACCGTGCGGCATCAGCTCAAAGGCAAGCTGGCGGATGTGCGATTCGAGGACGGCTTTGGCGGCCGAAACCGCTCCGTAACTGGGAATCACGCTGTGCCCGCCGGCGCTGGTCATGGCGAAAATGCGGCTGCCCTGGCGCAGCATTTTCCGGCGCATCAGTTCCTGAATCCAATAGACGAGGTTGCTCCCCATCACGTCGACGGTCATTTCCATTTGTGCCTGGGTGAGCTCTTCCTCCGGGTTATCGGTGACGTAGGGCTTCAGCGATCCGAAAGCGATCGAATGGAGGAACACCTTGATGAAGTGCTCGCCGCCGATCTTTTTCCAGTGCTCCTCGATCTGGGCAAACACCTCGGCGCGCTTGGCAGCATCCGCGGCGTTGGTGTTGAAGAAGAGCACGTCGCGTCCCATTGACTTCATCGCTTCGATGACCTCGTTGACGTGGTCCATGCTCGAGCGACGGTCGAAATGCACGCCCAAGATGTTAAGCCCCTCGCGGGCCAGTTCCTTCGCGGTGGCCTCTCCAAAACCGCTGGACGAACCGACAATCAGGGCCCACCGCGTGGCCCCGTGCGTTTCAGTCATACCTTCCCTCTCCTGTTATTGGGATGCCGGTGAGCTTTGCCGTGCATCCGCTTCGGCCTGCGCGACCAAGCCAGGCAGCGCTGCGTCCAGAAGTCGCTCACAGGCGGCGTTTACAGCTTGCACGACCGCCGGAACACCTTTGCCTTCGGGCGCGCTCTCCTCCTGACGGCTGTCCGACCAGAGGATTTTGTGGTCGCGGGCGCGGATTAGCATCATCTCCACCGCCGCGCGCGCCTTCACACCCGTCACGTTGTCCACTTCCTCAAAATTCAGGACCCGGCCTCTTACCAGGTAATCCACCGGCTCGCGCGAAGGGAGGACGCGCACCGCCGTGAAAGTGCCAAACTGTTCCAGGCGCCGCGCCACGAGTTCCGTCAGCATCGTCGCCGGGTCCGCGCTCCAGCGGTGATACTGATAAAAGTTCAGTTCCGTCGGCGAAGCATAATAGACGATCCGGTCGTCGCGCAGGACGTCCGCTGCGCGAAAACGCTCCACCCCCACGACCGCCGTCGTTTTCGGGTCGTGCGCCGCGGGCGGCGGCGGAACGCGCAGGGTGTAATAGTTCGTCTTGGGCACGCTGCCGCAAGACGCCGCCCACAAGGCGAGCGGAAAAACCAACCAATCGAGAGCTCGGTTTCGCTTACCCGCCCTGGCACTCCACTGTGATGCGACGCTCTTCACTCGACGTGTACTCCAGTTGGATGATGATCCGTGGGGCGGGGGCATTATCCCAGAGCTTCTCACCCCATTCAACGATTACTGTGGCGTCCTCGGACCAGAGCTCTTCCAGCCCGAGCGTGGCGAGTTCGCGCGAATCCTCGATCCGGAAAAGGTCGACGTGGAAGACCTTCCGGTCTCCGCCGTACTCGTGCACCAGCGTGAAGGAAGGGCTGGTTACCTCCTCCTCTCTCGCTGCGCCCAGTCCGGCCACGATGCCCTTCGCCAGGGTCGTCTTGCCGCTACCCAGATCGCCCTTGAGGAGTACCAGGCAGGGCGGGCGGAGGTCGCCCGCCAGCCCGCGCCCAAACGCCATTGTCTCCTCGGGGGAGTGGGTCACGATCTGGAGGATATTTCTCGTTTCCAAGACCATCAAAGCGAACGAAAGGCGCGTGGAAGATAATCCAGCAGGTCGCCAGCAATCAAAGAGGCTTCACCCGTCTCTCGGACCGCCATGTCTCCAGCCCGGCCATGCAGGAAAACCCCTGCTGCGACCACCTCGGTTGGCGAGCGCTGCGGAAACTGCGCCAACAATCCAGAAATCAAGCCCGTCAAGACGTCGCCCGTTCCGCCCGTTGCCATGCCGGGATTGCCCGTCGGGTTCACCCAGACATTGCCATCAGGCGCTGCGGTGAGCGTCCGCGAACCCTTGAGAACCAGCGTAACTCCATGGTGTCGCGCGAACTCCCTCGCTGCGTCGATCCGGTGGGCAAGAATCTCCGCCGTGGTCTTGCCCGTGAGCCGCGCCATCTCACCCGGATGGGGCGTCAGGACACGCACCCGGCCTTCCGCCCGCAAGCTCTCCATGCAGCCCGCGAAGGCATTCAAACCGTCCGCGTCGAGTACGACCGGGACCGGGCAACGATTGACGACAGTGCGCACGAACTCCGCGGTCTCGCGAGCGGTGCCGATCCCCGGGCCGACAGCAAGAACATCCTTGTCCTCCATCAACTGATCCAGCCGCCCACAGTCGAGCGCGCGGAGCGAGATGCTTCCCACTTCGGTTTCGGGCAGTGGCTCAGTCATGAATTCCATGCCCAGCGAGGCGATGATAGGTAGAGCGCTCTTCGCCGTCGCCACCGTGACCAGGCCCGCGCCCGCTCGCAGTGCGGCTTTGGCGGCCATCGCCGCCGCGCCGGTCTTCCCCACCGAGCCAGCCAGAATCAAAACGTGACCGAAATCCCCCTTGTGCGCGTCGATCTTTCGTGGCGCCGCAAGCCAGCTCAAATCCTCGCGGCGCATCAGATTCAATAACAGCTCGGGATCGTTCCCGAAAGCCTCAGGCGGCGTTCCGATGTCTTTCACCACCCATTCCCCAACCTCTTCGCACGCTGGGGGAATAACGTGCGCCAGCTTGGGCGCCGTAAATGTTACCGACGCGTACGCGCGGACGCATTCGCCGATCAGTTCGCCCGAGTCCGCGGAGATTCCGGAAGGCAAATCCACCGCCACAACTCGCGCGCCCGGGAAGCTGGCGCGGATATCGCGCACGACTTCCGCGAAGAAACCCTCGAGCGGCTTGGCGAGCCCCGTTCCGAAGAGCGCGTCAACCACCAGCGTGGCATTCTGAAGCTCGGGCCATCGCTTGCGCCAGGCGGCAGAATCCGCGACCACTTCCGGCGCCCCCGAGACCCCGAGGCGTTGCCAGTTGACCTCTGCATCGCCCTTCACCCCCTGCGCGTCGGCCAGCAGCAGGACGCGTGGGCGCAAGCCTCGCTCGCGCAGCATGCGCGCCACCACCATGCCGTCACCGCCGTTGTTGCCCTTGCCGCACAGGATGACAATCTTGTGTTCGGCGAGCGGCGCAAAACGTTCTTCCAGGAACTCGACAAATCCCCGCCCGGCGTTTTCCATGAGTGTCAGGCTGGGAACGCCGTACCGCTCCGTGGTCAGGCGGTCGATGCGCTGCATCTGAGCGGCGGTAAGAATCTTCATCGGCTAAACGCCCGCCAACACTTCCAATTCTTTGAGCTTGCGCGAGTCGCCCACCACAATCAGGAAATCGCCCGGCGCAATCGACTGGTCGGGGCCGGGGTTGAAGTCAATATTCCCATCCTTGCGGCGGATGGCGAGCACGATCACACCCAGGCCGCGCCGCATGTCCGCATCAACGAGGTTCGCCCCGGCAAGCCGCGAGTTCTCCGCCACGCGGACTTCTTCAATCTGCAGGTCCAGGTCGCCATCGCTCAAAGAGGAGAGTGCCACATCCAAGAAGCGCTGCACGTTGGGGCGGGTCAGCATGCGGGCCATCCGCTGACCGGCATAACTGTAAGGCAGCAGCACGGCCGTTGCGCCGGCCCGCATCAATTTGGATTCGGCAGCTTCCTCACTGGCCCGCGCGACGATGGGCAGCGCCGGCGCCATGCCGCGCGCCGTCAGCACGATGTAAACGTTCTGGGCGTCGGAAGTGACGGCGCTCGCCAAGCCCCGCGCATGCTCGATGCGCGCCTGGCGCAGGACGGCTTCGCTGGTGGCATCGCCGACGATGCAAAGGAAGTTCTGTTCCTGCGCCCAGCGGGCCTTCACGGGATCCTGCTCGATGATCACCAGGGGGATTCCCCGCGCGGCGATCTCCGTCGCCACGCGCCGGCCTACTCGTCCGACGCCGCAGACAACGATGTGATCTTTGATCCTGGCGATTTCCTTTTCCATGCGGCGACGACCAAAGAAAGAACCAAGTTCAGATTCTATCACCGCCTGCGTCAGGGTCGCCACGGCGAAGCCCACGACGCCCACGCCCAGGAAGATCAGCGCGACATTGAAGATGCGCCCGGATTGCGAAAGCTGATTCTCGGGCTCCGCCCCGATCGTGGAGACCGTCATCAAGGTGGCGTAGAGCGACTGAAACCACGGCCAGCCCTCGATGACGTGAAAGCCCACCGTTCCCCCGCTGATGAGGAAAACGATCAGAGCCAGCACGATGATCGGGCGGCGAAGCGCCCTCGACCAGAGGCTTGCGTCGCGCGCCCTACGAGGCGCGATCATGCGCGGGATAACAGTTCCGGCGGGCTGCTCCTTCACAGCATCCATCCCCCGCTGACGTTCAACACCTGGCCGGTGAGAAAGGCGGCTTCCGGCGAGGCGAAGAATTTGACGGCTTCCGCGACGTCCTGCGCCGTGGCCGGCCGCCCCACGGGGAAGCGCGCATCGGTGATGCGTTCGGCTTCTTCGCGGGAGAGTTCCTTGTCGTCAATAATGGGAGGATTGACGACGTTCACGGTGATGCCGTAGCGGGCTTCTTCGAGTGCCAGCGAGCGGCTGAACGCCACCAGGCCCGCCTTCGCGGCCGAGTAGGCGGAGATTTTCGCCTGCCCGAAGGCCCGCTCAGCGCCCACGGCTCCCAGGTTGATGATCCGACCCCAGCGCTGGCGGCGCATCGTAGGCAGGGCGAACTTCGAGCCGTAGAAGACGCTGTAGAGATTGGAGGCGACAATGGCGTGCCATTCCTCAATGCTGGATTCGAGGACCGGCTTCCATTCAAAATCGCCGACGTTGTTCACCAGAATGTCGAGCCGGCCGAAGCGGCGCACCACACTGTCGATGAGTTCCTTGAGGCGCGCCGGGTTGGTCACGTCGGTCTCCGCCATCCAGGCTTCCGTGCGGGCGGCACGGAGGGCGTCTACGACTTTCTGTGCACGCAGCTTGCTGGTGCGATAGCTGATCGCCAGGCGAGCGCCGGCGCGGCCGAGCGTGAGCGCGATCTCCTTTCCAATGCCGCGCGATGCGCCGGTGACGAGAGCCACTCGATTCTGCAGAGCCACCCTTAACTCCTTGAAAACAGAAAGGTTGTTGTCAGTTTAAGGCCTTTCTCCGAATTCAGCAAGGGCAAGTATTCTCTCAGGCCGTCGCCTTGGCCACGATCAGTGTCATGTCGTCCTGAAGTTCCGGACTGCCCGTCCAGTCTCCGACGCTGCCGTAGATTTCCTCGACGAGAACATTGAGCGGATAATTGAGTGCCCGCTGTGCTACTTCGAGCAGCCGCTGTTCTCCGAATTCTTCGCCGTAAATATTCTCCGGCTCTGTCAGGCCGTCAGTGAACGCCAGGAAGACGTCGCCGGGTTCGAGCTCGACGACAGCCTGCTCGTACTCCATCGGCGAGAACAGTCCCACGACCGTGCCGCCGCACTCCAGACGTATGCGCCGATCGCCGCGGAAAAGGACCGGAGGCAGATGCCCGGCATTGGTGTAAGTCAGGCTGCGTGCCGCGGCGTCGTAGAGCGCGTAGAAAAACGTCGCGTACTTCTCCGTCGAAGTGCTCTCGAAGAGTTGGAGGTTGAGGCGCTTGACGACTTCGGCGGTCGAGATCGGCGTGGCGGCTCCCACGCCCGCTCGCGAAAACCCGTTGTAGAACTGCGCACGCAATGAAGACTGGATCGCCGCCATCAGCAGCGCCGCGGAGATTCCCTTCCCGGAAATGTCCCCGAGCACCAGCCCCACGCGGTTCTTGTCGATCTGAAGGAAATCGAAGTAATCGCCGCTCACCGTGCGGGCCGGCTTGCACATCCCATAGAGCTCGAGGCCAGGGACCCTGGGGATGGTCTGCGGAAATAGCTGCCGCTGGACTTCGCGTGCGATCTCCAGTTCGCTCTCCAGCCGCGACTTCTCCTGGGACTCGCGGAGCAAGCGCTCGACCGAAGCCGTCATGCTGTCGAACGCCTCGCCCAGAGCGGTCAACTGGTCGCGCGCCGGAATGCCGATCCGGTACGTGAAGTCTCCCGCCTTCACCCGCTCCGTCGCGTCGTGAAGGTTGTCCACCGTTGAGGTGATGGACTGCGTCAGCCGGACGCCGATAAAAAATGAGACCAACTCGATCACCAGAAAGATCAGAGCGACGACGATGAATAGGGTTACATAGATTCGCGAGAACCGTCCCAAAGTCGAGATCAGTTGCCGGTTGAGTGTGCCAGCCCGGGAAGTCACGACAACCAGAACGGGTTCCGCGAGGTGCTGCTCCGTGTCGCCGCCCCAGACAATGGGATCGAGGGAAGAGGCGCCGACGATCGTGATATCCCCGCGATAGGCGGGGGCAGGAAGTTCCAAGGATTTCGAGCTGAGCGAATCCTGTTGCGAAAACTCGCCGAGCGCCTGCTGGCCCGGCGGCGACGCCCCGGCAGCCTCGCCCGCGCGGCTGACAGAGGGGGGAATCAAGACTCGAACTGGGCCGATTCCCTGCCCCACCAAATCCAGAAGTTCGGGGGTCAAGGGCTGCGAAACGATCAGCGTCAATTCACCGAGGGGGGTCTGGCCGCGGTCGACCGACCGCAGCACGATCTGGTCGCGGTCCACGACAAAGCCTGCGAACTCCTCCTGGGTAAGCCACTTCGGGAGCGTCACCGGGCGCGGGATAGCGCTCCCATCCAGTCGAAAGGCTCGCACGCGGGAGCCAAGCTGCAGGGTGATTTCTAGACCGGGGTAACTCTTCGTGTGCTCGCCAAGTTCGTTTGCAAAAAAGCTCTGCATGACATCGAGCAGCACATCGGGCGACTTCGCCGGGCTCAGGTGCATCTCGTGCCCGACAACACGGGTGATCTGCTGGAGCTGGCCGGCCCGGTCGCGCAACTTGAGCGCCACCAGAAAGGCCGCGAACTGACCGTTGTTCAGGAAATCCTTGATCAGGAAGAGGAAGATGATAAGGACGATTGGGACAACGGCGATGAACAGGTAGGTGACGATCAGCCGGCGTCGCAGCCGCCAGAGAACCCGAGCCCGCACGAACCCAATCAGTCGCCCGAAGTAATAGCCACCCGAGATGAGCAGGGCCACCCAGAACAGGCCCCACAACGGGCCCGGAACGCCGCCAGCCAGGCGCTCCACGACCCACAGTGCCAGCCCATAGGCCAGCATCCAGAAGGCGAACCGCGCCATCCGGTGGTTGCGGTATTCATGGAGGAGGGCTCGAGGTACCACAATGAGAGAGCATATCAGCGCGGAACACTTCGCGCCAGATGGTGCCGGATTCCTGCAGGACGCAAATAGTTCGATCAGCGCCGCGGCGTCTGCAGGATGCTAGGACTTCGTCTCAACCGTCGGCGCGGCTTCAACCGACTGCATGGCTTGCACGCGGCTGTGGTAGCGGCCGTAGCTGAAATAGACCACCAGACCGATGACCAGCCACACAACCAGCCGCAGCCAGGTGTCTGCTGGCAAGCTCGCCATGAGCAACGCCGACACCACAATACCCAGGATGGGGACCAGCGGAACCCAGGGTGTTTTGAACGGCCGGTGCAAGTCGGGGCGTCTCCGTCGCAGAATCCACACGCCGGCGGCCACGATGATGAACGCGAGCAGCGTCCCGATGCTCACCAGTTCACCCAGAATATCAATCGGAATGAGGGCGGCGAAAACCGCCACGAACAAGCCTACCAGAATCGTGGAGATCCAGGGCGTCCGGAAGCGCGGATGCACGGCGCCCGCCCAACGCGGCAGTAGGCCGTCGCGGGACATGGAGTAGAAAACTCGCGACTGGCCGAGCAGCATCACCAGCATGACCGTGGCGAGCCCGAAGATGGCGCCCAGCTTCACCAGGAAGCTTCCCCAGCGCACGCCCGTCGCGTCAATTCCTACAGCAACGGGGTCGGAGACGTTCAAATGCGTGTAAGGCACGATCCCGGTCAGCAGGCCGGCCACCAGGATGTAAAGGACTGTGCAGATCACCAGCGATCCCAGGATGCCGATGGGCATGTCCTTTTGGGGATTGCGGGCCTCCTGCGCCGCAGTGGAGACAGCGTCAAAACCGATGTAGGCAAAAAAGATCACTGCGGCGGCTCGCGCCACACCCGACCACCCATACTGCCCATACACTCCAGTGTTTGGAGGGATAAACGGATGCCAGTTCTTCAGAACCTGGTCCCAGTGAGCAAATGCATAGACGCTGGCAATACCGATGAACATGACGACGATGCACACTTTCACGATGACAATGGCCGTGTTGAAGTTCGCCGACTCCTTGATCCCAATCACCAGGATGGTGCTCACGGCAAGGATGGCAAGGAACGCCACCACGTTGAACGACGCGGTCATGTGCGGCAGGCTCTCAGGATCAAGGCCTGAGGCTTTCAAGCTGTCCTTGACGCGGTGCAACTGCTCCCAGTGGCCTTTGTAGAAAACCAGCAACGTGCCTCGCGCGCTGGTGAGTTGCGGCGGGATCGTAATGCCGTAGTCCTGCAGGAAACTCAGCACGTAGCCGCTCCAACCGGAAGCCACCGTGGCCGCGCCAAAGGCGTATTCCAGGATCAGGTCCCAGCCGATGATCCAGGCGAAGAGTTCTCCGAGCGTGGCGTAGCCGTAAGTGTAGGCCGAACCCGCGATAGGAATGAGCGAGGCAAACTCGGCGTAGCAAAGACCACAGAACACGCAGGCTACCGCCGCCAGCATAAAGGACAACACGATGGCAGGGCCGGCGTATTTGGCCGCCGCGGCGCCCGTCAGCACAAAAATGCCTGCGCCGATGATCGCCCCGATGCCCAGCGAGACAAGGTTGATCGGCCCGAGGGCCCGCCGGAGGCTGTGACCGCTTTCGTCGGACGCCTCAACAAGCAGCATATCCAGTGGTTTAGTCGCCAGCAGCTTGGTCATCTCAAGTGTGCACTCCTTGGGTGATTGGGCTTCCACGCGCCTCAAGCTTCGCGAACCCTCGCTTCCGTGTGGCGGCGCCAGAAATAGAAAAACGGCATCCCCAGCGCCACAATACACAGGCCAGCGATCCTGCGCTGGGTTTTGTGGACGAGCAGCGCCCACTCCACGAAAAGCGCGAAGCCGATATACAGCGCCGGCAAAACCGGGTAGCCCCAGGCCCGGTAAGGGCGCGCCGCCTACGGCGCGTCCGCCGTAAACGGAACACGACCGCAATCGTGAGAATATAGAACAGAACGACGGCAAAAATCACGCAATCCAGCAACCCGCTGTAAGTGCCCGTCAGCGTCAGCAGCGCTGAAGTGCGCGATACTGCGGGGCTCTTCCGAGCCCTAGCTTCCATTTCTGGCCGGCTCTTCGCCAAGCACCCGAAGGAACTCTTTCGCTCGCCCGGCAAGATCGGGCGCCCGCAGAAGGTCGGCAATCACCGCCACCGAGTCGGCGCCCGCATCCAAGACCGCACTCGCCGTCTCGAGGGTTATTCCTCCGATGGCCACCAGCGGCTTGCGCGTTGCCTTGCGGGCCGCCCTCAATCCCTCCAGGCCGACGACCGGATCCGGGTTCGCTTTGCTGCGCGTGGCAAAAACCGGGCCATAGGCAACGTAGTCCGCAGACGAGCGCTCGGCCTCAGCAAGCTGCGCGAGGTCATGGGTCGAATACCCGACAAGCCCCTCGGGCCCGACGATTCGGCGGGCGAGCTCCACGGGGAGATCGTCCTGGCCCACGTGCACTCCGTGCGCGCCGGCCGCCCAAGCCACGTCGGCGCGATCGTTGACAAGGAAGACCCCACCGGCACCGCGGACCCACTCCGCCAGGTTGCGGCTGTTCTCGAAAAGTGCCCGGGACGAAGCCTGCTTGTCGCGATACTGAATCAGGTGGACCCCAGCGCCCAGGAGAATGTCACAGATCCCCACGAGAGAGCGGCCACCCGTCTGAGCGGGATCGATAATGGCATAGAAGCGTGGCAGGGAGAAGCCCATAGAGAGGGCGACGGCGGAACTTCACAGGACGCCGGCGCCGTTCGGAGCGAAACGCGTGATAAAACTCGTATCGAATTTTCCGGCGCGGAAATCCGGGTCCGCCATGATCTTTTCGTGAATCGGAATCGAGGTCGAAACCCCTTCGACGATGAACATCTCGAGCGCGCGAGTCATGCGGCTGATCGCCTCCTCGCGGTCCTTGCCGTGCACGATCAGCTTGGCAATCAGCGAGTCATAGAAGGGTGGAATCACCGACTCGGCATAAGCCGCGGTGTCCACGCGCACGCCGGTGCCCCCCGGGACGTGGAAGCCCGTCACTTTCCCTGCCGAGGGCGCGAACGTCTCCGGATTCTCCGCGCAGATGCGGCACTCAATGGCGTGCCCGCGCAGGCCGACAGTGTCGCCCTGAATCGGTAAGCTCTCGCCCGCTGCGATCTGAATCTGCAACTTGACGAGGTCGAGCCCCGTGACCATTTCCGTCACGGGGTGTTCGACCTGGATGCGCGTGTTCATCTCCAGGAAATAGAGCTTCCGGTCTTCGTCCATCAGGAACTCGACAGTGCCGGCGTTCGTGTATCCAATCTTCTCGAGGGCGCGGACCACCTGCCCGCCCAGACTGTTCCGCGTTTCCGCGTCGAGCTGAGTGGAGGGAGACTCCTCCAGAAGTTTCTGGTGGCGGCGCTGGATCGTGCACTCGCGCTCGCCCAAGTGCACAACTTTACCGTGGTGGTCACCGAGAACCTGGAATTCGATGTGGCGCGGCGAAGTGATGTATTTCTCCACGTAGACGTCCGGGGTGCCGAACGACGACGCCGCCTCGTTCTGTGCCGTCTGCAGGGCACCCGCGAGCTCATCTTCCGATCGGACCACCCGCATGCCTCGGCCGCCGCCGCCTGCCGCCGCCTTGATCATGACGGGATAACCGACGCTCGCCGCAACCGCGTGCGCCTCCGCCTCCGACATGAGGATTCCGGACCCCGGCAGGACCGGCAGGCCAAGCTCCGCCATCGCCTTTCGCGCCCGGTCCTTGTCACCCATCAGGCGGATGACATCCGGCGTGGGGCCGATAAAGGTGAGCTTCGAGGTCTCGCAGACATCCGCGAAGTGCGCGCTTTCGGCGAGGAAGCCGTAACCGGGGTGGATCGCGTCCGCTCCGGTGATTTCCGCTGCGGAGATGATACTGGCCACGTTGAGGTAGCTGTCCGCACTGCGCGGCGGACCGATGCAGACCGCCTCGTCAGCAAACCGGACGTGCAAGGAAAGACGGTCGGCCTCCGAATAGACGGCCACGGTGCGAATGCCCAGTTCCTTGCATGCGCAGATCATGCGCAGCGCGATCTCGCCTCGATTGGCGATGAGGATTTTCCTGAACATGCGTGGTGCAGCGAGCTACGCTCAGCCCCGGGCCCTCGAGCCGCAGCCGTCCCGCTCCGGGGCGCTACCCGCAAACCCTCCTGGGCTCACATCCGATGCGAGGGTCTGATGGCGAACAAGGATTGCCCGTATTCGACCGGCTGCCCATTCTCGACATAAATGCGGACAACCTCTCCGGCCGCTTCCGACTCGATCTCGTTCATTAACTTCATGGCCTCGATGATGCACAACGCCTGTCCCACTTGCACGACATCACCGACGTTCACAAAGGGGGGCGCGCTGGGAGACGGGGCGTTGTAAAAGGTCCCGACGATAGGGGATTTGATTATATGCACGTCCTCCAAGGTTTCGGCAGGCGCGGTCTCCACAGGAGCCGCTGCGGCTGTGGGCGGCGGACTGGGCGAGGGAGGTGGCGACGCCCAGGCCGGAGGCAGATTCGAAGCAGAAGCGCTCGGATTGGCACTCTCCACCGTGGCGTTCCCGCGCTTGATGCGGATTCGGACGCCGCCCTTCTCCATTTCGAACTCACTGATTTCCCGCTCGACGAGGACGTCAATCAGTTCGCAGATCTCCTTCAGGTTCCAGGCGCCGCCGGAACCTTCCGGACTGCGGGATGTGCTCTTGCCGGGCATGTCATCAGCTCCGCTCGGGCGGCCCAGCGGCCGCTCCGCCAAGAATGAAGATAAGCATCGCGCTTACGAAATAATCCAGTCGTCTTTCGACGCCGGAGTGAGAATTTCGGCGCCGTCGCTCCCCACCAGCACCGTGTCTTCAATGCGAATGCCGCCCAGGCCTGCGACGTAGACTCCCGGCTCAACCGCCAGCACGCATCCCACCTCCAGGCGCTGGGGCTCGCTGCGTCGGACGCGGGGCTTTTCGTGGATCTCGAGCCCCACGCCGTGCCCCGTGCTGTGCGTGAAATACCTGGCCAAGCCGCGACGGCCGAGCGCACGCCTAGCCGCCCGGTCCACCTCTCCCGCCCGGACACCATCCCGCACGGCCTCTACAGCCTGCTCTTGAGCATCGCGGACCGCGGAATATAGGCGCCGCAAGCGCGAACCGGGCTTGCCCAAGTACACTGTCCGCGTCAAGTCCGCCGCGTATCCGTCAAGTATAGCACCAAGGTCCAGGATTACGAACTCACTTTTCTTCAACAACTTGGAAGAAGCACGGGCGTGCGGCCAAGCCCCCCGCGGACCTGACGCCACAATGGTTTCAAAGGCCGCGCCCTCGGCGCCGCGCCTCCGCATGCGGTATTCAATTTCTGCCGCCAAGTCGCTTTCCCGCGTGCCCGGTTGGAGGAGATGCCGGATATCATCGAAGGCCGCCACTGTAATGCGCGCCGCCCGCCGAATAGACTCGATCTCGCCTGCGTCCTTGACGTACCGCAACTCTTCAATCAAGCCTCCCGCGGGCTTCAAGTGCACCTTCGGAGAGCTCCTCTTCAGATCACGCAGGGCGGCGCAGGTAAGATGCGACTCCTCAAACCCGGCCCGCCCGGCGCGGTGTCGCCCCAACCACTCGCCTGCGGCCCTGAGGAGGCCACGCCGCGCCTCCATGATCCTTACGCCACGGGCTTCATCCCGGGCCTGCAGTATGTAGCGGGGGTCCACCCAGAGGAGGGCCTCGCCCGCGGCGCCAAAGACCGCCGCACCAGCGCTCCCTCGAAAACCCGTCAAATAGAAAATGTTGACAGGGTTGGACACGAGCAGGAAAGAGAGCCCTTTCTCCTCCAGCCGTGCGCGAAGGCGCGCCTGGCGCGCCACAAACGACTTCGGGTCGCCGATTGCACTCATGGCCAGAAACAAAAAGGAGGAGACATCTGTCTCCTCCCTTCGAGTCTTGGGGTCGCTGAACTCGCGGACTCTATCCGGGCAGCACCTTCGGCGACACGAAGAAGAGCAATTCGCGGTCGTTATCCGAGACATTACTCGTCTTAAACAGGTGGCCGATGAGCGGAATGCTGCCGATCAGCGGGACGTAAGTCGCCGACTTGGACCGAGACGTCACCGTGACGCCGCCGAACACCACCGTCCCGCCGTCAGGGACGAGCACCTGCGTCGTCGCCTGTTGGGTGTCGATACTGGGTCCTGCCGTAGTTAGAACCGCACCGGGACTGGCGTTCGTCACGTTGATGTCCAGGAAGATGTTTCCGTCCTCGGTCACCTGCGGCGTCACCTTCATGGTCAATGCCGCGGAGATGTACTGGATGCTGATGGTGTTGTTGATGGTAGTTTGGATCGGGACTTGGCTGCCCTGGGTGACCGTGCCGGGAACGTTGTTTTGGGTGACGATTGTGGGCTTAGAGATGGTTTTCGCCTGCCCGCGAGTTTCCTGCGCAGCGATTGCCGCGTTAATAGCATAGCGGGCCCCCGCGTTGGTGATGGCATAGACCCCGAAGCCCGCGACGTCCTGGGTCGTCACCAACGGGACCTGACCCGACGAGCTTGCGGTCGCTCCCGTTCCTGTCCCGGCCGCCATGGTCGTATTCCCCTGGCGGTTGACATAAGCCCCCGAGAGCGAAACGCCTAAGTTCCGCGCGAAGCTCGCCGTTGCCAGAATGATGCGCGCTTCGATCTGGACCTGTTTGGCTTTCTTGTCGAGCCGGAAGATGATGGACTCAATCACCGGAATCTGAGTTTGGATGTCGGAGACGATCAGCGTATTCGTGCGCTCATCCACCAGGATGTTGCCGCGCTTGGTGAGCGCGCCGCCGCCCGCCCACGATTTGATCATTGTGGCAATCGTCGAAGCCTTGGCGTAGTTGACGGGCCGGAAGACGGTGACAAGGGGCTGCGCCTCCTCTCGTGCGGCGGCCAGCTTGGTTGCCGCCTCCTGCTCGGCCGTCAGTGTCTCGATCCGCGCAATGCGCAGAACGTTGCCTTCCAGCGTCTTACCCAGCCGGTTGTTCTTGAGAACGATGTCGAGGGCCTGGTCCCAGGGAACCGCGTCCAGAACCAGAGTCACATTCCCCGTGACGTTGGGGTCGATGATGATATTCAGTCCGCTGATCTCGTGAATCAGCCGGAAGAAATCTTTCAAGTCAACGTCCTTCAAGTTAAGCGAGATCGGCTCGCCGGTGTACTTGGGCTGTTCCTGGCCGGGGGCCGCAGCCTGCCCTTGTGGAGCCGACATGGAGAGAGCGCCTGTGCCGGCCATGGTCATGGCAGCCCGGGCCGCCTGGATGGCCTCCGGAGCTTCCGCCGGCGTCTCTGGCTTGGGAGCCGCAGCGGCCTCCGGAGAACCGGTCAGGACCGGCAAAACACTCCTGAAATCGAGGGAAGTCTGAACCGGGATCTGGGCAATGGCGGTTGGGGGGCTCGCCTCGCCGGATGCGGGCTCCGGCTTGGGCGCCGCGGGCTTGAGGGGTCTCGCCTCGACGGGCAATGGTGCCGCGACGGTCAGAGTCTCAGCCGCAACCACCTTCGTCGGGGGGGGAGGCACAATGGCCTCCGGCCCGGCCGGGGCCACCATAGACTGGGCGGTGCTCCGCGGTCTCAGTTCCATGCGTACGCCACCCGGCCGCGCGCGGACGTCGAAGGCGGGCTCGCCGACAAGGTCGGCGACCACCCGAACGACGGAGGGGTCCGCGTCGCGGAACTGTCCCACGCGCACTGCCCGGAGATAGGAAGCCTGCGACGGAAAGGAGCGCCCGGGAACCTCGTTCTTGGCTCCTTGGAGGTCAACAACCAGACGCGGGGGATTGCTCAGGCGGAGTACGTTGAACCTCGCCGCGCTTGTCGTCGCGATATCCACGAAGGTCGTTCCCGACGGGCCCGTCGTGACCCTGACACCGGAAACCTTCACAGCCTGGCCGGCAGAAGCTGGACCGGACTTGGTCACCGTCTCGGCCTTCGGAACCGTTGGAGCAAGCGGAGTCGTGGCAACTTCCGGCGTGCTGCCGGACTGGGCGGCCTCGCCGAACACCAGGCGCAGCCCCGCGGGGTCACGATGGACCTTGACGACCTCCGCACGCTTCAGGTTGACCTGCACACGGACCACCGGTCTCCCCTTGGCGTCGGCATATTGGAGGATATGGTATCCGCCGAGCAGGTCTCCAGAAAGCTGGCCGTCTCTCGCCACGCCGCTCGCCCTGACGCCGTGCAAGTCTATCAGGACGGCATCAGATGTCGCGCGCACGGTGTTGAAGCTAAACCCGCCCTCAATCCGCAGCAAGAGCTGGTGAGGGGAGGCTGGATCGGTCAGGGCAACGGCTTTCAAACTCGCCTGGGGCAAAGCCGCTTGGCTGCGGCTCTGGGCAGGAGAGATCGTCCCCAAGATCAACCATATCACCGTGAGTGAAAGAATAGCTTTGCGTCTCATCTTTACGCTCCAGGGCCCTGGCCCAGTCGCTTAACCACTTCACGGACTACCATTGCGCCGTTCTGGTCAAGCGCGTTTTCGCGGAATGTGACCGAGTCAGGTGTAATCTTGCTGACAACACCGTTGTAAACCGCGTCGTTTTCCCGCAGGAAATAAGCGCGGTTCGCGTTGTTGTTAACGACGGCGATCATCGTACTAGTCGAATCGAGCCGGACAATCCCCTCCACCCTCAGTTGACTGATGAGCAGTCCCCGCGCACCGGGTGGGAGCGGGCCGATCACCTGCTCCGCAGCTTGCCGCCCGGGGGCCGGGGGAGCAGGCAGCTTGAAGGGATCCCGCCTGCCAGCGACCTCGGAGCCCTCCGGCTTGTTCGCAGTCGCCGCCGGACCCGCCGAGGGCTTGGTTGAGGTCTTCTTCGCTGCCACCTTCCCGGGAGCCTTCTTCTCTGCGGGCGCGGTGCGCTTCGCCGGCGAGGGCGGTGCACTGGCTTTGGTGCCCGCCTGAGAAGCTGGGGCGACTTCGGGAGGCAGGGCCTTTACGCTACTGACCCAGGTCCAACTCACCAGGATCAGGACGAGCGCAAGCCCCCATACGATTTTGACCCTCGTGCGGTTAAGCCCGTCTTTGACCTTGTCCATGTCCATCCTGCCCTATTTCTTTTTTGGTGCCGGTGCTTTCCCCGGCGGCGGCTGAGGGCGGTTATAGTACGTCGTAATGACACAGTTCGCGCCCACCGTCTCGCTCGGGAGAATTGAGAAACTCCCCTGCCCCCCTCCCGCCGGAGGGCCAAGCGCCAGGTTCGTGACGCTCACGATTCGATCCTGCCGGGACAGCCGCTCGAAGAAGTTCCGCATGGCGTAGTAGGTCCCGTCGATCCGGACACTGAATGGCAGCTCCACATAATAGTCCCGGGCCACCGGTGGCTGCGCCACAAAGGTGCGCAGATGAATTGTTGCCGAGGTGGACGTGTCATAGACCATTTTCACAAACTGGTCCGTCGCCGCCTCGTCGGGAACGATCGAGCGGAGGGTCTCCAATTGCTTAGTGAGCTGCGCGATGCGGTTCAGAAGTTCTGTTCGCTCTCTCTCTACGGCCTGATTTCTCTGATTTTCCTCTTTCAGCCGCCTGACTTCCACATCGAGGGCGTCACGTTGAGAGGAAAGCGGCAGCACGTAGAGGTAGAAAACCACCCCCGCTAGGACCACCGCAACTCCCGCCAGGATCGCCCCCTGGACGGCAGCGGGTAGATCATTGAAGCTCTTGGCCATCGTCGCTCTCCCTAGAAACCTGCCCGCTGTCGCGCCTGCCCAGCAGGTGCCCCTGCCGATTGCGCCGCCGAGCGCGCAGCCGAAGGCAGCTTGTAGACGCAGTCCAGATTGAACTTGAAACTCAACCGGCCGTTCTGATCGTCCTGGTAGTATTGCCGCAGTTGCACGTCGTCGAAGCTCCCGGAGTTCTTTAAATTGGCGACAAAGTTGGCAATGGATTCAACTGAGTTCGACTGCCCCCGAATCGTCACCCGCGAGCCCTCCGGAGTCGCCGTCAACAGATAAAGGTCATTGCTCCGGTTGACGATGTCTCCCAGCCGTTCCATGTAGTCCACGGGGCCAGCCTTGCTATCCTGGAGTTGCTGGATCGTATCCTGCCGCCTCTGCAACTGCTCCAACTGCTGCCGGTAGCGGTCGTTTTCCACGCGGATCTGGGCGAGACGGTCCCTCTCGCGCATCTGCTCCGCCTTCTGCTTGTTCAAGGTTTCGATCTGGCTGCTCCAGTACCGATAGAAGAAGCCCACAATCCCAAAGGCGACGACCGCACTGACGACGAACACCAGGGCGTGACGTGCCGCGGTGGGCGGCGGGCCCGCCACCTTGGTGGGTTTGGCAACTCCCAGCAGATTGATCCTGATCATGGCGTGTCAAAGCTCCTGAGCGCCAGCCCAACCGCAACACTCATGCGCGGCGCAATGTCGTCGATGTAGCTGGTGTCAAACTTCGAGGGATTGACTTCCACCCTCTGAAAGGGATTCATGATGTCGACCGGAATATTGAACTCTTCCTTGAGCTGGTCGACGAGCCCTTCGATCTTCGCCGTGCCGCCCGCCACGTAAATCTGTTGGATGTTCTCCGCCGTGGTGGTCTGACGGAAGAAGTCGAAGGTCTTCTGCACTTCGAGGAGAAGAATCTCGGAAACCGAGCGGATGTGAGGGGTCTTCGCATCCGGCGGGACGGTGCCCACTTCCTTGCCCTGCTTCAGTTTCTCCGCATCCTCGAAACTCAGGTCGAGCTCTTTCTGCAAAGTGTCCGTGTACTGGTTCCCGCCCACCGAAACGTCGCGCGTGAAGAGCGGGACGCCCCCGCGCAAGATGTTGATATTCATGATGCTCGCTCCGATGTTGAGCAGGGCGATCATGCGGTCCGGCGGCGGCTCGTAATTCACCTCGAAGGCGTTCTGCATCGCGAAAGCATCGATATCCACCACCATCGGAACTTTGCCGGCTTGGCTGAGGACGTTCGTGTGATTCAGGATTTTGTCCCGCTTCACGGCCACCAGCATCACGTCAAAACCCGGACCCGCGGTCGCCGGGCCCAACACCTCATAGCTGAGGTTGACGTCGGCCATGTCAAAGGGAATGTACTGCTGGGCCTCGTAGGGAACGGCGCTGGCCACCTCCTCCTCGGTGGGGGCGTTGACGCTGATCTTTTTGACAATCACCGAATGCCCCGAGACCGCCGTGGCGACGTTTTTGGTTTTGATCTTGTTTTCGCTGAAAATCTTCTCGATAGCGTTGGCCACTGTGAACGAGTCCATGATCGCGCCGTCCACCACGGTGTCCTGGCCCAGACCCTCCATCCCCAAATTGACCAGTTCGTACGCCTCGCCTTTCTTTTTGAGTTCCACCGCCTTGACCGCGCTTGAACCGATGTCCAGCCCCACAAGCCCTTTTACTTTTCCCAGTCCGAACATGTGCGATGCCCCCTACCGGACGCCGGCGCGAAATCTCCGCCCGGCGCGATCTTCGCGTTGTGTGCTTTGCTTTTCCATCCAGCGGTCCAAGACGGTTTTCTTGAACTTCCACCGGTTTCCGAGTTTGAAGGCCGGGATTCGCTCTTCGTATACGTACTTGTAGAGTGTCTCCCGCGAAACCCCCAGGTATTCCGACGCCTCGCGAATGCCCATGACCTCTCGAGTTTCAACCATGATACCAGCCTTTAGTTACGAAGGGCTTCCTTGCATCACCAAACCTGATCTGCGAGTCGAACAGTTGAAAACCCCGGGAAACGGGGTCGTTGCTCGCGCTTATACCCCTAGTTTTGGTGAGATGTCAAGCTTTTTTTGTACGTCTTATGGTTTTTGTCGGAAATCGTAGGGTTCTTAGGGGGTAAATCTCGCCGAAAAACGCAAGATATTGTGCTTATTGTCGGCAGGGACACCGCATCTTGGGGAGATCCCCCTGCCCCATCCCAAGCATCTGCTCTATGCCCCTTCCGCCCTGCAGTTCCGCGCTCGGGCCTCAGACATTGAGTCCAGGCCGTTGCGGATTCCACGCTATCTCGGGCCAGCCGTGGGACCTATCCCGTGCAGCGTTCATGGGGCGTCAAAGGGGACGATTGTGGAATACTCCTGGGCTTGGAGCCGATCCTGGTGCCGGCAGTCGTGGCATTTGTTAGGCTCGCGGCCACAGTCTCTGCTCCCCGGCCCCTGCGCGCACCTACTCCTCTGCGAGCTTTCCGATGGGAATCGGCGCCCGGTACTCCCAGTCGGCGGTCGCACTGGTCTTGTAGCGGAACAGCCTGCAGACAATGCAAAGCTGTGCTACCGCGTACGGGCTCTCCTGGTCCTGCCATTGATGATGGCAGGTTCCGGCCAGCGGCTTCTTCCTCTCAGCGCGGTTCCCGGGACCTTCCATGGGAGCCTTCCCTTAGAAACGGCTTGGCAATTTCCCACCCACCGCGCTATGGCAGCTCGCGGACCCAGATGTTCCGGTAGCGGACCGGATGGTTGTGGTCCTGGAGCACCAGCGGGAGCTTTTCCGGGTGGGGCTTGTAGGGCGGCCGGGCCTTGTGCGCCGTGGGTCCGGTCAGCTCGACGTTGTCCTGGACCAGTACGCTGTTGTGGAGGACGGTGACGCGCGCCTTACGGAGCACGTTGCCGTCCTGATCGAAGCGCGGGCCGTGGAAGATGATATCGTAGGTCTGCCACTGGCCGGGCGGCCGGCAAACATTGACAAGCGGAGGGTATTGGCCATAGACGGCTGCGGCTTGGCCATCCGCGTAGGTCTCGCTGTGATAAGAATCGAGCACCTGGATTTCGTAGAGGCCCATCATGTAAACGCCGCTATTGCCACGGTCCTGATCCGTCCCCCGCGGCGGGTCGGGCGCGGCCCACTCGACGTGCAACTGGCAGTCTCCGAAGGCCTGATTGGTCGTCAGGACTCCGGTCTTTGCAACCACCTCAAAGTAACCGTCACCAACCTTCCATTTCGCCGGGGCGTTGCCCTCCGAGTGCCACTTGGAAAGATCCTTACCGTCGAAGAGCACAGTGGCATCCGAGGGCGGCTTGCCGGGCGCCTCTTGGGTGCTGGCCGTCCCGGGTATGATGACCGGCGGGAGCGGCCGGGTGCGGTCGTGGATCTCCCATTTCCCCATGTCCTGAGCCAACGTGAAAAGGCTCAGGCTCGTGGTCATCAACGCCGCCGCCGTCAACGCTCGGCGCCAGGGACGCATACGGGGCTCGATTCCTTTTCCCATGTTCATTCTCCTCGCGAGTGGGTCAGCGCTTGCGAACTCCCCCAGGCATCTCTCGACCAGGCTTCAGCGAGAGGCGACAGTTTACGACCCCGACCAAGGCGTGTCCAGCGATGTAAACGAAACACGACGGGACGACGAAGGATCTCGTCGGCTTTCAACTTGATCTGTGGCGAGATTCTTCGCTGCGCTCAGAATGACAATTGTGGGCAGCGCGGGATGGTTCTCAACGAGGATTGCTGACCCCTGGGTCGGCAACAAAATGTCGCAGAGTTCTGGTACAAATTCTGGTTGTTAACCGCTGCTTTTTCAGCAACATTACGGCGGGATTATCCCTTTGACAAGCCCAGAAGTTCATCTTTTCCCGAACCACCAAAACAATATGCCTCCGAAAAGAAGAGCTGGGGCCGACCACGCGATGCCCTGAAGTACGCGGCTGGGGCTATTATCTAGGGCTGCGAACAGAGCGATGACGATCCAGGCGGCAGATACCGTCAACACCAATAATTGCTTTCGTTCAGTAGTCATTCGTCTTCATCAACGCGCCCGCGGCCAATGACTATTTCACCGTTGGGCTTTCGCGCCCATGCGACCTGATCTGCCCGGAAAGTATTAGCAGATTCTAGCTTTCGGCCTTTCCACTTGTGGAGGACGAATAGCCGCCCGTAATTTGCAAGAGAAGCTGTATCGGCATCGTACTCCCGCTCTTCTCCGCTAACAAATTTAACAGTGATAGCCATTGCTTATTTGCGCTTAGCGGCTTTCCTCCGGCTCTTGATGCGGTATGCCTTCGGCTTGTGCGGTTTCGGCTCCGGCTTTGTCTTCAGCACGTCCACTATCACTTCGCCGGCTGGCGCGACCCTCTCAGGCCAGCGATGGGAGTGCCGGTGAACGGGGCATGAAGCTTCAGAGCAAGCGGTCCATGCGCAGAACGGAACCGTCATCGAGGTAATAGAACCGCCATCTCAACCACGGCCCCTGGTCGGGAGAATCCACCAAACCGCGCTCAAGCGGGTTCCCCGGCGTGCAGGTCGGTCTTTCGGGCATTTCATGAAGTCTGCCGATCTCTCTTCCCTCCGAATCCCGCGCGCCGTCCCATATGGGAGATTTGCAGGAGCCTTTTCGCTCCTCGAGATGATGACCGTCCTGGCGCTGCTGTTGATCTTTGCCTCCTTCGCACTTCCGATTTATCAGAACATCGTGCTTCGGACACGGGAGGCTGCAAGCCACTGTCGTGCCACGGTGAGACCAAAACAAAGGCCGAACTGACGGATTGGGAAGGACCCTGCGGCATCTGAGTCGCCCCCGCGCACGAATCCCGGCGACACCCTCCGGCGGCATCTCGTGGTATCCTAAGAGGTTGGGGCAGCCCGTTTGATTAAGAATAAGGAGAGTCCGGATACTCGCCTCAACTGCGAGTTCTCCGGGGCCGAAACGCATGGCAATGGATCATCCCACCGAGGTCACCGAGACAGAAAGAAAGGAGCCCTCCGCAGCGAGTCAGACCCCGGCCCAGGAAACCTCCGACCTGGAGCTTGTTGAAACGCGCGAGTGGCGGGAATCACTCGACTACGTGCTGCAGCACGGTGGGCCGGAACGGGTGGCGCGCTTGCTGCGCGAACTTCAGGTGCATGCCCGCAAGGCGGGCGTCGAGATCCCGTTCACCGCCAACACGCCCTATATCAACACCATTCCCGCCGACAAACAGCCTCCCTACCCCGGCAGCCGCGAAATCGAGCGCCGCATCAAGAGCCTGATCCGCTGGAACGCCATGGCCATGGTCGTGCGCGCGAACCGCGAGGAGAGCGGCATCGGCGGGCACATTTCCACTTACGCGTCGTCCGCCACGCTGTTCGAAGTCGGCTTCAACCACTTCTTCCGCGGCCGCGAAGACGGGCGCGAAGGCGACATCATCTACTTCCAGGGCCACGCCTCACCGGGAATTTACGCCCGTGCGTTTCTGGAAGGGCGCCTCACGCTCGAACAGGTCCAGAACTTCCGTCGCGAACTCCGGCCCGGAGGCGGACTCTCTTCCTACCCCCACCCGTGGCTGATGCCCAACTTCTGGGAATTCCCCAGCGTCTCGATGGGACTGAGCCCCATCATGGCCATCTACCAGGCGCGCTTCAACCGCTACCTGGAAGACCGCGGACTCAAGCCGCCCTCCGAGGCCAAGGTCTGGGCCTTCGTGGGCGACGGCGAGACCGATGAACCCGAAACGCTTGGCGCCATCACGCTGGCTTCTCGCGAGAAGCTCGACAACCTGATCTTTGTCATCAATTGCAACCTGCAGCGGCTGGACGGCCCCGTGCGCGGCAACGGCAGCGTCGTTCAAGAACTTGAAGCGATCTTCCGCGGCGCGGGCTGGAACGTCCTCAAGGTTCTCTGGGGCGGCGACTGGGACTCGCTCCTCGCCAAGGATGGCGACGGCCTGCTCGTCAAGCGCATGGGCGAAACCGTGGACGGTTTGTATCAGAAATACTCCGTCGAGTCGGGCGCGTACTTCCGCGAGCGCTTTTTCGGCGTCGACCCTCGGCTGCTGGAAATGGTCAAACACCTTTCCGACGAGCAGCTCAACAAGATGCGCCGCGGCGGGCACGACCCGGATAAGGTTTACGCCGCTTACAAGGCCGCCGTGGATCACAAGGGCTCGCCCACGGTCATCCTGGCGCGCACCGTCAAGGGCTACGGGCTCGGCGAAGCGGGCGAGGGCCGCAACATCACCCACCAGCAGAAAAAACTCAATGAAGACGAGCTGCGCCAGTTCCGCAGCCGCTTCGGCATCCCCATCTCGGACGAAGAAGTTGCAGCGGCGCCCTTCTACCGCCCGCCCGGCGATAGCCCGGAGATGAAATACCTCCACGAGCGGCGGAAGGCCCTCGGCGGTTACGTGCCGCATCGCGATCTGAAGTGCAAGCGCATGGAAGTGGAGCTCGAGGAGAGCTTCCAGGAATTCTACAAGGGCACCGAGGGCCGCGAAGCGTCCACCACCATGGCCTTCGTGCGCATGCTCTCCAAGCTGCTCCGCGATAAGGAGCTCGGGAAATACATCGTGCCCATCGTGCCGGACGAAGCCCGCACGTTCGGGATGGAGGCGCTCTTCCGCCAGGTCGGCATCTACTCCCACGTCGGCCAGATCTACGAACCCGTCGACAAGGAAACGCTGCTCTATTACAAGGAAGCCAAGGACGGGCAGATTCTCGAAGAAGGCATCACGGAGGCCGGCGCCATGGCGTCGTTTATCGCCGCCGGCACGGCCTGCCTGACGTACGGGATCAACATGATCCCGTTTTTCATTTACTATTCGATGTTCGGATTCCAGCGCATCGGCGACCTGATCTGGGCCGCGGCGGATTCGCGCACCCGCGGTTTCCTGGTGGGCGGAACGGCGGGCCGCACCACGCTTGCCGGCGAGGGCCTCCAGCACCAGGACGGCCACAGCCACGTCTTCGCCTACGCGGTACCCAACTGCATCTGCTACGACCCGGCGTTCGCGTACGAAATCGCCGTCATCATCCAGGAGGGCATCCGGCGGATGTATGACGACGGCGAGAGCATCTTCTACTACTTCACCGTCATGAACGAGAATTACCCTATGCCGGCGAAGCCCAGAGGCTGCGCGGATGGAATCCTGAAGGGCATGTACCGTTGCAGCGCTTCGGAAAACAGGCAGTCCAAACTGCGCGCCCAGCTTTTCGGCAGCGGCGCGATCCTCAACGAGGCGCTGAAGGCGCAGAAGATTCTCGAGGAAGAATACGGCGTCGCCGCGGACGTGTGGAGCGTCACGAGCTATAAAGAACTCTACCGCGACGGGCACGCCTGCGAGCGCTGGAACCGGCTCCACCCCGACAAGCCTCGGAAGGTTCCCTACGTCACCCAGTGCGTCAAGGACGCCCCGGGAGTCTTCGTAGCGGCTTCTGATTACCTGAAGGTCATGCCGGATTCGATCGCGCGCTGGTTCCCGCGGCCCCTCGTCTCGCTCGGCACGGACGGCTTCGGGAGGAGCGAATCCCGCGCCGCCCTGCGCGATTTCTTCGAAGTCGATGCCCGACACATCACCGTGGCCACGCTCCGCGCGCTGGCGGAGGAGAAACAGATCACGCCGGAACTGGTCCAGAAGGCCATCAAGGACCTGGAGATCAATCCCGAAAAAGACGACCCCGCGATTACCTAGAGGACGCACACATCATGGCGACGGAATTCCGGTTACCGGAACTGGGAGAGAACATTGAAGCCGGCGACGTCCTGAAGGTGCTGGTCGCCGTCGGCGACGTGATCAGGGCCGACCAGCCGGTGCTCGAGCTCGAGACCGACAAGGCTACCATCGAGGTGCCCTCGCCCGTCGGCGGGACCGTCAAGGCTCTCCACGTCAAGGACGGCCAGAAACTGAAAGTGGGTGGACTGATCCTCACGATCGAAGAAGGCGGTGCGGCGTCGGTCGCGATCAAGGAGCCTCCGGCATCGGAAGCAAAGGCCAAAACGGAGAGCAAGCCCCAGGCAAAAGCGCCCGTCGCCGTTGAAGACAAGAAGGAAGAACCCAAGGCCGCCACCAAACCGGTTGGGCAACCTGCCACTCCTCCGGCGCCTTCGCGCGCTCCGCTGCCGGAAGTCCGTCCCGCGCCGCCTCCGCCACCGGAGCCGGAAGTGCCTCGCGTGGCCGCACCTGCCTCGCCCTCCGTGCGACGGCTCGCTCGCGAACTGGGCGTGAATATCGACGAAGTCCAGGGCTCGGGGCCAGACGGCCGCATCAGCGAAGAGGACGTAAAGGCCTACGTCAAAATGATGATGACGAGGCCCCCCGCCGCGCCGACGGGCGCTCCTCTTGCGGCTGTTCCCCTCCCCGACTTTTCGCGGTGGGGAGAGATCGAGCGCCAGCCTATGAAGAGCGTGCGGCGCAAGACCGCGCAGCACCTGGCCTACGCGTGGTCCACGATCCCGCACGTGACGCAGCACGACAAGGCCGACATCACCGAACTCGAGCAGCTCCGCAAGAAGTACGAAGCCCAGGCGGAAGCCGCCGGCGGCAAGCTCGCCATGACCGCCATCGCCGTGAAAGTCATCGCAGCAGCCTTGAAAGTATTCCCGCAGTTCGCCTCGAGCATCGATCTGGCGCGCGAGGAGCTTGTTTACAAGAAGTACGTTCACATCGGCGTCGCGGTGGATACCGACCGCGGCCTGATCGTGCCGGTGATCCGCGACGCGGACCGCAAGAACATCCTGCAACTCTCCGTCGAGCTTGCCCGACTGGCCGAAAAAGCGCGCAACCGCAAAACCACGCTGGAGGACATGGAAGGCGGCGTCTTCACGATCTCCAACCTGGGGGGAATCGGCGGCACGGCGTTTTCGCCCATTGTCAACTCGCCGGAGGTCGCCATCCTGGGCATCGCGCGGGGCCGGATGGAGCCGGTCTTCATGCACGGGCTGTTTCAGCCGCGGCTGATGCTGCCGCTCTCGCTTTCGTACGATCACCGGGTGATCGACGGCGCGGACGCCGCCCGCTTCCTGCGCTGGGTCGTCCAGGCTCTCGAGCAACCCTTCCTTCTGCCTTTCGAAGGATAAGCCGGGCATCGGCGGATTTGATTCTTCCAGCAGCGCGCACCGGAGCAGCGTGATGAGCGAAAAAACCAGTTCGACCCAACTGGCCGTGGTCGGCGGCGGCCCAGGTGGCTATGCCGCGGCATTCCGCGCGGCCGACCTGGGCATGCAGGTGGCGCTCATCGACGTCGAGCCAAACCCCGGCGGCATTTGCCTCTATCGCGGTTGCATTCCTTCCAAGGCTCTGCTCCACGCCGCCTATGTCCTGAACGAAGCTCGTCACGCCGCCAACTGGGGAATTACGTTTGCTCCCCCGAAGGTCGACATCGACAAGCTGCGTGCCTGGAAAGACGGCGTGGTGCGCAAGCATACCAGCGGCCTCGGCCAGCTCGCCAAGGCGCGGTCGGTCCGCTACATCCAGGGACACGCCAGCCTGCTCGACGCGCGCACGCTGAGAGTTAAGAAAAACGGCGCTGAGCCAGAGAGGCTCGCTTGCGAGCACATCATCTTGGCCACCGGTTCTCGCCCGGCGATGCTTCCCCACTTCCCGAGGGACTCAAAACGCATCCTGGATTCAACCAGTGCCCTCGAACTGCAATCCGTGCCGAAGACCATGCTGGTCGTCGGCGGCGGCTACATCGGGCTGGAACTCGGCACGGTCTACGCCGCGCTCGGGACCGAAGTGTCGGTGGTGGAAATGATGCCCGGCCTTTTGCCAGGGGTTGATCGCGACTTGGTTACTCCGCTCGCCAAGCGGCTCGAAAAAACCTTCCGCGCCATCATGCTCAACACCAAAGTCGCCACGGTGAAAGAAGAGAAGGACGGGCTGCGGGTCAAGTTCGAAGGTGAAGCCGCGCCCGCCGAGGAGCAAGTCTACGAGGCCATTCTCGTTTCGGTCGGCCGCGTGCCGAACTCCGCGATCCCGGGCCTGGAGAAGACTCGCGTTGAAACCGACGCGCGCGGCTTCATCAAAGTGGACAGGCAGCGGCGCACCCAGGAGCCCACGATTTTCGCCATTGGTGATGTGGCGGGAGAACCGATGCTGGCGCACAAGGCTTCGCATGAGGGATTCGTCGCCGTCGAGGCCATCGCAGGTCACAAGGCTGTCTTCGAGCCTCAAGCTATTCCCGCCGTCGTTTTCACCGACCCGGAGATCGCCTGGTGCGGCCTGACCGAAACCCAGGCCGAGAGAGAAAGTCGGACCGTCAAAGCGGTCCGCTACCCTTGGGCCGCCTCCGGGCGCGCCACCACGATCGATCGCAATGACGGCGTAACCAAGCTGTTGATCGATCCTGCAACGGAACGCGTCCTCGGCGTCGGCATCACCGGCGTCAACGCCGGCGAAATGATTTCCGAAGGAGTGCTCGCCGTGGAGATGGCCGCCAAGGCCGCCGATCTGAAGCTCACCATCCACCCTCATCCCACACTTTCCGAAACCGTCATGGAAGCCGCCGAAGTCTTCTTCGGCCAGAGCACCCACCTCTACCGTCCGAGGAAGAGCTGAGCGCTCCTCGACGACATGGGAACAAAGCTCACCTGGCGTGCTGCGGGCTTTTGAACTCACTTGTGAGAGAAGCTGGTAGCGCTACCGGGAATCGAACCCGGGTTTTCAGATTGAGAATCTGACGTCCTAACCCCTAGACGATAGCGCCACGGAGCTTCTCAACTTTTCTAGCATCCGCCTTGCGAAATTGTCAAGCTGAGGAGGGAAGTTGTCAGTAGTTAGTTGTCAGTTGCCAGTTTCGAGTTTCCAGTTTCCAATTTCCAATTTCTCGTTTCGATTTTTCCGTTCTCCTCGCTCGCAAAGATCCAATCAGAGGAGCTAGACGGTCAGGCGCAGCTTCTCGATGGCTTGCTTGTTGGCGCGGGCGCTGGCTATCGCGCCGCACGTCCTTGAAGTGCGTCAGAATCAAGCGGTTATGGCAAGTTCGCATGACCTCGGCTGGAACCTGCATTCAGCCGAGGGAGCGGTGCGGACGGCCTAGAACTTGGTCAGTGAAGAAAAACTGAAGTCGCGCACCTTCATGGCGGGGACGACCATCTCGAACGATTCCTCGCCGGCGGTGCGCTGCGCGGGGCCCATCATTTCCACGTTTGAGAGCATTTCGATCACGCTCTGGTTGAAGCGCAGATTCTTCACGCCGTGGCGGGCCTCGCCATTTTCGATCCAGAAGGTCCCATCGCGGGTCATGCCGGTAAGAATCTTCCGGTAAGGGTCCACTTCGCGGATGTACCAGAGGCGCGTCACGAGCAGACCACGCTCGGTGGAACGAACCATCTCCTCGACGCCCGCCCGCCCGCCGTCCATCACGATATTCATCGGCGCTTCGCCGTACTCGTTGGGAAGCGGGAACCCGTGGCCGGTGGGTTCGGTACCCATCTTCTGCGCGGTTTGCCGCGCGTAGACGACGTTCTTCACGATGCCGTTCTCGACTAACGTCACGCGCTGCCGCGGCAGGCCCTCGCCGTCGAAGGGCGCGCCGGCCTGGAGAGGATGATAGACGTCGTCGCGCACGTTGATGTTGTCGCCGAAAAGCTTCTGGCCAAGCCGGCCCGTCAGACAACTGCGTTGCTCGTGAATCGCCAGCCCGCCGAAGTCGAAAAAGAGGAACCCGAGCAGGTCCAGCACTGCCGCGGGCTCGAGAATCACGCTGAATTTTCCCGGCTCGATATCGCGCGGCTCGCGGCTCTCGAGCGCTTTCCGCGCGGCGCGGTCCGCCAGCACTTCCGGCTCGAGCGTCTGGAAGTTCGGTGACGTGCTCTTGGCCCAGCCGGAGCTCGTTTCGCCCAGCATCGTGACCGAGAATTCGGAGACCGTTTCCTCATGGAAAGCGCTCAGGCCACGGGAATTGAGGAGGCCAGAGGCTGTCACGCCGCTCGAAAAGATCCCGGCGGCCGTCAAGCCGTCCTGCTCCGCGCGCTCGATGACCTTGCGGACGGTCTCCGCGCGGGCCTGCGGCGTGAGCTCCGCCGTCTCTGTATAGAAACGATCGACGGAGCGGAAAGTCTGCGCCCCCGGCATCGGCAGCAGGTCCGGGTCGGGTGGCTGCAGGCGCGCGAGTTCCATCGCGGCCTCGCAGACCTGGCGAATCGACGCCTCGTCGAGCTTGTTGGTGCTGGCGCGCGCTGTCCGCTGGCCGACGACGGCGCGCACGGAAACGCTGAGGCCCGCTTCCGCCACGTTCTGATGGATGGTGTTGTTGGCAAAGCGGGTGAGCGAGTAAGCCGTCGAGCCGATGATGGCTTCGGTCTCATCCGCCGTCGAGTACTTGAGGACTTTACTGAAGATCTGTTCCGCGCGCTGGCGAGTTAGCATCAGGTGTCAGTTGTCAGTTCTCAGTTGTCAGTTATCAGTCGTCAGATGCCTTCTATCTTCTGACTTCTGACTCCTTCTCATCCGGAGTACGCGACTCCCACTTGCACCTTACGGAAGCGCGCCGGCGAGGCGCCGTGTCCGGTGCCCATGGTCTGCATGGGCTGGCCTTTGCCGCAGTTCGGCGTTCCCCAAAGGACCCACTCTTGCGGCCCGCAGATCGCGTCACAGGAATTCCAGAATTCCGTGGTGATGCCCGCGTAAGTGGGATTCTTCAGCATGCGGCCGACCTTGCCGTTCTTGATCTCCCAGCCGATTTCGGTTCCGAACTGGAAATTGTAACGGCGATCGTCGATCGACCAGCTCCGGTTGGTTTCGAAATAGATTCCATCGTCGGTCGAGGCGATCAGATCGTCAAGTGTGCCGTCCGAGCCCGGCAGAAGGCTCACGTTGGTCATGCGAATCAGGGGGATGCGATTCCAGCCCTCGGCGCGCATCGTTCCGCTCGAGCGCGGCAGGCCGATTGCCGCGGCGGTTTCGCGCGAGGAGAGATAACCGACAAATTGCCCCTGGCGGATGATGGGGGTGGCCTGCGCGGGCACGCCCTCGTCATCGTAAGCGAACGTTCCGAGCCCGGGCCCGTGCGCCGGCGTGGCGTCCGCAACGACGTTCACGATGTCGGACCCATACTTGAGCGTGTTGAGCTTTTCAAGCGTCAGGAAGCTGAGCCCCGCAAAGTTCGCCTCGGTCCCCAGCACGCGGTCGAGTTCGATGGGATGCCCGACGGATTCGTGGATCTGCAGCCCGAGCTGCGAGCTGCCCAGGATGATGTCGCGCACGCCCGACGGACACTGGTCCGCCTGGTGCAGCGCCACGGCCTCTTCGGCGATGCGCGGCGCGTGGCCGAGCAGATCAAGTTCCTCGACCAGCTCGTAACCTTTCGTCTGGTACTGCCCGCCGAACGAGCTGGGGAACGAGCGGCGATGGATTTCGTTGTCCTTGAACGTCGTGGCCACGTAGCCGGTGCCGGTCTGAGTCTTGAGCTGATAGATCTCCGAGCCCAGGCTGGAGACGAACAACTGCTCGATGCGCCGGAAATCCATCGCCACTTCGGCGAGCGTCACGCCGTGCACCTTGCGCAGCTCGGCATCCACCTTGAGCATGAGGTCGAGGCAGGAGAGGACCGGAACAGAGAAAGGATCGATGCGGCAGGGGGCGATCCAGCGGTCCACGACCTTCTCTTCCGGCGCGAGTTGCACGTCCCGCTTTTTGCAGAGGGCGCTGGCGCGCGCGATAGCGACGGCCTGCCCGGCCGCCCGGTCGACGCTCTCGCGCGTCAGGTTATCCGTGGAAGCGAATCCCCAGGCGCCGTCGGCGATAACGCGCACGCCCACGCCGAGCGATTCGGAATCCCTCACCTGGGCCGGCTGGCCATTTTTCGCGGAGAGATAGCGTTGCCGGATGTCCATCACGCGGACATCGGCGTAACTCGCGCCTTGCGCCACTGTCGTATCGAGAGCCTGCTGTGCAAAGTCCTTCATCGCGAATGAAGATTGTGTGATTTAGTGATTGTGTGATTGGAAACGCGACGCCGAATATCGGCTCGCCATTGATTCAGTCAATCTTTCAATCACTCAATCACCCCATCACTCAATGTTCTAGGTTCCTTCCGACCAGGAGGAGAGGTACTCCTCCTGTTCCGGCGTGAGCTTGTCGATGCCGATGCCCATGGCGTCGAGCTTGAGCCGCGCCACTTCGCGATCGATCTCGGCGGGCACGGGATAAACCTTTGGCTCGAGTTTCTTGGCGTTCTTCACCATGTACTCGGCGGAGAGCGCTTGGTTGGCGAAGCTCATGTCCATCACCACGGCGGGGTGGCCTTCCGCCGCCGCCAGGTTGATAAGCCGGCCCTCGCCGAGCAGATAGATTTTCCGGCCGTCGCGCAGCGTGTACTCATCTACGAACTCGCGCGTCGCACGTTTCGAAAGCGCCATCTTTTCAAGCGCCGGGATATCAATTTCCACGTTGAAGTGGCCGGAGTTGCAGACCACCGCGCCATCCTTCATGAGCTTGAAGTGTTCTTCCCGCAGGATCGACTTGTCGCCGGTCACGGTGATGAAGACGTCGCCGATTTTGGCCGCTTCCGCCATGGGCATGACGCGGTAGCCGTCCATTACCGCTTCGAGCGCCCGCGTGGGAACAACCTCGGTGACAATTACGTCGGAGCCGAAGCCGCGCGCGCGCATCGCCACGCCGCGCCCGCACCAACCGTAGCCGCTCACCACCACCTTCAGCCCGGCAAACAGCAGGTTGGTCGAGCGCAAAATACCGTCAATGGTGGATTGCCCCGTGCCGTAGCGGTTGTCGAAGAGGTGTTTGGTGTCCGCGTCGTTCACGGAGATGATGGGGAACTTCAGCACGCCCTCTTTCGCCATGCTGCGCAGTCGAATCACACCGGTCGTCGTCTCTTCAGTTCCGCCGACAATGCCGGGGATCAAATCCTGTCGCTTGCTCAGGATCGTCGTCACCAAATCAGCGCCGTCATCCATGGTGATCTGAGGCCTGTGGTCGAGCGCGGCAACGATGTGGGCGTAATAGGTGTTCTTGTCTTCGCGCTTGATCGCGAAGACAGGAATATTGAAGTCTTTGACGAGCGAGGCCGCCACGTCGTCCTGCGTGCTCAGCGGATTGGACGCGCAGACGACCACGTTGGCACCACCATCGCGCAGCGTGATGGCCAGGTTCGCTGTCTCCGTCGTCACGTGGAGGCATGCCGAGAGTTTGACGCCCTCAAGCGGACGCTCCTTAATGAAGCGCTTACGAATGAGCCTGAGCACCGGCATCCACTGGCCGGCCCACTCAATCCGCAGCTTGCCTTTCGCGGCCAGATTGAGGTCTTTGACATCACAAGCAATTTTCTGTGCGGTCGCCATCTAGAGCCCTGCCTCCTGCCGCAATGCCGCGGCCTTGTCCGTCCGCTCCCACGTGAACTCGGGCTCCGGTCTGCCGAAGTGCCCGTAAGCCGCGGATTTCTTGTAGATCGGCCGGAGCAGGTCCAGCGACTCGATGATGCCTTTCGGCGTCAGCCTGAAATGCTTGTGGATCAGGTTCACGAGGGTGCAATCGTCGACCTTGCCGGTGCCAAAGGTGTTCACCATCACCGAAACCGGTTCCGCCACGCCGATGGCGTAAGCCACCTGGACCTCGGCGCGGCTGGCGAGTCCTGCCGCCACAACGTTCTTCGCGATGTAGCGGGCCATGTACGTGGCGGAGCGGTCCACTTTCGTCGGATCTTTTCCCGAGAAGCAGCCGCCACCGTGGTGAGCCGTGCCGCCGTAGGTGTCCACGATGATCTTGCGCCCGGTCAGCCCGGAGTCCCCGACCGGCCCGCCGGTCACGAAGCGCCCGGTGGGATTGATGTGATACTTGGTGTTCTGGTCGAGCATGTGCGCGGGGATGACCGGTTTGATGACGCACTGCAGCACACCTTCGCGCAACGTCTGGTTCGAGACCTCCGGCGTATGCTGCGTCGAGACCACGACCGTATCTACGCGTACCGGCTTGAAGCCTTCGTATTCCACGGTGACCTGAGATTTGCCGTCGGGACGGATGAAATCGAGGATTTTCTTGCGGCGGACTTCCGCCAAGCGCAGGCAGAGCTTGTGCGCCATCATGATAGGAAACGGCATGAGCTCCGGCGTCTCGTCGCAGGCGAAGCCGAACATCAGCCCCTGATCGCCCGCCCCGCCTGTATCCACGCCCTGGGCGATGTCGGGACTCTGGCGGGTCAGGTTCACCGCGACCTGGCAGGTGTCGGCGCTGAATCCAGCCGCTGGGTCGGTGTAGCCTATGCCGCGTACCGTCTCGCGCACCAGCTTTTCGATGTCGGGGGAGGCCGAAGTGGTGATCTCCCCCATCACGTAAACGGTCTGGTCCTTTGCCATCGTCTCGCAGGCGACGCGCCCGTGCGGGTCGGCGGCGAGCACCGCGTCGAGGACGGCGTCGGAAATCTGGTCGCAGACTTTATCGGGGTGGCCCTCGGTTACCGACTCTGAGCTAAACAGGTAACGCTGGTTTGGCCCGGACACGCGGCCTCCTTCGAAATTGAAAATCCAGGGGTTCTGCCGGTTGTCAGAAGAAACCCATCAGCGCAGCGCAAACTTTAGACGCTAACATACGCCTTCAAAAACTGTCAACGATTTCGCGCCGCGCGCTCAACTCGCAGCAGCCGATGGCGCTAAATGCGACCTCAGGCGTGTCTCGGACGCGTCCACGTACGCGATCCGCGCTGGTTAGCGTTATCCTTCTCATGCCTCCAAAGAAGATTGTGCAGACCTCCACTAGCACCGACTCCGAATGGTGTGCGCTGGCCGCCGGTCCCGGAGTGAGTGTCCTCGAAAAGGGTATCAGTCTTCTTGCGGGGGATTCCCCGCGCTCGCGGCGGGGTTGTAGCCGAGGCGATGGGAAATCTCGCGGCTGGACTCCGCGACCAGGCGGGCGAGTTCCTGCATGCGCTCGGGTGCCATTCGGGTCGAGGGCCCCGCAACGCTGAACGCCGCGACCACCCGGCCGAGATGATCAAGGAGAGGAGCGGCCACGCAACGCAGGCCCACCACCGCCTCTTCCTGATCAAAGGCGTAGCCCTGCTCGCGAATCCTGGCGAGTTCCTTCTTGAGCTGGGGCAGCGCGGTGATGGTGTGCGCGGTGTGGCGATCCAGCGCCAGGTTGTGGAGGATCTCGCCGAGGGCGTCGTCCGTCTGG
>Ga0315280_10000974_pt1 | contig 50996 bp, 41 predicted proteins | sample YL17G06_40_MG_FD_203697 | JGI IMG/M metagenome (GOLD analysis project Ga0315280, IMG submission 203697) | Sediment microbial communities from Yellowstone Lake, YNP, Wyoming, USA - YL17G06_40 | ecosystem: Environmental > Aquatic > Freshwater > Lake > Sediment | place: USA: Wyoming | collected... | reverse complement strand
GGATGCCGGTCACTTCGACCACTATGGTCTCGCCAGCGTCGCTTCGCTCCGATCGTGACCGGCATGGTGTCGGAACGAGTGACCGGGATCAAATCGGAATCACTGACCACCTTCATCGGAATCAGCATTCAACACAAAAGTGCTGCCGGTAAAGATTTTCAAACCCGTTGAAGATCCGCTCACCCACTACTGGTACTGTACCACCACCGATGAGTGGATTGCCGCCGGAATCACATACGCAATTAACCAGGGGGCAAAAGTTATCAGTATGAGTTTCGCCGGACCGGTTCCTCCATCGATGAAGGGGCGTGGCCCCTCGCCGTAAGCCGCCAGGCGGATAGGCTGCTCTGGTGTTCCACTTCCCTGCGGTTGCAGGGTTCCTGCCCATCGGCCACCTCTTTTGAGGAGCAGCTCGTCTCCACGCCGAAAGGTGGTGGCGTTCGCTTTATTTAGTGAGCGCCACGACTCAGCTGGAGACAGACCCGAGCGGGCGTCATCACCGGCGGTCGAGTCAAGGTAGTACCGCGCCCCCTGGGCGGGTATGCACAGCGCTATGAAGGTCAAGACAGAAAGCCATACGCCTCGATGGGCATTGCGAAGATAAGGTTCCATGAGTAGCCTCGATGGTGGGTTGAAAGGAAGGCTGGGCAATCCGCCGCCGCGGATTGCCCAGACATCAGAAGGCTAAGATGTTACCACTCAAACCGCGCACCGAACTGGCCTTCGCGCGGTGAGCCCGCGGTCTTCGTAACGTACCCGAGGGGCGCGTCAGCGGGGTTGCCGATGTTGTTGCTTGGGTCGTCGAAGTAATGTCGATTGAAGATGTTGTACAACTCGAAGCGGAATTGCAATCTGAATCTTTCGGCAAACCTGAAGTTCTTCATAATCCCCAGGTTCTCTCCAGCAAACCCGAAACTGCGCAACTCGGAGAGGAACAGGGGGCCCGTCCCGAATTCAGGGTAAGGCGGATTGGAAAAGAGGCTGGGATCAAAGTACTGGTTGCTGGGATCCTTGGGACTGGCTGGGTTGAAGTTCTTCGCATTGAACTTGCGGCTGAAGTCTCCCTTCAAGTTCGCATTCGAGTAGATGTTATCCCAGCCGGGATAATAGTTGTTCGAGTAGACGCCCATCGGGAATCCCGAATTGTATCGGAAGCTGCTGCTAAGGGTCCATCCACCGACCATGGCATTCAGCACCTTGTTCGGATTGGAGACGAAGCGTCGGCCCCTGCCGAAGGGCAGATCCCAGGCAGCGTAGCCTTTGAAGATGTGTGTCTGGTCGTAGAACAGGATCGTCTTGGCCTCCTGGTCCAGCTTCGTCACGTCCTGGAGCGGGCCAGCCATCCAGGTTTCCTGGAAACCGCCGAGGTCTCTGTAAGGGTCGCCCCAATTCTGGAGATTGCCGCGAGCGCGAGAAAGCGTATAGCTCACGTTGGCTGCCACGCCCCGCGTCGTGCGCCTGGAGAGGGCAACTTGCAGCGACTTGTAGCTGGAGCTGCCCAGCGGCGACCCCACGTGAAGCAGGAGCCAGGACCAGTTCATGTCCTGCCAGAGCTGCGGATACGACATCAGTGTCGCGAAAGAGTACCCGCAGAAGCCTGGGTAAGGATAGGGCACACCCAAATAATCGGCCGTTCCCTGGTCGCAAACACCCCACCACTCTCTCCAGTCACCGTTTGCAGCGCTGTCTTTCAGCAGCTTGGTCAAGCCTGCCGCGTTGGGCTGGTTGCGCTCCAGGTTGCCGCTTTGTAGCCGGCTCCCCTTGTTGCCCATGTAGGTGACGTCCAGCCTCGTATCCTTGGTCAACTCAATTTCTGCGCCCAGGTTCCACTGCTGGACGTAGCCGGCAAAAAGACTGCGCGGGTTGATGGTGACATGCCAAGGCAGGATCTGGTCAGGATCCTTGGAGCCGGGTACGAATACGCCGGGATAGCCGCTGTCCCAGTTGAAAGCCGGCACCAGACCCGGGGCCTGACGCACCTCATTGCGGCCTTGGTAACCCGGCGCGAAGCCATACGGGACGCCTGACCAGTAGTTCAGTCCAATGGGTGAAAAGAAGATGCCGTAGGCGCCGCGCAGCACGGCCCTGGGTGTGAGTTGGTAAGCCACTCCCACATGTGGCGCAAACTCCTTCCAGTCCCGTTGCTTTTCGAAAGAATCCTTGCCGTCCTTGGCAAAGACCAGTGTGCCGGGTATGCCCCACTTGGGGCTGATGGCGGTCTTGTCGAAGTGTGCCCAGTGACCATATTTCTCGGTAAACGGACCGGTCGCTTCCCAACGCAGGTCCAGTGTCAAGGTAAGCTTGCGGTTGACCTTGAAGTCGTCTTGTGCAAAGAGCGAGAAGGTTTTACGCCGCCCGTAGAGGTCAAAAGGCGTGGCCTGAGAGGCGCTTTCCACCTCGCCCAGCATGAAACTGGCAAAACCAAATCCTACTTGGTTGGCATAACCCGCGCTCGGTGCGCCGGTGGAGTTGTTAGTGAAATTGAAGTCTAAGGTCGGCTTCCCCGCATGGCTGTTGATTTCCATCCAGCGGATCTCACCGCCGAACTTCGCAGTATGCCGACCCCTTACCCATGTGAGGCTGTTGTTGACAATGTAAACGTTGGAGACGTAAAAGCCCGACGAACTGTATCCGATGGGGTCGGTCCATACACCATTCACGGCGTCGCCGAAATCCATCGCCGGGAAATTCCGTGCCCCCGTGTCCCCGAAGCCGAGTTTCGGTGGCCAGTTGTCCTTCTCCGCCGCTGACGCTATGCTGGGATTTCTATACCGGCCATAAGTCAAGCTCAACACATTCAGCACGCTGGGCGAGAAGGAATACGTGTGATTCATGCCGAATCGCCGGCTCGTCACCTTTTGAAAACGAGCCCGGGACAGCGGCCCACCTCTCTTGTCCGGATCCTTGGGGTCCCAGATCCCGCCTTGATCCACCAGGATGCGCGGCCGTTGGATCCAATTGAAGTGGCTGCTTAACCTGCTCTTGTCGGAGAAATTGTGGTCCGCCTTAAAGGTCAATTGGGTCTGATGGAACCAAGGGTCATTCTGGCGGACGATGGCGCTGTTGTTCACTATCGCCCCCGGAATCATGGGCTGGTAGGAACTCCGGTAAATATCCACGACATTCTTTGACACTTCGCTCATTCTATCGGGTGGGATAATATTGCCGGGAAACACCAGCCCTGTGTGCGGGTCAATGATCGCCCCTCTGTAAATCGGATTGCCACCAGGATCGGTGCCCAGTTGAGTGCTCGCATCCAACAAGGCGCTGAAGTCCCCGTCCAGGAAGGCTGGTATTGGAACGGTCTTGTTGAAGGGTCCCAGCACATACCGTTCTTGCATGTACTTCTCAAAGGCGCCGAAGAAAAAGGTGCGGTTCTTAATGATCGGCCCACCGGCGCTGAAACCATAGACGAATTGGCGGTCAAAGGGCTTCCTGTAGTCCTCGTCGTACTTGGCCTTGTTGGCAGGGTCGAGGGCCGTCTTGTAAGACCGCCAGAAGTTGTTATCCCACGTGTTGGCGTTCACCATTTCATTATGCAGGAAGCCGAAGACGCTGCCGTGAAACTCATTGGACCCGGACTTCAGCTGGAACTTGAAAACGCCGCCGCCCGAGCGCCCGTCCTCAGCTCGGATGCCGCTGGTCTCCACCTTGAACTCCTGGACGGCTTCCATGGCGGGACTGGATTCCCCGATGTGCCCGCCAATCTGAACCACCGCCGAAGTCCCGTCAATCAGCACTTCCTTGGTGAAGGACGCACCGCCTGCGATCCACGATGTCCAGTTGTTGCCTTCCACGGCAGGAGTAATGGCATAGGCAAAATTCTCCAGCGAGCGGCCTCCGCTGATCGAAAGCGGCAGGTTGGTCACGACTTGGCTTTTCATGTAGGTCCCGACCTCGGTGTTCTTCGTCTCGAGTATGGGGGCCTCGGAAGTGACCGTTATGCTCTCGGACACCTTTCCCGGCTGCATCACAGCATCCAGTACGGCCACCCCCCCGACCGCCAGCGTGATGCCGCTTCGCTCATACGTCCTGAAACCCTGCTTGGCAAACGAAACTGTGTATCTTCCAATCGGAAGGTTGAGAATCGAATACAGTCCAATGTCGTTCGTGGTAGCGCTGGTGGGAACCTTAGTGTCGACGTTGGTGGCTATAACTTCGACACCCGGTACAACAGCTCCGCTGGAGTCAGTCACTGTCCCCGTAATGGTTCCACGGCCTGACTGCGCCCACGCGAACGCCAAGGCGATAGACAACACGAACACGCCGAGCAGTATCACCCGCTTTAGCATGACTTCCTCCTTCGTCATGAACTCGAAGGCCCAATCCCGAGACGCGAAAAGTCAAAACTGTTTCCTTAAGAGGCCGGGGTTCTGAAGCTTCTTCGAAGTACAACTCTCGACAAGTCTGATCGCCGGAACTTGCAAGCGCTTACAATGAGTCCCCTAAAAAAAACACCTAAATAACCTCCGCCTTAGCCCTTAATAGCACTGCCCTTGACTTGTGTCAATAGACATAAAGCCCGTCCGGAATGAGCTTCACAAGTCACCGCAACAGGTTGGAAGCCCTGTAACAATGGAACGAAACCGAGAGCGCATTTGGCGGAGGGCGACTTGCGGCGGGCGACGAAAAGCTGATGCAGCGATTACATTCAAGCCCAGGTAGGCAGCAGCCACGAGGTCGCCCAGGCGGAGCCTCCTGGTTCCGCCGCCACAGTGCCTTCAGGCCTCAGCTACCTCCCCGAAAAACGCAGGCATCAGTTAGGTGGGAGGTCCGCACGAAGAACCTGCCGGCCCGTTCTCAAACTTGCTCTCGCTTTCTTTCTTTGCGGACGAACTCATTATCGATGATGGGTTCTGACTCACACTCCATCGCGATTACCGCGACTGGATCGTCCGGGGCCTTCTCCGGGAGGCCCGTAAACTTCACCCGGATCTCGTCCTGCTGGAAATTCACCCTCTGTCCGGAAGCAAAGAACCGGGCCGACTTGACCTTGCTCTGATGCCCGCCGATGGCGGCGCTTGACCCAGGCCAGAAGTGCACATGCATGTACAGGGTATTTCCCTTGCGGGTATAGCTCGCATAAGGATGCCAGGAAGCGCGGCAAGGCTCAGATTCATAGATTGTCGGGCCATTCGTGCTCATCCATCTGCCGACCGCGGTCAGAATACGAACCGATTCTTCCGGGATTGAGCCGTCTGGTTTTGGGCCAATATTCAGCAGATAGTTGCCACCGTCTTTCGCGCAGGTAATCAGATTTCGCACGATGGTTTTCGGGGTCTTCCAGTTGTCGTCAGCCTTCTGGTAGCCCCAGCTATCGTTCATGGTCATGCAAGTTTCCCACGCCCGACCTTTCTCCTCTGCCCTGATTTCCTGCTCTGGTGTTGAGAAGTCTCCAGGCAGGACGTTCCGGTTGTTGACGACGATGTCCGGCTGCAACTGAAACACCATCTGGTTCATCTTCTCCGATTCCCAACCCCTGGCGTCCAATGGCCAGGCCACGTCGTACCAAAGGATATCAATCTTGCCGTAATTGGTTAGCAGCTCGCGGATCTGGCCGTGAACGTACTCAACGAAGCGCTTGCGTGCCGCCTCGTCGACTGCACAGCGCGCACCGTCGGGATGGTGCCAGTCCATCAAAGAATGATAGAACCCCACCCGCAAGCCCTCGGCCCGAGCCGCCTCCACATACTCCCGCACCAAATCACGTCCGCAGGCCTGCCGGGGCGCGCAGTAGTTCGTCAACTTGGTGTCGAACAGGCAAAAGCCCTCGTGGTGCTTGGTGGTCATCACCATGTACTTCATGCCCGCTTGCTTGGCGAGTCTCGCCCAGGCTCGCGCCGCATTAGGCGTAGGCACAAACTGCTTCGCGAGTTGCTCATATTCCGCTACCGGAATACCTTCCATTTCCATGGCCCACTCGTGCCGCCCCAAGATGCTGTACAAACCCCAATGGATAAACATTCCGAACTTAGCCTCGTGCCACCACTTCATGCGCCGGGCGCGGTCGGCCTTCACTGCTTCGCTTTCCTGAATGACGTCCTCCCGTCGTCCCGCGGTTTCCCTTTTCTCTCCGCAACTAAAGCTCATTACCGAGGCCGCCACACCACCGGCCCCCAGAAACTTGAAATAATCACGCCGCGACATTTCGGTTTTGCTCATGCCTTATCCACTCTCCTTTCAGAAATTCCCTCTCGGGACGCACTGTATCCGTCGTGCGGATTCGGATGGCCATTCCAAACAAGACGCGAGTTGCCATGGCTTTGCTCTGGGACAGACAACATTTTGCGGATGACGATACCAGGGAACATCGTTACGGTGATACTTGAATCGGTGGGCAGTGCCGTTATTCCGGACATGGCACCCTCTGGCCAGCCCCGTTGGCACCGCCAGCCTGAGCAGCATGGCTGAGGCCTTAAGCACGGCAGCAGCCTCGTGTCAATAGACGTCAAGTTGGCATCAAGAAATGACACGAACGAGCAACGAGTCCGGAAGCCTGCCGACGGGCTGGCAGGCAAGTGACTGAGCGTCACCTCCTCTGCGCTATTCCGATCCGAGAGGTCAATGATTCCGAAGTGGACCCGCGTTAGTCCTCACTGACAAATGTCGCGAGCTTTCGCAACTGCTCATGACGGCGGCGAAGGAGTTCCTCAGGTGGAAGGCTTCCCAACCGATACAGGCTGGCGGCGAGGACAGGGCGCAATAAGGCTGCGGCTTGCTGGGGGTCGCTATGAGCGCCACCCGGCGGCTCAGGCACCACCTGCTCCACAATTCCCATGCGTCGGAGGTCCTCTGCCGTCAGTTTCAACGCGCGTGCGGCGTCCTGTTTGTGGTCCCAGTCGCGCCACAGAATGGAAGAGCAGCTTTCCGGAGAAATGACCGAATAGATCGCGTTCTCCTGCATCAAAACTTCATCGCCGACGGCGATGGCGAGAGCTCCACCGCTGCCTCCTTCGCCATGGATGATGACGATGATGGGGACGCGCAGCCGGGGAATCTCTTTCAGGTTGTACGCGATGGCTTCCGCCTGGCCTCGCTCTTCCGCCCCGATCCCCGGATAAGCCCCCGGCGTATCCACCAGCGTAATGATGGGCGAGCCAAACTTCGCTGCCAATTGCATCAGGCGGAGCGCCTTGCGGTAGCCCTCGGGATTAGGCATGCCGAAGTTGCGGAACAATTTCTGCTTCGTATCACGCCCTTTTTGGTGGCCCACTACCATCACGGAGCGTCCTTCGAAACGGGCGAAGCCACCGACCATGGCTGGGTCATCGGCGAACCGACGGTCGCCGTGCAGCTCAGCAAAGTCAGTAAAAAGCATCTGGATGTAATCCAGCGTGAAGGGCCGTTGGGGGTGCCGGGCTAGCAACACCCGTTCCCACGCATCATGCGGGGGGCCGGACACTTTCCGTTGGAGGATTGCCAACTGCTGGCGCAACCGCTCCAGCTCCTCGCGCACCGCGTCCGAGTCGGAAGCTTTCTCGAGCTCCGCGATTTGCTGTTCGATGTCTCGCGCAACCGCGAATGATGCGTCAGAGGTGGCCATAGGCGTTTCGAATTGCTAGCTCAGGTCCCATGCCGGCTGTGACTCGGCAAGCACAAGCGTCCGCCCTTGCGGCCTATTCAGGCCTGCGTCTCGAGGAAAACGGCTTCCTCGCCGCACAGAGCACGCAAGCGGCCGAGGAGCTCGGCTTCGGCTTTCACAGCGCGGGGCTTGCGCGGCTGCAAGCGGACCAGGAAATCACCAGGGCGTGTCAACTCGAACACCACGGGGTTATCTCCTGGGTAGGCAGCTAGCAAGCGCGCAAGCTCCTCAACCAGAGTTTCCTCCGCTTCCTCAAGGTTCACTCGAATCCGGAGATGGGCTATCCGGCCGTTCACTGCAGCTTCGAGCGGCCGGGCTTCGCTGACCGCGACTTTGGGCCGCTGGTTCTCCTCGTGCCGCACGCGGCCTTTGATCAGCAGCGCGGTGTCGGGTTTCAGCACACCCTGGAGCTGCTGGTAGGCCTGAGGAAACACCAACAGGTCCACCGACCCGCGGTGATCCTCCAGCGTTGCGCTGGCCCACAGGTCACCTTTCTTGCTGGGCCGAACGCGTAAGCCGGTCAGAATCCCCGCCAGCGTCACCGGAGATTCGTGCTCCAACTCCTCCAGCGAAGAACTATCGTGCCGGGTAATCGCGGCCAGTTGCGTCGCGTACTTTTCGAGCGGATGGCCAGTGATGTAGAAACCCAACACTTCTTTCTCCCCCGCTAGGCGCTCTGCTTCCGACCACTCCAGAACATCGGGCAACTCTAGGGCCGGCGGAGGCTCCGGCTCATTGCCCCCTATGAACAACCCATGCTGGCCGCTTTGGGTCTCGCGCTGGCGTTTCTGGCCGATGTCCATGGCGCGGTCGAGCAGGGCCATCAACGGCGCGCGCCGGGCGCCGAGCGAATCAAAGGCCCCGGCCTTGATGAGGCTCTCGATGACGCGCTTATTCAGCAGACGCAAGTCCACATTCTCGCAGAATTGCAGAAGACTATCAAAGCGCCCCAGATTCCGGCGCGCCGCCAGAACGGACTCTATCGCCGCGGCTCCCACGTTTTTCGTCGCGGTCAGGCCGAAGCGGATGTTGTTCCCTGCCGGCGTAAAGGCAAGGTCGCTGGAATTGACGTCCGGGGGGAGAATCCCGATTCCCATATCACGGCATTCGTTCAGGTACTTCGTGAGTTTGTCCTGATTGCCGATTTCCGAGGAAAGGAGCGCCGCCATGAACTCGACAGGATAATGCGTCTTGAGGTAGGCCGTCTGATAAGCAATTAGCGCATAGGCAGCAGAGTGCGACTTGTTGAAGCCGTAGCCCGCGAATTGCTCCACAAGTTCCCACAACTTCTGGGCCTTGGCAGTGGGCACCCCGTTTTTTTGCGCGCCGGCCAGGAATTTCTCCCGATTCGCCACCATCTCCTCAACTTTTTTCTTGCCCATGGCGCGGCGGACGACATCCGCTTCGCCGAGAGTGAAGCCGGCAACCTTGTTGAAGATCTGGATCACCTGTTCCTGGTAAACGATGACCCCGTAGGTTTCCTCAAGGATTTCTTTCAGTTGCGGCAACTCGTAGGTTACCCGCTTCTTGCCCGTTCGGCGGGCGATGAAATCATCGATCATACCCCCCTGGATGGGCCCGGGGCGATAAAGCGCATTCAGCGCCGTAAGGTCGGCGAGACGGTTGGGTCTTACGCGGCGCAAGATGTCCGTCATTCCCCGACTTTCAAACTGGAAGATTCCGGCGGTGAGGCCCTTCCCCAGCAGTGCGTAGGTTTCCGCATCGTCGAGGGGGAGGTTATCGAGGTCTAGCTTCTCTCCCCGTGTGGCCTCGATCAGCTGGAGGCAGTCGTCGATGACGGTCAGGGTAGTCAGTCCCAGGAAATCCATCTTCAGGAGGCCGATCTTCTCCAGATCGTCCATAGCATACTGCGTGGTGATTTCATCCTTGTTGCTCTTGTAAAGCGGGACGATTTCCTGCAGGGGCTGCGGAGAAATGACCACGCCGGCGGCGTGGGTAGAGGCGTGGCGCACGAAGCCTTCCAAATGCCCCGCCACCTGGAGCAGGTCCGCGACGCGGGGATCATTTTCCTTCAATTGGCGAAGCTCGGGCGAAGCGGCAAGAGCCTCTGCGAGCGTAATGTTCAGGACGTTTGGGACCAGCTTGGCGATGCGGTCAACCTCGGGAAAGGGCATGTCCAGGGCGCGGCCGGCGTCGCGGATGACAGCCTTGGCGCCCATCGTCCCGAAGGTGATAATCTGGCTGACGTTCTCCCGCCCGTACTTTTCCGTAACGTAATTAATGACTTCGCCCCGGCGCCGCATGCAAAAATCGATGTCAATATCAGGAAACGTTATGCGCTCAGGATTCAAGAAACGCTCGAAGAGCAGCTCGTGCTGGAGCGGGTCAATATCCGTGATGTGGAGCGAGTAGGCGACCAAGCTTCCGGCTGCCGACCCTCGCCCCGGACCAACCGGAATGCATTGCTCGCGCGCGAAGCGGATGAAATCCCAGACGATGAGGAAATAGCCGGCGAAGCGCATCTGCTTGATAAGTTCGATTTCGCGCTCCAGACGTTCCGCGTAGGCTTCCAGCGGATAGCGCAACCGGCTCGCAGCCTGCCAGCGCTCCAGACGCTCGCGGCGATGCGCGAATCCCTGGCGCGTGACTTTCTCGAAGAAACTGTCGAGCGTCTCCCCTGCTGGGACCTCAAAGTGCGGAAAGACGTGCCGCTTCTCCTCCAGGTGCAGGTTGCAGCGGTCAGCAATCTCCAGCGTCCGCACGAGCGCTTCCGGCACCTCGCCAAACAGAGCTCTCATCTCCTCGTGGGTCTTGAAATAGAATTGGTCGGTGGGGAACCTCATCCGGTTGGGATCGCTCAGGGTTTTGCCAGTTTGGATCGAAACCAGGACTTCTTGAGCGCGCGCATCAGCCTGCGTGAGGTAGTGGCAATCGTTGGTGGCTACCAGGGGAATGCCAGTTTCCCGCGATAGGCGCGCCAGTTGCGGGTTTATGCGATGTTCTTCCGCAACCCCCTGGTCCTGCACCTCGAGGAAAAAATTGCCCTTGCCGAAAATGTCCCGGAAATCGTAGGCCGCCTGCCGTGCGGCCTCGTAGCGGTCGGCAATCAAGGCCACGGCAACCTCGCCGCGCAAGCAACCGGATAGCCCGAGGAGTCCGTCAGCGTGACGGGCGAGCAGGTCCTTATCGATTCGCGGCTTGTAGTAGTAGCCCTCGAGGAACGCCGCAGAAGCGAGCTTGATCAGGTTGCGGTAGCCGCGCTCGTTCTCGCAGAGCACAATCAGGTGGTGGGGGCGATCGGCATCGGGCGAACGGTCAAAGCGGTTGGTCCCCGCCACGTAGACTTCGCAACCGATAATCGGCTTCACCCCACGCTTCAGGGCCGCGTCGTAGAATTTGATCGCGGCAAAAAGGTTGCCGTGGTCCGTGACTGCAACGGCGGGCATCCTGAGCTCGGCGGTGCGGTCCATGAGCTTCGAAATCTCGCATGCGCCATCAAGGAGGCTGTAGTCGGTGTGCAGATGAAGGTGGACGAAGCTGTCGGAAGCCATTCCTGATGATTCTAGCAGAAATCATCGCCACGCGTCTTGCAGGGTGGCACATTGGCAGAATCAACCAAATGACGCAGTGCGAAGTAAGGGCACTTACCCGCAAACTCGCCTAGCCACTCACCCATGCGTGGCACCGCACCAAACCGCGACGAATAGGAGCAGTGGTGGCCACGGCGGCCTACCACACGCCACATGTGTGTTCGCTGAAGTGGCCAGTACTATGGAAGTCCGCTCACGTCTTGCGTGTCTTCGGGAGTCCTCGCTTGGCAACCTCCTTCTTATTTGGAGCCGCTGTGGCAGCGGGTTTCCGCGCGCCTCCTGGATGTTTTGTGGGCGGTGCCGGAGCGGCAGCTTTCTTGGTGGGCTCCGGAATGCCCGCCAGTTCCCGCAACTTCTTGAGGAGTTGCTGGTGCGTCTTGATTCGTCCGTCCAACTGATCCATGAAGGCGTGCTCGAGAATCTTTTCGAATTCCGGGCCCGGCTTGACGCCCAGTGCCTGGAGTTCAGCACGCGGCAGCTTGGCGCGGACCTGAGGATACTTGAAGAGGTAGGCCTTGATGCGGTTTCGGACTTTGGCGCGAGAGGAATTCACCCGCAGGAAGAGCAGTAAAGGCACCGGCTGTTTGGAAAGCAAAGTATAGACTTGACTGGGCAAGCGGGCCTTGGAACTTCCCAGAACTCGCTCTAGTCTCTTGGCGTCGCGTTCCAGGCTCAGCAAGAACTTGATGGTTTTGTTCTCACCGACAATCTTTCTTGCCATCCGGGATCTGTGAGTACTGCCAAGCTTCTCCATCAGGCAATGGAGATTCAGGAGAAATGGGTCGCCGCCCGGGACGGTTTGGGCCACGGAGCGGATCCTGGCGAAGCGCTCATAAGGGATTCGAACAGACGCGAGCTTCTTGTCCAGACCCGCCAGAAGCTTCCGCTCGGCCAACATCTTGATGATGCGCGCGGGATTCTCCTCCTGGAGAATGGCCCGTAGCTCGCGGTTCTGCTGCTGGGGATCCATGCGCGTCCAGTAGCGGTTCTCTAATGCCGCATCCAATTGCGTCCCGGTCCGCTCCTCCGGTTTGAAACCCAGGCGCAGGCCAAGGCGAAGCAAGCGATAGATACGGCACGGGTCTTCGGAAAGGCTGCGGCTGTGCAATAGGCGCAGCTCGTGTCTCTCGATGTCCGCGGCGCCATTGGTGGGGTCAAGCAGCAGCCCACGCGAGTTGGGATGGAGCGAGACCGCCATGGCGTTCAGGGAGAGGTCCCGTTTTTTCAGGTCGTCGAAAATCGTGCCCGGCACGATTTCCGGCCGCTGGCCGGGTTTGGCATATACCTCCTTGCGGCACATGGACAGTTCGGCTCGCACACCATTGTTGAACCGCAGTTCCGCAGAGTTCAGACGCGCGTCGAAGTGCTGGTGCTCCACGCCCAGCGGGGCTGGCTCGCCAAAGAGAGTTTGAGATTCCTCCTTGGCTTGCACTGCGAAAGGCCCAGAAGCCAGGTGGCGGAGGATTCTTTGCGGGTTGCCCTCAACGGCAAAATCCAGGTCTCGGACCACCTGCTGCCCATAAGTTAGATCGCGGACAGCGCCGCCTACGAGGTAGAGGTTCAGCCCCTGCTCAGCCGCAACGCGACTGAGCTGGCTGAGTACCTTGTACTGTTCTGGGGAAAGGCGGCTTTCCATCAGGAAGTTGTAGTCGCTCATGGTTGTTCGGCTTCCAGCCACGTCCTCGCGCCCAGGGTTCAGGCTCGAGGATGGTGAGTTTGATAAACCTGCTTCAGACGCTCCTTCAGAACGTGCGTGTATATCTGGGTGGTCGAAATGTTGCTGTGGCCCAACATCAATTGGATAGAACGCAAGTCGGCGCCCCGTTCGAGGAGATGCGTCGCAAATGAATGCCGCACAAGATGCGGAGTAAGAGGAGTCGCGATATGCGCGTGCCGCCCGTAGCTGGCCAGAAGCTTCCAGAATCCCACGCGCGAAAGCGGGCCACCGCGCCGATTGAGGAAAAGAAATGGCGTCGCCTCGTTCCTCGCGAACTCCGGACGACTATGTTGGACGTAGTTCTCTACAGCCCGCAGCGCCGATTTGCCAACCGGGATCAGGCGCTCCTTGTTACCCTTCCCCAGACAACGGACAATACCCAGGTTAGAATCGAAATCCGCCCACCGCAAGCGAACCAGTTCTGAGACGCGCATGCCCGTGGCATACAGCAGCTCCAGCATCGCCTTGTCCCTGAGGCCCAAGAGTGCGGACGTATCCGGTTGTGCCAGCAGGACGTCTACCTCCTCCGCTGTGAGATACTTGGGCAGGGTCTGGTCGAGTTTCGGAGCATCGACATCACTAGTAGGATCGCTTCGCGTTCTTCCCTCCTTCAAAAGAAACCGGAAGAAATTGCGCAACGAGACCAAGTGTCGGGCCACAGACCGGGCGCTCAGACCACGCCGATACAGGGTCGCCAAGAAGCCTCGGATCTCCTCTCGGCTGGTTCTCTCATAGCTCCTTCCCTGGCGGCGCAGATACTCGGCGAACTTCACGAGGTCGCGGCGGTAACTCGTAATGCTGTTCCCCGCTAATCCTTTTTCAACCCGCGCGTATTCCAGAAACTGGCAGATTTCCGGCGGGAGACTGGCCGGAGATGGGTCAAGCCTCACGGGTTCCAGCACGGCATGGACGGAAGCGGTCGTAGGAGGCGCTTGCTCTTCGGTCGGCTCACTGGGCACGCCGTAGCGGTCCGGTTTTACGCGAGTCGGGACTCTCTTCACCGTGGATCGATGCAGCTCAGCAGAACCGCGAGGGCGAGGCAGCAACAGGAATTGCGACAGTTTGCCCACACTCGCGTGGAGTGCGCACTGTCCTCCCTCTACTAACATCTAAGCGCTTTTTTTTCAAGCAATTAGGAGGTCTTCTCAAGAATAGCACTCCGGCTCGTCGCCGAAATACTTGACAGGCACACGCCACTGATTATACTACCACAAGCCTATTTCTGCGGCCAAGCTGGATTTCGTAGCTGCGATCCGACCTCGAAGGGAGACGCGGGTGACGGGGCGGCGCTCCTCGACCCACAAGCAGGTGGTTGTCCGAAAGCTTGATAAGGGCCTTGTTAAGGGCTTTGTCGACCCGGCCTCGTATCTTACGCTGAATGGGATTGAGGTTCTGGACCGCGAGGGGCGTCTAGTGAGTATTCCCCTCGAAGAGATCAAAGCCATCTTCTTCGTGCGGGAATTCGACGGCAACCCGCAACACCCGGAGCGCAAAGTGTTCCACGGCCGTCCCAGGCTCGTCGGCCTGTGGGTTCGTATGACCTTCAAGGACAAAGAGGTTCTTGAAGGTCTGCTGCCCAACAACCTCCTCGAAATCGATCCGCTGGGATTCTTCGTAACCCCGCCCGACCTCTACTCCAACAACTTGAAGATGCATATCCCGCGAACCGCGCTGGCCGGGATTGAGGTGCTGGGTGTAATCTCGGATGGAGCCGTGCGTCGCTTATCACCGAGAGCGACGGAGGCGCGAGCCAGGGCAATAGACACATCTCACCAGATTGGCCTTTTCCCTCCGTCTAACCCACTGCATGGCAAGTAGTTTGTCAAGGTTGAGACCTAAGGGCAGGCCTCAGCCCGCTGGATAGGAGGCAGTTCGAGGTGCTTGTGGATGGCGTAAAGCACCAACTCCAGGCGATCGGAGACCCCCACTTTGTCATAGATCGTGCGCAAGTGGTTCTTGACCGTCTGCTCGGTTATTGAGAGGTGCTGCGCGATCTCGCGGTTCCGCCAACCCTGCATCAAATAGCTGATAATTGTCTTCTCCCTCCGCGTCAGAGTATCCGCAGGACGGGGGGGACGCTGCCGAGTGACCTCCAGAAGCTTGGCCATCTGAGCTACAGAGCGTTTCGGTAACCAGATTTCGTTCTCCACGACCTTGCGAGCACACTTGACAAAAAGCGGAGCCTCCACAGACTTCAGGATTACTCCAGACGCACCAGCCTGCATATATTGTAAGGCTTCGTTTTCCGTCAGCGCCGACGCGGTGACCACGACCTTCCCTGTGGGCACTTCTTTTCGCACTTCAGCAAGGAAATCGGCCGTCGCCTCCGCCAAAATTTCCACCTGCACGAATAGAAGGTCAGGCTTGAAGGATTTCGTCACCGCAAGAGCGTGCGGCGCGCTTTCGGCCTCGGCGACCACTCGGAGGTCATCCTCAACCCCGAAAAGCTTCTTGAGCCCGAGCCGAAAGATGCCCTCGCGGTCGGCGATCAGAACCCGAATCTTCTTCCTCGGCCTCCGTGAGGGTCGCATCCCAGTACCTACACCCGCTCACGTTTCCCAGTGGTCGCCGCGCAGTTGCTTATACTGACTTGATGGCGTCAGCTTCAATTCCAAATGCCCGCGGGCGTTCGCGAAGGGATCTTGACCTGATCTGCCGATCCTGAAGAACAGGCTCGCTTAGCACGCACCGGACCGGCGATCCAGCGGGCTTGGCCCACGATGGTGGGTGGGCCGGAGTTCGTAATCGTCGATGGTGGCGCCAAAACCTGTCAGTTCCCCCGGTTGACTCCACCGCACTACCCGCCCCTGGCATAGAAGCTCCACGGGAACCGCAGTGAATTCCGCAGGAAGCAACACGGTCACGGTGACTGGCGTATTACGACGCGGCCGAACGCGTACAGTCATGAATAACCCATTCCCACTGATATTACCTGTCGTGCCGTGTATCTGACGGCAATTCCCCGCGCGACTTCTCCAGGAGATCTCCACCGGCAGCTTAACCGGCATTCGCGTGCCTGCGCGACGTTGGTTCACCGTTGTCAATACTCCGATGAAACGAGCTGCCTTGACGTGCAAAGCTTAGCTCGTTTCCAGTTACACCGCAAGTGGGACGCCGTGACCGGCCGAGGGGTGCTCATGACCTCCGACTTTCGCCTCACGGAGCGCCGGGGCGGCGGGGATGGACCATTCTTCTACCGAGGTTTTCCCCGGCGCTGCTTGCCTTGACTGCCACTACCGCAACATCCATCCCCGCCTATGACCGAGGGCGCTGGCGTTTCGCGCCAGACCGAGAGCCGCATCGCGCTACCCTGTGTTCGACGACCGACTCCAGCCGCCTTCCCTGGGACACGGAGGAAAGGCGTATGTGTACGAAGACTAACCCGCGTTTCGTTGTCGTTCCAAGGTCACGAATGTACCAGTACTTTCGTACGGGCCATTGCCTCCCGGGGGGAGCACTGCTAACCTTGCCACGAATGCTCCCGGGGGGACAGCGAAGCCACTCGCGGCGACCTCGGGTGGCGTACGACCGCTTACAAGGAGAGATATATGAAACTGGGCGAAATTGCGGCCCGCCTCGGATGTAAGCTCGAGGGGCCGGAAGACCTGGAGATCACGGGAGTCGCGGGGATGGATGAGGCCACGCGGAGCGAGCTGACCTTTTTGGCTAATCCCAAGTACGCGCGCAAGCTTTCCACCACGCGTGCCGGGGCTATCATCGTGAGCCCCGGTGTGGACGTCGCGGGCCGGGCAGCCCTGCGCTCAGAGAATCCCTACCTGACCTTCGCGCACGCCCTGGAACTGTTTGCTCCTCCGTTCCGCCCACCAGCCGGAATTCATCCGACCGCGGTGATCGCTGCCAATGTGAAACTGGGCCGCAATGCCTCCATTGGTCCTTACGCGGTGATTGAAGAGGGGGTAGAACTGGGAGACGACTGCGTCTTGAAGAGTTTTGTGGTGATCTACCGCGGCGCGAAAATCGGGCACCGCTTCTTCGCTCATTCCCACGCCATAGTCCGCGAAAACGTGCGCATCGGCAACGATGTGACGCTTCAGAACGGCGCAGTGATCGGAAGCGATGGTTTCGGGTTTGCAAAGCAGGCGGACGGCTCCTATTACAAGATCGTTCAGGCAGGAACCGTGGTGATCGAAGACGGTGTGGAAGTGCAGGCAAACGCCTGCATCGACCGAGCAGCGGTGGGAGAAACGCGCCTGCGACGCGGTGCCAAGATCGACAACCTGGTCCAGGTTGGGCACAGTTGCGACATCGGCGAAAACACGCTGCTCTGCGGACAGGCAGGCCTGGCTGGAACCTGCAAAGTGGGCCGCAATGTGATCCTTACGGGCCAAGTCGGAGTGGCTGGACACCTCACCATTGGCGACAACGTCATCGCGACGGCACAATCGGGGATTCCTAACGACGTGGAGGCCAATCGCATCATCTCTGGCTACCCGGCGATCGACAATGCGCTGTGGCTTAAGTGCTCAGCAGCTTTTACCCGCCTGCCTGAGATGTATGCGACCTGTCGGAAGGTACGCAAGTATCTCGAAAAAAAAGGCGAAGACGCATAGCATCGATTCATTCGGAGGAAGTCACCTGCGACGTGGTTCGGGCCTCTAGTGCTTCCGGTGTAAAGTCAAGCGGCCACTCTTCCTTCTCCAAACCTGAGAGAATGGCTTGGCGCACCCGCTCGATCAGCACCTGACGATCCTCCAGCCGGCATCCCTCGGTCGGCACCGGCTCGTGCACCGTGATACATACTCGGCCCGGACGGATCACGAACTTTCCCTTGGGCATGATCTTGCTGCTGCCCGAAATTGAAACCGGGACGATGGGCACAATCGCCTTGAGGGCCATCACAAACACGCCTTTCTTGAACCGTTGGAGTCTTCCATCAGGGCTGCGGGTGCCCTCGGGAAACACCAGGAATGACTTGCCGGCCTTCAGAGAAACCACCGCTTGTTCGACGGCCGCCATAGCCTGCTCGCGGTTCTTACGATCCACGGGGATGAATCCGCGCGCCAGCATTCCTCTTCCCAGCACCGGGACTCGGAAGAACTCTTTCTTGACCATCACTGACACCGGAGGCAGGACGGCCAGAAGGGCGGGCGGGTCGCAGTTTCCTTGGTGGTTCGCCATATAAACGACGGCGCGATCGCACGGGATCCGATCAAGTCCCCGCGTTTCCAGCCGCACTCCCGCCAGCCGGAGTGCCATCTTTATGCCAAGAATGCCAACCCGGTAGATCGGGTCAGCCTTTCCTGTCAGCGCGGCGTAAATCAGGAGCGGCGGCCCGACGACCAGGATGTAGCCAAACGTGATGAGCGTGACGTAGAGCGCCCGAATCATGGACTGGCTGTGACCTCAGCCTTCGTGGTTTCACCTTTGAGCCACCCTTCCCGTACCTGAAGCTGCTCGGGCGAGGGATTGGGAAGCTCTTCCAGTCGACAGGTGGTTTGTTGTTTAGTCCCCAGTGCGTATTCGATCCCCACAGTGCGGCCCCAACGACGCACCTGAAGCTTCACCTTCTGTCCCGGTCTCAACGCGGGCAGGAAAAAACCGGGGAGTTCGTACAACGATTTACCATTCATTTTGAGCAGAATGTCGCCTACCGCGAGGCCTGCCTGCTGGGCATTCCCGCGCGGCTCGACGTCCGTCACCTGGATCGTGCCATCGAAATTCTTCACCGCCGAGAACTCCAGAGCCAGGAGACTATGAGTTTCTCTGACCAGACGCAGTCCCGCATAGCCCAGAGCGGTGTCATAGTCGAGGTCACATGTTCCCTGAACGGCGTCGCGCAAAAAGGCGTCGAGGCCCGTATAGGAAGGCGCAAGCTGAGCGATGATGGCGCGCAAATCCGCCAACGCAAAGAAGCGGCCTTGGCGGGCGAAGTCTTCGTTCAGGCGGCGCATCACGTCGTCCAGGCTGGACTGGTTGCGGCTGGCGTGTCGGATGGCGAGGTCAAGCAAGAAACCGAGCAGCGCGCCCTTGTTGTAGTACGAGATGCTGCGTCCGGGCCGGTGATAGTCGGGATACTTTTCCAGCCAGGCTTCGCGGCCCGCGAGCTCGGCGCTCTGGAAATAGCGCGCGGGACGGTTCTCGAGAGCTCGGATCTCTGCGGCCAGGCGCGCATAGAATCTCCCCCGGGTGACCAGGCCCGCTCGCAGCAAGGCAAGTTCCCCAAAGGTACTGGTGACGCCCTCGGCGAACCACAAATCGCGCGTGTCGTTGCCGCGCACGTAGTCGATGGGTTCCAACGTCTGAGGTCGGATGCGCTTCACGTTCCAGAGGTGGAAGAACTCGTGCGCGGCTACAGCCTCCACGCTCTCCCAATCGCTCCGCACCTGCGACGCCGACACACTGATGGCGGTGCCATTGCGATGCTCCATACCTCCGCCCCCGCCCTGGCGAGGAAAGTGAAAGATGAACGTGTAGCGCGAGAAAGGGACGTCGCGCATAAGAGCCGTTTCCACAGCCGTGATCTTCTGAAGCGAGGCGAGCAAGCGGTTCGCCGGGTAGTCCTGGGGATCAGCGTGAACAATGACTTGATACTCGGCGACCTTCTTTCCCGCACCGCTCGGGACTGTTTTCGCCCTGGGGGCGGAGACTTCCAGTTCTTGGGTGTAGCTGTACTCCTGAAAGTGACCTGCCTCCGCCGGACTATCCACCAAGGCATCATAGTCCGGGGCTGACAATTCTCCTTCCTCTTCCTCGAGGGGCGTGGCTACCTTCCAGCCCGCAGGCAAGAGAAATCTCACGCGCAAACTGCGTCCGCGCTCCCGGGGAAGATAGAAAAGCAGCACCGCAAAATTCAGGAAAGCGTGATCCACATCGAGCGCACTGGAGAAAGGGCTCTCCTCATCCGCATAGACCGCGTAACGGACTTCGAGGTTCGGGCAGGGTTCACGTGGACTTCGCCAGGTATTCAGATCCAAGCGCTCGAGTTCCCAGGTCCGCCCGTCACATGCCGCGCTAAGCTCCTGTACGTTCCGCACGAAGTCGCGAATCTGATAAAGGTTGTTCCAGGCTGGAAATTGGAACTCGGTCGAGGGCAGAGCCGCGGGCACGCTCATGGTCACTCGGACGAGGTGCGACGCCGGTTCGCGGAGGTCTACGAGGTACCGGATGGGCTTAGGCGCTCCGTGACAGGGCCGGACAAATGCCAATGCGACAATACAACAAAACGCCCAAGCTCGCACGAAGCCTCGGACCCATTGAGGCCGAACCGTCGCCGTTCCCATGCGCACGGCGCTGCTTCGCGCCCTCCAACTACCGAAGAGCCCGCCTGCAGGCGACGTTATCAGTGGAGAAGCCACACCACCGGATTGAGCACTACGTTCCAAGAAAAAACCTCTTGCACGAAATTCACCGCATTCCTAATATAGCGTCTCGCGTTTCAGGGACAATTCCACAAGCTTTTCAAGGCTGATTTACGCTGCCACAGCCGCTATTCCGGCCGGGCGCGAAGCATCTCCGCTTCTTCCGCTGCCTAGACTGCTATTCCCAGCCCCTGGAGGTCTACTACACAGCGAAGCGGCGAGGGATGAACCTCGTCACGATCACCGAGCACGATTCTATCGAGGGCTGCCTGGACGTGCTCAATCGCCTGGGTGAGGTTCCAGACTTCATCATGGGCGAGGAAGTGAGCGCGTGCTTCCCCGGATTCGACCACACTGTCCATATCGGCGTTTACGGCTTGACCATGGCTCACCATCTCGAGCTTCACAAACTGCGGTCCATTGAAGAAAAGGCCGTAAAGCGTAGCTCGGGGGTTCACCAAAGGATCCTGCCAACTTCTTTGACGGCGATGTCCCGTTCCTTTACCGGAACCTCCAGCGATACAACAATCCGCCGCAGACTAGCGTCAGGAGACCTAAAAGGGATTCCTTTGGGTGAAGAGCCGCCGTGTTGGGAAGCATCCAGGCGCTAGCAATGAGGAACACAGCGGGAACCAGCGGATAGCCCCAACTTACGGGTGGCAGTCGCTTCCAGCCGGGCCGCTTGCGCAGACGGACCATTCCTGCTGTCGCCATGGCCGCAAAAAAAACCAAGGCAAATCCGATGTAGTAGATGAGTCCCTCAAACGTTCCGGTCAGAATCATGAGAGCGGTTACAGCCGACTGGTAGAGAATGGCCTGCACCGGGGTCTGCCAGCGAGGATGAACGCGCGCCGCATCCCGAAAGAAGCAGCCGTCCTGCGCCATCGCATAGTAAACGCGCGGGCCCACGATCACCATGGCGCTGACACAAGAAAGGAGTCCTACTGCCATGACGGCGCTGAACACGTCGCCACCTCGCGACCCAAATAGTGCGGCTGCTGTCGCTGCTCCGATGCGCTCCACACCTTTCATTGCCTCGAGCGGCAGGGCATAGATAAACACCGCGTTGAGCGCCACATAAAACGCGGCAACGATTAATGTTCCACTGACCAGGGCAGTAGGCAACGTGCGTTCAGGCGTCTTCATTTCCTCGGCGACGTAGGTGGCTGCGTTCCAGCCACTATAGGCAAACATCACGAAGATCAGCGAGACGGCAAACTGCGCGCTGAGACCGTGCGGTGAAGTTCTCGTCGCCACGAGCGAGAAGTGAGCCAGATCCCCCTTGCCGACCGCAAAGGCCAGCACCAGAAAAGTCCCCAGGACTCCCAGCTTCAGCGCCGTCAACAAGGTTTGTACTTTGCCAGCGAGTCGTAACCCTAAGATATTGACCACCGTAAACACCGCAACTACCCCTACCGCGAGTAACTGTCCATTGCCGGCGTGCAGCCAGCGGAAGTAGGTCCCTGGAGATCCTGCAAAGGAAGTCGCCGAGAGCGAAGGAAAGAAATGAGCCAGATATTCAGAGAATAAGAGTGCCGCGGCGGCGATAGGGGCAGAAAATCCTGCAAAGAACGACACCCAACCGCTCAGAAAGCCCCAGGCGGGTCCCCAGGCTTCGCGTAAGTAAACGTATTCTCCGCCCGAACGTGGGAAATTGATTCCAAGCTCGGCATAGCATAGACATCCGGCCAAGGCCACTACGGCACCCATTCCCCATACGCCGAGCACCAGTGATGGCCGGCCTAGATCTCCGGCCAAAAACCCGGTCGTTCCAAAGATGCCAGAGCCAATCATGTTCGCCACTACGATGGCCGTCGCGCTGGTGAAAGTCAGTTCGCGTCGAAGAGAAGTCTGCATCAGATTCGTGGTTCTCCCGAGTGTCCCGTGCTCCTCTGTCGCCGCTGAGCACACAACCTCGAGCTGTTGCGCCACTCGAACATAGCCCACACAGACTAGGGTCGAAACCTGCGCAGTGCAAGCGACTTTATGTTCCCAACTCACTCACCGCTCGACAAGCACCTCAGAGGCCGGTAAAATCCGACCTATGCATCGTGAAACAGCACATGTGGCAGGCACGAGGTTTTCCCTCTTGCATGGGCTGTGCGTCGGAATCCTGGCGACGTTCTTCTCCTGTGGTGCGCTGGCTTTCGCACAGGCACCCACTTCAGAAACCCAGTCAGCACCGACGACCAGCGACTCAGACCGGCTGGCGCCGTACGTCCCGACGCCGATGGAAGTGGTCGAAAAGATGTTGGAACTCGCCGAGGTTCGGTCGGATGACGTGGTCTATGACCTGGGGTCGGGTGACGGGCGTATCGTTATCATGGCCGCGCAGAAGTATGGCGCCCAGGCGGTAGGCGTGGAGCTGGACGGGAGACTCTATCAGGAATCCTCCGCGCGCATCGCGGAACTGGGTCTGGCCGAACGCGCCAAAATCTTCCATGAGAACATGTTTGAAGTCAATTACAACCGCGCGACTGTGGTCACCCTTTACCTGCTGACTTCCGTTAATGAACGCCTGCGGCCACGGCTTGAGAAGCAGCTTCGCTCAGGCGCGCGCGTAGTCTCCCACGACTTCCAGGTCCCCGGCTGGAACGCAGACAAGACCGCAGAAGTGACCTCGGCGAACGGGGTGTCCCACAAGATCTACCTCTACGTCCGGCCATAATCCATCCTTGGCGCCACTTCTGCCACGCGAGGGTGCTATGCAGGCAAAACGATCGAATGCACGCGCTTGGTCGTTCGCTCTGGCGGCCCTCCTGATCCTCTACGGCGTTTCTCCCTGCTGCACAGACCCCCTCGTGCGCCAGGCTGCTCGCCCCGCTGCCTCATCGCCGGATGAGTTTCAGGAGGCGAGGGAGCGAATGGTCCGCGAGCAGATTGAAGCGCGGGGTGTGCAGGATGCGCGCGTGTTAGAAGCAATGCGGAAAGTCTTGCGTCACTTGTTCGTGCCGCCGGCAGAGCAAGGCTACGCGTATGTGGACTCACCGCTCCCGATCGGATACGGTCAGACCATCTCGCAGCCCTACATTGTGGCTTTCATGACCGAAGCGCTGGAATTGAAGCCCCAGGACCGCGTGCTCGAGATTGGGACAGGCTCAGGCTACCAGGCAGCCGTGCTGGCCGAACTGGTCCGGGAGGTTTACTCCATTGAGATCGTTGAGCCTCTAGGCAAGGAGGCAGAGGCTCGCCTTCAAAAGCTCGGCTATGCGAGTGTGCACGTTCGCATTAGCGATGGCTATCGAGGCTGGCCGGAGGCCGCGCCCTTCGATGCCATCATGGTGACAGCAGCGCCGGACCACGTGCCTCAGGCGTTGGTCGAGCAGCTTCGCGAAGGTGGCCGCTTGATCCTTCCGGTAGGACGCTGGGAACAGGACTTAGTTCGCCTCCGCCGCACCACGAAAGGCGTGCGGCAGGAAACCCTTCTTCCTGTGCGCTTCGTGCCCATGACGGGCGAGGCGGAAAAACCTGCCACCAGACCCCGTTGACTCTGTAGCGAGCAAGGCCCGGACTTCGATCCGGACAGGCGGCTGTGTTCTAAGGGTCTTTTTTGAATTAAGCCACGCGCAGTGTCCTTGTCGCCCTGCCTTAACACCGTTGGCTGTCATCCGCGGTAGTAGTAGGTCCCCTGCGCGATGCGCTCGACCGGGCCGGTGAGGGAAATCTCCTCCTGCTCGGGCCAGGCCACCTCCAGGATGCCAGCCTGCGTTCGAACACGGACCTGGCGGTCTGTCAAGTCATTCAAGATACTGGCGACCACTGCTGCGCATGATCCCGTGCCTGAGGACATCGTGTGCCCCACTCCTCGTTCCCAAAAACGCACTTCAATTTCGTTGCGCGATACCAGCTTGACGAACTCGACGTTCGTGCGATTTGGGAACAGCTCGTTGGTTTCGATTTCGCGACCCAGGCTAGCCCAATCAATGGCGGCGAAGTCCGCCACGAACACCGTGCAATGGGGATTGCCGATGGAAGTCACGGTCACCGGCAAGACGCCCCGGTGAGTGCGCAAGAGGAAACCCAAGACGGGCGCGGGAACGTCGCCCGCCGTGAACGGAATCTTGCCCGGTTCCAGAATGGGCGCGCCCATCCCCACCCGGAACGACCACTTCCCCATCTCTTCTGAGAACGTCTCGAGTGACTTCACGCCTGCGAGTGTCTCGATCTGGAGGGTGCGCTTCCTCGGCTTGAGGCTCGTCAGGAAAGCGCCGGCACAGCGGATGCCATTACCGGACATTTCCGCTTCGCTGCCATCTGCGTTGAAGAAGCGCACGCGCGCGTCACGCTTCTTACTCCGCGGGGGCAGGATCACGATGAAACCGTCCGCGCCCACGCCTGTGTGGCGGCTCGAAATGGCGCGCGCCAGTTGAGGTAAGGAGCGCGGAAGGTTCCAGCCTTGGACAACAATGAAGTCGTTGCCCAAGCCGTGAGATTTTGTGAAAGGGATCGCAAACTCTTGTGCCATGGAAGTCTTCTCAGGCCCACGGTGCTCGAAGTCGTGGGAAGGGGCTTCGCGGGCCAACCAGTGTTCAATCTTGACGGCGCCGATAGATCATGACGGCACCCTCTTTGGGAAAAGCATCCCTCTCGAGGAGTTCAAAATCCTTGAAAGCCCCCGGATAAGCGCGCATCAGTTCATCCACCGGGTCACCATCACCGCGAACAATCCATTCCACCCACTTATCGGGCTCGGAGCGCATTTTCACCCACAACTTCCGGTTCGCGTCGGAAATGCTATTGCGGTAGTAAATCCCGACTTCCGGCATCACGCATGGCCATTTGCCCGCCGCCATGAGAACCCTCTGGCCATCGTAGCGACCGCGGAGGAAGCGGATGATAGCCTGCTGCCGCGCGGATCGGCAAGGAGTATTGAGGATGCCTTCCTTCACCACTGCCAGCTCCCTAACCCCAGGGGCCACCATGGATGCCGCTTGTCCAGCCAAGCACGCAAGAACGACCGCCAACAAGCCATAGCGCAGCCCTCGCGGCAGCCGCGGGGAGAGCAGGAAAGACGGCAGGATGGCAGCCGCGGGAATCATTTCCAGCCCGTAACGCAGATTGTAATAGGCGTTCGGAAAGAGAGTCGGCAGATAAAGAGGTATGGCTGCGTAGGCCATGGCATGGATGTAAAACGGCAGAGGAACTAGGAACAAGAGAGCGACGACGCCCCGCGCTTGGTCACGGCGGTTCGCGATCCAGCTCACTAGGCCCAGGACTACCAGCTCCAGCGGCCAGACCCCAATCACGAGCTTCAGATCCTCCAGATAATAGCGGGCGGAAAGCAACAGGCTGCCGTCGGTCGGGTACGGGAAAGCCGACGTGGCACGCTGATGCGCATAGATGGCTTGGGCAGAGTAAAACCCGTTGTAGAACTCGAGAGGATTGCCATAACGATACGCGTTGTGAAGAACCCAAAGCAGGGGTCCAGCGCCCGCGATAATAGAGAAGAGCGCGGCGTGGCGGATGCGGGCTCCCCAGGATTCATGCCTTGCCAAAAGCACAAACAGCGCAGCAAAGGGAAGCACGTACCACTCGTCATAGCGGGTAAGCGTGCCAAGGAACGCCGCCACAGCAGCCCCCACGAGCGCCCGAAGGCGTCCCCCTACCTGGTAGCGGAACAGCCCATAGACCACCCGCACCGCCCACAGAAGTGCCAGTGGTTCTGTCAGCGGCGTGCTAGCCAGATAAAGCAGGTTGGGACACAGCAGAACGCCCGCGAGAGCCGCCACACCTGCCGCAATATTGCCATGGATTTCCCTTGCGAGGCGAAACAGGAACCACGCACTCCCGGCGAAGGCCGCGGTGGATACCAGACTTCCCCCTAGACCCGTCCTCCAAAGGAAGTCATTAAGCGCGAGGGGCGCGGCCATCAGGTGAAACAGCGGCAACCACACAGTTCCAATCTCGCCGTAACCGGGTGTTAAGGAATCAAAGATGCGTCGCGCGCCCTCCATGTGGGCGATGCCGTCGCCATAAAGGTTTGACAGTCCCCGGGAATAGAAAAAATAGAGGCTTGCGACGGCCACCGCGACGATCAGGGCCGCAGCCGCGCGGTCTGACTGAACAGACAGGGCTTCTCGTGGTTTGCGGGATTCGGTCGCGCCAGACGCGAGCTCAGACATCAAAATGGGTGAGACTCTTGAATTCTCGGTAGCGGCTTTCAATTTCCTCTGGGGTGAGGTGGAGCAGCCGCCCGAGCCCGAATTCTTCTACCGCAAAACTTCCCATCACTGACCCATAGATCACGGCGCGCCGGAGGTTTGCATCGGAAAGGTCTCCGGTGCGCGCCAAGTGGCCCATAAAGCCTCCGGCAAAGGTATCTCCGGCCCCAGTGGGATCATGGACCTCGTCCAGCGGATAAGCAGGCACGCAAAAGACTGAATGCTCCGTGAAAAGCATGACGCCGTACTCACCACGCTTGATGACGACGATGCGCGGGCCCATCTTGCGAATGCTCTGTGCGGCTTTCTTCAGATTGTGATGCCCGGCCAGCATGCGGGCCTCCTCCTCGTTCACCACCAGAACATCCACTGCGGCCAAGGTCTGCTTCAACTCCTCAGGCGTTCCTTGAATCCAGTAATTCATGGAGTCGAGCGCAGCCAGGCGAGCTTTTGGCAATTGCTGGCGAACGTGGAGCTGAAGCACCGGATCGATGTTGCCGAGGAACACGAACTCACTATCCAAGTACGAAGGCGGAAGCTTGGGCGTGAACTGCTCGAATACGTTGAGCTGGGTTTCCAGCGTTCGCGCTTCGTTCATACTGCCGACGTACTCCCCCCGCCAGCGAAAGGTGCGGCCGGGGACTTGCTCAAGGCCCTTAGTATCAATCGACCGACTGCGGAATACGCGGAAATGCTTCTCGCCGAAATCCTCGCCGACCACCGCCACGAGCCTGACCGGAGCAAACCAGCTTGCCGTCACGGAGGAATACGTTGCCGTGCCGCCCAGGACTTCTTCCGCCTGGCCGTGCGGCGTCCGGATGGAATCAAAGGCCACTGAACCAACAACCAGCAACGCCATGGAAAATGTTCTGCCTCAGATGAGATGGAACGGACGGACTTCAAGTATTACTTGAGATGCTTCCCCACCAGCAACGCTAGCTTCTTCTTCGTCTGCGGGGGGATCTTCTTCGGATCCGTAAAGAGCGCGTGTTCCAAGGCCGAGCCACACTTGCATGTCCGCTCCCTGGGCAACGAACGCACAGCTTGCAAGAGAATCTTCTTCGAATTCTCGATATTCCGCGAGAGGTACTCGACGATTTGGTTGACCGTCACCGCGTCATGGTCTGGATGCCAACAGTCGTAGTCGGTCACCATGGCCAGCGTGGCGTAACAGATTTCCGCCTCGCGCGCGAGCTTGGCCTCCTGCAAACTGGTCATGCCGATGAGGTCCATGCCCCAGGACCGGTAAACATTCGATTCCGCCTTGGTCGAGAATGCCGGCCCCTCCATGCACACGTAGGTGCCACCCTTGTGACAACGGACGCCGAGGTCAGCGCAAGCCTTCTCGAGGACATCGACCACAGTCGGGCATACTGGAGCATCAAAACTGATGTGGGCAACCAAACCACCACCGAAGAATGTCGAGGCGCGATGCCGCGTACGGTCGAAGAACTGCGTGGGTAGCACCATATCCATTGGGCGATACTCCTCGCGCAATGAACCCACCGCGCTGACCGAGATGATCCGCTCCACACCCAGTTTCTTGAAACCGTAGATATTCGCGCGAAAGTTGAGTTCGGTGGGCAGGAGCACATGGCCGCGCCCGTGCCGCGCCAGGAAGGCCACCTCGCGCCCCTCTAGCGTGCCCAGAACATAAGCGTCCGAAGGTTTCCCGAAGGGCGTAGTGAGGCGACCCTCCCGGACACACTCGATGCCCGGCAGGTTGTACAGACCGCTTCCACCCAGAATGCCAATCTCTGCTTTAGCCAATGCCCCTCCTTGCACGCGTGGGAATGGGATCTTCTGCGCTAAGTGACTGCTTGCGCTGATATCTTACCGTCGATTTCCACCAGCCGCACCCAAGGCACACTCGGATCGTGAGGGAAAACCACCAGAGCTTTCTCCTGGGCCAGTTGCGGCAGAACCCACTTCTTGTTTGCCAGGGTTTCCATCGGGTAAAGGTCAAAGCTGGTGATCCACGGATAAGCCAGATGCGCGGTTGTAGGAACGAGGTCAGAGAGGAAACAGGCCTGCTGGCCCTGCGACTCAATACGAACGAGCTGCAAATGGCCCGAGTGCCCCGGCGCCCTCTCGACACGAATCCCCGGAAGGACTTCCTGGTCGCCGTCAAGCAACTCGGTTTGCGCCTCGGCTGGACCAAAGAACTCCTCGACGTAACTGGCGTGGTCCCGATCCGTAGCATGGAAGGCGTGTTCCCATTCGCCCCGCTGCACCAGATAGCGCGCCCGCGGGAACGTGGGAACCACTTTTCCGCCTTCCCGGCGGGTGTTCCACCCGCAGTGGTCGAAGTGCAAGTGTGTGTTGATGATGATGTCGATGTCCTCCGGCACAAGTCCCAGCTTATGGAGTTCAGCAGGCAGGGCGGTCGAATGCTCAACGCCGTAGATGTCTGTGTACTTCGGGTCGAACTTGTCACCGATGCCCGTCTCCACCAGCACGTTCTGCCGGCCGGTGCGAACCAGCAAGCACCTCAGGTTCAGGCGGACACGGTTGCGGGAGTCAGCCGCGAACTTCTTCTCCCACAGCGCTTTCGGCACGATGCTGAACATCTGCCCGCCATCGAGAGCAAAGGTGCCATCAGATAATGCGTAGAGCTCAAAGTCGCCAAGCTTCATGGTTCCTCAACGAGTTCGATCAGCACTCCTGCTGTGCTCGATGGGTGCAGGAAGGCGATGCGTTCGTTCCCTGCCCCGCGGCGAGGTTCCCGGTCAATCAGCCGCACCCCACCACCTTCGAGCTTCTGGAGCGTGCCCGGGAGATCGTGAACCGCCAGCGTCATATGCTGGATTCCCGGACCGCGTTTGGAAAGGAAGTGCGCGATGGGTGAATCCTCGGACGTCGCTTCGAGCAACTCCAGGCGGCTGTCTCCCATCTGAAACACCGCCACACGAACCTTCTGGTCCGCGACGACCTCTTCCGAATCGGGTGGTTTCCCTAATAACATGCTGAAAATTGGCACAGCAGCCTGGAGCGATTCCACGGCGATGCCGAGGTGATGAATCCTCATCGGACGCAGTTAACAGTCGACAGTCGAAAGGCAAAATGCCTCAGGCCGTTCGACGTTGACCGGTTGACTCCGCAATGATTTTTTCGACCAGCGAATGCGGATCACGCCGGCGTGCCAGGAGATCCTCCACGTGCCGGTCGATGGAACCGTCGTGCAAGCGCTCGCGCGCGACCTTCTCGAACAGCGTTTGGCGCAGTAGTTCCAGAAGCCGCGCGCGCCAATGTTCCCGGCGGCGGGCTTGTGTCAGATTGCTCTGCTCGCCGAACGCGTGAAATTGGTCAAGGGCCTGGCGAACCGCCGGGATTCCTTCGCCGGTGGTGGCCACCGTCTTTACAACGGGCGGCCGCCAGGCGTCGTCACGCGCGACGATGGAGAGCATGGCGGCAACTTCCTGCTCCACGCGCTCGGCGCCGGGCCGGTCGGCCTTGTTGATGATAAACAGATCGGCAATCTCCATTACGCCGGCCTTGAACGTCTGAACGTCGTCGCCCATGCCGGGAACAAGCAGCAACGCCGTCGCGTCTGCTAAACGCGCGACCTCGACCTCGTCTTGCCCGACGCCTACGGTTTCGATCAACACGACGTCACAACCCGCTGCATCCAGAATGGTGACCACATCATGCGTGGTGCGGGCAAGCCCGCCCAGGTAGCCACGTGTGGCCATGCTGCGGATGTACACCCCCTCGTCCCTCGCGAGGCTCTGCATCCGGATGCGGTCCCCCAGGATTGCGCCACCGGAAAAGGGACTGGTGGGGTCTACGGCGATGATGCCAACGCGTGCCCTACTGCGGCGATAATCGCCTGCCAGCTTCTCGACCAGCGTGCTCTTCCCCGCCCCCGGAGAGCCGGTGATGCCAATCACCTGCGCGCGCCCAGCCTTGGCGAAGAGCCGCTTCAGCAACTCGACGCCTGCCGCTTCGCCGTTCTCGACCGCCGAGATTGCCCGGGCGATGGCGCGGCGGTCACCCGCCAGTATCTTTCCGGCCCAATCGTGGGTTGAATCCGGCATAGATGAAGCTTGGCCCACAAGCACCATGGCAGACTCACCAGCTCGCAAGCACGGAAAATCACTAAGATTTCTTCCTGGAGCTTGCTCAGCTAGAAGCCCAGAGGATACTTCTCTTTCGCGCATCCCCTGTCCGGTCAAGGCTATATCACAACCCGTAAACCGTCAAGGAAACGGCACGCCCGAGAATCCCTCCGGAACGGTGCTATGCTAAGATGTGATGTATTCTGGACGTAACGGCAGTCAAAGCTCGCCGCCAGCAGGTCTGGGGCCAATTTCAATTGCATCAGGTTGTTCGGTGCCAGTTGAGTACTGTCAAAAATGAAAACGCTTCTCCGCAATCTGCTCAGTCTACTTCTCCTCGTCCCTCTTGCTAGTCCTTGCCTGTGTGCATCAGTGCGCGAGCGGCAAGCGCAGTCCGCCCGGGTGACAATCCACACGGGCCGTGAGGGCTGCCAGGTGGAACTCGACGCCCAAGTCGTCGGTAAAACTGATGCTCGTGGAGACTTGATGCTCCAGGAGGTCGAGCTAGGAGACCACTACCTCCACGTCCATTGCCCTGGGGAGGCAGACACAGGTTACTTCATCTCACCCGGCGCTGGTGAGAATATGGAGATCCGCGCAGGAACGGCTAGCACGACCCCACCAACACAGACTCTTGCGCCCCTGGGTATTGCTGAGACCAAAGTCCGGCTGCGGCGGCTCGTTCAACAAGCCGTGCAGCTACGTGCGAGGGGCCGACTGGACGAGGCGACCACGCAACTCAGAGAAGCGCTGAAACTTGACCCCGAGAATTCCGACCTCCACCGCGAGCTGGGCATCACCTTCCTGCTTGGCAAAGACTGGAGGCGCGCCCGCGTGGAGATGCTGGAAGCCCTCCGCCACGATCCCAACGACGCCGACGCGCACAACGGGCTCGGCTACGCGCTGGAAAAGCTGGGAGACCTGGAAGCTGCCGTGAAGGAATATCGCTTGGCCACCCGGCTGGAGCCCGACGACCCCACCTACCGCACACACTACTTTGACGTCCTCTCCAAACTCGCACAGGAAAAAGCTAAGAAGAAATAGCAGGGGCTCGAAGACCGGAGCAGGAAGTCCCTAATGGAGACCTAGGGTTTGGGAGCAGCCGTGTTTTGCGGAGCGCGAACAACTTCGCGCAGTACCTGAAGCGCGCGTTCACAGCCGGCGCGGTCCACGTCGCAGTGGGTCACCATGCGGATATGTGTGGGATTGTAGGGGTTCGCTAGAATCCCCCTAGCCCTCAGACGCTGGGATACCTCAGGGGCAGATAGCCCGGTTCCAGACACATCAAGAAACAGGATGTTGGTCGCCACCTTCGCGGCGTCGATCTTGATTCCGGGAATTTCGGCGAGTCCATTGGCGAGGAACCTGGCGTTTTCATGATCGATGTGGAGGCGCTTGGGGCTTTCCTCGAGAGCGATTAATCCTGCCGCCGCCAGCACACCTGCCTGGCGCATGCCCCCGCCGAGCATCTTGCGGACAATGAACGCTTCTTCGATGAATTCCTTGCTGCCGACAAGCATGGAGCCCACGGGTGCACCCAGTCCCTTCGACAGGCAGAACATAACGGAATCGAACTTGCGTGTCAGTTCCGTCACCGGGCGGCCAAGCGCCACGCTGGCGTTGAAGATGCGCGCGCCGTCGAGATGCACAGGAAGTCCGGCCGCATGCGCGTGCTCAACAATGTCGTCGGAAACCTCAAGGGAATAGACAGAACCGCCGACAAGGTTCGAGGTGTTCTCCAACTCCACCAGGCCGGTGCGCGCGCGGTGAGCGCTGCGTCCGCGGACGTACGGGGCAATCAACTCCCAAGTCAGAATCCCATCCTCGGCGTGTATTGTGCGTGGCAGCACGCCCGAGAAGGCCGCCATCATCGCCATCTCAAAGTTGTAGATGTGCGACCGCTCTTCGCAGACCACTTCCTGGCCGGGCCGCGTGAGAACCTTGATAGCGATCTGATTGCCCATCGTCCCCGAAGGAACGAACAGCGCTGCCGCCCGCACGAAGATTTCGGCAGCGCGCTCTTGGAGACGGTTGACGGTGGGGTCTTCACGGTACACGTCGTCGCCCACCTCGGCGTCGTGCATGGCGCGCCGCATGGCAGGCGTCGGTCGAGTGACAGTATCACTACGCAGATCGACGATGGATGACTTCATGAGATTCCTCTTGCTCCGTTCAGTAGATCGACTGCGACATCGATGCAGAGGCACAGCGTGCTGTGGCCTCTGAAGAACCGCGGAGTCAGAGAGCGACTCCGCGCTACAAATTCTATGCGGTCACGAACTCCTGGAAAACCTCATTGGAGACCAAGTATGCCCTTTCGCCCAGACGGATATTGTCCCCGGTCTTCTTGAGCAAGCCGCCCACGATTAACGTGCCGATTCTCTCCTGCCAGCGATCAATCAATTCCTGTCCCCACCGATGGCGTGCGGACGCCAGGTCAACACCTTCCGTCTGCCGTAGGCCAAGGAAGAAGAACTCTTCTAGCTGTTCCTCGCGCGAAAGCGAGCGGAACTCTGCGATCGGCGAGTCGTCGCGACCCAGCTTCTCCGCATAGGTTTGGACTGCGGTCTCGTTCGCCCAGCGATGTGCGCCATCAAAGGAATGCGCGCCAGCACCCAGACCTACGTAAGGCGCAAGTTGCCAATACTTACGGTTGTGCCGCGACTCGTACCCCGGAAGCGCGAAATTGGAAATCTCGTATTGGGTGTAACCTTCCTGCGCCAGAAACGCACGCGCTATTTCGTAGGCCTCGGCCATGAATTCCTCGCCAGGAACAGCGGCTGCATGATAGCGGGTGCCCCCGTGTACCACTTCCCTACCCAGGCGGCTTTTCTCATCGATTTCGAAAATGTAAACCGAAAGGTGCTCCGGTTTGAGTCTGGCGGCGGTCTGAAGAGTGCGACGCCACGAAGTCTCGGTCTGGAGCGGCAGCCCGACGATCAGGTCGAGACTGAGATTCGCGAAGCCGACGTCACGCGCCTGGCGAACGAGCTCCTCAGCCTCGACGGCGGAATGCAACCTGCCGACCGTGCGTAGTTCCTGGTCATCGAAAGTCTGTGTCCCGATGCTCAGGCGATTCACGCCCAGGCATCGTGCCTTAGTAAGGAAGACCGCATCGGCGGTCCCAGGGGTGACCTCCAGCGTGAATTCAAGAGGGCACCAGAATTCGAAACGCCGCGGGAGAGCTTTGACGACTTGCTCCAGCCGCTCTGCGCCCAGCAGTGAGGGTGTCCCACCTCCCACATAGAGCGTGTTCACAGGCAGACTCAGCAGACCCCGGTCGATCCCCCGACCTTCGTAGAAGGCTGGCAGGCGTTCGATCTCGTGTTCAAGCGCCCCGCAATACCGCGCGAACACACTGGCGGGTTCGACACGCGAACTGAAATTGCAGTAGCTACACTTGGAGGCGCAGAAAGGGACCTGAATGTAGATTCCCAGAGTCACCATAATGCGCTCGGAAGTGTGAAGGCTGAAGTATGAAGGCTCTCCTCCTCGGGGATCAGCGCCCTTTGCGGCGTGATCGTCGAACTTCATACTTCGGCCTTCATACTTTAGTCTGGGACGATTTTGACGCGCAGGTCGCGCCGCCGGGGGCCGTCGAACTCACAAAAGAAGACGCCCTGCCAGCGTCCCAGGACGAGCCGCCCGTTCTCCACCAGCAACGACTTGGAGTTGCCGATCACAGCGGCTTTGAGGTGCGCGTCGCAGTTGCCGTCGTCGTGCTGGTAGTCGCGATCGTGGGGGGCCAACTGCTTCAAAAAGTTGTCGAGGTCTCTCTGGAGCCCTGGGTCGTAGTTCTCATTGATGAGGACAGCCGCCGTCGTGTGCGGCACGAAAACGAAGCATGTGCCCTGTTGCACGCCCGACTCTTCCACCAACTTCTGGATGAGGCCGGTGATATCCTGGAACTCGACACGCGCTCGGGTCTCGATCGGGACGGCCTTAAGGCGCGCCGCAAGCTTTTGGGACGGATTCACTTCACTTGGCTCCAACGCCATCGCATCTTCCTCCCTTACCCTTCACTGCAGGGTTTTCTTTCCATGGTCAAAGGACTGGATCACCATTTAGTGCGCGCCGCCAACCCTCCGAAGAGCGTCAGTCAAGGCGGGCGGAGCCGGAGGAATTACCGGCACACTGGCCACCGTCCTCTTCACCAGCTCGGCCGTACGCGGTATATTGAACTTCTCAAACAGAAATGTGAACTTGTTTTCCAAGTCCTCTCCGATCCTTGCTTTTACGTCAGCAGTCAGTTCCCAAAACTTCCTTTTGAAGGGCCCGAAAGCTTTCTTTCGAGTCTTATAAATGAACTGCTCATCGGTGTCAGCGGGCTTCTTCTCGTCAGTAAAAGTCTTCCGAAGGAACTCGTAGATTTCTTCCTTGAGGTCACGTGGGAACGCCGGGTTCTCATAAATCATGTTCTGGAATTCGGTGGCCAGGTGAACTTCGGCCGTTTCGCATTCCACGAACTTGTGGAAGGCGTCGGCGGGGAGGGTGGACGCGCCATGTTGGACGGCGCCCGCCATCCCATAGCGGTCGCGGGCCACCGCCGAGAGCTGGCGAAGAGTCTCGAAGTCAATGGCGACCTGGGCGATGCTACCATCAGGCAGTACAACCCCGCCATGGGTGGTTCCTGTCTGGACGCTGATTTTGGAGAGGCCTTTCTTGCGGCCGCTCAACTTAGCCAACGTCTCGAGGAAGCCCCCGACGTACGCCGTCAGCTCCTCTACGGTTGAGTTCTGCTTTCCCACTTCGCCGATCTCTCCACCTAGCGAGACCGTAACGCCCTTGGGTTCAATCGCACGAACATGGGCAGCCAGTTTGGCACTGACCTCGAAGTTGGTGCGCTGCTGCTCGCGGACGCCGGTTCGCGCAAGGTCCACGAGCGTGGAGGTGTCAATATCGATGTTGAAGTAGCCGGCCGCAATCGATTCCTGGCAGAAGTCGCAGAGTGCCTGCAATTCCGACTCCGGATCTTTGGCGAACTTCTTTACATGCGCCTGATAGTGATCCCCCTGAATGAAAACCGGACCTTCATAGCCTTCGCGAATGGCCGCCGCGATCATGACGGCGGCGTACTCTGACGGCCGCTGGTCCGTATAGTTGCTTTCAGTGCGTGCCAGCTCGAAGATGAAGGCGCCAGCCTTCAACCTCAGCGCCGCGCGAATGACCGCTCGCGCCACATCGTAGCTCAAGCCACGCACGTTGATAGCCGGCACCGTAAAGCCTGCGCATTCATTCCGGCCGCGCGCTTCGTGCAGGCCCTGGATGGATGAGGGGACCACGCCCGGCTCCAGTCCGGCCCGGCGGATGATCCAGCGGGCGGCTGCGCGAAGGTCTTCTTCCGCGCCGAAAACGGCATCCCAGACCAACAGCTCAAGAGTTTGAGCGACAAATTTCTGGGGGTTCTTTAATACCATGCTCTCACCATTAGCTATTTCGTAAACCATCCGGTCGCGATGCAGGAGGTCCGACACTGAGCGGGTGTTCATACGAGTTTCCCCAAGAGGAAGGAGCCTTCAAGCCTAAAGATTTATTATAGCAAACTCGTTCGGCGAGGGCTTGGGCCATGGTGGCCTAATGCACGCGCGATAAGCTGTGGGCCGTCCCACACTGGCGCAGGAGCACGTTCCTAGTACGTCAGGATCTGATGGTCAGAAGAGTGTGTTTGAATTCGAGCGAGGAGCCGATCCAGCAGCTCGTAGCCCGCGCATCCCAAAAAATAGATGCCACTGATCCGTCGCTCCTGCAGGTCCCGGTGTGGCATCAAGAAGCGCAGGAGAAACTGTTCGTGGCGGGAAAGTAATTCGGAGCGCCCGAGAGCGGCGCGACTCACTTTCCCCCTTAAGCGTTCCATCTGATACTTCATCTTCTCCTTCACATGCTGAAAGGTGTCGAGCAACGTAGGGTCGAGCTTCTCAACATCCCGTTGAAGGCGGTCGATGAGCTGCGCCAACTCGCGCTCGCTCTGCTCAAAACGTTCTGACCAACCCTCGGCGAAACCCGCAGCGGCGATCTTGCGGCTCAAATGCTCTTCCCCCTCCCAGACATCTTCGATGGCCAACCGATACTTTTCCAGCCAGCGTTGGATGCGACGGTCCACTAGTGTGAATGCGGCACGCGGAAAGACAACCGGTTGAGGGCGCCCGAAGGCTTCGTAGAGCACCTGCGCTTGGCCCAAGTAGGCAAGCTCGGAGGGGCCTGCGACATAGGCGAGGGTCGGCAGAAGCACATCCTGCACAACCGGACGCAGCAAGACATTGGGGGAGAAGTCAAGGGGGCGGTCGTCCAGCCAAGCTTGGAGCTCCGCGAGGGAAGCTCGCTCGGTCCCGTCCACCCAGCATTCGCCGTCCCGCTGGTGGACCGGAACCCGGTTCCCATCGCGCGCGACGAAGACCAGCGTGGAATCCTCCGCCACGTGCACCTGAGCATGATAACCGTGGCGCACCAGTGCGCCTGACCGTTCCAGCAGCCGCGCGCGTAACTCCGCAGCCCCTCGAAGAGCTTGCTGATAGACCTTCACGCTCAAGCGATGGACGGCCTCGTCGAGCGGGTCGAGCAGGATAACTCCCCACTGCCCGAAGAGGCGGGCCAAAAAGCGGGCGAAGGCCTGGCTCCAGGTAGCTCCGGGCTGGAAAGTCTCCCGAAGATCGAGGAGCAAGCGGTCGCGAGGCTCTCCGGGCGGCAAGCCGGCCTCTAAGCGGTCGAGTGCGGCGGAAATATCGGAGGTGAGCCTCACCTGGCCTACCGGTGAGCGTGGCGCGGGCCGATCACCATGGTCGCTAAGCGAGACCAGATGGTATTCTTCATCGTATATCGCCACTTCCGCCACTTCCTCAAGGTCATGGTCTTCGTTGGCCAGCCAGAAGACGGGGACGGAGGGCAAGCCCTGTTCGGTCAGGAATTGCGCCAAGCGCACGGCCGTCAGAGCCTTGTAAAGCGTAAACGCGGGTCCGGACAATAGCCCAACCTGCTGACCCGTCACAACGGCATAGGTTCCAGGTTCACTGAGTCGCTGGATGTTGGCGAAGGTAGGTTCAACGCAACCGAAGGCGTGGTTCTGCTTCGTGAGGATGTCAGCAATCTCGCGGCGTGGCGTACTGGATTCTCGCAGCCGGGTGGCCAGTGAAGTGTAGCTCGAAGCCTCAAATGGGGAAGCCTTGAAGAATTGCGCTACACGCTCAAAGTGATAGAGGTAGTCAAGAAAAAGGGGACTCGCATGGGGCACACGTGAGTACGGCACGGATGTACATTCCATAGGAGTAAGCATCGTACACGGTCCGTGCAATCGCGGCAACACCCCGTCGGCGATACCGCGTCACACTGGCGCCTTGGAGCGTTTGCGCTGTCAAGCTTTAGATGTCATGGAATGAGTGCCCAGTTCAGTCGTCATAGGGGTTGTGAGCACCCTTAAAGGCAAGTCATTCTTCCTTACGACAAAGGCACGACCGATAGAGGCGCCTTTAGCCCGTGGTGTGAAGCCTTGCGCGAGCCGTTGGCCGGCGATCTCGACTCGACCTCCCACCGATCGCCTACCTTGCGGAGCACGTAGCGCTGTTCAATCGTAAGTTGCTTCAGGTGCGGGCTTTGGAACCTGACGTGGGCCTCCGCGGCGTCTCCAGAGAACTTGACCTCCTCGACTTCCATCTTCATGGCGCTGAACACCTCTTGCGGCGACTGCTTCACGTGTGCTTCAATCGCAGGCCCAATCTCGAGCGCGCTCGCCAGCTCTCTGGCACACGACAGATGTTCCCGCGATGGCAGTTCGATTTCCGGTCGGACTTCAACGGCCGCCAGTGCTTTAGTCTCTGGCTCCTCCTTCTTCGGTTCGGCTTCCGTTACAGCCTGGCCCCCAGGCTGCGGGGAGGTTATGCTCTTGCCGGTCCCACTGAAGAGCGCATCTAATTCCTCTTCAATCTCTGAGATTCCGGTCTCATACCGCTCCTGGGTTTTCCTCAGTCTCCAATCGACAACCGGCTGGGCCAGATAGGCGCCCACGGCTAGCAAGGGTTTCCAGGGAAGCAAGCTGAGCAGCACTAGAAACGCACATCCGTAAAACCCATACATTGCAAGCACCGTTATCAAAATGGCTTGAATGGCAATTCGAATCTCGGCTTGGTTCGTTATCATTCTCCTGAGAGCTCCTCCGATGGACTAGCTGACGAAATAACGTGCTTCAGGGACGCCCGCGCCCCTTGAGGATCGTCCCTGCTTGCTAATCCCCAATATGCGCCTCCCGTATCAGGCGAACTGCATCTGGCCGTCCTTAGTCCCTGTCATGTGCCACCTTGCGTGCGGCACATCTGTCCCCACACTAGGCAGGATTTGCCGGGTTTCGACCTCCCTCGCGTGGTCTAAAGGGCAATCCAAGCCGTTTGCTCGCACACAGGATGCCAAGCAGAGGATCTTTTAGTTGCAAGGGATATTGGAACTACAGCGCCACCAACACCGGGATGGTGAGTGAGGCTTTCAGAACGCCAGGCCAGCGCGAGCTTCTTTGAGCGCCGCAGCTACGTCATCGCGGGCCGCCGCGGGCAAAGGGGCAAGGGGCGCGCGCGGGGCGCCGCCGACGTAACCGCACAGATCGTACGCGGCCTTTACCCCCGCCACTCCGTAAGGGATGCTGATCTTGTGGGCGAGTACGGCAAGCCGCTGCTGCAGGTCGCGCGCGGTCTTCAGACGGCGTTGCCGGAAAGCTTCATAGAGTCCGAGACATATCTCCGGCGCAAAGCCGGCTTGGCCCACCACAGCACCTGCGATGCCCGCACGCAGAGCGTCGAGCAAGATGACCGGCGACCCCACTAACACCCGAAACCCCGGCCGCACCCTCCGCAGGATCGCGCGCACGTAAGCCAGATCACCGGAACTTTCTTTGAGCGCCACGATGTTGGGATAGCAGGAAAGCGCGGCGATGGCGTCGGGATTCATGCGGATCCCCGTGAACTGGGGAATGTTGTACATGATGACTGGTCGGCGGAGCCCATCAGCCAAGGTGCGAAAGTAAGCCCCAAGCGCTGCTGAATCCATCCGCGCTTTGTAATAATTGGGCGTAAGGATTAAGGCCGCGTCTGCTCCACGCGCGATGGCTTCGCGGCTGAGGCGCAGCGTGGCGTCAGTGCTCTCGAGGCCGGTGCCAGCCAGCAAGAGTTCCGGCGGGCGCACCAAGTCACGCGCTAATTCCACCAAGCGCAGCCGTTCGCGCTCCGTGAGGAATGGCGCTTCTCCCGTCGACCCCGCGACGAGGATGCCGGAGAGCCCCATGCCCGTCAACCGCCGCACATTCTCGCGGAAGAGGCCCTCGTCCACCGCGCCGCGACGGTTGAACGGAGTCACCAGGGGAGGGAAAACCCCTTTCATATGGCCGATGATTTCTTTGCGAGTCATCTTCCAAGTCGTCCTTTGTCCGCTGCCCGTTGTCCGTTCTCAATTGCCATTTGCTTGCGATCTCCAGCGACTGACAGCGGACCGCCGACCGCTGGCGATTGCCGCTGATGCAACTCTTGAAGGCTGGCAACCTGAATTTGTTCTTGTTTGAGAGCGCGGATTCCGCTGATCGCTGCGGCCGCAGCCGAAAGCGTGGTGATGCAGGTTACGCCGTGTTGCACAGCAGCGCGCCGGATGGACTTCTCGTCGAAGCGAGAGGCGCGTCCCAGGGGCGTGTTGATGATCAAGTCGATCGAGGCGCTTTTGACCAAATCCACGACGTTGGGGCGGCCTTCCTTCACCTTGAAGACTCTCTCGAGCTGAAGGCTGGCGGCGCGGAGTGCCTCCGCCGTGCCGCGCGTCGCCACCAGCTTAAACCCCAGCGCGGCCAGATCCCGTGCGATCGGGACAACCTGGGCTTTGTCGTGATCGTGTACGGAGATAAACACTCGGCCAGAGGTCGGGATGCGGTGGTGCGCGGCAAGCTGGGCTTTGGCAAACGCCAAGCCGAAGTTGTTGGCCACGCCCATGACCTCGCCCGTCGATTTCATTTCAGGCCCAAGAATCGTGTCCACGCCCGGCAATTTCTGGAAAGGGAACACGGGAGACTTCACAAAGTAATGGCGCACGGGCAATTCCGGCTCCAGGCCGAACTCCGGGAGTTTCCGGCCTACCATCAGCAGCGCGGCCACTTTCGCCAGCGGCACGCCGGTAGACTTGCTCACGTAGGGAACAGTGCGTGAAGCCCGCGGGTTCACCTCCAGCACATACACTTTGCCGTTCTGGATGGCGTACTGGACATTCATCAGGCCGACGACTTTCAGTTCCCTTGCGACCTTCACCGTGTACTCGCGCAACGTCTGGCGCTGACTCTCGGTAATCTCCACCGCGGGGAGCACACAAGAGCTGTCGCCAGAATGAATTCCTGCCTCTTCGATGTGTTCCATGATTCCGGCCACCACCACCTGCGCGCCGTCGGCCAAGGCGTCTACGTCCACCTCCATGGCGTTTTCAAGGAAGCGGTCCACCAGAATTGGAAGCGCCCGCTGCAGCTCTTCCGCGCGGCGGACGTAATCGCGCAGGGTCGCTTCGTCGTAAGCAATCACCATGGCCCGGCCGCCCAACACATACGACGGGCGTACCAGCACGGGATAGCCGATACGGCGGGCAATTTCGAGCGCTTCCTCAACGTTCATCGCCGCGCCGTTTTCCGGCTGGGGAATCTGCAGGTCGGCGAGCAACTTCCCAAAGTGCTTCCGATCCTCCGCGAGGTCGATTGATTCCGGAGACGTGCCGATGATGGGCACGCCCGCAGCCTTGAGCTGGCGCGCCAGGTTCAGCGGTGTTTGCCCGCCGAACTGCACGATGACGCCTTCCGGTTTCTCTTCCTCTACGATGGCCATCACGTCCTCGAAGGTGAGTGGCTCGAAGTAGAGGCGGTCGGAGGTGTCGTAGTCGGTCGAGACGGTCTCCGGATTGCAGTTCACCATGATCGTCTCGTACCCGATGTCCTTGAGCGCGTAGGCGGCGTGGACACAGCAGTAATCGAATTCAATGCCCTGCCCGATGCGGTTGGGGCCGCTACCCAGGATCATAATCTTCCGCCGCTCGGTGGGCTCGGCTTCGTCCTCATCCTCGTAAGTCGAGTAGAGATAAGGTGTGAAGGATTCAAATTCCGCCGCACAGGTATCCACACGCTTGAACACCGGTCGGACGTTGGTTTCGAGGCGCCGCGTACGGACGGCTTCGCCAGTTACCCGCCACAACTCCGCCAGGTGCAAGTCCGAGAACCCATACCGCTTGGCTTCGCGCAGCACATCAGCGGGTACGGTTTCCACCCCGAAGCGTTTCAGTTCCCCTTCCAGCTCCACAATTTGCTGGAGCTGGTCCAGAAACCAGGGATCGATGCGAGTGATCTCGGCCAACCTTTCGATGCTGTATCCCGCATGGAAAGCAAAGAATAGGTCCCAAATGCGGTCGGGATGGGGCTCCGTCAGGCCGCGCTCCAATTCCGCCGGGTCTTCGGGAGGCCGGGGCGTTTTGCGGCCGGTTTCGAGCGAGCGGATACCTTTCATGAGGGCTTCTTTGAAGGTCCGCCCGATGGCCATGACCTCCCCCACCGACTTCATCTGCGGGCCCAGCGAGTGATCCGAGTCTGGGAATTTTTCCCGCGCCCATTTGGGGATCTTCACGACGACATAGTCAATGGTCGGCTCGAAGCACGACGGCGTCTTTTGCGTTATGTCATTGGGAATTTCATCGAGACGATAGCCGACGGCGAGCCGCGCAGCAATCTTGGCGATGGGAAACCCCGTGGCCTTGGACGCCAGCGCCGAGCTGCGCGAGACGCGCGGGTTCATCTCGATCACGACCATGCGCCCGGTCTCCGGGTTCACGGCAAACTGGATGTTGGACCCACCCGTCTCGACTCCCACGACGCGAATCACCTTGAAGGCGTCATCGCGCATCTGCTGATATTCCTTGTCGGTAAGCGTTTGGGCAGGCGCCACTGTAATCGAGTCGCCCGTGTGCACCCCCATAGGGTCGAAGTTTTCAATCGAGCAGATCACCACGGCATTGTCCGCGCAGTCGCGCATCACTTCCAGCTCGAATTCCTTCCAACCCACCACGGACTCCTCCACGAGGGCTTCGTGGACGGGGCTGATTTCGAGCCCCATGCGCACCGTTTCTTCCAGTTCTTCCCGGTTGTAGGCCATCCCGGCGCCCGTCCCGCCCAGCGTAAATGACGGGCGAATGATCAGCGGGAATCCGACTTGCTGGGCAAACCTCAGCGCCCCCTCCACATTGTTCACGAGCACGCTCTTCGGCACGTCCAAACCCACGCGCTGCATGGCGTCTTTGAACCACAAGCGGTCTTCCGCCATCTTGATGGCAGTGAGCGACGCGCCGATCAATTGCACGTTGTAACGGTCGAGGACACCTTTTTCGGCCAGCTCCACGGAAAGGTTCAGTGCCGTCTGACCGCCCACGGTCGGCAGCAGCGCGTCGGGGTGTTCGCGCGCAATAATCGCCTCGACGTATTCGGCAGTGAGCGGCTCGATGTAAGTGTGGTCGGCAAACTCCGGGTCGGTCATGATGGTGGCCGGGTTCGAGTTCACCAGCACCACCTCGTAGTCCTCGGCCTTGAGGGCTTTGCAGGCCTGCGTGCCCGAATAGTCAAACTCGCACCCCTGACCGATAATGATCGGCCCCGAGCCAATAATCAGGACTTTGTGAATATCAGTGCGTTTGGGCATGACATCAATTTTGAATTCTGAATGATGAATGACCGAGCCGGCGAACCTCTTGTGCCACCTTTCGATTGGCAATTCAGAATTCACAATTCAGAATTCATCATTTCCCCGAAAACTCTTCCATCATCTTCACAAACTGCTCGAACAGGTACGCGGAATCGTGCGGGCCGGGTGAGGCTTCCGGGTGATACTGCACGCTGAATAGCGGCAGCGATTTATGCCTCAGGCCCTCTAGCGTCTGGTCGTTCAGGTTCATGTGGGTAAGGACAACTTCGCTCGCCTTCAGCGACTCAGGATCTACCGCAAAGCCGTGATTCTGCGCCGTGATTTCCACTTTCTGGGTTTCCAGGTTCATCACCGGATGGTTTCCGCCGTGATGACCAAATTTCAGTTTGTACGTTTTCCCGCCAAGGGCCAGCCCGATGATCTGATGGCCGAGGCAGATTCCGAAAATGGGAACGCGGCCGAGCAAGCTGCGCACGGCTTGGGCCGCATATTCGACCGGCTCAGGGTCGCCCGGGCCATTGGAAAGGAAGACGCCGTCGGGTTTCATTTCCAGGACGGCCCGGGCCGGAATCCGCGCCGGCACGACGGTGACGCGGCAGCCGACGTCCACCAGCCGCCGCAGGATGTTCTGCTTGATTCCGTAATCGTACGCCACCACGCGAAACCGTGCTGGGGGTTGCGTGTTCTCCGATCCTCGATAGATATCGCGCGAGGGCTCTGTCCATTCATAGCGAGTGGGCGTAGTGACACGGGTGGCGAGGTCGAGGCCTACCATGCTCGGCGAGGCTTTCGCTTTGGCAACCAGACTGGCTTCATTCAGGTCCGCGGTGGAGAGCACTCCACGCATGGCGCCATGGTTGCGCAGGTGCCGCACCAGGGCACGGGTGTCGATATCCGAAATCACCGGGATGCCGTGGTTGGCCAGGAAACCGGAAACTTCCTCGACGGAGCGCCAGTTGCTGGCCAGTTCCGACAACTCGCGAACTACCAATCCCTCGGCGTAAGGATGCGCCGCTTCACAGTCCAGAGGGTTCGTGCCGTAGTTGCCGATGTGCGGGTAGGTCAGGACAACAATCTGGCCGGCGTAGGAAGGGTCAGTGAGGATTTCCTGGTAGCCGGAAAGAGAAGTATTGAAAACGACCTCGCCAAAACGTTCGCCCGGGGCGCCATAGCCACGCCCCCGGAAGACCCGGCCATCTTCTAAGGCCAGAATCGCCTGCATCTACTCTCCGTTCGCATAGGCCTATCAGTTGTCCGGTGTACCTAAACCCGCCCTGATTCGCGACGGCGGACTACGGACGACGGACTGCCACCTACTCTAAAGACCCAAACTCACTGAAGGGCCAGTAGACGAACACGGCTTTGCCGTAAATGTACTTCTGATCGACGGTGCCCCAAACGCGGCTATCGTTCGATGAACCTCGGTGGTCGCCGAGCACATAGTAATGATCTGGCTCGACGCACAAGGGTGGATAACTCTGGTGGTCCAGATAACCCGCGCCGACGTAGGGTTCGGGGAGCGGCTTGCCGTTCACAAACACCCGCCCGTCGCGGATGCTCACCCATTCGCCCGGCAGCCCCACCACGCGCTTGATATAGGACTTTGACGGATCCAGCGGATACCAGAAAACCACAATGTCGCCGCGCTGGATGGGTTCAAAGCGATACACGAACTTGTTGACGAAGATCCGCTCGCGATTGGCCAGGCGGGGGAGCATGCTGGTCCCCTCGACCTGCACCGGCTGATAGAGGAAAACAATCACGATAAAAGCCAGGAGAATAGAAAGGATAAGATCGCGAAGCCAGTAGCGAGCATCAATGAAGTGCCGCCGTGGGTTGTGGAAAATCTCCGCTTCGTCAGCCATCTCGGTGGTTGAGCCCCTCCGGCCCCGAATAGGAACCCGCAAGATTTTTATACCACAAGTTGGAGCCCCCGTTCCATACTCGTGAGCTCGCGCGCGAAGGATCGGGACGACACCGGCACAATGCGGCGTGAGACGCCCAACGCAGCTTTGATAGAATGGCACCCCGGAGGAGTTACCCCAACCTTGTCGGCAGAGCATTATGCCTTGATCATTCCTGCCCTGAACGAAGCCGATTCCATCGCGCAGGCCCTTCAGCAAATTCCTCGGCAACTCTTTGTTCAGGTCCTGGTAGTGGACAATGGCAGCCGGGACCGGACGGCAGAGGTTGCGCGCGCCGCCGGCGCCCAGGTGGTCTGGGAGCCACGACGCGGCTACGGCCAAGCGTGTCTCACTGGCCTTGCCAACCTTCGCCCTGAGATCCGGGCCGTGGCGTTCATGGATGCCGACCTCGCCGACGATCCGGCTGACCTCGCGCGGCTCGTCCATTTCTTCGAGGGCGGCGAGTGGGACCTGGTGATCGGTTCGCGCGCGCTGGGTCATCCCGAGCCCGCTTCCCTCAGCCCGTTGCAGCGCTTCGGGAATTGGCTGACGACGCGGCTGATTCGGGCGCTCTGGCACGTCTCGTTCACCGACCTGGGGCCGATGAGAATCCTCCAGCGCGACGCGCTCCAGCGGCTCGAACTGCAAGACCGTGACTTCGGCTGGAATGTCGAGATGCAGGCGAAAGCAGCGCGCCTGAATTTCCGCGTGGCCGAAGTTCCCGTTAGCTACGGCCGTCGCCGCTACGGTAGGTCGAAGATTTCCGGAACGCTATGGGGCAGTCTCCGCGCCGGAGTGAAAATCCTCTGGACGATCTACCGTTGCTGGCGGGTTGGGCTTGAGCCACCAGGGGCGAGGCCACCTGCCCACACCTGAACATTTTCCAGGCCCCGGGTTGGCGTTGCTCACGACAGCGTTCCGCAGCAACTCCCAACATAATTATTGATTTTTTCCTGTGCCTAAGGTAGAAGCGCACAGATCTTACTGTGCCACTAAGATTGATTCAGCATCCACGACTCAAGAGAACTGACGCGCGCGAACCTTGCCCGCGACAGAAATCCCGCTTGCCGCTGCTGCTTGCGGCTCTGCTTCTGAATTGCGCAGCAGGTTTGCCGGCGCAGTCCTCCGTGCCTTCGCCCACGCTGCCCGCGACGGCCCTGGCAGACTTACCGGCGCCATTGCCCTATTGGACAAACCGCGGACACTGGAATTTTGGCGCGCAGCTCGGATTTGCTCTTGAGAACGCCATCGCCCGCAACATTTCGCATATCTCCCTGCTGATTGCCCAACCCCAGGTGGGCTTCATTGTGCGAGACTTCCGGGCCCCACGCTTCCCGGTGCGCCGGTTCGAAATCATGGGCGAAGGAATCCTGGGCAATTCCCTTCACCCTGGAGGACGTGTGACGGGGGTAGCGCTGCTGTTCCGGCTTGATGGCAAGAATGCCGACCGCGTGGTGCCGTTTTTCGACGCGGGCGCGGGGGTGCAGCACACCACGCTGCACACGCGCGCGCCAGAACTGAGCGGCGCGGTGCAATTCTCGCCCCAGGGTGGCTTGGGAATTCAGTACTTCTTCAGTCCGCAGCGGGCGCTAGTCTTCGAGTACCGCTACATGCACATGTCCAACGCCGGCATCGAGCCGCCCAATCACGGATTCAACGCCAGCATGGTCACGATTGGGTTCCGCTGGTTGCGGCGCCCGCAGCCCGTGCCGCGGTGACGACGCTGACACCATTCCCAAGGTCCGGTCCGCTGTCGCCTTACTGACCGCGCTTCCTCCCTCTTCACCTTTCCGTAGCTAATCTACGCCGGCGACGTCACTCCGCCGCTCCAGCAGGACCACATCGCGCCAAGCGGCGCCTGTCTTTCCCATACGCTCGCGTCGTCCGACCTCGCGAAAGCCCGCGTTCTTGAGCAACCCAAGGCTCGCCCCGTTCTCAGGAAACACCCCGGCCTGAAGCGTCCAGATCCCTGCTTGTTCAGACACGGATATGAGCGCTGCGAGCAAGGCACGACCGATCCCTTTCCCCCGGCTTCTCTCTGCCACATAGATACTCGCCTCCGCCACGCCCGCATAGACAGGTCGGCTGGAGACAGGACTCAGCGCAGCCCATCCCAGAATGTCGCGACCAGAGCGAGCCACCAAGCGCGCTACCTGCAGGTGGGTTGCGTCCCACTTCTCCCAGGTGGGAGCTTCGGTCTCGAATGTAGCGTTACCGGTGCGGATACCCTCCAGGTAAGTGGAGCGCACCTGCTCCCAATCAGAGTCACACATCTCATCAATGATGTAGTCCGCCACGGGTCTCCTTGCCACGAGTTCGTGGCGTTGCCCGGGCCGGGTTAGTCGACAATGCTTTATCGGCGAAGCTAGGGGGGACGCCAGACTAGCCGAAGATGTCTTTGACTTTTTCGGCGGCCCGTCGTTCAAGGGGCTTATTCTCGACTCGCACGGAGGAACCCAGCATTTCTACAAGTCGCCGATTCTCCCGCGATAGCCGCGTGGGCGTGACGACATACACAGAGACATAGAGGTCGCCCCGGCCGTGGCCATCGAGGCTCGGCATGCCGAAGCCTCGCAGACGGAAAACTGAACCACTCTGCGTGCCCTCGGGGATCCTCACCCGCTCCTGGCCGCGGAGGGTGGGCACTTTGAACTCAGCACCTATCGCGGCCTGAGTGATGGAGATGGGCACGGTGCAGTATAGATCGTTACCCCGGCGCTCAAAATACGGGTGCTCACGCACCTTCAGGACCACATACAGGTCGCCTGGCGGACCGCCGTGCTCGCCTGCCTCGCCTTCCCCACTCACACGCAAGCGCGTGCCATCGTCAACCCCGGGGGGAATCTTGAGCCCTAGGACTTTTTCCTCGCGTGTCCGTCCCTCCCCGACACAAACGGGGCAGGCCTCGCGAATCACCTGGCCCATCCCCTGACATTGCGGGCACGTGCGCGTTACGGTGAAGAAGCCCTGTTGGCTACGCAGTTGGCCACGTCCTCCACAGGTCGGACAACTGATCGGCTCGCTCCCTTTCTTCGCCCGGCTTCCGTGACAACTCGAACAGATTTCCCAGCGTGGGATTTTGATCTTGGTCTCCAAGCCCGCCGCGGCCTCTTCCAGAGAAATCTCCATATCGTAGCGGAGGTCAGCCCCACGCGAGGCGCGCGTCCGGCGTCGCGTTCGCCGGCCGAACATATCCCCCAAACCAAACAGCTCGCCGAAGATGTCCTCGAAGTCCGCAAAGATGGAGGAGGAGAAGTCCGGCGCCCAGCCGCCCGCATTGCTTACGGCAGCATGACCGAAGCGGTCGTAGGCACTGCGTTTCTGCGGATCTGCCAGGACACTATAGGCCTCAGTGATTTCCTTGAACTTCTCCTCGGCTGCCTCTTTGTTGTCGGGATTGCGGTCGGGGTGATGCTGGAGTGCCAGCTTGCGGTAGGCGCTCTTGATCTCCTGCTCGGAGGCGCTCCGGTTTACACCCAGGACGTCGTAGTAGTCGCGCTTGTTGTTCAACCGACAGCCTCACTTCTTCGGGCAACCCGTAGCGGTACCCCGTGGGGGAATCCGCCTGGAATCACTCCGTGTCCGCCAACTCCTCCGGCGGCTTCGGGGAATAGGCGGGGCGAGAGCCAACCGCCACTTTCACGATGGAAGGCCGCAGGAGGCGGTGCTTCAGCTTGTAGCCGCGTTGGAGTTCCTCCACGATCTCATGTTCGCGATGGCCAGGAGCCTCGACGGTCTCGACTGCCTGGTGGTAGTGGGGGTCGAAAAGTTTCCCGGCTGTTTCAATCGCCGTGAGGCCGGCCCGGCCTAAAACGTCCCGCAACTCGTGATAGATCAACTCCACGCCCTGGTAGAAAGACTCCGGGACACTCGAGTCGCGATGCTTCAGCGCCCGCTCGAAACCATCCAGTGTGGGAAGAAGGGCTCGGATAAGCTCTTCTGCCGCGTGTTGACGGAACTCGTCCTTCTCCCGCTGGGTGCGCTTGCGGAGATTCTCGAGTTCGGCCTGCTTGCGGAGCAGGCGGTCGTAAAGCTCCTTTTTCTCGGCCGCCAGCTTGTCGTAAGCACCAGCCAGGTCCGGGGGCGCGGCCGGCGGCGGGACGACGGCAGTTGCTTCGGCGCGGGGCGGCGCGCCGGCTTCCTGGTTGTTCTTCCCCGCTTCTTCTGCGCCTTCCGACCGCGGCTTAATCGCCAATTCCTTCTCGTTATCCATAGCTCTCAGATTGTACGACGTTTTGATGATGACGGGACCTTTTGATGAGAGATTAGGTTCCCGGGAGCCTTGGCATGCGTCCCGAGCCTTTGATCCCGCGAAGGCCTTTCAGTTGGAGCTGAGAAGCCGGCTGCACAGGTGGGCCATGTAGTCCACTGTACCAACCGCGCGGTCATACTCCATGCGCGTCGGCCCCACGACGCCCAGGACCCCCACCGCACGCTCCCGATAGTGCAACGGCGCGACGATGAGTGTGCAGTGCTGCATTCGCTTCTCGGAGTTCTCCCGGCCAATGAGAATCCGAACCCCGGAGGCTGGCGTTTGCAGGCACGCACCGAGGATTCTGACAAGTTTCGCCTTCTCCTCGAGCGTCTCCAGGAGTTCCTTGAGCCTGCGGACGTTCTCGAACTCCGGGCGGTCGAGGATTCTTGCCGTGCCGTCCACGAACAGGGGCCCCGGCTCGGCCTCGGCCAGCGCCCCCCACATAAAGAGTGTGGCCACGTTCTTGAGCAACCGGTCGTAGAGGATTTTCTCCTCCTCCATCCTCTTGAAGATTTCCAACCGAATGGTCCGGAGCGACCAGCCTCGGAATTCCTCGTTCAGGAAGTTGGCTGTCCGGTCGAGCTCCTCTTGTAAGAACTCCTCCTCCAGGCGGATGACTTTGCTTTCCACCAGATCAGGTTTGGAGACAATCACGACCAGCACCCGGCGATCGGGGAGCATCACGAACTTGATGTGCTCCAGGAGCTTCTCTTCCAGCGCCGGAGCCAACACCAGCCCCACGTTGTGGGAGACCTCACTGAGCAGACACGAAGCTCTGACCATTAGTTGCTCAAGTGCTCCTGTGTTGGCGCGGAGCGATTCATCGATGTACTTCTCAGTGGCGGGAGACAGCCGCATGCCACTCATCATCTGGTCCACATAAAACCGGTAGGCCTTGTCGGTGGGTATCCGGCCGGCGGAAATGTGGGGTTGCACAAGAAAGCCCCTGGCCTCAAGTTCGCTCATCACGTTTCGGATCGTCGCCGAGCTAAGCCCCTCCGGCAACTGGTCCGCCAAAGTCTTCGAGCCGATTGGGAAGCCCCCCGCAATGAACTGACGAACCAGCGCCAGCAGTGTCTCGCGGTGCCGTCTTGGGAGATCGTTCACGCCCCGCATCTCTAACCTAACAGGATGCTAACAAGGGCTTCGCCAGTGTCATTCTGAGCGAAGCGAAGAATCTCGTCCTTAAGCGAGTCAACCACTTGCGAGATCCTTCGTCGCCTCCGGCTGCTCAGGATGACAGCACCACAGCCTTTTTCAGCACCCTGCTAACCCTCAACGTATCAAAGAATTAGAGGCGGCCAATACGTCATCTTATTCTATCGGCCCTGGCTCCGCCTGTCAAGATTCGAGAGCTAGCACTCTTGAGCTTAGAGTGCCAAGCTACACTGATAATATGAGGAGGTCTAGCGGCTCATAGCGCCCGAGGCTACCCGCCGCAAGGCCCAGGATCGGCTACGTGGCGCTACACCCCCCTGCCCTGTCGCACGCAGCTTTTTCGGTCTCTGCATCTTCGCCCGAATTCAAATCCCTTCCCGTGACTCATTCAGGTTTCTGCTTGCTTTGTCTCGCGCCGCGAGCCTAGAATCGTCGCAAGTTCACGCGGATTCTTCGCACGCCCGTCGCTGATCTAGCACAATACTCGGCAAGACCATTTCCCACTACCGCATTTTGGAGAAGCTCGGTGGCGGCGGGATGGGTGTGGTCTATAAGGCCGAGGACACCAAGCTCGGCCGGTTCGTGGCCCTTAAGTTCCTGCCCGAATCTGT